>Ga0129298_10000995_pt1 | contig 11815 bp, 11 predicted proteins | sample I19B2metaG_FD_94707 | JGI IMG/M metagenome (GOLD analysis project Ga0129298, IMG submission 94707) | Lake sediment bacterial and archeal communities from Gulf of Boni, Indonesia to study Microbial Dark Matter (Phase II) - ​I19B2 metaG | ecosystem: Environmental > Aquatic > Freshwater > Lake >...
GTATAAAGATGGATTGGGGCTGTACAAGGGAGTATGTTCAGGAATTTGCAAGACATTTCGGCTTCCGTTTGAGGTTTTCCTTCCGTGAAGGCGGGTTTGCAGGTGAACTGCTCCGCCTTGGTGCCTCTGCTCCGGTTACCTTTGAGGATATTGAAACAGGAAGCATGATAACCTCATACGGTGCCAAATGGGAGGAATCTGAATTCCTTTCAAAGAGGATAGAACAGCTCTACAATGAGGGAAGTACCGAGGAAGCTGAGAAACTTGTAATTAGCCTGAAAAAGTTGGGATACAGGTTTAAATGGCCTGCAAAAAGTGGAGATTTATCGCGGCGTTGGTGTTCATCTGCACTAAAGGTCGAAGTGTGTGATAGACTTATATGTAATAGCACAGCAACCGCTTCAGGAAAGTTTCTCTTTATTGATGGAGTGCGCAGGGAAGAAAGCACCGGAAGGAGTAAGTATAATGAAATGCAGCTTGCAACAACCAATACGAAGCGGCGGCTTGTACACCACTGGAGGGCTATAATTGACTGGCCTGAGTCAAAGGTGTGGGAGATAATAGAAAAATATAGAGTACGACCGGCGCCATGCTATTATGCTGGATATTCAAGATGCTCTTGCGCAGCCTGTATTTTTGCACTTCCAGGGCATTATAAATCGTACAAAGAGATCTTCCCTGAGAGGTTTGATACCTTAGTAGATTTTGAAAAGAAGCTTGACTTCACAATTGACAACAAGAAGGACCTTCTTTCGTATATCGATGGGTGTGAATCGTGTATTCCAAAGGATATTGACGGCAGGATAATAGAGTACTTACGGGGTGACAGACCGCTTAACGGGTATACCATACTAAAAGATAGAGATACCTGGCAGCTGCCTTGCGGAAGTTTTAAAGGAAGTGGCGGAGGTCCTGTATAAACTGATATTAAAAGTAGTGTTTAGAAAAATACCGGTTTTAGCTTTCTGTATGGAATGTGATTCTTTTACAGAAGACTATTTTTTGGTATAATATAGCCGGGGATATCCCATTATTTTATAAGGAGTTTCGAATTTGTATGGATATTAAATACTATCCTGATAAGCAAACTATTGTAGATGTACAGCAGGTTGATGATCCTTTGCTGATGTGTGTTTCGCATGACGGAAATACAATTTTGTTGGCAAGTGCTGACGATGTCGGAGAACACATTATAATGATAAGGAAATTTGAGTACGCAGAATCAGATTTGGATAAATTTTATCGTGTAGTCATAAATCAGGAAGGAGCTGACTGGACTTTTGTATGTCCATCAAATTATAAAGGGATTGATAATAAAGATGCCAGGATTTTGGCCTTTTATAGTGATGGTGTCTTAGCTATTGGCAAAGCTATAAAGGAAATTGGTTATGATTGTCCGATAGAAATACCAAAGAGGTATAGAAGGCATTTTACAATGCTGGGTGAATAATTTCTATTAAAGGGTGTGATGAGGTAATCTTTTTACTTCATCACACCCTTTAATGCTGTTATTTGACTCGTGGCTTGTCTAATTGTTATTCATACGGTAAATTTACATACGTGTTAAATTTACGTTAGAAATGGTTTTAAGGGCCTTCAAGAATAATATTCAATTCTATTACTTTTCCCACACATCGTCCATCAACTTGCTTATATTATTCTTCCTCTTCGAAGTTTCATTTTTATTGACCGTTATCTCTATTATATCCCCTTCCTGGGCGTCTTTAGGAAGTAAACTCCTTGGTATATTGACCGTACTTTTGTCTGCCAGTTCAACTACTGCGTATTCACATTCAAATCTATCTATAATAAACTGCATACGTCTCTCTCCCCTCTCCCCTATTTTGATGTGCGAAATGTTATATTGGTACCATCTGATATAGAAACTATGGTACCGTTTAAATCTGTCCTATAAACTTTTACATTAGCTTTTGCTAGGGTTGAAAGAGTCTCCTTATGAGGATGCCCGTAGTCATTACCGGTACCACAGGAAATTATCCCAAAGGAAGGTGATACAGCACTAATGAAGGCGGGCGAGGAGCTGGAATGACTGCCATGGTGTCCAAGGCGAATTGCAGAGCTCTTCAGGTCGTATCCTTTGGCCAACATTTCCTTTTCACTCACTTCCTGAGCATCAGCCTCCATCAGGAAGGAAGTTTGTCCATAAGTGAGTTTTATAATCGCGCTATAGTTGTTTAGGTCGTCATATTTCGAATTGTTAGGGGCCAACATTTCCGTTCTGACATCAGGATCAATGTCTAACTTTACTCCTGCAGCTGCAGTTGTAACTTTCAAATTCTTCGCTTTTATCGCCTTCAGTACATCCTCAAAGGTTTTAGTATTTGAAGTAACCTTTGGCATATAAACACTGCCAATATCCAGATTATTGATTACTGTATCGATGCCACCCAGATGATCGGCATGCGGATGGCTTCCTACAACGGCTTCTAAGCGTGCTATTCCCTGCTTCTTTATGTAGTTTACTATATTTTGTCCATCTACATTGTTCCCGGCGTCAATAAGAAGCGCTTTGCCATTAGGAAACACGATAAGGCTGCTGTCGGCTTGACCTACGTCTATAAAATGAATCTTAAGGGTCTTAGCGCTATCGGTTATCTGTTTATTCTGGTTTGACTCAGGTGTTTTGGTTCCATTGGATAAGTTTTGGGCTGGAAGCGGAGTTGTTGTCTTTTCGCTTTTCGCGGTTTGCTGTACTTTTGGTGCCTCTACTTTATCATTTGCAGTACGATGGTCGGTTGGAGCTGAACATGCAGTTAGTGCTAAAAATAATATTGTTACTAAAAGGCTTATAATCTTTTTCATTTAATGAACCCCCTTATAATTATTATTCCTTATAATTATCTTTATCAATCGCATTGATCAGTTTATTAAGGTCTATGTCGAATATTCGTGCCATTAATAACAAATCTACCTCATACATCGATTTTCTGTGCAGTTTAGAGAAGAATTTTGACTTATTAATCCCATACTTTCTGATGGTCTCGGTTATATTCTTTTTTGATGTTATATTTTCAATCTCTGCGTATAGAATATTTCTTAATTGTTCGCTATTTATTATATACGGATAGCCTTTTCCCTCATTTGTATGCAACTCCCAACTCATAAAATCGGGGATTTCACTCAAAGGATGAAACTCTATATTGCACGTTTCAATAAAATCATTCTTCTCTCTTTTGACGGGGCTGCAACTAATTATTTCGACATCTATATTGTTTGAACCGTCGTAAAATGTATTTATGCTTTCTTCATAAGAATATAGTTCAACTTGTGAATAGATATCCAGTTTAATATCATCAAACAATTTTCTTTGGATATATGGTATGAGAAATTGGGCTTCAGTTATGATACCGTGTATAGACCGAGGCTGAAATATAACTTTTATATCATGCCGCTGCAATCGTAGTATCTGCACATTTAAACAACTAATATCGGGAGATCCTGGACTACCAATATTGACTAATATATCTTGATTAAACATCGATTTGCGAAAATTTCTTACAATATAATCAGACATTTAATAACCTCCGTATATGTTTTATTGGTTTATCTCATTAGCATTTTATACAGATTTACCTTGAAGATAGTCTATATATCTACCAACTCTATTAGTTCCCCTATTGCTGGTTAGATGGTATACATTTTCATAACTCCTGTGTTCTGTTGGTTTTACAATGCGTCCTTCCTTCAGTACTGAAAAATTGTCGATTTTGCATTGCAGTTTTACTTCATTATTAAGCTGTCTCATAGTTTGCAGTTGCTCTCCTTTATTACCAAGGAAAAACAGATATCTCAATTTATCAGAAGCTCTGAATGGTTTCCATCCTGGAGGACAGTCCTTTAATGTAAGTGTTCTTTTTCCCTGACGGACATTACGAATATCCCCTGTCTCTTCATTGTAGAAACCTCCCAAACTGCTGCCGTATGATATTCCTGAGAACCATGCGTTTTGAGCTCTATAAACAGTACCGGTATGAAATAATGTGTCTGCAAAAGTGCAAATACACCTGTATATTGGCTTAAAATCTTTTTTTCTTTCAATATTGTCCTCCCATATCATTTTTAGTGAACGGGAAATTAAATATCCAGTGCTGTTAAATGGTGCGTCCGGACATGTCACTAGCCTGCTCATTGCCAAAGTACCCTGTCTTAATGGAGCCTCTTCAGTATCTTTCCCAAATATGTACTCCGGTATAGAACTTGAACCAGGAGCATTATACACAACGAGTGAGGCTAAGCTTCCGCCCAGGTAAAGACCGTACGCTCTGGTTATTACGGCTATACTCTTTTCTTTATCTCCAGCATGCAAGTAATGGTGTTCGTTTAAAAATTTATTAACTATATCCATTTTGCGTATTCTTTTCACAGATGCATTACTGGTCCCCAGATTCAATACCTTGTCAGGGATCACAAACTCTTCTCTGCATGCGTCATATAAATTGAATTGCAATTGTTCCAATAAAATCAACCTCCCTATTTATGTGTTGTCGGTGTTCAGCAAAGCTGAACCCGTTGGTATTGCTTGACTTATAGTAACTGGAAACAAGTAACTTCACCTCCTGGCCTCTAAACCTGCTAAAATAGGGGTTTAGAAAGGGGATGAGGTCATTTGTTACCACCAAATCAAAGCCATTTGGCTTATAAATTAATTCTTTTTCAGCATATCCGTCAGAATGACAGGATAGCCAAGGTTATTTCAAGAATTGACCTTTCATGTGTCTATGACCTGTGCAAGCATTTTTACTCTCCTAATCCTTGGGGACGAGTTGCTGAGTACAGACCCCAGGATGCTTTAAGGTCACTGCTTGTAATGTATCTTGCAGGATTCACTTCCATTAACAAATGGGTAAAGGAGCTTAGAGACACATCACGCTATGCATATCTGTCCGGCTTTCACCCTGATAAGACACCTTCCAAAGCCTATTTTTCATGGTTTTTATCAAACCTATTTGGTAAGGATATGGATATCGACGATATCATGACTCAGGGTACTCTGCTTAAAAAGATTTTTGAAACCGTGTTTGTCAACAAATCTGTCGAGTTAGGTATTATCGACCCCCACGACAAAGTAATCTTTGATGGCTGTAAGGTAAAGTCTTTTTGTAAGCAAAAATATAAGCCAGATAAAAGTTGTAGGTGTTCCCATAATAGTATTAAGCCTTTAAAGTGTTCTATGTGTACAGACTCTGAAGCTACAAGGGGCTACGACCATAATCTTGATGAATATTTAATGGGTTACGGGCTCCATTTTGCTGTGACTCCGTTGGTTGACAATCCTTCCAAGTGCTTGCCACTTACATTCTTTGTCGCAGGTGCTGACGTCCATGATTCCAAAGTAGCTCCACATCTTCTGATGTACTTGTACCACGATATGAAAGTGGATTTCAACTATGTTATCTTGGACTCCGGTTATGATGCTTTCTATATTTACTGGTGGATTTGCCTCCTGGGTGGTAAGCCCATCATCGCTATAAACCCTAGAAACTCTCAAACACCTACATCAGAGAATGAATACGGGCTACCAGTTTGTCCTTCTGGGCATGTTTACTATTACTGGGGAGTTGATAAGAAGAAACGTAGATACAAATGGCGATGTCCTTTGAAAGCATCCAAGAAGTTGGCTAAAAAGCTAAAATGTGATAAGCCTTGTTGTGATTCCAGCTATGGCAAGACAGTCTATACCCACATTGAAGATGATATCCGCTGGTTTACACAAATCCCAAGAGGCTCACAACTCTGGAAAGATATATACTCAAGAAGAGCTCGTATCGAATCCGTAATCGGTGATACGGTCCTCAATAACGGACTAAAGACCCCTTTATTCCGGGGCACAAAAAACTTCTTTGTGAGGACTGCCTTGGTATGCATGGTCCAACATGCAAAAGCCATAGCTGAAGCCCTTGAGAGTATAGATTACCAGAAAAATGTTGCTTAATCCATAGGAAATTTACTCCTTTATTCCTATGTTGAGCGAAGCTTTGCCATTTTTCATTGGTAAACTCTTCCTATCAACTGCACCTTTTTCAATTTTCAATGATCAGTCCTTTTTTATTACATTACTGCTAGTTGCTGCCGCTTTTTTTGGTACTCATGCCCAATTTATTTCAATTTACTGAACACCTACTATGTGTTTGCACAAGAATATTATAACACAAAGTGCGCAAATTGCAAATTAAATATACAAAAATATAATATGTATGCAATAAGCAAACCTCATAAATAGTATCATTATGCATTAAGGACAATGATATTATAAAATAAAGTAATTTGGATGCAAAAGAGTTGTGGGCTATTCCCAGATTTTTTGTGTGTACCTCTTGAGTAATTTGCGGACCAGCCCGGTAGGCATGCAAAAGATTTGTATATCAGACGGAGTTTATTTTATTGAAAGCTTTTAATATTACACTGGTAAAGATACCGGAAACGTGGTACGCTATGGCAATATCCATGTCGATTGAAACATGTTTGATATGCTCTTTATTAATATTGACATCCTCTTTTGTTTCCGCTCTGACATACTTAAGCAAATGCGTTGCCTGCTCATTTTCGTCCGGCATGAATTTAGTGAACAGATCAGGGACATCAAGACCATAATCCTTGAACGCTTCGATGTTTTGCATTATTGATTTATTCTGTTTTGGATTGTTTAAATACGTGTCAATGTCAGTTATATCCCCTATTCGTAATGATATCTGCTCTTTTAAGAAAGTAAGTACTTTTTTCTCGCCAACTGTTGACTCTTTTTTGTCTTTAAGATAATTTTCAGTATATAAATTATTCAAATATGCAAACAGGGAATCATTTACTTCGTTGTCTATAACTTGTCTACGCATAGCATTGGTGAAATATATCATTGCGATAAAATGATTATATGCCTCAAATACTGCAGAAGGTACTTTGCCGTCAGGGTAATATCTTTTCTTCAGCATCTTAATAAACTTATTCGTATATATTGGATTAGAATTTGCAACATAAAGGTAAGAATACATGTAGTTTTGTTTCATGATATTAGCTACTCTGTTATTTGTTTCATCATCCTTAGAGCACTCAATCAAAACGCCTAAAATTTTTAATTTGGCATTATCCAACTCTTTCGAACTACTTTTAAAATACGGATAGTCAATTAATTGACTATTTGAAGAGTTTAAGTCGAACTTTTTTGGAGATTCTTTGTAAATGAAAGATAACTCCTCGATTATTGAAGGCTTAAATAGCATGCATTCGCAGAAATAAATAATTAATGATTCCTCGGTAATATTCAGTTTTTTTACTGCATTATAAGGATATTCCAAAATTTATCTCCACTTTCTTGTAGGATAAAATCGAGTTTAAAGAATAGATTACCAATATTCAAGATATTTTACTAATATTTTCGATTTTTTGATACAAAAGACTGATTATCTCACAAAAATCTAATAAAAATCCAGAGTTAGGAGTCAAAAACTCATTTCTAGAAGTATAAATATTATAATTGTAAAATAAAAGAAATGAAAGATTTTTATTCACCGGGGGTATCCCCGCACCCCCTTATAAAAAACGGGGACACCCCGGACCTTTAATCACGTTAAAGTAATTGCGTCGATAAATGATGAGCATGAAGATATAGATACTGTGTAGCTTTGACATCCCACACCTGAAAGATCGGAATCCTTATGTGATTAAACCGAAAAGGATTCTTTATATATCTCTATGGGAAAGTTTAGATTCGCCCCTTTCCCGTATAGCGATATGGCTTTAATATCCCTGGCAATTGCAGCATCTATTGCAGTAGCATGGTACCCAAGATGATACCTTTTCCCAAGATAATAAATATAGGCCTGATAGCGTTTGGCACGCTCTAAATAATACACTCCGATATATTCGGATGACTTGCTGTCATAGATCCTATCGCTGTTATGCAGGCTTTTTGCAAGTCTTTCTTTGTAAGTGTATCCGTAAACATTTTTAATCTCAGAATACCTATTACTCAGATCACGTATATCGAGCTCCGGGAAATTCCTGGAGGTGATTTCTCCATGTCTTAGCCAGAGGTTGTAATCGACAACTATTGCAGCATCTTCCTCTGTATTATACTTTCCTTCGTATATACAGGACCGGTCGCCGCCGTCAGACGGCAGGAACGCCCAAAATTCTTTTTTGCCGACGTTTTTATATACTCCAATAAATCTTGAGCATTTATCTATAGAACCGCCGTTCAAGAATCTGAACTCCTTTTTAGGACATGTGATGAGGTTATCCTCTCTAAAATCATATGGGTTTCCGTTAACATGGATGAAAGCCATATGATTAGGCAGATTAAGTATCATACTCTCAAAGCTTTTAGCATAACCTTTTATATATGTAAATATCTGTATGCAGCCGGATTTTAGAATTTTTTCTTTCCATTTGAATGCTATTGCTTTGCTATAGTATTTTTCATCTACTACAAGCTTTTTATCGTTGTTAAGCACAATTTCATTGAACACATCAATAACTCCTTAATAGTATTAGTTTCTAGAGAATTACTATAGCAGCTTTTGACATATATGCAATGGCAATTAGCAGAACCAGTAGAACGAATACATACAGCTGCTCGAACATGTTTCCCTCATCGCTTCCCGTACTCATTAAAGGAAGCCTTATCCTGATATCAAGTATATTGAAAACCTTGGAGTAATTCTCATACTTGGAAAGCATGTTATGTAGCCGCGTAGCCTTCAGGATTGTTGGAAACATTGATAATGGTATTCCGCTGTTAGTGAATACATCTGCAAGGAACAAATGAGAAAAATATCCGAAGATTACCGGCGGCAGCAGGAATATGTGTTGAAACTTATATAGTACGTACCAGGCGCAGAGCGAGAATACTATAAATCCATCCACGCTATGCAGTACCGTCCTGTGAGGAAACAGCGCCACCGCTATTAAAAGGAATCCCATTAAGTAAATAAAGATACTGCTCCCATTTTGGTAATTGTACCAAATGACAGCCATACCTATTCCTGAGTATATAAGGACAAACAGCAGCCTCTTTATAATATTGGTCCCGTTGTGAAGTCCAACTGACGTATACTCATAAATCACCCCAAGAAGAGGTATTTTCCTAAGGAAACCTTCACTAATAAAACCAGCAAGAATAAGGATAATTCCTGCAGTGTAAATAGTGGCACTTGCATTATCACCTATAAAAGGTGCCTGGGATAGAGTAACTCTTACCTTTGCAGAATAATAAAGCAGCATGCCGCCAAGCCCGAAGGTAAGAAGCAACTTCACCACCCACCTTAAAAACCTTTCCAGTTTTTCGACTATCTTTATGGGTATACCTGTGACAGGGTTGCTTCGGTTTACCTTGCTGTTTTTTTCATCAGCATCTGCAAAAAGTGCTACTGCTCCGGATATAAGCATAGGTACAATACTCAGTGCAGGCTTGTGAACTATTATACCGGTAACTGTATTAAGTATTCCATAAGACAATGCCCCTACTCTCATATGTGTTTTTCCCATCATAATATGGTCCCTCCTACCTTATTAATAAACCTAATCCAATTTTACATAATTGCACATTGGGTTGTTAAGCTTCGGTACCTGCTTTGCATATTTTCGTAGTACCTGTTTGCTGCTGAAGTCTGCCTGCAACGCTGCCTGTTCTTCGGTGGCTCCACTATTCAAGGCCTCTATTATAGAGAAATGGGCCAGATCCTTAGGCGAGATTTTCTTTGTTATTCCAGCCTTTTCCCTTATTCCATCAATAAGCTTCCTTAGGTTGGATATCTTCCGGAAAACAGGTGTATCATCTTCAGCCGGTATTTCCGGAGTCAAGCCGAGTGATATCCTGTACTGGATAAGTTCCCTGTATATCTCCTCATTGATAGGTATGGTCCTTTTATTACCTCCCCTGGATTCAACTTCTATCCCAAGGTTGTCGGCTTCGTCAATAAATATATTGTTCCACTTGAAGTTTGTGATTTCTATCGGCATGAACCTGCACTTCACCAGAAGTTCGATTATACAAAAGTTCCTGAGTTTTTTCCTTGCTTCATCTCTTAGCTTCCTCATTTCTTCTTTTGTAAAAATGCGAGATCCGTCGATATATTCCACTTCATCCTGGAGTGGTACGATAACATTTTCAAAAACATCCTTGCCTCCCCTGGCTTTTAAGTACCTGAAAAACTGTTTTATTACCCTTAAATCCCGTATCACTGTTGTTTTAGCATAGTTGTTAATCAGGTGATCTTCGTAGCTTCGTGCATCCTGCTCGGTATAATCGGAGTATGTCTTTAAGATTTTGTTATCCATGGCAGAAAGAACTTTTATATAAGTTTCCACTGTTGATTTTGGATGACGTTTTACATTAACAAATGCGGAAACAAGGCTTTCGTTATTCATAATCATTTATAATCACCCTTTCTATAAAGGAATTTGCAGTGATCCTGACATAAGCTGAATATCAAGAATGATCCTGAGTTCTTCTAATATAATCTCAAAAGATTTAATCTCTCCCCTTAAAAATACATACTCTTTGGCTGAATCCCTACATGCTCTTATATATATGCTTTCAATATCTTCAATACTGGTTATATGTTTAGCTGGTGTCAAAGAGGATATTGTCTTGCAGACACTCTCCCCCGTTCTTTTATAGCTTACAGAGCAATTAATTTTATTGGCATGGTGCTTAATAACTTCATGAAGCATTTCAAGCAACTGGACACATAATTCATTGTTTTGCATTTATAATCCCTCCAATATCCAAACATTCAACGTAATTGAATCACATTCAATCATTTAGCAAAAACCTTGCAAAGCAGAAACAGTAAGGAATTCAAAACTTCGTATCACTTTATAAAGTTCAACGCGATTGAATCACATTCAACTATACTCTATAACTTAACAATATCCTTCAAACCCTGTATCACAGGCTCTATGGATTAATCATCAAATCTCTACATAATTCAACGTAATTCAACGTGAATAAATCTCGTTGAATTATAGATAAATTATACCACATCCGTTATAATATTACAAGAACTATTATACCTGTAACTAAAAACCGGGTACCTGCGCTTACACTTTCTACTGAAGTAACATTTTTACTCCGCTCGATTGACGTGCCTTTCTCTCTCCCTCTCTCTTTTCCTAGCTCGGCTCCGCAAGAAATATTACCAAAGAAACAGGCACTCGGTCGCCTTGCCCCGTTACGGGTATTATAGTTCTTGTAACTATTATTACTTGTTTCTTATTATTAACGGCAGCACGTGATACTTCTATATATAATTGACACTTACTAAATGGTTAAATAGAACCTGCATAGAACGTTATATTCTGCGGGTGCCCCTCCCCTACCCTGATGCCGCAGGCCCAGGAAGCTGAGATACGGTTTCTCTTTTTTGCGGTAATCCCTATTATTTATACTGGGACCCTTTCTCCCCCCTGTCCATACTAGGGAAATTCTTATCTTTCAGTTTATATTCTCTTTTAGAGACATTCTGTGTTGCCATTCCCTGCTTTTTTGCCCCTTATTTTATTTATTCCAGCTGTATGTTACTAATAATATAGACTGCAATAGAAATCACTTTATGATACCACCTCTCCCCTACCCTATCCGGACATATAACTTATATATACCATTGAACTTATATACAAATTCTTTTTTGAACCGCTTATGTTCTTGCAATCCTTACATTCTAATTTTTAATCCCTCAGTAGTTATATAGTAACTTATATAAAACCATCATTTAACCTCAATATTTCAGTAATGTTTATGTTACATAATCTATCTAACCCATATCTTCTATTACCTTAATTTCTATGTATATATCAC
>Ga0129298_10000996_pt1 | contig 11809 bp, 1 predicted proteins | sample I19B2metaG_FD_94707 | JGI IMG/M metagenome (GOLD analysis project Ga0129298, IMG submission 94707) | Lake sediment bacterial and archeal communities from Gulf of Boni, Indonesia to study Microbial Dark Matter (Phase II) - ​I19B2 metaG | ecosystem: Environmental > Aquatic > Freshwater > Lake >...
CTCGCAGGCGCTTCGACTGCCGCAGGGAGAGGCCCAAGAGCCCCGCGGCTTCCCGCACGGTGCAGATCCCTTCCTGGACTTTGCTCAGGATCAGGAGCCTCCAGTTCTCGTCTCTGGTCAAGGTGATCTTGTTCCTCTCCATGAGGTGACAAAATCACAGAACGATTACCGGTGACAATACCACAGGACGATAGCAGAGAGCTGCCATGCCGAGACGTCAGGGCCCTACCCTCTACACGCTCTCCCCGCTCCACTTCACCGCCACCCACACATCTGCCAGCGCCCGGTTCCCGAAGCAGAGCGTCAAGGCCCCGTCCGGCGTGGCCGGCACGCCACCCGTCAGCGGTCCGCCCAGCACCTGGCCCCAGCGCTTGGCCAGGGTGCCGATCTTGGTGTTCATGCCATCGAAGAGGTCCAGCGACGCGGGGACGGCCTTCTCTCTGCTCTGGGCCAGGATCTCGACCCGCTCCACATTCTTTAACCGATCCTGGCTCCAGAAGGGGTAGTGCTCCCGGAGCAGCGTCAGCGCCAGCGGGTAGTGCCCGTTGGCGTCCGCCGCCTCGCTCTGGAACTTCGCCCACTCGGTCGGGAACTCGTGGCGGGTGGAGAAGAGCCGTACGGAACCGGCTGCCGAGGCGGTCTTGATCAGGTCCTTCAGATTATCCGTCGCACCCTTGCGCAGCAGGTCGCCGCCCTGGCGTGCGGTGTAGCGGATGTGCAGGATCACGTCGCTGATGGTGTCGTAGTCGAACTGGCGCGGATCCTTGTTGCCGGGGTTGGCAGGCAGTTCCAGCTGCCATTCGCTGATGACGCCGGAGTGCTCGAACGGCAGGTACCGCTCGTCGCGCAGGTTGGTCTCGAAGAGCCCGCTATCCATATTGGCGGAGCTGGTGACGATGGACTGGAGGCTGCCGAAGTAGTCGCTGAAGCGGTCATCCCCGGTGACGTCCCGGGCATAGACCCCGTCACTCAGGACCGGTGTTGTACGGATGCTGCTCTTCAGCAGGGTCAGAGTGCAGTTGACGCCGGCGTTGGGCCCGGTCACGGAGGGGATGCTGACCGCCACCGTCTTGATCCGCCGGAAGTAGTGGCCGGGGCCGTCCATGTCGAAGAGCGACTCGGGCAGCGTGACCGTGCACCGGCCGGTGGCCCGCAGCTGGACCAGCGCCAGCGGGTCCACCTGGAGCAGGCTGACATGCTTGGTCAGCTCGTACTCGCGCTGGTTTAGCTCGTGATAGGCGATCTCCATGCGCTTGACGTCCAGGTAGAGCTTCTCGCCGGCCAGCAGCCCCTCCTTGCCGGCCAGGTAGCCGAACTGGAGGTAGCCGAGGTCCGGATTGCCCAGCTCGTGCTGCAGGGCGCGCTCTGCCTTGCGGGCCACGTCGAAGGCAAACTGGAAGCACTGGGAGTAAAGCCCCTTCACCTCGCGCTTCATCCAGGTGTAGAGCGCCTTGTTGGTCTTCTTGCCGGTCTTCTCGGCGCCCTCCTCGTTCAGGAAGCGTTCGATCTCCTCGGCGTTCTTCATCTGCTGGCGGTGGTTCTTCAGCTCCTGCTCGGCGATCGCCACTCGGATCTGGGCGGCCCGCAGCTGCTTGAAGATCTGGTTAATATCGCCGGCGGCCAGGTTGCTCTGGAAGGCCCACTCCATCCCGCGGCGGGCAAAGCCATCAATGCGGGCGGCCCGCCGACCCTCGAAGTTCAGGCGGTCGGCGATGGCGCGGGCCGTGCCGGCGCCGGCCGTAATGCCCGAGGCGACATTCTGGCCGCCAAAGGAGGTGGCGCCGCCCATGCCCCAGGGCTCCGCACTCACCTCAAACTGCGGAACGATACTCGCAATCGAACTGGCCACGCTCAGCATGCCTGCGATGTCGCTGGCGATCTGAGCCCCTTCGAGCGCGATGGTCTCCAACACTTCGTACGAGCTGAGCAGTTTCCCGCCAGCCAGATCCTGTGCGGCCTGTGCGAGGGCATCCGTGGCAATGTTCGGGGTGATCTCCCGCAGCGCCAGTTCGGGCTCCGCTGCGCTGAAATTCTGCTTCGCCAGGCTGTCCCGGTCGACCTCGCCCAGCGCCTGAACGGCCTGCTGGATGGCCTGGTTGATATCCTCGGGCTTCCTGCCAAGCTGCTTCTCGTAGTGGGTGTAGCGCTGCACGGCCAGCGCCAGCGACTTCTGCAAGCCTTCCTGCGCCTTGATGGCCTCCTGCAGATGCATGTACCGCACTTGTTCGGTCATCCCTAGGATGACCCGCTCGTGCTTGGCCCGCAGAATCCCCAGCGCCTCGCCGTCCTCCTTCTCCATGGCCGTGAGAAGGCTGGTGCCCAGGGCCTTGACCTCCTGGACGATCTCGCCGGCCTTCTGCACCAGGAAGCCGAAGCGCACCAGCGGCAGCGGCTGGTTCAGCCCATTGACGATCGCCGCCACGTCGAGACCGGCGGCAGCGGCCTGCGCCAGCAGGGCCGGGTCGATGGGGGGCGCAAAGAGCGCAAGCTGGCGGAAGACGCCCTGGAAGTTCAGGCTGTTGCGGATCTTGAAGAGCCGGTCGGCCACCGTATCCCAGTAGCCGAGCAGCCGGTCGTTGCGGGGCACGCAGAAATAGAGCGCCTGGCCGAGGCTCCTGAGCGTCCGCATCCGGTCGCCGCCGCCGGCGGCGCCGGGGTCCGGCATCAGGTCGAACGGCAGGTCCGGCTCCATGTCGCGCAGGGCGGTGCCGAACGCTTTGAGGTCCTGCCGCAGGTTGGAGTAGGTCTGGGGGCGGACCGTTCCCTTTTGCGGCACCGCCTGCGGGCGCGGGCCGAGGATGTTGGCGGCCAACACATAGAGCATCAGCGCCTCATCAATGGCCTCACCGGTGTCCTGCCGGAACAGCGAGTCGCCCCAGGCGATCAGGTTGTCCAGGTAGGCCATCACAGTTTTGTACATATAGGCCTGCTGCCGGTAGCGGGCGATCACATGCGGCCGGAACGGGTTCCGCTCCCATTCGTGAATGCTGTTGATCGTATCCAGCCGCAGGGTATCGTCCGCGCCGGTCACGAGGTTGGTCAGAATCTCCCCGATCTTGCGGACGTCGGTGGACTGGAAGGGCCGCACTTTCCAGAAGCGCTCGGGCGTGGGACCCTCGCTGTCATCCGTGGGATCGAACAGGTAGTGGAACCAGCGCTGGGCATCGGCAAACTGCTGGTTCTTGCTCAGGTGGATGGCGAGCATCATCGGCACGTGGAAGAACAGCTCCCAGTTATAGACCGCGTAGGCGCCGCTGGAGGTGAAATCCAGGTCTTTGACCGGATAGGGCCGCTTCACCAACGCCGCATTCGGCTTGTACCGTCCAGCGAAAAAGTCGGCGTACAGCGTCGGGAGGGGCCGGCTTTTCAGCAACTTCATCTGGGTGCCGTTCGGAATTGTGAGCGCCGATCCGTCGGGAAGCAGCACGGCGGTCCCGGCGGGAATGTTGGCTGGCGTGCCGTCGTGAAGCTTGATGTCTGTATTCGCTTTCAGTGTGACCTTGGTGTTGCCGGAGAGGCTCGCATTGCTGTTCTGTGTCAGGGTCAGCACAGCGCCGTCGGGCGGTGTCTTGGTCATGCCGTTCACCAGCGTGGCTGTCATGCCGTCAGACGCCTTGACCTGTACGAGGGTGGCACCAGCGGCTTTGACCTCCATGTCGGCTGCCAGCTCCAGCGGGGATCCGCCGGCCGTTCCCATGACCTTGGCCAGCATGGCGATCCGGGTACCTCCGGGGATCGTCACGTTCGTGTCGGCCACGGTCGCCAGCTCAAGGCTGCCCGGCAGCGAGGCGCCATCGAGGGCATAATCGGTGTCCGCCGCCTGCAGGCCGGCGGTGCTCTTGCGGATCAGCAGCTGCACCAGTTGCTGGACATAGGGATGCTGGTGGAGGTAAAACCGGTAACTGAGATCACGCTCCATTACGGTGAAGTGCTTGGTCTCCGTCTTCGCGCCCACCCGGCCGTAATGATAGGGCATTTCGGTATCCAGCCTACCGTGGAAGGTCCCGACTGCCACGATTCAATCACATCCTCTCGTTAGCCCATGAGTCCGGCGCCAACACCGGCCTGGTTGATCTGGTTGAAATTCTGGGCCAGCGACTTGTTGAGCCCGGCGGCGCCCACCACATTCAGGGCGCCGGAGACCTGCTTCAGGCCGGCCTGCGCCAGAGTGCCGCCGCCTGTCAGAAGAACGGCGGTGCCCGTAGCGAGATCGCTGCCGCCATGGATGTTCACCGGTTGGGCGCCCTCCGCCCGGGGGGAGGTGGTATCGGCCGTCCGGATCTCCACACTCGCCTGTCCGGTCGAGCCGACCAGGACGCCGTTAAAGAGCAGCCCCGTCGCCGGGTTGGCCAGCCAGTCCCATTGCGACTGCAGTTGGACCAGCGATCCGGGGTCGACGACGTTCTGCATCGGGTCGCCCTTCTCGTGCCAGGGATCGCCCTTGTCGATGAAGATGGGGACCTGCGGGACCAGCACAAAGTCATCCCACCAGTCCTTGATCCCCCAGTCCGGCTCGGGTTCCGCCGGGCGCGTCACCCATTCCTGCCACTCCTCCACGGTCCGCTCCACCAGGCTGGGCTCAACGTAGAACGTGTAGGCATTGTCCTGGTAGAAGACCGGTCTGATCAGGGAGGCGATTTCGGCCGCTGCGCCCGTGCCGGCGGTGATGTTGTTGTTGCACGGCAGCAGGGTGAACGCTACGTCCTGCTTATCAACGGGGGGCGTCTGCAGGATGGCGGGCGTCTGGACGTCCGGCGTTGTGCCGGGCTCGGTGCTGATCCGCTGCGTGAACTTCACGGTGAGTCCGCCTTTTCCCCCATAGCGGGTGGGACGGCCGGCTGCTGCTGCGCTGTACGGGTTGTCGGGCAGGGCGCCGGCACTGCCGCCCGCGAGGTAGTCCGTGGCTTCCGGCTCGGCGTTGCGGCCCGCCAGGTAGAACGCCTGGTTGATCTCCCCGCCCAGGTGGATGAAAACCCCGCGCTCCTCGCCGTTTTCATAGGCTTTGGAGACGTGGACGAAGACCGCGCCGGGCTTGAACGTCCGCGACACGCTCTGAGACACCACCGCAGCGAATCCGCCGGACTCCCGGGTGCTCCACTTGCCGCCCAGGTACTCGCTCCAGTAGAGCTGCACCTCCACGGTCTTCTTGGCGACCACGCCCTTCAGGTCGCTGAATGTCACGCCGGCCGGCGTCTTGCTCTGGTCCGCCGCCAGGTCGTCCAGCGGCTGGTCCTGCGGCTTCTCCAGGAAGGTCAGCCAGAAGAGATAGAGCCGGTCGCGCCAGACCACCGGCGCCAGGTGATCGCCTTCAATCTCGGCGCTCACCGGCTCCCATGGCGTCCACATCTGGTTGGCGCAACGGCGGTAGAAGTACTTGTGCGGCTGGCTGTAAGTGCGGCCGATGACGTGCAGGACGCGCTGGGTGGCGGTGGCGTCCGTCTTCTCTTCCACGTGCATGGCCACGATGTCCAGCCGGGCCAGTTCATCCAGCTTCTTCAGGTAGTTGAGGAAGGCGTCCTCGACCATGTCGCCCGAGACATCGCCCTGCAGCAGCGTCCCTTCCAGTTCGCTGAACAGATGCGTCTTGTCGTCGCGGAACTCCGGCTCCAGCCAGTTCTCCGGGAAGAGGAAGATCTTGCGGTTCGCCTCCCAGACCCGGTAGCGCTTCATCCACTCCCACTGCTTGGCGGTGATGACGGAGGGATGCACCTTTGGCTCCATGTTGAGCAGGCAGCGCTGGATGAAGAGCTGGACCGACCCGATCGCCAGGCGGATGCGCGAGGTCTGCACCACTGGCTCCATGCCGGGGTCGATCAGGAAGTACTCGTAGAGCTGCTCCATCCGGGCGAAGCCCTGCTGCTGCATCACATAGGCCACCAGGGCGTCGCGCTGGCGCCGGCGCAGCTTGTCGAAGATCGGCTGGGCCACGCCCTGCCATGCCTCCGCCTCGAAGCGGGCCTTAACGACCTCCGTCACGTCGCGGGCGATCCCAAAGCGCTGCTCGGGGGTGGCGCCGGCGCTCATGATCCCCGTCCATGCCAGCAGCGACGCCACCTGCACGCCGAACCGCTCGACCACCTGCAGCCCGTCCCAGAGCTGCTGGAGCGGCCGCTCGCTGTCGAAGACGGGGGCGGTGAAGAGCGCCTCGGCCACGTCTTTGACCGTCTGCTCATCCCGGCGGGTCAGTGCGGCCATGAGCGGGTAGACCCGGGCCAGATCGCCCGTCTGGTTGGCCTCAAAGATGTTGATCAGGTCATCGCCACCGGCGGCCAGGTCGCCCTTCAGCCGGGCATACCCCGCCAGCCGCTGGAACGCCCCGAAGAGCGCCTGGGCGCCCGCATCGGTGTCGTCGCCGGCTGCCGCCGGCAGTTGGGACAGGTTCACGCCGCCAAAGGCAGCGTGGGTGAGAATGTAGCGGGTCTCGCGTTCGTTGAAACCGAGGCTCTGCAGGAGCCGGATCGCCTTGCCCAGCAGCGCCAGCGCCCGCTGCGCCGCCGCCATCGCCGCCTGCGGGTAGAGCGGCAGCGCATCCAGCCCGCCCTTCGGCAGCGTCTCGCCCTGCACCAGCAGGCGCGCCTCCCCGCCGTTCAGCTTGCGCAGCGTCAGCGTGAAGTGGTAGAGGATCCCAGGTTTCAGCTCCACGTACTCGCTTGCCTTATCGCCGAGCACGGCCCCGTCAGCCGGGGCCGCCCCGCTGAAGACCGGAGACGGCAGGTGCTCAAAGGAGAGTTCACCCTCGGCCGCCTGCTTATCCAGCGTGAGGTAGAAGCGGTAGGCCCCGGGCGCCGGCACCTCCAGGTACCCGTCCAGGCAGGCGCTCCCGGCGCCGGCCGGCCTCAGCGGCTTGCCGTCCTGATCCCGCAGGCCGGTGTCGGCGGCGGTCAGCCTGATCGATGCCAGCGGCGCGCCTGTGCCATCGGCAGCGGCGTAGAAGGTCGCCGTCAGGCCGCCATCGACCGTCCCGGCAAGGGCCGCCGCCAGCGGGCCGGAGGCGGCCAGCAGACGCTCATCCGTGACCAGGCTCTCCACCAGCGCCGGGTCGGCCCCGGTATGGGCGGTCATCGTCTGGACGATGAACTGCCGGATCAGCCGCTCCTGCAGGAACGGCAGGAAGGCGCTCACCAGTCTCGCCCGCCGCGCCCGGGCCCTGTCCTGCGGGGTTTCGCCGGCGGCCAGGGCCGGATGCAGGTCGAACAGCAGCGCGAAGTCCGTTGCCGCCAGGAAGCCGGTGGCGGGTTGGGCGCCGGTCTGCTTCAGCAGGTGCCTCTCAAAGAACTGCTGCGCCTGGTCCTGCACGTCGTTGAGCAAGGCCGTGAGGTTGGCCAGTATCGTGGCCGAAACGGGCTTGGGCAGTTGCCCCTGCAGCTTCGTCTTCACGGCGCTGAACAGCACGCCGCGGAAGACGAGCGTCTGCTCCAGGCGCGGTTCGTTGTAGTGCACAGCGCGGATGGCCGGCTGGTCGGCCGCCTCTGGGGCGGCAAACCAGGACAGGTCCAACTGGTCCGTGGCCGCCACCCCGGTGTTGGTGGCGGTGAACTCAACGGATCCGTTGAGCATGGCCAGGAGGCGCGTGGCCACATCGGGCGGCAGCGCCAGGCCAAGCTTCTGCCGCAGCGCCTCGTCGCTCATCGCCCCGGGATCGGACGGCACGGCCTGCTCCGCCCGGATGGCGCGCACGCCCTCAGCCAGCGTCTTCAGCAGGGCAAGCGCTGCCTCAGGGGAGGGGCGGTAGGGGCCGGTCGGGTCAAAGCGGTGCCGCAGCAGGTACTTCAGGTCTTCGATCTTCAGCCCGCTCTCCTTGACCGCGGCGGCCGCCGCCACGAAGGGCAGCGTCTGGGTGAACGGCGAGTCCTCGTCGAACTTCGCCAGCGGGTCGGCAGCGAGCGGCTTGAACGGATCCTTGCCCGTGAGCCCTTTCAGGTCGATCAGGCCGCGCACCGACAGCTTCAGGCCCTTCGCCAGCAGCCCGTAGCGATAGAGCAGCGAGACGTTGGCCACCGTCAGCTCGGCGTCTTCCAGCTTCTGACCGGCATCCGCCAGGATGCGGCTGATCTCGTCAGCCGTGAGACTCAGCGCTCCCTGCAGAGCAGGCAGATGATCCTTGATAGGGGGCTTCGCGGCCAGATACCGCCCCAGCGGATCGTCGAAGATCGGGTCGCTCTTCAGCAGGCTGCGGTTCAGGAAGAGCTGCGTATAGAGGGGCCGCTTGCCGGTGGTGGGCAGGTCGGACCACAGAGTGAGCAGCTTAAGCCGGCTCTGCTTGCCGAGGCTCAGCTTCTCTTCCAGCGCCTTCAGGTGAGCCATGTAGACCAGTGCGGATTGCAGCGGCTTGTTGTGCAGGTGCGCCGCATCGAAGGGCGCGTTCTTGGGCAGGAAGGCCTGCAGTGCCCGGTCGGTCTCCTCAATGCTCCAGCCCAGCTTGCGCCAGAGCCGTACGAAGAGGTTGATCCGCAGGAAGGCGATCGGGTCGGCCGCCCCTCCATCGGCGTATTGGAGCGTGGTCAGGTCGAAATCGCCGCCGGCGTCCGGGTCGGCCAGCACCAGCACCCCGGCATAGGGAATGGCCGCCAGTGCGTTCTCAATCTGCGCGGCGCTCACCTGGAACGCATCCGCCAGTCCCTGCACCCGCTGCGCCGTGGCCTCGGCCTCCAGGCGCTGCTGCTGCTCCTCCGGGGAGAGCGTCGCCGGGTCCTGTGCAATCAGCCCTTTGTGCTCCTTGTAGAATAGGGCGTCGCCAACGCTGATGCCGAGCTTGTAGAGCACTCCCAGCTTCTGCAGCTCCGGGTTGACGAAGCCGGTCTGGACAATCGCCAGCATCTCCTTGTAGGTCACGCCCAGACACCTGGAAAGCGCTTTGGCCGACTTCAGCATCGCCGGGACGTCGCAGAGCAGCCGGTCACCCGCCATCGGGGGCGTCTGCCACACGCCCGTGAAGGTAATCCTCGTCCGGCCCGCCCCGCCGGATCCGGCGGCGCCGACCGCCGATACGACCTTCGCCTCGGCCTGCAGAGCGTTGGCCGAGACGTCGAAGTAGGTGCAGGCCATCCCCTCGCGGAACTGCTTCGCATCGGCATCCGTCAGGGTCAGGGTGGCGTTCCCGGCGTTGGTCGGGCTCTGAATGGCCGACTCCACCGTTGGGTAGCCGTACAGTTCAAACCACTTGTGGCCGTCAAGCGGGTGCGCCTCGGTGAAGAGGGCCGCCTCCGCCGGCGACAGCCCCAGCGATTCCATGCAGATGCCGTCGTCCAGGGGCTGGCCCGGCGCAACCGGACGGAAGACCTCCAGCAGGCGGGCCAGCGGTGTCTCGAAGTAGTCGCAGAACTGGCGCACCACCTCCAGCGAGCGGTCGAAGGGCAGGCCCATTGGATAGCGGGTCTGCCGCAGCTTGTCGTAGGCCTCCCGGATCACGTTCTGCGGCTCTGCCAGCAGTTCCGGCGTGGTCGCCTCGCCGGTGTCGCAGGCGGCTCTATCGGTGAGTTGGCCGTTGGCCACGTAGTACTCCAGGATCTCGTTGACGACATCGATGTAGGGCAGCGCCGTCTTGGTGTTCTCGCAGGTGAGCGGAATGTAAGGCAGGTCGGGCCGGCGCTCCAGGAGGGCGTCGTAGGGCTTCTTGTACTTGGCGGTATAGGACTGACCGTTGTGCTTTGCTTTCCACTGATTGAGGAAGTTGGTCCACGCCGTCTCTTCTGGGTCAATGAACTGCAGCAGGTCGACCAGGTAGGCGGCCGGGCTGAGCACCGACCGGCAGTGCTCGCAGTCGCAGAAGTCCGTCGAGCCGAAGAGCGACTCCATGGTCGGGAACTGCTTGATCAGTTCGTTCCGGAGGCTCTCGCGGACTTCGGCCGGCGCCGCGACCACCTGGACCGGCGTATTGCCGGCCACATTCTTGAAGGTGGTGAAGATGTTGAAGGTGACGCTGTTGACCTGTTGCGCCTTGCGGTAGATCAGCTCGGGTTCCCCGGACGGCGGCGCGCAGCCGTACATGTCCATATACTTGGTGCGGTACGCGTCCCGGAAGAGCTCCTCCGTATGCCCCGTCACATCGTAGGCGGAGTGCAGGCCCAGGCTGAGGAGCACCGGCATCGCTTCGTCAGTGGGGGTGATCTGGTAGACACGCTGCAGCCGCCTGATCTGATCCGTGGCGGCCTGGGCTTCCGCCTCCGGTATGCCAGCCGTGACGCCCCCATGCGTACGGAAGAAGCTGGTCACCGGTGTGCGGCCCAGCCGGAAGCCCTGGCGGGTGGCGCTCTTCAGCAGCGTCGCCGTGGCCTCGCGGGCCGGACCCAGGTTGAACCGGTTCTGCGCCTGGTCCTGGTCGATCAGGCGCGCCACCACGTGCGTGGGATAGCTCAGACGGATCTTGCTGGCCATGTCTTCTGCATAGGCGTCCAGCCGGTCTTCGACCTTCGCGCCGGTGTAGGCGACGGGGATCATGGCGGTCAGCATCTTGTCGTCGCTGCCGACCAGCTCCTTGACCTCGGCCTTCCACCGCTCGGCCCGGTAGAAATCATGCTCCACCAACTGCGCCGGGTCGGTTAGCTCCCGCTGCATCAGCCGGGTGGTCATCGGCGCGCTGTTGCCGGCCAGAAAGGCCAGCTTTCCCTGCAGCTGCAGCTTGCTGATGGCCGCCTCGCTCAGCCCGGCCTGGCGGGCGCTCTCCCAGAGCTGGTCAGCGTCGCCGCGGTGGCTCAGGCAGAGCGGTGCAAAGACGGCCTGCGACTCGCTGCTCAGCCCGGAGGCCTGGAGCAGTTCGCCATAGGTCGACTGGGACCCGGGCGCCGGCATGGCCAGGCGCGCCCTGGTGGCAAAGCTGGTGAACTGCTGCTGGAACTGATTGAGCTGGGTATCCGTCAGCTGTACGATGCCGGCCTTCCGGGCGGTCTTGAGCGCCTGGACGGCCACATCCGGCGCCACCCGCGCCAGCATCAGCTTGTCGGATGGCAGACCGGCGCGCAGCAGCCCGTAGGCGGCCTCCGGAGCGAACTTCACATCCGGGTCGGCGCTCAGCCGCGCCGCCATGGCAGCCAGCGCAACCAGGCGGGCATCCCAGCCGGTGCTCCGGTTCAGCAGGGTCAGGTCGTGTCGCTCGCCGTCCTCCCTGGCGCCGGCCAGGTTCGCCATGTCGCCCACCTGCGGCTGCAGATCGGCCGCCAGCGCCCGGTATTCGGCTGCATGCGGGGCGTCGGGCGCCACCAGGTTGAGCCGCAGATAGGCAGGCGCCCCGAAAACCGGCTTGGCCAGGGCCAGCTCCTTCCGGGCGTTGGCCGGATCCTGAATCCGCGCCTCCAGGTTGGCCGCGGCCGGCCCGGGATCATAGGCCAGGGCGTACCGCCCCTGCCCGTCGGTGGCGGTCTTGCCCAGAAGCCGGGCGTTCCCGCCGAAACCAAGCTGGTAGAGGGAGAGGGCAAGCCCCTCAGCCGGCCGGCCGTTGGGACGCAGAATCGTGCCGGCGACTACGCACGGCTTCTCAATGTGCAGCATAATCGGTTCGCGCTGCTGCCGGAAGTTGCGGATCACGCCTCTGTTGTTCGGGATGCCCGGCAGCGCGTAGTCGAGGTCCGTGTTCTCACGGCTGACCCGGAAATAGAGGTCCGGTCCCCGCTCGCTCGGGTGCTCGGTGAAGTCGGAGGTCTTGAAGCGGAAGACGGCCATGCCCGCGGCGTCCGTGGTGGCGGGCTCGGCGAGCGGGTCGGGCGGCGAGAGCGGGTCCTGATCAAAGAGCTCCAGGCGCAGCCCGGCAATGGGCAGCTCCCGGGCGTCGATCACGCGGCAGTGAACCGCATAGCGGCTGTCCGGTTCCAGGGGC
>Ga0129298_10000997_pt1 | contig 11795 bp, 15 predicted proteins | sample I19B2metaG_FD_94707 | JGI IMG/M metagenome (GOLD analysis project Ga0129298, IMG submission 94707) | Lake sediment bacterial and archeal communities from Gulf of Boni, Indonesia to study Microbial Dark Matter (Phase II) - ​I19B2 metaG | ecosystem: Environmental > Aquatic > Freshwater > Lake >...
GTTCTATCCTAGGTATGTTCCAGCATCCGAGTACTTCCTTCCGAACGACATTATTTCGGAAGATATCGCCTTGAACGAGCATTTGGCCCATCCAACCAAGGAGCTTGTCCTCAGAAGAACAATTGAACCAACCGGTACTGTAGACGTGAGAATTGAGTTCATCGCAAAGGAAGGCCAATGCCGCCCTGAAATGCGCCACCAATCCGCGTTGTGAGTATTCCTTTTGCGTCAATGAGAATCGGGGGCTGAACCGCGTGACGGCAGATCTCAGCTAGGTCAGCGTTGGCTATTTGAGGGTGATCGGCAGCGAGTATTATGCATGCCGCGTCTTGGACAGCAAGCTTCATATCTCGAACCAGATCGAATTCAAGGCCAGTTGACTCGACATCTTCTGTTGAAACGTATGGATCATATACACATATTCTTTCGAATCCCATCTTGTTCAGAAGTGAAATGATCGGCAGAACCGGCGTTTCTCTAATGTCACCCGTATTGCCTTTGAACGCTAGTCCAAGTACAGCTACCTTGCTCTGAGATATCTCTCGGAGAGCCCGCTCCATCGCTTGTCTTACGAGCTTCGCCACATGGCTCGGCAGGCTCCTGTTGAGTTCCCTTGCCGCCATCGACACCTTCAATACAACTCCTTTCTCCAGCACCCCATGGATAATAAAGTCAGGATCTTTAGTAAGACAACTACCACCCATAATACCTGGTCCCATAACATCTACAAGCGGAGACGTGTTCGCTGCTCTGAAGACTTCCGTCCAGTCTAGTCCGTATGCTGAACACGCAAGAGCGAATTCATTCGCAAGAGCAATATCAGCGGCCCTCTTAGCATTACAAAGAAGCTTTGCCATCTCAGCTACCTCAGGGCTAGAAACCACAACGACCTTGACACCAATGCTCTGAAAAAAGTGCTCTGCAGCTTTGACGCTCTTGACATCTATTCCTGAGACCATCCTCGGAAACTCCCGCATAGTCCTAATCCCATCCCCTGTGACCATTCGTTCAGGACAATAGGAGACTCCCAACCTTTCTCCAACCTTGATTCCTCGTTTGTGCAATTCCCGGCAGAGATGACTCGTGGTTCCAACGGGCACAGTTGATGTGAGCATCAGCAACGTTCCTTCACGTGCATGACCAGCCACATTCACGCATGCTCTGAACACAGCCGCAACATCAGGTTCATCTAGAGGGTTCAGCGGCGTCCCCACCGATACGGAAAGAATGTCGCTTTGAATTACTGATTCGGACAGATGCTGGGCGACTGAAAGGTTCCTTCCGAGATGTTTCTTTAGCAGTTCTTCGATCATGGGCTCATAGAATGGCGACTCACCGCGCGAGATCTTTGTAAGAACTTCGGCGCTTTCATCCCATAGCACAACTTTGATACCAGATTCTGCATAGAAGCAGGCATGCGTTAACCCTACATGGCCAGCTCCTACCACGAGAACTGTCGAGTTTCTATTTCGGCAAGTTTCGCGAGTCCCGATGAATCCAGATGTTGTCTGACCCATCTGTGTCCGCCCTGCAAAGCTAGGGGTTCTGAGTACAAGATATCACTCTTACGCAATGGTTTAAAGTATCGCCGCAAGCCAGTCCACTGCTCCAAACCATAACGCTACCTTGCGATAACTTCGCATAATGTGTGTAGGTTGTGCTAGTTGTATACAGCATTTATCCCAAGCGTCTTGGCGCCATACGTCGGTCCCTTTCGAGTGTTGGAAAGCCGGTATCTGCCAGTTTCACAGACGTGTTTCACTCAACACTGCCCATGAAATAGAAGCAGTAAAACTCTTGAATGCCCTATCATTGATTTCATAACCCCCTAATCTTATTGTTTGACTTGGCAGCATCAGATCCGATCAAGTTCCTGTGGCATAGACTGGGGCCAAGAAGAACTCAGAAATCCAATCAAGTGCATACCAAGCGTCTCTTGGTCCATCCGGTCAGGTAAGAGAGTTGGCGAGGAGGTTTAGTTACCATTGTGTAGCTGGATTCAACTAGCCCAACTGAATGTTGTATCCCCTTAGGATTCCTCAGTTAGAGCTATATTCGTCATCTACGCTAATGAGCGATTCCAAAATGAAATGACAGGGACTTTTGCTAATGGTAGCGACAGTTACTGGCGGAACCGGGTATCTAGGGAAACGTCTTGTACAAGAACTCATCAAGAAGCAGGTCGTCCGAGTGTTCAGCAACGAGTCATGGACAGGCTCCGAACTCCCGAACCTAAGGTGTATCCTTGGCGATGTCAGGGATTATGAGAGGGTACTTGAAGCCTGCGCGAATGCCGACTGCGTATTCCATCTCGCCGCACAGCTTCCGACCTCGAAACTCTCCAATACAACTGTCTGGTCAATAAATGTCGACGGAACAAGAAACGTCTTGGAGGCCTCGATGAAGAACAATGTAAGAAGAGTTGTGTACATTTCAAGCTCATCAATCTACGGAATACCATCAGAAGTGCCATGCTCAGAACATTCGCCAAAGAATCCCATTGGTACATATGGCAGAAGCAAGCTAATGGCAGAGCGCGTTTGCATGGAGTACGTTGACAAGGGGCTTGACGTAGTAGTCCTACGACCGATGACGATTGTCGGACCGGGAATGAAGGGAGTCTTTCGCATCCTTTTCGATTGGGTAAAAGATGACAAAACTGTATATCTGATAGGGAATGGATCTAACAGAGTTCAAATGGTCAGCGTCTTTGACCTTGTGAAAGCCTGTTGTTTGGCTGCTGAAGAGCCCGCAGTGGCTGGCCAGGCGATGAACATAGGGTCAGACAATGTGCCAACAGTCCGGGAACTAATACAATCACTTGTCAAACATGCTGGGTCAAGGTCAAGAATTATGTCGATCAACCCTTGGTTCGCGACCATAGCTCTCAGATTCTTTCACCTAGCGGGTCTCTCTCCGCTCGTCGCCGAACACTACTATCTGGCGAACAAGGACTTCATTCTTGACACAACAAGGATAAAGTCTCTTCTTAATTGGAAACCATTGTTCTCCAACGTAGACATGCTGAACCAAGCCTACGACTGGTTCGCTCAGAATACGGGCGCCGCTTATCAATATCAAGGCATCCTCTCGCTAGTCAAACTACTATCGTGACGCCCCGGTCGATGAAAGACCTCTGCATATCCGAGACTCGCACTCATCGACCGGCCGTCGCAGAACCCAGAGCTCGGAACGAGCGATAAAAGGCTCTACCCTCACGATTCTCGTCTGGCGTCACTCCTAGACCCAATTCAACCGAGACTCTAGACCACTTGAGCTTCGCTGCGATACCGGGCGGCACGAAAGCGATAGTGCCTCTGAAGCCTCCAATCATCTCATTGATTGCGTGGGATTGGGCTGCGATGCTTCCAACCGCTTCGGCTAAGACTTGAGGTGGTGAGCCTATCCATCAGCTCTTGGGCAGATCGGAAAACATATCGAATGTGAGCCGTGAACAGAACATGTCTTCCATAGGTTTCAATTCGCGAAGCCACTTGACATAGCTCATGTCCTGCTGAAACTATCAACGTACCGGTAACCCTTGCAGCGTGGCTTACCGCGAAAGGTCAGGCAAAGGCGCCCAGTCTTCTTCGCATCAGAAAACCCATCTCGTGAAAGCGGCTTAAGCAGTCTAGAGCCTGCGTAGTAGAAATGCCCAAGCAAAGGGAGACTCAGTATCAAACCCACTAAGGATTCTGCCGACTCCCTTGGCCACTATGCAGCCCCAGCAATGCATCTCGAAAGTTCAGAGTTCATCACCAGAATACGAGGACGAACATTGCTTGGTGCATCACCAAACGGCCTCGCAGCACATAGATTGAAAGCCTCTATCTGACCGAACATAACCGTTTGACCCTTCCCCCCCTGAGAGATTCCTTCAAATCCTTGGCTTACAATAGTAAAGCGTGGGCACTAGTGATATTAGGCTTAGGCGCTGTAAGTCAATTTCAGCTCCACAGGGAACAGTGAATGATAGATCCTGCTCGTCATGTCGCCTCGTCTCGCTTCATGCCTTTAGTGGTAGCGGCCATCCTCATGTGTACCTTCCTCTGTCAAAGTGCCTCTCCCACTACTTCGGCCGAGCCAAGCGCACAGATCGTCGGTACACTTGCAAATGACTACCTTACTGTTGACCTATATGCAGAAGGAGGCTTCAGGGCTCGACTATCATACGATCCAGCGATTTGGATCACTTTCCCCGGGAACACGGGTATTCTCTCCCTCAAGACCAGACAGGCTGAGTACAGGCTTTACCCTGATCCAACCAAAGGCGTAACGGTAACCTCGCATCTGAGGCTTGCAGGAAACGAAGATGAGATTACATGGGTTGTAGACCGGCTGCAAGTTGCCCAAAGGCTAAGACTCGTCGCGGAAAGCCTCTACATAATCTTCGAGATAACGAGCTTGGGGTCGGCTGACACTTCTGCTAGGCTTCGTCTACTCATTGACACTCAACTAGTCTGGAACGACGGTGCCCCCATCTTCGTAGAAGGCTACGGCACCTTTACACATGAAGCTTTCTTCACCTTTCCCGGAAACCTCACATTCACGAGATGGTGGGCCTGCGAAGGCCCTGAAGACAACATCATAAGCGTTTGCCATTTGTTGACAAGACCCTACCAAGTGGCGGTTGCCTACTGGGGTACCGCGAGAAACACCATCTTTGAGTATCAAACCAGCCCGAGTAGGCCGTTCTTCCGGACAGGCCACATGAAGAGCCCAGAGAGCGACAGCTGCGTCCTGATGTACTTCAGCCTAGAACGCCTTCAACCAAGAATCCGCCAGAAAATCACTATCACGTATGGAGTACCGTGATGTTGCCTTCCTCGTCTGCACAAGAATTCACGGTCAAGAACCGTTAAGGCCTGAAGAGCTTTCCAGAACTAACGAGACGACCTTGGATATACCCGTCTGTCCCAGTAATACTCCACCAGCGTTGGTCGGCCGAAGAGAAACCACAGATCTCATTCATGACAAGTCTTTTCTATGGAATGGACTCATAAGGCAATCACTGGGAATTGCCTTTGAATAGGGATCAAGCTTACGGCGGCCTAGTACTAATCTTCTCCTTAGCAGTCGCCATCATCTACGTCTCCTCGCTCTTCCCTACCCATCTGGGATTGCCCACGTGGCTAACTTGGTGGGCCATAGCCCTGCCCGTCATCTTAGCTGTCCTTGCAGTCCTCACAATATGCATGTGGATAGGCTGGGTAATGCTCACAACACCACCTCCACCACCACTCGAGGAAACCCTAACCGAGCCAACAGGGCCCGAAAACAAGAAAAAACCCAGCTGATTATGGGAAGCGAGACGCACATGCATTCGTTATCTAGGTGCCAGAAATCCCAAGGACCTATGCCAGGCCTGCTTGATTGGCGTGGCCTGCATTTCGAGAGCAGAGCTCTATGGAGGATATGTTGAATATGATGCGAATCGTGCTAGGTTCCCAGGCAGCTGGACCCACCCCTTCATATGTCTTCCTGAAAATCTTCAGCACTCCAAGCTTCGCTGACTCTTCTAGATAGGACTGTCTTTGCCTCGTTGCAAAAGCTGTAAGCACGGACAGCATCTCAGTCACGCTGCATATGTTCTCGGGTGTCGTTAGGTTGAAAGACCGAAAAAGCGCAGACATGTGCATCTTCATCCCTGCCTACAATGAGTGCAAGCGCATCGAATCAACTATTGAGAGGCAAGCTAAGGAGCTAGAAAGGTGGGCAACGCAGTTGGTCTTCGATTAGCGAGTTGACACCAAGCGCCCAGCGTTGGCATCATCATCAGAGTACCTGTACCTAGCTGTGAGAGGTATGAATAATCGGATCTACTGGAGAAGGGGGATATAGCCGGTTCTTTCTCAGGAGGGCATACGCCTCCGGTTAATGTGTTTCGGTAGCTCGGTGATAGAGAATCCACTGTTTCCATTCTAGATAGATTCCCTCCGAAGGCCTACTATTCTGTCAAAGTGTTGATCTATTGAGATTAATGTTTCGGCGTTCTCAGAGATCGCTGAGGCGGCGTGGATAGAGTCCCTTGGGTCCAACCCATATTTCTTGATGATTTCCAATGCCTGCGTTAGCAAGTCGCCGTCAACCGGGGTCAGCTTCAAGTTCGGGAAATTGAGAAAGGCTTCACCGACAGCTACGGCTTCCTGTATGCCTCTATGTTGCTTCACAACCCAGACCACTTCATCAAACGTCAGCGCCGATGAACAGGCGCTTTCTTTTCCCTGCTGCACCTCTCCAAGAAGAGCTCTGGCTCTGCTGCCTTTTTTCTCTTGGCTTAACGCAGCATACAGAAACACGTTGGAATCTATGTAGAGCATCTACCTGCTCCTTAAGATCAATTCTCTCTCATATGCGTGAGGTTCGATCTTGGTGAGTGACCGGCCCTTCTTCGCAATTGTTTCTAGAACTCCTACAGCATCGAAAGTAGGCTTTTCTAGAATAAGTTTTCTTCCCTCAAGCCTGAATATGACTTTTGACCCAGGATGAATCCCAAGCGTCTTCCTCAGAGGTTGAGGAATCACGACTTGACCTTTCGGGCCGACTCTCATCTCTTCTTCAAACATTGTTCCTACCAACATTTATACAACTGTATAACTTCTATTTATACAATCTTGTGCCATTGTATGCGTCGGATTACATGTCGCTACATTCTGCCGGCATAGAGCGCTTCCGACAATCCTTCTGACCAGCCCCTCAAGAGTTTCCGTGCCGTCCAGTGACGGCGGTAGCTCATCGCATACGCCGCAGCACGACACATCGTCATTGGAAGCATCACCTTGCAAGAAGCATCAAGCAGCATTCTGCTCCAAGGCTTCGCAGTAGATCCTCTCTGTTGCTTCCGCAATCTTCGACCAGTCATGCTCCTCCGCAAATGCCCGACTGTTCTTTTCCATCTTTCTCCTTAAAGAGTCGTCCCCAAGTAAGTGTCCTATCGCTGTGGAAAGGGCCCGTGGATTGCTCGGTGGAACAAGTAGTCCGTTGAATCCATGATGAATCACGTCAGGTATGCCACCGACATTTGATCCGATCGCTGGTTTTCCGCACGCATTTGCCTCAAGGATCGTGAGTCCGAATCCCTCAGATCGGTCCTTACTCGGGAGAACGAGAAGATCTGAGGCAGTGTAGTAGGATGGAAGATCATGGTCGGATACATCTCCGGCAAACACAACTTCTCCTGCCAAGCCGAATCTTGAAGCCAACTCCCGGTAGTATGGTCTGAGGCTTCCTTCGCCAACAACTATGAGTATGATATCTCTACGCTGCTTCTTGACTAGCGCAAACGCTTCGATGAGAGTGTCCAAGCCTTTGTAGCGATGCCATTTGGATAGAGCCCCTACGAATAGAATTGTTCCGTTGCGGCCTAAGTTCAAGTTGTGTTTGATCTCAGTTGGGTCGATATCCAGCCGGAATCTTTCGCAGTCAACGCCGTTTGGAACAATGACAACCTTAGAAGCCCACCTCTTGAGGACGCGAGACGACCGGGCGTACCTTCTCGAGGTAGAAATGATCTTTCTGAAAGCTTGCACATAGGCCGGCAAGACGATTCTGTCATGTGTATAGACTAGCAAGCTGGCTGTTGGGGTGAGAGGGGGGAGATCATTGTGCCAAGTCAAGACGGAAGGAATCTTCTTGGGCCTGCATGCCAGAGAGGCAGAGAAGGCGTTGTAGGGGCTTGGGAACCCCGCGTGAATCAGATCTGCTTTTGCTCGAAGGAGTCTCGTCGGTAGTTTTGTCATTATTGGGGTGCCGTAAAGCCAGGTCGTGACCGGAAGACGCACAATTCTGATTTCCTGCACAGTATGGCTTCCCGGTTTGTGGGGAGGAGAAGCACAAAAGACCTCGACCTCGTGCCCTCTCTGGACGAGTTGCCTTGCTAGATTATAGGTGTAGGTTTCTGCTCCGCCCCTCCACGGGGGGAAGAAGGAGTTGACCATGCAGACCCTCAATGCACGTTCACCGTGAATCCCAGAGGAATAGCCTAACGGACGTAGGTAAAAGTTGTGACACCGGAAGTAGATGTTGCAGACCAACCGATATGGATTGCAAGGGTCTTTTCTCTCCTTATCCGCTGACTCTCAGGAGCGGTGGTATTGCCCATATGGCTTCAGCTACTTGCCTCTCAGCAGCTATTCAAAGCTCTGACCTAGCACGTTGCCCCACTCTTCTTTTCGTCTTCGCCACGATCATAGCGGCCCTCTGCAGCTTGAAATAGCTTTTACAATCCCGAATGGAGCCCAAGAGACAAGAGGCTTGGAGACATCATTCGGCGGGATTCCCAGCAGTTTGGCCTGTAGAGGGCAGAGCTTTCCTCCGTCTCTGACAACATGGGAGATGCTTCTAATGCCGAGGCTAGGACTGTTGCAGCCAATGGAAACTCGGCGCGATAAGCTATCCTTTCTGCTCCAGTGTAGATCGAAGTTCTCGTCTGTTGATTCGGTGATGCTAAGATGGTTCTCACCTGACTTGAAAGGCATGTTGTGGAGGAGGTGGTAAAGGTTAACTGAGACAGAGAGTATTGGTCTTAGCTGGTAGAGGTCTCAGACTCACTTCGCAGAAACCTCTACGAATTGCGTGTCCACGAGTTTAATATTCTGCTTGTCTTCTACTTCAGTCTCCATGTGGTTCTATCGCTTCCTTGACTCCCGTTAGCAGATCATCATGACTCTTCAAGGATCTGAGGTCCGACACCATCCATCAGACTCCCGGCTCAGAAGCGCTATGCTTTCCTACGCGTCAAAAGCAACTCTTGTCTGTTCAGGTTTTCCCTAAAAAAGGGAGAGGTTTAGGTCCCGTGTGTGGGACGTGATTATGGAGGAGGTGAGAAAGGTTGACTGAGACTGAGAGCATTGGCGTTAGGTTGCCTAAGGATGTATTGAGATATGTTGAGGAGCAGGCTAGAAGAGAGAATGTGGACCGATCGGCGATGATAAGGCGGTTCATGGAGAAAGGGATAGCGGAGTTTAGGAAGGAAAGGGCGGCAGCCCTTTATGTGGAGGGGAAAACGTCGATCAGCGGCGCAGCGGAGATGGCAGGCATTACGATACCTGAGATGGTTCAGCTCCTCGTCGCCAAAGGCTATAGGTCGAGCTACTCATTGGAGGATTTCAGAAGAGGAGTGAAGCTACTTCAGAAAACGGTAAAGCCAGAATAGACACTCGGGCTCTGACCAATGCCGATCTCGGCGCTACCCAGCAGGTCTTCAAGTTTTCTAATTTCAGATCTACCCCATACCCTCCTGCTGTAGCGCCACAACGCCAATGGGTGGCAGATTGTTCTAATCCTCTTGTCTTGGGAGTTGTTTCGAAACGGTGATCGCGTTAACTCTTTGGGGGTAGGGGTCCATTTTGATCTCTCATTTGAGTTTCTATGTGGGTTACCTTGCTCTCCGCTGAGTCAAATTCGCTCATCTTGCTGCGAAGAGATGACATTTGCTTTTCGAGGCTTGATGTGTTCTGAGTTAGATCTTGCTGAACTTGCAGAGGCTGCGCTCGAGTTCTGCGAAGCTCAAAGCCTGAATATGCTTGCATGCAGACTGTCTCAGTTCTTCGTCCTCTGTTACAAGCATGGCTTTCAAATCTTTGGCAGCCAATATGTATGAAGCATCGTAGAAGGTCAGTTCTTCCTCGTTGGCCAACTTCAGAGTTTCTGCAAGGCGCAACATGTAGAAAGGCTTCGCCTGTATCACTGTTCTCCCGATCAGATCTCTCAGGAGAGTAGCCGTTTCGACAGCATCTTCAAGGGATATAACTTTCAGCAGTGTTGAGAGCTTCCAGAGACTGTTGCACGCTTCATATACTGCGAGGTCTGTAGTCGCGATCTCTTGCTTGGACGCCTCAGCTATCAGCTGCCTCCCGAATTTTGTCATCAAGGGAAGAAGGGCTGAGGCGTCGAGGAGATACCTCACCTGACCTTCCTGTCCTCGCGCACGAGCCTGGCCACGAGCCTTCCGTCAATAGTTCTGCCTAAGCGTTCTTTCAACGCTTCGAGTCTACTCGCGAGATCCTGCAGCTCCAACTCTTCCAGATGCTGCTCTAGTAGGCGCCTTACCGTTTCACTAACATTAACTCTACGCCTATCCAGTTTCTTCTTTGTCTCCTTGGGCACTCTGACTGTTATGACGCTCAAAGATGCCACTTCGTATTACACTTCGTATTGCAAACATATAAGGATGATCGATATGAACGCCGTCCATGCGCCGGGCATATGAAAAAAGAGCTGTTCGCGGCAAGCCGGCAGGACCAGATTCACAACGGGAAAACGCTAATCCAATAGAACCTCAGTGGATTCCGAAGTCTCCGAAAAGTTCAACGACATTCCGGTGGGTTGAAAGAAGAATTATGAACAAGTAGACAGGTCCTCTTTCGCATACGTTTTTGCCTCTCTTTTTTCTCAACACGCAACTGCACATCTAGGTTTCCAGCCACCACTATTTGTGTGTTGATCTTGAAGGTCGTGCAGTGACTGCACGTCCTGAATGCCATGACGGAGGTCGCCCTGATCCCTCTGAGAAAGAAGAAGTTGACCTGTAGGCATTCATCTTCCAAGAAAGGATAGATTTGGATCGCGTTTATGGGCCTGTCTTCTACTTCTTTTTGCCTCGCGGGACGAATGGTAACGTTGCCAACGCTCTGATGTCGAGAGGGTTGAAGTCGACGGCCGCCTTTTGAACTCGGCCTCACTTCCATCCGAGATTCGAGGGCCTCGTTGAGATCTGATCGAGTAGGTGCAGACCTCGCAGAAGCTTAATATACGAACGCTATACATTTTTGTCATTCGTGATTCATATGGCGAAAGCGAGGTTGGTTCAGCTGCGGGTTCCTGAGGAGCTTCTTCGCAGAGTCGACAGATTCGTCTCGGAAGGACTCTATAGAAGCCGTAGTGAAGTCATAGTCGACGCAACTCGACGGTTCATCGAGAGATCAGCTCCCTCGTCCCCGTTCGAGGAGTTCATCAGATCCTACCTGACTGGCAAGCTTGAGGCATCCAAACGAGCAGAGGAGAGTCTGCAAACTCTCTTCGAGAAGCTAAGGAAGAATAAGAGTTGGCAAACCCACTTCGGAGATACTCCTGAAGAGGTGATGGAGCATCTCAGGAGACGGGGAGCTTGATCTTTATAGACACCGACATTTTTGTGATCGACAGGCTCTTCGCGAAAGATTCTCGACATCGTGAAAACAGACAGTTCTTGGAGAAGACCCCTGACAAAGCCACCTCGATCTATAATTTGCTTGAACTCTGCGGGATAGCTTCATTTACTCTCACGACGGCGGAGCTGACTGCGCTGTTCACAGGCTTTCACCAGCAATATGGTCTGCGTATTCTCTATCCTAGAATCCTGAGAGCGTCACCAGACGACCTGATCCAATATCAGATCTCAAAAATCTTCGAGAAGATATGTCTGAGGATGAATTATCCTGACGCCCAGGTACTCTTGATCTCAGAGGAATACAACTGTTCGGATCTGGTAACTTGGAACACGAGGCACTTTGAGGGGCGAACACACCTTTCGGTGAAGACGCCGGCTCAGCTACTGAAGGAGTTAGAGAGATGAATGGAATCCATCGCCCTGTACTTCCAAGAGAAGGCAGATTTGATCGCCTCCAATGATGATAGGGTGAGAGCGTTCACTCTTTCGGTTTGGGGTTCAGTTTCATCTTTTCGTTTCGAGAAGATGTTCGCTTTTCCAGGCTGACGATCGATCCGCTTACCGTCACGACCCCACAATGAAAGCTCGAAAGAACTAGCTTCCCGTGCGGTAGATCAAGCAAAAAGCATCTTCAGGTTTTCCCTAA
>Ga0129298_10000999_pt1 | contig 11788 bp, 9 predicted proteins | sample I19B2metaG_FD_94707 | JGI IMG/M metagenome (GOLD analysis project Ga0129298, IMG submission 94707) | Lake sediment bacterial and archeal communities from Gulf of Boni, Indonesia to study Microbial Dark Matter (Phase II) - ​I19B2 metaG | ecosystem: Environmental > Aquatic > Freshwater > Lake >...
TTCCGCTACTTTACCGACAATCCAGCGTAGTTTAGGGTTCGTCACAACCTCTTTTACCGTTAGGAGTGCATCATAATGCTTATCGAGTTCAAATGGTCCCAGCTCATTGAGCTCCTTCACTGAATTTTCGATCAATTCCTTGAACTTCTGACCCTCAGCAGCCGAGATCCAGCCGAGCTTCAGCCTACCCGGTTCTATGCCCGCGTATTCAAGCAGTTTCTTCACGAACTTCACCCTCATCTCCGCATGGTAGTTCCCCACCACATAATGGCAATCGCCGATATGACAGCCCGTCACGAGCACGCCATCCACGTTGTGAAAGAACGGCTCGACCATCATCCACGGGTCTATTCGGCCCGAGCACATCACCCTGATCAGCTTTGCATTCGGCGGGTACTGAAATCGCGATACACCCGCCATGTCCGCACCCGCATACGAGCACCAGTTACAACTGTAAGCTAATATCCTCGGTCTGATCGCTATCCGTTCCTCTTCGGGCACGTACGCACTTCTCATCTGTGCTAAAATTTGCTCATCTCTGAAATGCCGCATGGTTATCGCCTGATAGGGGCACGCACCCGCACAGGTTCCGCAACCTTTGCACAACGCCCGGTTCACTTCCGCACCGAACTCGCCTGGTCCATACATATTTATTGTAATCGCGCCGTATTCGCAGATCTCCGCGCATAATCCGCATCCCTTGCAGATACTCTGGCTGATGTCCGAGACAATCCCCTCGGTCTCCACTTCGCTCTTCGTCAATATGGTCGAGGCCCGTGAGGCTGTTCCAAACGCCTCCGCTACACTCTCGGATACGAACTTCGGTGAATGCGCAGTCCCGCAGAGGAAAATACCATCGGTCGAAAAATCAATGGGTCGCAGTTTGACATGTGCCTCGAAAAAGAACTTGTCAAGGCCCAGCGGAACCTTTAAGAGTTTGGAAAGTTCTGATGCATCCGGGTGCTGTACCATCGGGGTGGAGAGAACCACCAGATCGGCATTATAGTCACGTTCTGCTCTCATGAGCTCGGAGAAGAACTTCACCTTCAGGCCTCCATCCGCTTTCACTACTTCCGGACGTTTCTCAGGACTGTACTTATCGAACCGTATGCCAGCTTGCAATGCTTTTCGGTACAGGTTCTCGTATCCCACGCTATAGACCTGGATCCCGTTGTGGAGTATGTGGATATTCGCTCCAGGATTTCTTTCCTTGAGTAACAATGCGTTCTTTATCGCAACCCCGCAGCAGATTCTCGAGCAGTACGCAACGCTCTGCCCTCTGGAACCCACACACTGGATTATCACCACATCTTTTAGTTCCCCGAGTTTGTCCTCTTTCAGCCGTTCCTCCAGTTCCAGCTGTGTTACTACGTCCTCGTATTCGCCGTACCCATGCAGTCCTTCGGGCTTGAGAACCTCAGCACCCGTGGCAACAATGATCGTGCCCACCTTGAAATGGTGTCTTTTCTCCGCTCCACTCTCCTTCTGCACGACGGTCACCTCAAAGTTACCCACATAGCCATCCACGCGCTCAACGCGCGAAGACGTGAAGAGTTTTATCCCAGGATGCTCTTTTACCCGCTTGATAGTCGGTTCTACCGACACGAACGCATCAACATTTCCTGGATAAAGCTTATGTAATTTCCGGAGCATGCCGCCAATTTCCGCTTCTTTCTCCACGAGATACACCTCGAAGCCTCGATTCGCTATGCTGAGCGCGGCGGTCATACCCGATATTCCGGCACCGATAACCATTGTGGTATTCTCAACACCTATATTGATGTATTCCAACGGCTCTAACCGTGCAGCGCGGGCAACGCCCATCCTGATCAAATCCTTTGCCTTCTCCGTCGCTTTCGCCGGCTCACGCATGTGCACCCAGCTGCACTGGTCTCGAATATTCACAAAATCGAACAGGTAAGGGTTTAGCCCTGCTTCCTGACACGCGCTCCGGAATAAAGGCTCGTGTGTTCGAGGTGTACATGCCGCCACGACTATTCTGTTCAGCCTGTGCTCTTTTATCGCGTTCTTTATTGCAGTTACACCTTCATCCGAGCACGTGTATAAATTGCGTTCTGCGTATACCACTCCCGGAAGCCCCTTCGCGTACTCTATCTCCGATGGCACGTTTACCGTACCACCGATATTCGTACCACAGTGGCAGACAAAAACCCCTATTCTTACCTCCTCTTTGGTCATTTTCCTATTTTATTCAGGTTACTTTAACGACACCTCTGTAATAACCTCTCCAGCCCTGCCAGCTGCGCCACTCGCCTGTGCAACTGAATCTGATATATCCTTTGGGCACTGCGCGAACCCGCACACAAAAATACCGTCTCGTGAAGTGTCAACCGGCGCATAGACTGGATCTTTTACCTTAAAGAAGCCGTATTCATCCAATTCTACCCCTAATACCTTTGCCAGCTCCTCAACGCCTCTATTTGGCGTCAGCGCGGTAGCTAATACAACCAAGTCAACCTCCATTCGTTTGAGTTCTCCGGTCAGCGTATCTTCATACCATAGCACCGGACTCTTATTCACATTCTCCGTGATCTTGCTGGGCTTCGCCCGAATATAATTTATACCATACTCCTCCAGTCCTCGGTTGATATATTCCTGAAATCCTCGCCCAAACGCCCGTAAATCGGTATAAAATACAAAGGATTCCATATCCTCCTCGTGCTCCCTCGCCAGCATCCCGCTTTTCGTGGCATACATACAGCACACAGACGAGCAATAGGGACATCGCTTCAAGTCCCGCGAGCCCACGCAAAGGATAAACGCTAACTTCTTCGCCGGTTTTCCATCGCTCAACCGGATGAGATGCCCGCCCGTGGGTCCGCCGGCATTGATCATCCGCTCATATTGTAATCCTATAATCACATTCTGGATTCGCCCATATCCATACTCCTCTATATCAAAAGGCTCGTACACCTCGAGTCCAGTGGCTACGATTATCGCACCAACATGGAGCTCAACCTCCTCCTCTTTCTGGTCGAAATCAACTGCATCCCGTTCGCATGCCTCTTTACACGCGGGCGTCTTACCGCATTTACCCTTCGTTATGAAGATACACTGTTCCGGATCAATGACCGCAACCTTCGGAACTGCCTGCACAAACGGCAGATAGGCCGCACCCCGTTTTCTCAGTCCCATATCAAATTCGTCCGGGAATCGGTCTTTGAGCAAACAGGCATCGACACAGGCACCGCAGCCCGTGCATTTCTCTTCATCCACATATCTCGGCTTCCTGCGAACCTTCACCGTAAAGTCACCTTTCTCGCCCGATACTTCTTTCACTTCGGAATACGAAAGCACAGTGATGTTCTCATGCCCAAAACATTCAAGCATCTTCGGCGCAAGAATGCACATCGAGCAGTCGTTTGTCGGGAATGTTTTATCCAACTGTGCCATGCGACCGCCGATAGAAGGATTCCGCTCCACTACATACACCTTGAAATCCTGCTCCGCTAAATCGAGCGAAGCTTGAATCCCCGCTACTCCTCCTCCGATCACCACGACACTTTTATTTCCGGTCATTTCCACTCACCATCACTTTTTCCCCGCTGCTATTCTATTCCCTAATTTTTCTAAAGCGTCCATACCTTTCTTCTTTTTCAATTTCGCTAACTCCATTATCTCTTCACGGTCAACCTTCGTCCTCTCCAGATCCTTTAATAAACCGAATAAATCCTCGCCCTTCTTTGATCTGATGATCACCGTCGAATAGCCCTCAGGACTACCCACACTGCCTACCGAGATATCAGCCAATCGGGCAGTGAAATCAGTGCAGAACAGGCAGCTCCCCCGGACTGCGCGCTCCAGTTCCTTCACCTCACAGGCCTTCTGCTCGCTACCGATATGAACAACGATCTTTCCCTTTTTCACATCTATTTTATCCGCAAGCCCGAGGTCAACCTCCAGCAGTTTGTTTACAATCGGTTTGAGTAGTTCATAATAAAAATTCTCGAAACAGAAGAGTCCTATCGTGTACAACTCCATATCAGGATAAAATCGTTGAATCCTCCTGATTCCATAAATACCGCAGGGGAGGCCAACAATTGCAGTCCGCTTCTTCCCCCCTTCTAAGATCGCTTCCACCAGTCGTTCTACGGTGGGCGAGAATTGATATTTGGAGCCACTCGCCTTGAGAATATCAGCCACGGTTTCTGTTACAATCGCTTCGGCCCGGAAGCCATCTTTTCGCTGTACGACGATCGCACGCTCAAAGACCCCCTTTTCCAGACCTGCGATTAACAATGAGGTAACGATACCGCCATCCTGCCCCTTTGCAGTCGTTTTTCCGGCTACTAGCTCCCTGATAATACCGAGATCCTTGTCCTGTTCCCCGGATAGGAACAACTGCTCGAGCCCCCTCACGTATGCCTCTTCCTCAACCCCGGCTTTTAAGGCCTCTGCTCTGAGCCCCCAGATAAACGTCGGAAAATCTACCCCCGAAGGACATCTATCGCTGCATATTTGACAGCTCATGCAGGACCATATTTTTTCTTCCTGAGGATCTAAAAGCCCCTCCAGAGCCCTTTTCGCAATCCACCGCGGGGAATAATCAGTTTCAAACCACGCGATCGGGCAATTAGCAGTACACTCCCCGCATTCCAGGCAGTTATAAACCTTCGTTTCCTGAATGAGTTCTCCTATTTTCATTTTTTCACTTCCATCCGTTTCTAAACCGCTCCAGGTTCGTGGGGTCGAATATCTTCCCGGGTGGTATTTTTATTGGCCTCCAACCTATTTTTTCCAATTCCCGTTCCAGCTCTTTTCTCCTACCCGGTGGTAATTCAGATATATCCCGTACGAATAAATGCCAATCGTCCGGCAGTGTCCCGAAGAGCCGCTCGTGCAGATCTATATAATTGCTCAGCTTTATTATTCGCCCGCGTGGATTATCACTGGGTCGTATGCAGAGCTTTGCAGTCATTACCATTGCTTCTTCCTTCGTTTCCGCAGTGTATATGAGGTGCTCCGGTGCAGGACCAAAATAGAACGGTTCTCCCCCTGCTTTGACATTGTAAGCATACCAGTCCTCCAGTTTATCCTTTCTGCCAAGATAAAGCCTCCGGTAGGCCTTAGAGCCGTGTGGTCCTAAAATCACAGGAATCCCCCACCGGTTGCAGCCGGTAGCGATCGAAGCTGCTTTCTGCGACATCGCGCCCCACGCAACACCGACCGCGCCGACTCTGCTCAAGATATAGTCAGCGATCTCCTCAAAGTTTCCTCTGAGCTGCCGCCGTGCGAATATTCCCGCTATTTTTATCGCCGCACCGATGACATGCGCATTCGCGACGCACGAGCCGATGTTCACCATACAACCTCGATCAAACGCGCCGGTATATTTCTCATACAACGTCTTTCCTTCTTCATTTTTATATCTAGCTATCTCCATTGCTGAGCAACCGGTCGCCACGACGATATAGCCCCGTTTTGCAAATTCATCAGCCATCTCCACTACTTCGCGACCCCCTTTTGGGTAATTTGGACATCCGACGTAAGCTACGACGCCCGGTATATCGCCAAAGACAATAGGTGCGCCAACGTTCCTTATCTCGGTATCCAGAACTGGTCCTCTCCCTGCTCTGACTTTATACCGCTCTTCCTTTATTTTGTACTCTGCCGCCACCTTTATTATGTTCATTGGCGATAGCTCAGCCCGGCACACGGATTCGCATCTCGCACAGCCTAAACACGTTTCGTATAATGTCGCAAGCTTATCAAAGCTGCCCTTTGCCGCCGAAACCATCGCATCGGGGATATGCAAATCGTTTGGACACGCTCTCCGGCATTCATCGCACTGCACACACGATTCTGCAAATTTTTTCAGCTCACTCCGGTTTGGCAGAGCTTTAAGATCCTTTCTCTTCGGCGACAGCCGCGCGGCGACTTCAACAGCAACTTCGCCCACCTTCTCCGCATCGAGTATCAATGCACCCGGCGCTCCATTCACCAGATCATTCACAATCTCCTCTGCAGGGTCATCAGTCCTATCGGGAAGACCGTAGCATATCTTGTCATTGCTTGCAATCACTGCCGTGTTTACTTTCATAGCTTCTTCTAACATATCCGTCCGGACACACTGTTCGTCGACTACGATGACATCCGCTATCCCGGATCGTATTACAAATAACTGCTGCGCGATGTGACCGACGATCTTCGCCCTGGGCGCGTATCTCGTTATGTCCAGTGCAGTACAACACATCCCGCAGACTTCCACTTCTCCTTCCTTTCCGCTCGCCGCAAGATAATTCACCACTTCCGCGCCTGGCGCGACGTTATGTCCTATACACAGTACTACGGGCTTGGACCTGTCAACCACACCCAGTCCTATTTCAACCAGTGGGGCATCCGGGTCACCTTTTGGGAAATTATAACCCATGATCTGAGCTATATCAGCAATTTCTTTCGCTAAGTTGTCAATCATGCTAATGTGCAAGTTTTTGGACTCGAAATCCATAAACGACCCTTCTTGACCTGTTTGCGCAGCGGATAAACAACTCGTAAGCTCCTTTTCCACATACTCCATAGCATCCTCCAGATCACCTAAGCATAAGGGTCTTATGCCCGTGATCGTCCTTGTTATCGGTGCTTCGATGTCTATAGACGGGCCGAGATTTATCGGGAAATCCCTGCCGTACTTTTCGATCAAATGATCAAGCAAATGGCGGGCATGTGCAGCATGTGCAGCAGTCCCTATACAACACGCGATCAGCACGATTCGCGCCTGCTGGGCATCTATTTTTATGCCACAGGCGCCCTTCTTACCACAGGTGAGGTCACATTTCCCGTACGTGCAAAGACAGCACATGTCACAGAAGGGTGCATAGAATGGCTTATACCGGTTCAAAAGCTTGAAATCCCAGTCTCTGAGCGTTGCTATCGTTGGCATCGGATGCGGGCCCATCGGCTCCCATTCCTTCTCTTTCCACTCCTCCACTATTTCCCCTATACTTATACGCACGTTACTAAGCCCTGAGATGCTGAAGATGCCTTTCTTTACGAGTTCTTCCATATTCTCTCTTTTTTATTTTTATCTCAAAAAGTTTTAATAATCAATACGGATGAATACCAGATTTTAAAAACCAGTATAAAATTGCCGAAACTTCTCTCGCTATCTACCCATCTCGTATCATCTACCAATGTCCAGGGTCTCCATTCTCCATAAAACGCCTTTCTTGCCATATTTAGTGGATAGTGAATTTTTAAGGCTTCCTTCTTCGACATTCCTAACTCCTGTACGCACCGATAAAACAACCATCTTACGGGCACTTTATAAGGTACACTATCGAGTCATATCATCGTTGAGACTTTAAGAAAGAGAGATAGGTGCTCTCCTTAATCTTTTCAATCTTCTTTCCAAAGTAAATCTGGAGTGTTCTTGTCAACGACTTCGTAACAACCCTTTTTAAGGTTGTATCTCACGTAAGCGTTGAGTTCACTCGCCTTCTTCCCCGCCTCAATAATTGCGTCCTTACTGTAAGGTATTTTCCATAATACCTTTATCTCTTCTCTGTCTTCTCTGGATACTTGCTGTTCTGCCTCTATGACCTTGTCCTTTTCCAATTCCGCTTTTATTTCTTCTATTTCCGCTTCCATTCTCTCTTCGTTTTCCATCAATTCTTCCACTTCATCAATCGAGTCCCGTTCTTTTCTCTCGTATGCCATTCTTTCTTTTTCACCCCCTAAACTTTTTCTGTCTCTCTTTTTTCTCACCTTCGTGAGCGTAATGCTTTTTCATAACTCTTCACCTTCCATTCCTTCCATAGACTCGTTAAAATCTTCTTCATAATCTCTCTGAATGTAACTGATAATTTTTGGTGTTTGGAGTTGCATTTCATTATCAGTTATAATTATCCCTTGCAATAGTTTGTATTTTCTATAGCATAATCGCCCGAAAAATCATCGAATGTTCGAAATTAAACGCAAAAGATGAGACAAAATAGAAAAGTTTTTAAACGGCGTTCTATTAATAATCTGTCTCAGCAAAAAAGGGTGGTGAAAAATGGCAGAAGGCGGAAAAATCTATCAAGAATTCGGCCAGTATATAATACCCTCCTCTTGGAAAGACAGGGAATGGAAGATCGAGGAATACAAGAAGTTTTACAGGGGTATAATGGAAGATGAGAAGGCTGTTGAGCACTGGTGGAGTGATTGGGCGGAGAAGCTCTTTTGGTTCAAGAAGTGGGATAAGGTCGTGGATGACAGTAATCCACCATTCTACCGATGGTTTGTTGGTGCGGAGACGAATCTGACCTATCTCTGTCTCGACTGGCAGATCGAACAGGGAAGAAAGAACAAAATAGCCTTGATATGGGAGGGCGAGCCATTCGATGAAGTCCGAAGAATGCCCAGGGATGTCAGGAAGTTCACCTACTATGACCTCTACCGAGATTCAAACAGGATTGCTTATGCATTAAAGGAGGAGTTGAGAGTTAAAAAAGGTGAGATTTTAACCTTCTACCTGCCAATGATTCCTGAACTGCCTCTCTATATGCTTGCAGTTCAGAGGATTGGAGCCAAACACAGCATTGTTTACAGCGGATTCAGTGCGCTCGCACTCGCTGAAAGGGCTATAGCAGCTGGCTCAAGGATAATCGTTACCGCAGATGGTTTGTACCGGAGAGGGAAGATAGTAGAACTTAAGGAGATCGTTGATGAGGCAATCAAGATATGCGAAGAACGAGGGCACAAGATACAGAAAGTAATCGTAGTCCGAAGAACAGATGGAGAGTTCATGCCATGGAATGAGAACAAGGATGTCTGGCATCACGACTTCGTAAGACATATATCAGAGAACGTGAAGGTCAACGTAGAAAAGCTTGGCTCGGAGGACTTCTCCTATATTCTTTACACGTCTGGAACAACAGGCGCTCCGAAAGGGGTTCAACATAGCATAGGAGGCTATGCGGTCGGCCTCTACGCTACCATGAAGTTGATCTTTGATATAAAGGATGATGACATCTACTGGTGTAGTGCAGACATTGGCTGGGTTACAGGGCACAGCTACATCGTCTACGGGCCCTTGATGACGGGAGCAACGTCGATAATGTATGAGGGTGCTCCCGACTATCCATCGCCAGACAGGTGGTGGGACATCATCGAGCGGTACGGAACGACGGTATTCTATACCAGCCCAACTGCGATAAGACTGCTGATGAAATTCCCCCTGGATCTCGTCAAGAAGCATGATATGTCAACTTTGAGGATCTTCCATTCCGTCGGAGAACCGATAAATCCAGAGGCGTTCAGGTGGTATTACACCAACGTTGGTAGAGAAGACATTGTTGCATCGAGTACCTGGTGGATGACAGAAACTGGTCAGATGCTGACCGGGCATTACCCTGGTTTGGGAAAGATATTCCCCTTAAAGCCGGGAACAAACGGTTACCCATTCCCCGGTACCGGCATGGAAGTGCTCGATGAAGACGGGAATCCATGCAAGCCCGGGGATAGAGGCTATCTTGTCTTATCACGACCGTGGCCCGGGATGCTCATGACCATCTACAAGGACCCAGACAGATATGTGGAGATCTACTGGTCCAAGTTCAGTAAAAAAGCGGAGAAGAAGTGGTATTTCTATACGGGAGACTTTGCAGTTAAGGATGGAGACGATTATATATGGGTCCTGGGGAGGGCTGATGACGTACTCAAGATAGCGGGTCACCGGGTTGGAACTGCTGAGGTAGAATCCGCGATGATCCTCCACCCTACAGTTGCAGAGGCAGCGTGTATAGGGAGGCCCAATGAAGTAAAGGGGGAGGTACCGTTCATCTTTACAGTCCTCAAACAAGGGTACAGAGCAAGTTCGGATCTTGAAACTGAGCTGAAGATGCACTTAAGAAAGACTATCGGTCCTATGGTCGCATCCGATGCGAGCATACTCTTCGTTGATATGGTCCCAAAGACGAGATCCGGTAAGATCATGAGGAGATTGCTGAAGGCAGTTGCTACGGGGACGAAGCTCGGGGATGTAACCACCTTAGAGGATAAGACTGCCATCAAAGAAGCTGAGAAGGCTTACGAATACCTGAAACAGGTTATGGAAAAAGCAGAAAAATAGGGTGGCATTAAGGGGACCCCTTTGAAGGAGCGCGGTGAAGAATAAAATAAGCACATTTTTTTATTATTTTTTTCACCCGGTACCGGCAACTCTCTTAAAGTCTCTTCACCACATCCTCGATCTCCTCGATGCGGTTCAAAACTGTGATACCCTGCATTCGTCGCAACTTCTCGACGTTCTCCACATCCTCCTTCCGAATTCGTATCTTCAAGTCCCTACCGTCGGGGAGCTTTGTTATCACTTCACCTTCTTTCTGGTCAACGGGAAAAATATACACCGGCACGTCAGCTTTCACTGCTTGCACTGCTGAATTGGTAATCAGTGAATCCGCAATGCCATGTGCTATCTTTGCCACGGAATTCGCCGTAGCAGGTGCAATCAAAAATAACCTGTACGCGCCAACCTGGAGTTTTCCTGCAAGAAACGGTGCATTTGGTCCTTTCTCAGTGCTCACCTTGGGAAAACTCCCTTTGACTTCTTTCAAGAGCTTATAAAACTTTAAAACGACCTCGGCTTCCCTTGAGAGAAACACGTGAACCTCCAAGTTGTACTTCATGGTAAGTTCCTTCATGAGCACAACAGCCTCATTCATATAATCCCCTGACCCGGTAATGCCCCATGCTATCCTCTTATTCCTGCTCATACGCCCGTTTGACCTCCATGCATCATAAGACAAACCTCTATAACTCTATTTACCGTCTTATAAAGACTTTTCAAGCCTTCGTGATCATCCTCAACACCTGCTGCACCTTTGTCCTTCGACCAGAACGTTGCACCGAGGTTCGCACCGAAAGCTCCGCCACCCACCGGAATTATCTCATTGATCACATAAAAGTCTGTTATAGCCCTGATCGCAAGCTCTTGCCCTCCTATGCGATCTCCGCCATCAGCAATCGCAGCTCCAACTTTTCCCCTCAGTCCATGTGGATTGCTCGCCGCAAATGCTCGCATGCGGTCGAGGAGAACCTTTGCTTGGCCGCTGAGTGTTCCCTGATACACGGGCGTTCCGATCAAGACCGCATCAGCCCATGCAAATCCTGCATAGACCTCAGTCATTCCATCCTCGTGAACACAGCTTCCTTCTTTAAGACAGTGGTCGCAGTGCAGGCAGAAGTTGAGTTTCTTGCCGCGAACAGTAAAATATCGCGTTTCAGCATTCCACCGTTCTTCCGCATACCGTAACGCCTCCCGAACTATCCAATCAGTAGCACCCTGTCGGGGACTCCCGGAGATGCCGAACAGTTTGACCATCCGCGTTCAACCGCCATCCAACCTGAAGCCCTCTTTCATACCGAACCAGCCTGCAGGATCCTTCAGATACTCGCGATAATCCCAGAGACTGAGATAATGTCCTCGCTCCTCGTGCGCGAGTGCGAAAAAGAACCGCACTTCAAAGGGGTCAGAAGCTTTATCAGCCAAGTTATTATAGAAGTCTATGCTCTTCTCTTCCATTTCGATACCTAGTTCCAGCACTTTTATGCTCCCCGAAATATCCTTTTCGGTTATACGTAGATCTTTCGCATCCCTTGGAAAAACTGCTTTTATCTTTACGAAATCGCCTATAGAGGTCACTATCTTTGGCCACTTCTTTCCCTCTTTTAGGGTCTGATAAACTGCCTTCACTTTTTAAAAGTGCACGTCATCATCCTTTGCCAATGACACGAACATCTCTTTTACAAAGGTGCTGGTAGCCTTCTCTCGTGCATCAAAGTAAAA
>Ga0129298_10001001_pt1 | contig 11783 bp, 6 predicted proteins | sample I19B2metaG_FD_94707 | JGI IMG/M metagenome (GOLD analysis project Ga0129298, IMG submission 94707) | Lake sediment bacterial and archeal communities from Gulf of Boni, Indonesia to study Microbial Dark Matter (Phase II) - ​I19B2 metaG | ecosystem: Environmental > Aquatic > Freshwater > Lake >...
AATTTGACAAGGATCCAACTGTGTTTGAAACGGGAAAGCTCAACTTTTCCGATCCGAGAGTGCAGAAGAGTCTGCTCGATATGAAAGACATGTGGGACAAAGGCTACTTTAACCCTTCAGGTTTGACAGCAAAGGTTGAGGAAGTTTCCCAGGCTTTTGTGCAGAAAAAGCAGGCACAGTTTATGGTTGTCCCAATCAGACTCCAGTATATCGTAGAAAATGCTCCTAAAGATATGGACCTCGCAACGTATGTGCTTCCGGGAATAAACGGCAAGCCGCCGAAAACTCTTGGCGGTGCCAGCCAGGTTGTAGGAATAAGCTCTTCAACCAAACAATTTGATGGCGCACTTTATTTTCTGAAATACCTTACTTCCAAGACACACTTTGCACTACCAAACATGAAATATGAAAACTCAAGTCTTAACAATGTCCAGAAAGACCCTTCCCTCCAGGGCATAATGAAGGGATATACCGATGCTGCAGCAAACGGATTCATACCGGAAATACTGGTGCCTGCAGAAATAACTCCTCAGATGAGGGAGATGTTCATGCAGGAGTATATACCAGGGTTGATGCTGGGCAAAACCACTGTTGACAAAATAAGTGAGTCATTACAAAAACTTTATAAAGAAACCTATCTTGACAAGAAAAAATAATAACTTTTCCAGGTTCAGATAACAGCCTTTATTTTAATCAGATGTATCCTGCTGCACGGTTGTTCGAAACATTCCGTGCAGTAGGAATTAATTTGTTCTATATATTTTACGATAAACGTATTACAATCTTAATCTTGATATCGTAAAATATTTACCTTGATTCATTGAATACGCGAAGAACCTTTTTGATGTATAAACTGCATATGGTTCAAGTGCAGTTTATTAATGTAAAATCTTTCGCGTATTCAAAATAGTAAGATTATATGAAGAGGTGAGGCATTTGATTTCTGGCAAAAGTTACAACAGAAGCAAGGTTGTTGAAAATATCACCGGCCTGCTGATGGTTCTGCCTACAGTTATAATTTTTTTAATATTCCTTTACTTTCCTTTTTTCAATGCCATCCGAATAAGTTTTTATGAATACAGTGGAATCGGTCCAATAGTTGATTTTGTCGGTTTGCGTAATTACAGGCAGGCTATTGTAGATCCAAATTATTATAATGCTCTTGGCAACATACTAAAATTGATGGTGATAGACGTAACCGTTTCCATAAGTGTCGGCTTCATTCTCGCTTATATACTCTTCGAGAGGGTGCCAGGGTGGAGATTCTTCAGTTCGTCTTTATTTATCCCGTATTTAATATCCATGGTTGTATCAGGCAGCATATGGACAATCATATACGATCCTACAATAGGACCCGTCAACGCAATATTAAAGATGATGGGAATGGGGAACCTGGCGAGAGCCTGGCTGGGAGACCCTGGTACGGCAATGTATTGTGTGGCTGTCACATGGATTTGGAGAGTAATCCCATTTAATATGCTCATAATGTATGCAAATATTTTAAAGATGCCCATCGACTTTCTGGAGGCAGCCAAAATAGACGGCGCTACACTTGTACAGCGCATAAGGTATGTAATTATCCCTTATCTGAAACCTACTTTCGGTGTGTTGTTTCTGCTTACCGTCACCCATGATTTCAGAATATTCGATACGGTCTGGATAATGACTCAGGGCGGGCCTGCAAGAGCCACCGAGGCGATTACCACATATATCTACCGCAAGGCATTTCAAAACCTTGAATTCGGGTATGCATCCGCAATATCCATTATTATGATGATTATGATGTTTGCTGTAGTGGCTATTGTAAATATAATACGAGACAGAGCAAAAGATTAGGAAGGAGGGGTATTGAAACATGAAGAAAAAGGTAAATGTTTTACAAATAGCGCTGTTTATAATCATGACATTTTATTCAATAGTATCACTCTACCCGCTTGTCTGGGTTGTCATACAGTCTTTTAAAACCGAATCGGAGTTTTTGCTAAGTATATGGACCCTTCCGTCCAGGATGAATTTTGCCAACTATGTAGCAGCATGGAATAAGGCGAATTTTTCGATTTATTTTATTAATTCTGTTACTGTTACCGTAACTACACTAGTACTTGTTTTATCACTTACTGCGGTGGCAGGCTTTGCATTTGCAAAGCTGAACTTCATAGGAAAGAAATTCCTTTTCAATATGATTATTGTTAATTTGATGATACCTACTGCAATAATCCTGCTGCCCATGTTTTTCCTCATTAAGGACCTGGGTATAAAAAATACCCTTCCGGCATTGATTTTTCCTTACTTTACTGGAACTGTGCCACTTGGATTGATCATAACCACCAGCTACTATAAAGGCCTTCCGGATGAACTGCTTGAAGCTGCGAGGATAGACGGCTGTTCCTTCTTCCAGTCGTTTCTTAGAATTATACTGCCTCTAGGAGTTCCCATTATGGCAACACAGGGAATTCTGGCAGGCATGAGTACGTGGAATGAATATATGTGGGCCCTCATATCAATCAGTGAAAAATCCAGGTACACTATTCCTGTTGGAATTACGGTGCTTCAGGGTGCAAGAGACAGAACCGGTTATGTTGTTGGCTTTGCTGCTCTTACGTTGAGCTCGATTGTAATTGTGGTTCTGTATCTATTCAGTCAGAAATTCTTTGTCAAGTCAATAGCTGCCGGGGCGGTTAAAGGCTGACTTCATAGTTTAATCTTTTAAACAAAAATACAAAGCCAACAATGTATCGGATAAAATTCTGGGAGAGAGATGGTGAATATAGTTATGGTCTCTATTTATGATGTAAAGTGCGAGTACAGGAGCAATCCCATAGGAATCGGCAACACCAGACCAAGATTCAGTTATAAACTGAAGTCTGACGGTTATGGAATTTTTCAACAGTCAAGAAGAATTGTGGTTGCTTCATCGGAAGTCAAACTTAAGGATGGCAACTACGATATGTGGGATTCCGGAAATGCGGAATGCTCAAATACAGTCAATATAACCTACCAGGGTAAAAAACTGAAATCAAGACAAATCTGTTATTATAAAATATTTGTCCGGCTTGTGGATGGAAACACTGTCGAGAGCGGCACCAATACGTTTGAAATGGGATTGCTGCACCGTTCGGAGTTCAGAGGTACATTTATCGGATACATAAATGATACCAAAAAGGTTTTAACAAAAGGCAAATTTGAGGAAGGACTGCCATCTCCGCACATTCGGAAGGCATTTGATGTTACGGGAGAAGTAAAAAGGGCGAGAATATACACAACTGCATTGGGATTATACAAGTTCAAGATAAATGGAAGAAAGATTACTGATGACGTTTTCACACCCGGCTGGACTGAATATGAAAAGCTGGTTCAATACCAGACTTACGATATAACTGATGCGCTGAACAAGGGGCGGAATGTCATATCGGTGGTACTTGGCGATGGCTGGTATGTGGGATGTACCGGGCTCTTTGGAAGAGAGTACTATGGCTCGTACCCCATATCCTATTTCTGCCAGATCGAGATAGAATATTCCGATGGAACCATGGAAACCGTCTTATCGGATAATACCTGGAAAGGCAGTGAGGGGCCCATCATTTATTCTGATATATTTATGGGCGAATACTATGATGCCAATAAGGAACTCCCAGGTTGGGAAGATGCCGACTTTGACGATTCCGGCTGGAAAACCCTGTATCAGACACCGTTCAAGTCGGTGGACTTTACAGGTGATCTGGTTGCACAGACCAATCCCACAATGAAGGTTAATGAGTTTATAAAGCCGATTTCCATCCACAAGGTGGCAGATAAGACCTATATTTTTGACATGGGTCAGAATATGGTAGGCTGGATAAACTTCAAACTCAAAGGAGCCAGGGGTGATGTCATACGGTTTAAGTACGGAGAAATGCTCAACCCCGACAATACCCTTTACACTGAAAACCTGCGCAATGCAAAAGCAACGGATTACTATGTATGCAGCGGCAAGGGAGCGGAAGGGTTTGAAACCTCCTTTACCTTCCACGGCTTTAAGTACTGCGAGGTGTACGGAATTGACTATGAGCCTTCACTTGGAGACTTGAAGGGCTGTGTCGTCTATTCCTCTATGGACATGAGCGGACATTTCGAATGTGATGATGAAATAGTAAATAAGCTTAACAGCAACATACTGTGGGGACAAAAAGGGAACTTCCTTGACGTGCCGACCGACTGTCCCCAGAGAGACGAGCGCCTGGGCTGGACGGGAGACACGCAGGTATTCTGCAAGTCTGCGTGCTACAACATGGATATGGCAGCCTTCTACACCAAGGTAATGCGTGACATTAACCACGCACAGCGTCTGGATGGTTCATATACCGATATTGTTCCATATGTCAACATTTCCACCAATGTGCACAGCCACACGGGAAATGCCGATTCAGGCAACCCGGCCTGGGCGGAGTGCGGAATAATCCTGCCGTACACGGTTTATATTTACTATAACGACACATCCATAATCAATGACAACTATCATTCAATGCAGAAATATATAGAATACCTGATAAACGATTCGGAGAATTTTATCAGACGCGATATCGGTTACGGCGACTGGCTGTCCATAAATGATGATACTCCCAAGGATCTTATCGGTACGGCATATTTTGCTTACAGCGCATATCTGATGGAATTCATGAGCAGGGTGACAGGCAGGAAATCTGAAGCCGACTACTACAGGGAATTGTTTGGGAAGGTACGGGATGCATTTGTCAACAGGTATGTCGATACTGCCACAGGTAAAATCCATGGTGATGCCCAGACCTGTTACATACTTGCCCTTAAGATGAAGCTGGTTGCCGGGGAGCTTAAGACAAAGGTGATAGAGAACCTCAAGCGCAAGATAGTAAACAACAACGGCAACCTTTCCTGCGGTTTTGTGGGAGTGAGTTATCTGTTGCCCATGCTTTCAGAGAACAAGCTTGATGATTTTGCTTACGATATTCTGCTGCAGCGGACCTTCCCGTCCTGGGGCTATTCAATTGTCAATGGCGCTACGACCATTTGGGAGCGCTGGAACTCCTATACAAAGGAAAACGGCTTCGGTGATGTAAGGATGAACTCCTTCAACCACTATTCATTGGGTTCTATTGCAGAATGGATGTACCAGTATATGGGGGGGATTATGCTTGATGAGAATTGCCCGGGCTACAGGGATTTCATCATCAGGCCCCATATTGATCCAAAGGGAAGGATACGTTATGTAAATGTAAGCTATGATTCTATCAACGGACAAATCAAAAGCAGCTGGAAGATAGAAAATGGTGTATTTAAAATGGAGTTTACAGTGCCGGCCAATACAAAGGCGTCAGTATATGTCCCTAAATCCGGAGCATCCGGTGCAAATGTCGAAGTTTTAAAGGGTGACTGCCTGCAACACGTAGGGGATGAAAACGGTTACTACTTGTTCAATGCAGTTTCAGGAGAATACAGCATTACAGTAAGATAGCATCATTTGATAAAAGTATATGATGTGCCGGTATGCACCCGGCATTATTAAAACTGACACAGGTTGTGAATAAGACGTATTATTTTAACTTAAGAAAGGTTGGATTCAAAAATGGATCTGATAAGCAAATTGAAATCTCCTCCAAAAGAAAATAGATCTGTGCCGTTCTGGTCTATAAACGACAAGCTTGAACCGGATATGCTGAAGCATCAGATTGATGAAATGAAAAGGATGAAAATGGGAGGCTTCTTCTATCATGCCAGGGGCGGATACAAGGGAGATTACCTTGGAAAGGACTGGATGGAGTGTGCAGGCGTAGCGGTTGAACATGGAAAAAACGTGGGCATGGACGCCTGGATGTACGATGAAGCAGGATGGCCAAGCGGATTTGCAGGAGGCCTGGTCAACGGTCTGGGTGATAAATACCATCAGAGATGGCTAAAGCCATTGCTTCAAAAAAAGTCACAGATGGATAAATCCAAAATTGTAGGTGTTTTTGCCAAAGCCTCCGGAAACGGATACAGAAAAATGGATGTTGACAGTCTTGATGATAATACCGAATACCATGTAGTGTACAATATGTCAACTGCTTCTTATGTAGATGTAATCAGCCCGGACGTAACAGCGAAGTTTATCGAGACAACATATCAGAAATACTATGACACATTTACCGAGGATATGGGGAAAACACTGCCCGGTATCTTTACCGACGAGCCGCAGTACGCGCGCGGGCAGGCTCCCTGGTCTTATATTATCCCGGATGAATTTAAGAAAGCATACGGCTATGACATACTGGACAATCTTATGGCCCTGTTCGATGAATATGATGGAGCTGAAAAGATAAGATACGACTTTTACCGTCTTTGTCATTTATTGTTTGTTCAGAACTACATGAAACAGATTTATGACTGGTGTGAAGCCCATAATTGCAAACTTACCGGCCATATCCTGGTAGAGGATTCAATAGCCCTGGAAATGACAGGAGTTGCAGGTTCTATGACCTTCTATGAATACATGCATGTACCGGGGATTGACTGGCTGGGGAGAAGGGACGCGTCTACCGTTGCATGCAAGCAGCTGCAGTCGGCTGCAAACCAGCTGGGCAAAAATCAGACGCTCTCTGAAATGTTCGGCTGCACCGGCTGGGATGTAAGCTTTGACGAACTCAAATGGATTGCTGAATCCCAGTATGTAAATGGAATCAACTTCATGTGCCAGCATCTGGAAAGTTACACACTGAGGGGACAAAGGAAGCGTGACTTTCCGCCGTCCTTGTTCTACCATCAGTCATGGTGGGACCTCTACCCTCAATTCAATGAATACTTCAACAGGCTCAGTGCCTTGCTGACAGAAGGCAGGCAGGGGGTAGACGTACTTATGCTTCACCCGGTACACACAGGCTGGATGTTGTATAATCCTGAGTGCCAGGATGCAGTTAACAGCTTCAGCGCAACCTTTGATGAAATAAGTGAAAAGCTCAGCGAACATCAGGTGGACTACCACTACGGCGATGAAATTCTGATGGCAAATCACGCCAAGGTAGTCGGCAGCAATATGAAAGTCGGCCTTTGTGAATATAAGGTTGTCGTCATGCCGCAGATGCTTACATTGGATGAAGCTACATACAAGCTGCTGATGATCTATACAGCAGCAGGCGGAAGGCTTGTAAGCTATAAAACCTTTCCGGCGAAAATTGATGGTATTGATGATGCAAGGCTTGTTTCACTTAAAAGCAAGGCTGTCTGTTTCGATGACTATGCCGGGCTGCTGGCTTATCTTAAAGGTGTTTCCAGCCACTGTATGTATATTACGGCGGATGGAGACAATAACCATGGTCTTCGGTATATGAAGAGAGAGCTTGGAAACGGGCAGTCCGCCTATTATGTTTTAAACAAGGAAACTGATACCGGATATGACACAATGATCACTTTCAGCGGAGCCAGGGATGTAAAGCTATTGGACCTTGTTACGCTTGAAATTGGAAATCTTCCTTTGGTTCAAAGCGCGGCAGGCTGTGAGGTCAAACTGAGCTTCAAACCCATGCAGTCACATGTCTTGCTGTGTGATTGCAAGGCAGATGTAAAACAGGATGAACGGAATGAAAAGACACAGGTTGTCAGGCCTGACTGCAGCAAAGCCTGGAAGATAGATGACATGGGGTTGAATTCCCTGACGGTCGATTACTGCCGCTACAGGGTGAATAAAGGAGAATGGAGTGAACCCACTCAGACGCACCTTGCTTTCAAGCAGCTGCTTGAGTACAGAAAGAGTGTGGATATAGATGTGAAAATGGCTTTCACTATGGAAGCGGATCCTTCAAAACTCAACTCCCTTTTCATGGTTTTTGAAGACCCTCAAAAGTGGGATATCAGTGTAAACTCACAGAAGGTCGGATACAAGGGCGCCGGCTATTGGAAGGATAGCGCATTCAGTAAGATTGACATAAAAGCGTATGCAAGAAAAGGCGAGAATGAGATCTTATTAAGTGGAAGCTTTTATCAGCGTCAAAAAATATATGACGTAGTATTTGGAGACAATACGGTCAGGACTGAATTGAACAGGATTACATATGACACTGAACTTGAAAGCGTCTATATCGTTGGGGATTTTGGAGTGAAGAGCCTTTCGGGTTATTCTTACGGTGAGAGAAATGCGGTTTATACAAACGGGCCATTTGTTATCATTGAAGCTCCGAAAGAAGTAAAATCCGGAGAGCTTGCCACCCAGGGATTCTGCTTCTTTGCGGAAACAATCATGTTAAGTCAGCAGTTTGATGTCAAAAAAGACGGCTCAAGAGTTCTGCTCGATATAAAACCGCCGTATGCGCCTGCTTCCGAGATTTATATAAATGGGAAGCTTGCGGGGAATTCGTTCTGGATGTATGAGCCGCTGGATATCACCGGACTGGTAAAAGACGGTGAAAACAGGATTTCAGTAAAACTATACACCTCCAACAGGAATTTGCTTGGACCGCATCATCATATTGACGGTGAAATATATTGGGTCGGTCCCTTCAGCTTTACAAACAGGAGGAACTGGACCGACTATGAGAATACCTGGACTGACAGGTACACCTTTGTAAAATTCGGTGTAAAAGATTAGTGATCAAATATTTCTAAATATTTAAGGCCGGACATTGATAAACATCAATATCCGGCCTTAAATTTTGCTGCCTCTGTCGAACTCAAAAAAATTATGCTATAATATGACATATTATTCTTGAATTTAATAAACATATGATGACAATGAGGCGAAGAAAAAAAGTGGCTAAATCTGAAAAATCTTCCGGAAGAAGACTAAGAGCTATAATGCTGATTTTTACCGTACTGATATTATTATTGATCATCCGGGTTTTCTGGCTGCAGATTGTAAAAGGCAGCTGGTACCAGAAGGCGGTATCGGCTCAGCAGTTCAGAAATCAAGTCATAAGTCCCAGCAGAGGAAAAATCCTGGACCGTAATGGAAATGAGCTGGCATACAACCTGCCTGTAGTAACTATTACTGCCGATCCTTCCCAAATACAGATGTCAAAAGTGAAAACCGGTGAGATAGTCCAATCGCTTTCAGAAATTCTTGCCATGGACAGGACTGAGCTTGACAAAGTCTTGCAGCAGACGGGGCATTATGCTCTTGTCAAAAGAAAGGTTGACAAGGATACAGGAGAAAAGATAAGGAAATGGATTAATGAAAAAGGCATAGTAGGAATTTTTATTAACCAGGATACGAAAAGATACTACCCGAATAAGAAACTGGCAGCACACGTGATAGGTTTTACGGGAGCGGACAACCAGGGATTGAACGGTATAGAGCTTGTTATGGAGCAGTATCTGAAGGGAAAACCGGGAAAGCTCCTGTACGAATCGGATGCAGGGGGGAATGGAACTCCCCTTGGGAAGGAAAACCGTATAGATGCCCAGGAAGGTTTGAATGTATTACTGACCATAGACGAAAACATACAGAATATTACTGAAAAAGCCTTGCAGAAGGCTATTGAAGATAACAAGGTCCTCAGGGGTGCTACTGCAATTGTACTGGATCCTAAAACATCAGAAATCCTGGCAATGGTGTCAAAGCCAGATTTTGATCTGAATGACCCCTATGCTGCTCCTGCCGGCGTTACAGGACTGGATACAGGCAAATGGAATGAAATGAAATCTGAAGACAGGGTCAAAAAGCTGCAGGAAACAGTCTGGAGAAATAAAGCTGTCAACAGTACCTATGAGCCGGGCTCAACCTTTAAGGTGGTGACGGCGGCAGCGGGGCTGGAAGATGGAATTGTCACCCCTGAAAGTGATGTTATTGATGCACCCATAATTGTTTCGGGTTGGACTATCAACTGCTGGTACCTCCCCGGACACGGAAGGGAGAAGTTCAAGGAAAGCATGTACAATTCATGCAACCCTGTATTTGTCAAGCTTGCGCAGTCTATGGGAATTGACAGGTTCTATCAATACGTGAATGCCTTCGGGTTTTACGATAAAACCGGTATAGACCTGCCTGGAGAGGCAAACAGCATTATCCATAAAAAACCTACAGAGATTGATATGGCAACGGCTTCATTCGGCCAGAGCTTTCAGATAACTCCCATACAGATGATAACGGCTTATGGCGCAGTGGCTAACGGGGGCAAGCTTTTAAGGCCTCATTTGGTTAAAGAACTAAAGGATTCAGCGGATAACGAGGTTAAGAAGTACGAACCCGAGGTTGTAAGGAATGTTATTTCGAAGCAAACGTCGGATACACTGCGGGATATATTGGAGGGAGTGGTTTCCAAGGGTACGGGCATCAATGCCTATGTCAAAGGGTACAGGGTGGCCGGCAAGACTGCAACATCGCAAACCTTTGAAAACGGAGTGAGAAGTAAAGACAAGTATATCGCCGCTTTTTCCGCTTTTGCTCCTGCTGACAACCCTGCCATTTGTGTATTGGTGGTGCTGGATGATCCGAGCCTGGATTCCCATTCCGGAGGTGTAGTTGCGGGCCCGGTGGCAGCCAGGATTATAGAAGAATCCCTGGGCTATCTTGGAGTGGAGAAAAGTGATCAGTGATCCTTGAGTAAATACTTCAAACGGCACAATAAAAGTAATAAAAATCAAATCACTTGAATATAAATTAACGAACAACGTTAAAAAATAGTTCAATAATGTTAAAATATAAACTTTTCTTTAAAATTTTTCCAATATGGTTTAGAATATGATTTATCGATGAAACGTTTTCTTAAATTGTTGGCTGATAATTCCAGACAAAAACTTATATAATAGGATTTTACCTTAAAAACCGGATTTGATTGCATTGACTGCAATATTGAAAAATGTGATCGGATAAAGGTTATCCTATTGCCGAAAGGAGCATATAAATGTTTAGAAATTTGGACGAAACCAAGTTGAAGGAAAAAACCAGACAGCTCAGGGTGAACATTTTGAAGATGCTGGGTGAGGCAGGTTCGGGGCATCCCGGCGGCTCGCTTTCTTCCATTGACATGCTGACGGTACTGTATAACAAGGTAATGAAGCATGACCCCAAGAATCCTTCTTGGAATGAAAGGGACAGATTTGTGCTGTCAAAAGGCCATGTTTGCCCGGCTCTCTACGCAGTACTGGCTGATTGCGGTTACTTTGACGAAAAGGAACTTATGACACTAAGGAAATATGAAAGCATACTGCAGGGACACCCATATATGTTCAAAACTCCCGGACTGGATGTATCGTCAGGCTCACTCGGGCAGGGTTTGTCAGTAGCTGTCGGAATGGCTCTCGCATCAAAAATGAATAATGAAAGCACAAGAGTCTATTGCCTTATGGGAGACGGGGAATCGCAGGAGGGTCAGATATGGGAGGCTGCAATGGCTGCAGGCCATTATAAGCTGGATAATCTCTGTGGAATACTGGATTTCAACGGTCTGCAGATAGACGGCAAGGTTGAAAAAGTCATGAATATCAATCCCGTCAAGGATAAATGGACTGCCTTCAATTGGAACGTAATTGAAATAGACGGACACGACGTTGGGAAAATCGAAGAAGCGTTTAATAAAGCCGGCGAATATAAAGGAAAGCCGACCCTGATACTTGCAAGAACTGTCAAGGGCAAGGGAGTTTCATTTATGGAGAACGAGCCCGGATGGCATGGCGTCGCTCCGAATAAAGAACAGCTTGAGAAGGCTTTAGCCGAATTAAAAGCTTAAACGATAAGGAGATATGGTATTATGTTGAAAATAAAATTAAATGTTGATCTGAATAATGTCGGGATGAAGCCGACAAGAGACGGTTACGGTGAAGGTTTGGTTGAGGCAGCTGAGACAAACAATGATATAGTTGCC
>Ga0129298_10001005_pt1 | contig 11777 bp, 8 predicted proteins | sample I19B2metaG_FD_94707 | JGI IMG/M metagenome (GOLD analysis project Ga0129298, IMG submission 94707) | Lake sediment bacterial and archeal communities from Gulf of Boni, Indonesia to study Microbial Dark Matter (Phase II) - ​I19B2 metaG | ecosystem: Environmental > Aquatic > Freshwater > Lake >...
AAGTGCGAATGGCAAGGGACTTTATAGAAAAAGGGTATAAACATCGCTTAAGGCTGAGAGGAAGCGAGGAATTTAGGCAAAAGGTGAAGGAAGCCCTAAAACTCATCAAGATAGCTGGATATAAGAATTTTTTGTGGAATAGAATTATAGAAGAGAACTCTATTTGTTATTGCGGCATGTTATTGTGTTAATATATTAAATCCGAAGAGTAGAGGGCAAGTGCATTTTCGATGATGAAGAAGAAAAATAATTTTAACTACTTAGCAGTAGAGAGACTATCATTTTTAGGTTGCATTTGCATAAAGCAAATTACATTTGATGAAAATAGGTTATCAAGAGTTATCATAGGTTCGAAGCTTAACAGAGCCTCAAACAACTGCTATTTAATAATCAGAACCGCAGAATCAAAGATTCGCTTCAGAGTTGATGATGAAAACAAAATTTTTTCTGAGTTATCAAACAGAGAGGAAGAAGCGAAAGCAACCTTTTCTGCATAAAGCAAATAACTTTCTCTTCTGTTATGCTTCTTATTCTGTAACTTGCAAGGTATAAACCACTATGACTGTTAACTCTTCTGATGTGGTTAAATCTCTTCAGGCTATTGTTGGTTTATCTAATGTTCTTATTGATGTTGAAGACTTGTATGTTTACTCTTTTGAGCACATCTTCCGAAAACAACAATACCCCACAGTAAAGGCAATAGCAAAAACACAATCACAAAAACAAATAAAACAAATACATAAACTAGCTAAAGAACAAAACTTCACCGCTATACTACGAAGTAAAGGCACAAAACCACCTAAAGACACAGACATTGTACTCATAGACGACACAAAACCCACAGAACTCAAACCACAACAACAAAAAACACTACCCAAAAAACTAATAGAGAATATTAAAGAAATCCACAGAACAGGACACGGAACCCCAAGAAACTATGCCTTAGCTTTACAAACACTATTAAAAACTAAACCATTCTCACAATGCCTAAAGTGCAAAACATGCACAGGCTACTGCACAGTAGCACCCTCATTCAACCACATAGAAACATGGTCAGCAAAAGCAAGAACCCTATCTATTAGGCATCTATTTATAGGGGGGGTAAGTCACCTCTTGCTAGAGCCCACCAAAAAGCTAACAGACATATTCTATACTTGTAGCACATGCGGACACTGCTACGCCAATTGTCTACCAAACCTAGAAATCGACAAAGCAATCAGAGCCACACGCAATCAACTAGCCAAAAAAGGCTACACACCAGACGTATTCATACAAGCAGCAAAAAACATACGGGAAACAGGCGACCCATCCGCTATGTCACTAACCCGCAGACTAAAATGGACAAAAACACAAACACTTTCAAAACAAGACTATCTGCATAAAGCTGAAGTCCTATACTGGGTCGGCTGCATGGTAGCAACAAGAACACCAAACACAGCCAAAGCAACGGCAAACATACTAAACCATGCTAAAGTAGATTTCACAATGCTCGGCGAAAAAGAAGGCTGCTGCAATTACATCCTCTTAGCCTCAGGCTTATGGAAAGAAGCAAAAAAAGAAGCCGACAAACTACTAAGACGAGTCAAAGAAACAAACGCAAGCCTCTTAGTCACTCCATGCGCAGGCTGCTACTACACGTTCACTAGGCTTTACCCAGAAATCCTAAACACAGAAATGCCACTAGAAGTCATGCACGCAACACAGTTCATCGAAAAACTCCTCCACAACCACACACTCGAACTCAAAAAACCAGACGAAAAACTAAGAGTCACATACCATGACCCATGCTCCCTGGGAAGACACAGCAATGTTTACGAGGCACCAAGAAACATACTAAAAGCCATAAAAAACATAAAACTCATCGAAATGCCACTAAACAAGAGCCAAGCCAGATGCTGCGGAGGAGGCGGAGGACTATGGACATACAACAATCAAGTCAGCCTTGACTGCGCCACTATTAGACTAAAAAACGACATAAAGCCCCTAAAAGTAAACTCACTAGCAACTGCTTGCCCAACATGCCAACTCAACTTCCGCTTCTCAGCAGTCAAAAACTCTATTCCAATAAAAGTTTATGACGTAACAGAAATCGTTGAATCTGCAACTTGCTCAATCTGCTAGAACATACTACATAATTATTACATACACTTGAAGAAGAAGAACAGAAAAATAATTTTAATCCTCAACAGTAGAGAGCGCTTTTCACGGCGCTGCAAGAAGCTTCTTCATTAACTCTGAATACCTTTCAGCCGCAGCTCTCCGCTTCTTCGCATTCGCAGCAGTAGCATTAAGATATTGCAGTGCTTTTGGGTCACAGAATCCGACGCATACAGGCTCACCTTGACACAAATCACATTTGAAGACTTTACCAGCTTTCGAGTCAATTTCAACTCCGCCAAAAGGACACAGTTGAACACACAGCCTGCAACCCACACACAAGTCATAGTCTATTAGCATGGCGCCAGTTTTTGCATCACGCTTTATCGCGCTAACTGGACAAACTGTTTCGCATATTGGGTCATCACATTGCTGACAAATAATCGGAATATACAAGCCCGCAGTCTCCCACTTGACAATGTGAACTCGTGTCTTAGCTGGATCAAACGCTTTCTCATGATGCATTGAGCATACATTTTCGCAGAGTCTGCATCCTGTGCATTTTTCTGGGTCTACAAACAAGATTTTCTGCATTTTCCTCGTCGCCTCTTAAATGATGTGTGAAGGTTCCTTGCCCAAGTCTAACTGTCTCAGCCTCTCTTTCTTGGGAACGCCATTGCTGTCCCACTTGTGAAGCCCGTAATATTCGTCCAGCATTTTTTTGAACTTTTCTTTGTCTATTGTCTTGCCTTTCGCTATTGCCAAACCTATAGGTGTCGGCTCCCTGAAGTACCGTTCTGGCAAAGCATCATCTTTTCTCCCAAACCCTTCTCGATTGTTGAACATTCTTTCTAATGTGTATATTCTTTCTCCAATCTCCATCAGCTGATGCTTAGAAACTTTCATTCCAGTTGCCAAATGGATTAGTTTTGAGAATTCTTGCCATCTGGGTGCGTGAACAGCGCAGAAAGAGGTTTGAAACTTGCATGTACCTAATGAATCTGTGACAGCGTATAATAGTTCTTGCCACCAAATCATTCGACTTTTACCTTTATAAGACGTGTAATCAGATGAGACTTTGCCCTCATAAATTTCTTCCAACGTGTCTTCAGGCAAGCCATACAAGTCCATTGCAGGACGACTTCTCAAATGGTCAGCGCCTCTTGTAGATGTTGCGATTCCTAACGCAAAACTTGGTGTAGGTCGCTCGTCAGAATGCAAGTTACTCATGCCTTTAACCTGAATCGCATAATATTCTGAGTTTTTACCAATTTTTGCTATTGCAGGTTTGAATCCTTCTGCTAGAATGTTGCCGAATCCTTCTCTTTCGGCGATTTTTCTTATTAGTTCAAATAGGGCTTCTTCGTTGCCCCATTCAAGTTTTAAGCCCTTGGTCGTTTTGTCATTTATTATTCCTTTTTCGTAGAGTTCCATTGCCCACGCTATGAGCCCGCCTGTTTCTAATGTGTCTAAGCCAAATTTGTTTACCAGATGATTGGCTATGAGTATGGTTTCCATTTTTGGGCATCCAACCATAGTTCCAAAAGCGCCCAACGACGTGTATTCTGGGCCTTCGCCAAACAGTGGTGCATGTTCGCCTTCTTTTAGCACGTAGCGGTGTCGACAATGGACTACGCATCCGTAGCATCCGCTCATGCCTATTGAATATCTGTCCATGTTTTCAGGCTCTAAATCTTCGCCTTCCTCCATCCTATTTAGCTGGAAGTTTCTTGTTCTGATTAAGCCTGTGGTGTTTGTGTTGTTGAAAATTACCATGGTGCCCCATTTTGACTGTGCTTGCGCCCATCTTGTGTTCATTATCATTTTGTTCATTTCTTTGCAGTAGTCAAGAAGTTCTTCTGGATGATAAAACTCTATGCTTCCTGTGCCCTTGACTGCTATGGCTTTGAGGTTTTTGGAGCCCATCACACAGCCCATGCCGGTTCTTCCTGCGGAGTTTTTCATTCCTGTTCTTATGTTGGCAAATTTGACAAGTTTTTCGCCTGCTGCCCCTATAACTAATGATTTGACTTCTTCATCGTCTAAATCTTCTCTAATGGCGGTCTGAGTTTCGAATGTGTCTTTTCCCCACAAGTGCGATGCATCTTTGATTTCAATTTCCCTGTCGTTAATCCAAATGTATGTGGGTTTTTCGCTTTTTCCAGTGATAACTAGATGATCAAAGCCTGCGAGTCTCATTTCTACTGCGAAAAAGCCTCCTATGTTTGAGTCGCCTACTGCATTTGTTAGTGGTGATTTTGCAGCTATGTCGCATCTTCCTGAGCCGAGACATGGGACACCGCAGAGTATACCGTTGCCTGCCAGCAGCACGTTTTCGGGTGACAATGGGTCAATATGAGGCTTGACATAGTTGTATAAAAGATACATGTCTATGCCTCTGCCTCCGAGATAAAGTTGCCGTATTTCTTTTGGGATTGGCTTTTGGACAATTTTCTTTGTTGATAAATTGATGTAGGCTATTTTTTTGTTCCACACCATGTTTCTTGTCGCCTTTTTTGTGTTGTTGGTCTTGTTTTATGCTTGTCCTCTGATTTTTGGTTGTCCTGTGGTTAGCCATGAGAGGCGGTATTTTGTTTTGCAGTTTGGGCATTCTGTTGTTTCTGCTTTCGGTTGTACTTTGAATCTTTTTAGGCAGTTTAGGCATCTGACTTCAGCGCTCATGCCTATTTCTTTAGCCTCCGCCGACTGGAACTGTAATGATAATTACGTCGTTGTCTTTAAGTTTAGTGTCTGCTTTTCTGACGCTTTGCCCATTAATCATGACTACCGTGTCTATGCTGATTTGTTTTGTCTTTGGGTCTATTATCTTGTTAAAATCTTTTCCGTATTGTTTAGCTAGTTTGGATAAAACGTCCGCCAATGTTTGGCTCGGATTGATTTCTTGTGTGATTACTTTTTTTCCAGCGATTTGTCTAAATGCTGCGTTAAAGAGAATTTTGATGTGGGATGTTGACATGGGCATTATAGTGTGAAAGAAATGATGTAGATATAAGGGTTGCGAGAAAACTTGTCTGTCTAGCAAAAGATGACTAGACCCCCTATATATAGGTCTTTATATGGTCTGAGGTTGGATTTTTTGGAGAAAGTCTAATTCGCAGTGATGATGTTCTCGACTCAAATCCCGCTCAGTTCATCTGATTTTTCAGCTGCATATTCGTGCCCAACGAAGTCACTAGTGTCAGTTTGCGAGGACGTTTTATCTGAAATCGAGTTTCGAGTGACCAAAGGCGTATTGCGGTGGAAAACTTTATTCTTCCATGCTTAGAGTGACTAATTGGAGAAATTTATGCATTTGCGGCTATTGGGCGGGGCATTTTTGGAGAAAACCTGCAATTTGACTCGAAAGTCTTAAATTTATAAAACATACATTCATACGCGACAAGTGTTATGTGAGGAAAATGAAAATGAAAATTCTGCAAAAAGTATTCGTTTTAGCTCTGATATCAATGATGACTTTGACGGTGCTTGTAGCGGCAGAACCTTTACCAGTGACTCAGGTAGTAAAAGGTCCACCGCTTGATGTTATTTACTTGGATGCAAAGACCTCACAAGATGTGGGCATAGGCGATGTAGCAGCTGGAAGATCAGACATTCTCTTGTGGTCGGCATCCGAGGCTGTCTATAAGCGATTGCCCTTGGGCATACTTCAAAGCTTGAATCTCATCCGAACCGCGTCTGGGTATTGGAGCTTGGTCTTTAATCCTTTGCAAGACGACCCCTCAATACCGGGTGTTGCAACCAGCTCAACAGACAACAAGACCCACTTTAATCCCTTCGCTCTCAGAGAGGTAAGGTATCAAATGAATTGGTTGCTGAACAGAAAATATATCATTGAAGAGATTTTGGCAAGCGGCGGGGCTCCAATGTACAGTCCAGTTCAGCCCTCAGAACCAGCAAACACGAAGGTAGAGAGCACATACGCTGATCTTGACCTTACAGATGTAGGCAATGAAGCCGATGCTTTGAGCGAAATAAACGCAACAATGTTCGACACAGCTACCACGCTTGCCGGTCTTGGATATACGCTTGCGCTTGAGACTGATGCTACTGGCACATGGTGGAGGTTTACTCCACCGGGCGGCACAAAGGAAACTGTCGAAGTAGTATTCTACATTCGAATCGAAGACGAAAGACATGAGGAAGGATTACACATAGCTAATTTGATAGAGAAGTCGCACATCAAGGTTAATCGGCAAGAAAAAACTAGAGCAATAGCCAGCCCAATCATATACTCCTCTGACCCCAAGGCATACAAGTGGAACATTTACACTGAAGGCTGGGTTTCCATGGCTGAGTGGCTGTATCCAGAGTGGAGCATCGCTCAAATGTATGCACCATGGTATGGATTCATGCCAGGAAGACAAAGAACTGGCTGGTGGCAATACACCAATGACACTATAGACGAAATCTCACTGAAGACAGTTTATGGACCAGTTGAAAGTGCTGACGAATACTGGAACTCAATCGCTGAAGTCGTGGAGCTGGGCATTCAAGAGTCTGTAAGAGTCTTTGTGGCAGAAAGTTGGGAATACTTCCCCGTTAATCCTAGGGTAACAAACTTAGCGTACGGAACAGTTTCAGGCTTGTGGCCAATGTGGCCCTTAAGAACAGCTACAACACCTGACAGTATCTTGAGAGCAACCGAGTTCTCCGCTGCTGGTGTACTTTTCATGAGTTCATGGAATCCAGTGGGAGGCTTTGAAGATGTCTATTCAGAATTGATCTGGAGATACTTGCGTGACTACGCGGACTATACTCATCCACAGACTGCAGAGCCCATACCTGTCAGAACAACTCAAGACACAACTATAAACAATGTGACACAAGCCAATATTGATGTACCGTCCACCGCAGTGATTTATAATGCAACCACGAATTCATGGCAAGCCGTGGGAGCAGGCAAGAAAGCAAAAGCAAAAATTGTATTCAACTACATGCTTAGCAATTGGCACCATGGAAAAATGATGACAATAGCAGACGTCATGAACATTTGGGGTTTCATGTGGGAGTGGGCATCTGAGGACTATCCAGGAGATCCATACTATCACCCTCAGTATTCCAGTCTTATATCTCCAACATTAGATGAGGTTAAAGGCATCCAGATTATCAACAGCACAGCCATAGCTGTTTATGGAACCTATACGCACTCTGTCTCAAATGCTGTAACCGCAGACTTCTATGCTGTATGGCCGACATTACCATGGGAGGTTTATGCAGCCATGGAGTACGTTATAGTGAAGGGTGGACCAGTGTCCACCAAGACATACGGTTGGTACGATGGTGAAGCAGACCGATGGATTGACATGCTAATACCAGATCACGTAACAGACATCAAGGAAGCAATGAACATATTAAAGACTCAAGGCTATGTGTCCAACTATACGAAAGTAACTGGATACACTCCGTCAGCTAGCGCAGGTCAAGAGCGATATACAGCAGCCATTAACTGGGCTACCACTTACAAGCATGTTGCCATAAGCAATGGGCCCTTCTGGCTGAAAACCTACGACCCTACGATAAGCTACATGGAACTGAGAGCTTTCCGAGATCAAACATACCCATTTGGGCCTGGCTACTGGCAAGCACAGTTGTTCCTTTCAAGGATGAGCATCAGAAGGGTTGATGCGCCGACAGAAATTTCAATCGGCGAAAGCATACCTATTAACGTATATCCAATTTTGAAAGTGGAGTTTCCAGTACACTCAGAGGAGCCAGCGTCTACAGGTTACGTTGAGGCTACACTGAAGAATCCAGCAGGAGGGGTAGTATACACTAGTGCAGCAGAGTTTGTAACACCTGGTCTGTTCTCTGTTACCGTACCTAGCAATGTGACGCAACCTCTTGCAGGTGGAATCTATTCAATCGCAGTTTCTGCAGCAGTTGAAAAGGGCTTATATCCAGAAACAAAAACATATCCAATAACCATTACTAAACCCACCTATGCTTTGACCATTGGGGTCTTTCCATTTGGCACAGGACAAACGAGTCCAGGAGTTGGCACAACCACATACGAAATAGGCACAAGCGTGACAGTCACTGCGACATCTGCTGAAGGCTACGAATTCTACTATTGGGCTCTAGACGGTGTTCCATATACCAATGCAACAACAATAAGTGTGACTATGGACAAAGTTCATGGACTAGTAGCCTACTTCTCGGCTTTGGCTGCAGCGCCACCGCCAATTGGTCCAGAGACGCTGAGCGCTATTGCCCTTATCGTGGCAATCATTGCTGTCATTGTTGCTGTTTTCCTGCCAACAAAATTCCTGCCAGGAAAAAAAGCCAAATAGACAACTTAAACCATCAATCTCCTTTTTTTTCTTATTTTTTGAATTAAGTATCCTTACTTCTACTGCAATAAAATTATTAGATAGTATGAGAATGCAATATGGGGCTATTCAATGGGCTACGGATCTTACCTACTCTTCAGATCCGCAAATGCAGTGCTTGTGCTTATAGCTGTAGTGCTTGTTTCATCAATAATATTCAATGCGTCAGTGGAAAAGGAGATGGTAGCAACCATAGAAGAAAGCATCTCGATAAGGATTGCAAGCCCAATTTACCGTGGACTTAACTCAACGGAACGCCAAGAATTGATGAACCTATGGCGTGAACAGGAATATAAGCGGCATGGTTTAGACCAGCCTTATTGGATACGTGTTCTCATTCAATCAAGAGATGTTATTACGCTTAACTTGGGGGAAGCAACTATTATGAGGTCACCTACTGGAGCTTCTGAAGTGCTGCAGATAATATTAGAAGCTCTACCATGGACAATAATGCTTTTCACAACTGCTACTATCATCCAAATCCTTTTGGGGCTTTACTTAGGATTGAAGGCTGCGCAAGGAGTCGGCGGCTTACTCGACAGAAGCGTTTCTGTTTTTGCAATGCTCAGCAACAGTTTGCCCATGTGGTGGTTTGGAATGCTTATGATATTTGCGCTATCCTACGGACTTAACCTATTTCCATCAAGCGGCAAAGTGAGCATCCCACCTCCATCAGACCCATTCCTGTATGTGATTGACGTTCTTTGGCACATGGCTTTGCCCCTCATAACAGTGGTGTTTGTGAGCTTCGGAGCATGGACCTACATAACCAGAAACATCGTAGTCGGCACACTTCAAGAAGACTTCGTCATGGCAGCACGAGCCAAAGGGATGCCAGAAAGAAAAGTCATTTATGGGCACGTTCTAAGAAGCGCAAGCCCCCCAATAGTCACTATGAGCATTTTTAGCCTTTTAGGCTCGTTAGGAGGAGCCATAATAACTGAATCCGTTTTTTCATGGCCAGGCATGGGAAGGCTTTATTGGATTGCTCTTCAATCAGGCGATGTAAAAGTTCTTTTAGGTTTGACTTTCATAACTACATTCTTATACCTGGTGGCAACGGTCGCTGTTGACCTTGTCTACGGCTTTTTAGATCCCCGTGTGAAAGTCGGCTTAACAGGAAGAAAAAGGTGATTTTCTTGAAATGGAAAGATGTACTAATGGGTGTTCGCAATTTCTGGCGAGAATATAGGAGATACAAGATTGGATTAATCGGTTTGGCTTTCTTAGCCTTTTTCGTTGGTATGGCAGTCTTCGCGCCTTTGATAGCACCTGCTGAGGCGTACTACAGATGGAGCGACATAACCTACTGGGAGGAGTACCCGAAGGGAGTGCCACCAGAATGGATAAACTTCTTCTCAGCAAAAAAATCAGCGACTCAATTCGTCATTACCAGGCCAAAATTCGTTGAAAAGAACATAACATTCACATACAACTATCAGTTTGATGTGCCGCCTTCTGACATCATAATCAAAGTATCTACAAGTGCAACAGACGAGGAACGTCAACTTTCAATTCACGTTTCTAGACCAGATGGTAAACAGCTAGACAACATCGTACGAATGATGCATAAGGGAGAAAAAACGAGAATAATATTCACATCAAACGACGTTAGAGATTGGTTAATCGCTTGGGCAAGAGAATATGAAACAGATGAAAACTTGGAGAAGATTTTAGGAAGGGAAGCATTTGTGAACCCCCTTCTCATACTCTTCTCCAAAACGCAGCCTGGAATTCTACTTGGCACAGCTGAAAACCTCAAAGGCCAATACAATGTGATCGTGCAGTTATCTCCGCCGACCGCCACAACAGCTAAAGCTGTTTTCACAGGAAGCGTCTTCGGACTCTTAGGCACTGACACATTAGGTAGAGATCTTCTGGTAGGCATTGTGTGGGGGTCAAGGCTCGCTCTACTCATTGGACTATTAACCGCAGTTCTCAGCGAAACTGTGGGAATGGTATATGGAGTCGTGAGTGCCTACAAGGGTGGAGTAGTCGACGAAATCATGCAAAGAATAATAGAAACCATTGCTTCTCTACCGTTTCTTCCCATACTAATCATACTGTCTTACACTATGCAGCCCACGGTCTGGAACCTCGCCCTTCTAATGGTGATCTTCTTCTGGGTTGGGCCAGTCAAAACAGTGAGAAGCATGGCTTTGCAGCTTAAGGAGCAACCATATGTGGAGGCGGCTAAAGCTTTAGGAGCAAGTGGATGGAGAATAATCGCAAGACACATTACACCCCAGATATTGCCATACTTCTTTGCGTCCGTGGCTCTGTCCGTTCCGGGCGCCATTTTGACGGAAGCAGGCATTAGTTTCCTCATGGGAGCCGCTGGGGTAAGTGAACCCACTTGGGGTCGGATACTCCATGACGCCCAGCGTTTTTCAGCAACCATCAACGGTATGTGGTGGTGGGTGTTGTCTCCAGGGCTTCTGATATCGCTGGCAGGTCTCACCTTTGTGCTTTTGGGAAGCGCTCTTGACAGAATACTGAATCCCAAGCTACGGAGGTAAGAAAGGAGGAAACCCATGCCTCTACTTCAAGTCAGTAAATTGAAAACCTACTTCTACACCTTTCGAGGCGTTGTTAAGGCAGTAGATGACGTGAGCCTTGAGCTAGAAAAAGGAATAGCTCTTGGGCTTATGGGAGAATCTGGCTGCGGCAAGTCTACATTAGCGTATTCCATTATGAAAATAGTCCCTCCACCAGGACGCATCGTAGAAGGTCGCATCTCACTCGGCGATATTGACATAACAAAATTAAATGAAAGTCAAATGCGTGAGCGAATTAGATGGAAAAGAATAAGCATGGTGTTCCAAGGAGCAATGAACGCTCTCACGCCCGTCTACACTATAGGACGACAGATAACAGAGGCTTTAACCAACCACACCAATATGTCAAAGAAAGAAGCCTTAGGCAGAACAAAACAGTTACTGGAGCTCGTAGGGCTTGAACCAGAAATGACTACGCGATATCCACACGAACTTAGTGGAGGACAAAAACAAAGAGCTTTCATAGCCATGGCTTTGACACTTAATCCAGATATTTTGATAGCAGATGAACCAACCACAGCCCTCGATGTTGTAGTCCAAGCGCAATTTCTAAACCTCCTCAAAAGACTAGTGCGAGACCTAAAAATGAGCCTAATTCTCATCACTCACGACCTCAGCGTCATCGCCGAAATGGTCGATGAAGCAATCGTCATGTACGCTGGAAAAATCGCAGAAAAGGGCCCGTCCGAGGAAATCTATTGGAAGCCAGCACACCCATACACACAAGGGCTACTGCAAAGCGTTCCCAGACTCAAAACATCAACCCAGATTC
>Ga0129298_10001006_pt1 | contig 11760 bp, 11 predicted proteins | sample I19B2metaG_FD_94707 | JGI IMG/M metagenome (GOLD analysis project Ga0129298, IMG submission 94707) | Lake sediment bacterial and archeal communities from Gulf of Boni, Indonesia to study Microbial Dark Matter (Phase II) - ​I19B2 metaG | ecosystem: Environmental > Aquatic > Freshwater > Lake >...
TCCTTAACGAACCTTGGATCTACAGTTCAGTCAACTCGAACCTCAACGCCACGAATGTTGACACATTTTACCTGAAAGTTGTCGCAGCAATACGCTCCGTTGACCCAAACCACATAATCTTCCTCGAGCCGACCAACATGAACACATTCGGATTTCTTATCAGGAGTAATATCGTTTGGTCGCCTCGCTTCTACGTACTCGCTTTTGCCCGCAAATACCACCCACAAAACGTCAGCATTCTCGAATTCTCGGCGAAATACAAGAAATTCGTCGTCGAAATTGGGACACCGATGTGGATCGGGGAGTTCAGCGCGTTTGTGAAGGACAGTAGTCATCTAGAGTGGCTCCAAGACGCCGTAGCCTTGTTCAAGAAGTACCAGGTCGGCTGGGCTTGGTGGGCGTTTGACGGGAGGGTGGAATTCACAAGAATGCCAAGTCCTCTTCTCGTGCTAGCCACATCAATTTCAAGCTGATGTGGTCAGGCATTAGCGAACTCCTTGGAAATCTTTCGAGGCAACGCTCGTTGAAGAAATTTCTCAACGCGAGATATACTGGGACGTACATAGAATGGATGACGAAAGATACAGCGATAACTTCATCGTTTCGGTGAACAGAATTCTCGTGCTATTCAGACATTTCCTACATTTTATTCGGGATAGAACAAATCTCCTCGCGAGCGTTTTCGTCCACGCTTACCTTAAGCCCAAAAGGAAATTGAACATCAGGAGATGAGAATAAAGCAGTCTGCCAAGAGCTATCACGTAGGTCTGAACCACGCCGTTGCGCATTTGGTCATGAAAAAGAAAGGGTTGGATGAGATCTACTCATTCGACAGAGACTTTGATCAGTTCAAGGACATGAAACGAGTCAGCAGGTAATCGCACTCCCTAGATCGCACTGTGAAAAACAAGGAATGCGCAGAGTGAGGTAGCGTTCCAAGCGAAGCCATGTCTCCTGAAAGCTTCTGGTACAAAGAAAAAGGATACTCTGGACACAGATGTCAACTCACTGCTTGCTCCAAGCTGAACCGCGTGTCAAACGTGTCTGTTTTCTCGGCGACTAGCCCATCATTACATGAGCCCGCGCGTGACGTGTTAGGCGGCTGGGCACTTTCAGGTGCAGGTCTCCACGGGCGACAACCGAGGAAAGAACCGTCCCGAAGTACCCCAGCCAAGTTTCATGTAGAGTTCTCTGGATGTAATAAGCTCAACGCTGCTTAGGTGAGTATCATCGAAATGTAACGTGTCGAATTTCCTGTCCGGATCACGGTAACAATCCAGAGTGTTCTAGATAGCTCAGAGGCACTAATCGAATTATCACGCTTCCTGACGTGCAAGGCAAGACACAGTTCCGGTTCCTGAAACCGTACGCCTAATACTACCGCGTAAGTGAAATGTTCCGTTTCTGCGCGACCCAGTCGTTAGCGTTCTCGATGAACTTGGACCACAAAGAACCGTAGAGCATTCGCTTGGGTCCTTTACCGGACTCGCTTTCCAGAAAGTCGAAACCTTCGACTCACAAACATCCTCTCCCCTCTCTGTGGAGAAAGAATATCTATCATATCTGTTCAAAGTGGAAATTCCCTATAGGCTTGGGTGAATTCACATGTCAAAGAACTTCCTACAAGCGATAACACTTTTCCTCTCGATCACGCTAGCTGCAATCGGATACTTGGTCGGCCGTGTTGGTGTACACTGGGATAGGAAATGAATCTACTTAGTCGAAGAATCGTTTGACCATGAAGGAAGTCGATCACGAGAGTATTTCTGCCATAGGTTTATGCAGGGTAGGTCTCCCCACAGCTCTATGCCTCGCTGAGGCCGGGTTCATTGTATACGGCATCGAGAAAGACGAAGGTAGACTTGAAGCATTGCGTTCAGGCAAGATGCCATTCCATGAACCAGGAATGCAGGAACTCTTTTCCTTCAGATTCAACAGAACCTTCTTTCCCACTAGAGATGCTGGCGTAATCAAGAAGGCGACCTGCTGACCGTGAACTTGCCCCGGACAATCGGAAGGCTGGTCTTGTCGGATCTGAACGAAGGGGCATCTCGTTATAATCAAGACAACCCTACCGCCCAGATCATCCACGGACGACAACCGTGGAAAGAACTGTCCGGAAGTGCACCAGCCAATCTCTCGTAGCGATCATTGGACCTTACAAGCAAAACGGCGTAGATGACCTGTCGATTCTTAAGCTCTGACTGCTACGGCAGTATTCCTTACTTGTCTGGTTAGGCCGCGGAGAACGCCTCCCGCTGAACGGAGTCCCCCGCACCTACGATTCCTGTAACTTAGCTCGCTTTTCTTCGGTGACATCAACTTCACTCGCAGGGACAGGTATTACTCCATTGGCCAAACCGGCCTCAGCGATTCGACACCCACGGGCGACAACCGGGGAAAGACCGATCAATGAAAGGTCATGTTACAAAGAGAAGGTTAGTAGGTCTTGCCTTACTCCTCGTACTGAGTAGTCTATTCATGATTCCTAGCGTCCAATCGTCAACTCCAATGATCAAAGGGGTGGCGGTGGGTAGTCTGAACGATGCACGAGCGCGACTCGCACAGAGCGCAAAGATTTCGTTTGTGAGATCCGACGTAACTTTTGATTCCACATTTCAAACCATCTATTCGCTTTCCAGCAAGTACGGTTTTAGGTTAATCGGGATCCTCGACTATAGGACTCTCAACCACAACAACAGCTTTACACTCGACGATTGGATACAAGTCGTGACAAAATCCAAGGACACCTATCCGCTGATAGGCATATGGGAGATATGGAACGAACCAACACTCACCAAATACCAACTCGGGTACATGGACGGAAAACCTCAGCATTACTTCGATCTACTCAAGACTGCCTACTCGGTTCTCAAGTCAGCAAACTCGCAGAACACAGTCTTGGGCCTAGGTGGAGCACAACTTGGAATCGCGCAAGACTACAGTTTTGCCCAATCAGTCTTCTCATTAGGAGCAGCCACGTATATGGACGCGATATCTGTGCACGCTTACCCGTACAAACTAAACATAGGGCAGTCTTGGGACTATTACAAACAGCAATGGACCGAAGAGCTTTCAAAATACAGACAGTTTCACAAGCCGATCTGGATCACTGAAACAGGGATTCAGTCCAGTCAGTTAAGCGAAAGAGACCAAGCAAACTACCTGAAGAACAGTCATTCATTTTTTGAACAGCAAGCAATGGTTACCTACGTGTGGTTCCAGCTGATCGACTATTACGGTTCAGACGGAACCCTCAGGAGATGGGGTTTGCTGAAGGCTGACCAGACCATTAAGCTCGCCTATGATACCTACAAGCGGCTGCAATGATTTGAAGGCGTTTGCCTGAATCCGCCGTGTAAATCCCTGATCGCTCTCATCAGCAATCATCGACGTGCCGTGCTGAAAGGTTTTTCTCTTCTGGCCAAGAGTAGCGAATCAAAAGCTGACCACAAATGCGAGTCGCTCTCGTTTGTCCCAGATATCGCCCTTTCTTCGGCGGCGTTGAAACACACGTCGAGCTTCTGGCGAATGCTCTTGTACGTTGTTCTACTGAGGTTGAAGTCCTGACAACAGACCACAGCAGATTACTCCCTAAGAACGAGGTGATTAATGGTATTCCAGTGAGACGTTTCCCTGCAATCGCGATGTCAGATGCGTACTGTATTTCGTTTTATCTCCTGAGGCATCTATTTTGTCTGCATGACGTCGATGTCGTGCATGCACACAATTATGGAGCTCTTCCAGTGTTCTTTGCAGCACTAGCGAAATCCGTGAGGAAATTTCCTCTAATCATAACGCCGCATTTCCATCCTGTTGCCAGTACTCCACTTAGAAACGCTTTGAGAAGACTGTACTTCCCTGCGGGTGATTTCTCCTTATCTGGCGCTGACGCCGTGATTGCCCTCACAAACATAGAAAGAGACATGCTGCTCAGAACTTTCAATCTCTCACAGAGCAAAGTGATCGTTATTCCGAACGGTATCCTCGTTCCACCGATGCAACCAACAGAGCCTCGAAACAATTTCTTACTAGTTGTGTCGAGACTCGAGAAGTACAAGGGGTTAGAAGTGCTATTTGCCCTGAACTCGAAGATAAGAACTCATTTGCGAGACGCAAAGATACTCGTCGTAGGCGAGGGCGCCGCCCGCGCTGAGCTAGACAAAATGAGTAGAAGCGCTGAGGGTGTTAAACTACTCGGAAACCTCAGCGAAGAAGAACTCCATCATTACTATCGTAAAGCCGCTGCGCTCTTGTCCGTCTCAAGCTACGAAGCTTTCGGTATGTCCATCCTAGAGGCAATGGCCCATGGCTGTCCTGTGATTGCGGCCGCTGTTGGAGCAATTCCTGAGATAATCACAGATGAGAAAACTGGAATCTTGGTAAAGTACCCTGTCGACATCAATGAGTTAGCTGAAGCGACTCTACGCATCATGACTGATAATAGTCTCGCGAATCATATCAGGACAAACGCCTATCAACTTGTTAAGAGCAAATATTCCATGGACGCTATCTTACCGCGAATTCTTGCGGCTTATGATGAGGTATCGAATTATCGGTGAAACATAGCAAGACTCTGCGCAAAGTCGCGATTGCGACAAAAGACTTTCACGGCAGACGTTCGGTTAGCATCCACAGCAATTTTGTGTTGAGTCTTCTCCAATCGTTAGAATTCTCTCCTGCTATCATCTCGACTGGCAAGCTCGAAGCTCCATCACAGACTCGAAAGAAACCAATTGGTCAGGCCGTCAGAGGGCTCGCCGCTCCGGTCGCTTATGGCGTCAGTGAGCGATCCGCCCTTAGAGACATTCTGAGGGTTCTTGACAGCTTTCGACTGTTGGGTGTCGCTTCTAAGACTCTGCAGAGCGCATCTTTAGTCCATTGGTTCGAGCACTACGGCGCGATCCATCGAGTGCTACAGATGATGTATCCAAGAACGACGAATTGCATAACACTGTTCTCCTATCTCAAAAGGTACGCAGCTTATGATGCTCTCCTAAAACTAAGCTTACGAGGGTTTAATAGAATTGTCACTACGACGAAAGAGTTTCGTAGAATCCTTGCGAGTCTTGGAATCGACTCACGGAGAATTACGGTAATACCTCTCGGGGTAGATACGAGCTACTTCCGTCCGCCTCCGGACAAGAGCGTGCAGAAAAGCATGCTAGGATTGGGGCAGGATGCTCGCGTGATCACCTACTTTGCTCAAATAACTCCTTCAATCGAGAACGACTTCAGAGGAATGCTGGAAATAGCTCTAGGAGCCCATTCGGTTGATAATAATTTGAAATTCCTCTTTTGCTTCAAGAACCTGCCGGCAGATGTTGCACGTTTAGAGATACCAGGCGTGAAGTTCTTTGGGCGAGTCGACGTACGGTCCATCCTTTGGGCAACAGACCTGTTAGCTCTTCCATTTACTGCGAGCACTCCCTATGCGGTTCAGCCCCTCACAGCTGTCGAAGCGCTGGCATGCGGAGTCCCCCTCATTGCTCTTCGCCATCCAGCGCTTGAAGAGCTAGTTGTGGACGGCGTAAATGGAGTTCTCGTATCAGAATTTCAAGAACTGCACGGTCGACTGGTAGGAATTGTGAATCAGAGCTCGACGCTCAGTACGATGAGTATAGAAGCAAGACAAACAGCTAGCGAGAAGTTTGATATCAAGAGCGTCGCTCAGTCCTATCTTAACCTTTGGCTCGAGACTTAGTGGTAGCTAGTTCGGACTGGCTGTGCAATTCGAGCCAACGCGCTTTCTTGCAACTATGCATAGGTCCTCCCCCAATCTCTCCGAGAAACTTAGGCCAATCCAGAACAGTATGGTGGCACCCACTTTGAACATTAAGTGTTGAACTACTGTCGGAAAGTAACTCAGGTAGGGGGAGTCCCACAGACCCGTGTAGAAAGTATATGTCACCTGCAGTCCCTCTGTGGATAACAAGTCGGTCCATTTGTTTTTCAGCAGCATTGAGACATGGGTGGGATCTCTAAAACCAAACCACCTGCTTGCCTTGATTCCTCGTCCCAAGGACATCGGATTTGGCGTCATGATGGCAAGGATTCCACCATCTGCCAGTATCCGCGCGATGTCAGCTATTGCTTTCCTCGGATCATACAGATGCTCGAGGACGTCAAAGCATGTGACCGTGTCGAAGGAACCAAATCTAAAGGGCAGATGAGAAGCGTCTGCTCTGAGCAAGCCTAATCCTTTTGCATTTATTTTGGATTCGGCCAGAGCATGCTTCGAAATGTCCATACCGATGCAGGAGGCAAAATGTCTTGCTGCGAATTCAAGAAAATATCCGCGGCCACATCCCACATCAAGAAGTCTTCCCTTTGCCTCTCTTCTCCTAATCTCTCGGAGCCATCGACGGTAATGTAGTGGTTTACGGCCCTTTAAGAAATGGTCAGCGCATTGACTTTCGAAGTAGCATTTTCCCAGCAATATCTCACAATCCTTCCCAGCTCTAACAAGCCCGGTTCTTATTATCCTCTAATTTGTGGAAATCGATATGGCTAAGAACAATCTCCGCATTCCGATTAGACAGATCAGAATCCCATCAAGAAGGAGGGTCCAAGAATTTTCCCGGCAATGCAGAATATATTGGTCTCTTCACGAAATCAGCAACTGATTGTCGCGCATGCATTGACCGCGGTCGCCCTGTACGCCAGCGGCTACTCAGGCAACTCTACTATCTACATCGTGTCATCCCTGTCTTGGGTGGTGCTTGTGATCTATACAGTTGCAGTCAATCCTCAAAACTCAATTCGTCTTTCTACCGTCGCATTCTCTTTCTTAGTTTTCCGCTATCTTCCTATCGCAAAATACCGCCAGCCTTTGTTCGATGACCCATGGTCAGAATTGAGGACAGCGAAGTTCTTTTTCGACGCTGACGAAGTTCTCGCGCTGCCTTTATTCCCTAACGATCACTTAACGGTGTATTCCCGCTGGCCTATAGTACATTCACTTAGCATTACACTGACACACCTCACAGGGGTCCAACTTGTTGGCATATTCACGTATCTTGGCCCGATCATAGCCCTTCCCTCATTCTTCTTTGTTTTTCTCCTTACGCGCGACCTACTCGATGATTCCAGAAAAGCGGCGATATCAGCTCTTGTTTTTTCCACTTTTTCGATCACGATGTTCTGGCAGTTGCAGCTTGTTCGTCAAAATCTGGCCTTAACGATGTTATGCGGAGGACTTTATTCTTATGTTAGGGCTCGAAAATTGAGGAACCAACCCTTACTCGTGCTTTCACTATTTTTCTTCGCGGTCTTGCCTCTTGTCCATCATCTCACTTCCCTAGCAGCAGTCGCCTGTCTCGCGCTCGCGTATCTCGTGGAGAAGTTCTATTGGAAAGCGAATCCCTCAGCTACCTTTGTCGCGGTCGTGAGTTCGGTCACATTGCTGACGTGGACATTTCTTCAGGCAGATGTAATAGTCCCTTCGCTGTTTGAACGAGCTTTCAACCTAATCTACTTTCTAGGAGAAGGAAGACTTGGCAAGATCCAGTCAAGACTATTCGCACATTTCGATGTCTACGATCTGCTCAACATCGTTCGAATTCTGTATTTCGCTTCAGCGACCTTCATTGGCCTATTTGAGGCACTGAGACACAAATTCAAATTCGGCGGGCTTTTGACAGGTTTCTTCGTGGGTAGCGGTATTCCACTCGCTCTTGCACTCGTTACAAGTGGAATAGATGAGAGATTTGCCTTGCTGTTGACGATACCAGCAGTTATCTTGGTCTCTCACGTTCGACTCACAAACAAGGGGCTTTTGGCTATGGCGCTCATAATTCTGATTCTGCCTACGCCTTTCAAGTTATTTGAAACCTTCAACGCTGCACCATCCTACGTCTTTGATGCTCGCTCATCGGTTGATTTTTCATTCGGGGAATTCTCGAAATATAGAGGATCCGACACATTTGCATTGGCTCAATGGAATGCTGAATTTAACATACACAGGAAAGTGCTCGTCGACAGGTATAACGGCGAGATTCTGCAGCAATATTACGATCCTGCCCTAATCTATCTAATCGCTCCATATGCCCTAGACGAAGTTGTATATCATCCGAAAGTCAATCTTTTGGTCTTCTTTAACCGATACTATGCGGCCGGGCGATATGTCGGTCCAGTTGTTGATGATTTGCAACAGCTTATTTCCCACGCGGATATGATTTACAACGACGGTAGCCAGTTAGGGTATTTTGTGGGTTCATAAGACAGTTACGGCGCGTCGCTGCGCCTAGCAACACTGAAAAGCGGCTGTATAGGTGAACCCCCCCAGCAAACGTTCATACAAAATCAAGAGTTAGACATGCCGGCAATACGCAATCGTCGAATGAGACTAACCGTCGCCTAGGATTGCATCAATACCAGTTCAGAATCAACCTGAATGGGAAGCATTTCGCGAATCTCAGAACTGTTGCAACCAGTTGAAAGATGATCAATTCTGCTCATGTCTTTGCTATCCCATAGAGGATAAAACTAGCCCGAGCTAGGCACGACGCAGTAGCGGACGAACGCTGCCCAATCCTACAGAGATAGTCTTGTCCTTTGATCCTTTCATCGGCTTCTCCTTCCTGCGTAGAGATTAGCAACAAGGTCGCTGATTAGATATCCAGACGCAACCAAAAACAGGGATAGGAGAATGGCCAGTAATTGCACAAAATACTTTGGCTCGTAAATCCGTCTTAACCGGAGCGAAATTGAAAACCGTAGTAGATGAGAGAAGTACATCCTCTCCACGGAGAGTGTATCAGAAGCCTTCGGTTCGAGGCTCTCAAGCAATCCCTTAGAAATGCCTTCGTAGAACGATCTCTTGGCAAAATACGATAATGTCTTTCTGGTTCTCGGAATCTTGTGGTAAACGACAGCGTTGGGGTCGAAAATTATCTTTGAATTAGGACATTTCCTGAGAAGCCTTATTGAGAACTCCGCTTCCTCGCTGCCTAGTAGCTTTCCGCCAAATCGACCAAAACTTGCCTTGAAGTTCCCCACCTTCTGGAAAACATCTCTCCGGAATGACATGTTACATCCTATAGGATTTCTCACGCGTGTTTCAGTTTCAGGAAGCCCCTTGTATGAGCAACCCACTATCCAGTCAAGTTCCTCTGGGAACCAACTAGGACGACCATTTTCCCATACGGGTATGATAAGTCCGCCAACGCCCACGACATCGCTATCCCTGTACTTATCGACTAGGTTCCGTAACCAGTTCCGGTCAGCGGTAGCATCGTCGTCTATGAATGCCACGATCTCCCCGCTTGCCATTGTTACTCCACTGTTTCTTGCGTTGGACAGTCCCCGTCCCCCAGAGTCTACTATCAAGACACAATCGGGCACTAAGGATGTGTAGAACTTTCGCAACTCCTCATCCGGATCCAAGACAAGAAGTATCTCTTCTGGGTCAAGGGTCTGTGATCTGAGGGAGTCTATGCAGGCTAGAACATACCTTGATCTTGCCTTGGTATATGTAGATATTATGACTGTTACCGATGGCAAACGAATCGCCAGCTTCTTCTAACATCGAGCGCTATTGGAAGCAAACTTGCAAGCTCTTCAATCTGGCTGAGTGAGTTGATTTGCATTGAAATTTTCTGGGACTCGTTTCTGGGCAGAACAGAGGTGTCGGTCACTAACGCAGCTGGTGCGTTTCTGGCAAGGGAGAGCTCTCCTTTCATTAACTTGCCTGTTCGCGCCGTTTTCTTCCAGGCTATTCTCTGGAAATCTTGGAGAAAGTCGGATTGCCAAATGCTTCTCAGACCCCTGCAGTTTTCGTACGAAAAAGTGCGCCCTACCACGAAGTTGGATGAGACACACAGGTCGCTAATGGTCTGAAAAACAGTCAAGGCACGATTCATGATCCTGCAGCCCAAATATGGATTATTTGACATCGTGGGTCTTCTATCCATCGCCAATTGGTTCATTGCAAGGACCTCTGCCATTTCTTCAAGATCTTTCCATGCACGCCAAGCGCCATGTGAAGAACCCGAAGGCGGCAACTGCGAACGCGACTATTCCTACATCGTCTAGGCGCCAATTGAAAGGGGGCACATCATAATGTGCAAGCGGACCTGAAAGCCAGTCATGATGAGTTATCTGAATTGCGACGACGTACGCCCATGCTAGCAACCCAAAGACAAACATAGTCAGTGCCAACGGTTCGAAGAAGATCAGCCTTTGCTTAGGATCCATGATGTCCGCTCTATCCTTGCCTGAATCGACATTGATTGAAGAATGAAATCTCCTATTATTGCTTCGTATGGCGGGCAATCGAGCAGGGTAAGGAGCAAGAAGACTAAGTTCTTAGTGCAGCTGGAACAGCTCTGGCGCGACTCAACTCGTGAATTGCCTGGCTAACTGCTTTGCTGAGCCCCCTTGCGTTACACCTCACTACTGGAACTCCGAACGCTTCTAAGTCCGACAACCTGCGTTGTGAAGTTACTTCGATGCTGTCGGCTACCACGGCTAAGACGACTTTATGATTGGATTCTGTTACATATTTCACTCCCTGGAGAAGTCCGTCACAGTTTGTCTTGCAGTCAGATATAGCAAGGACCAGCAGAGGCTCGCGCATTTGACTAGCGCGTTCGAAGGCAGCGAAAGATCCTTGCCTCTGCAGCCTTTCGAGGCATTTCGATCTAGCTTTGCTATGGTACAGTGAGAGTAAAGCGAGAAATGAGTTCAGTCTGTCGAAGTGTGGTTTGAGCTTGCTGGACTTGAATTCCGTCATCGACGCATGTGTAATAGTGGTTGCCGCTTCGTGGTGCGGAATGATTCGCGATGTAACTCGCGCGGTATTAGGAGCAACATTGGTTTCTTCTAGCAATATGTGTAAGACCTGTTCTCTATTGTCAAAGCCTAAGTTAGCGTTCACAATAGATACAATGTCTCGGTCATCATACAGAATGAGCCCTAAGGGATTGGAGGGGGGAATTGCTGCGAGGAGATTGCCTGCTTCGCTAACAATTGCACTTAAAGTCGATATCCCGTTGCTACCGTCCTTCATGGAAGATGATGCGTCCACAACCAGCATAATCGGGGGATCTCGTTCGAGGTAGAACTCCCTAGTCATCAGTTTTCCTGTTCTCGCAGTGGCCTTCCAATCGATTCGGTGGAAATCATCTAGAAAGCTGAGCTTCCTTACTCCGGCAAAGTCAGTTCCAGTTCCCCGCCGCAATCGATCAATAGTAAGGTCCTCGAAAACATCCGTCTCAAAAGGAGTTATTGGCTGGGTGACCAAGGGTCGTGCCATTATGGTGACCTTGTCAGGAAACTCTACTAACTGTCTGAAAAGGCGACCCCGCGATTCCAAGCAAATTGTCGTTGATAAGATCTCGAATTTGCCAGGAGCCCTAGCCTGAAGTAGCATCTCGATTTTTTGCTCAATAGAACGAACGAGTGGAATTGGGGTTGGAGATTGCTCTTCCCTGATCTGAGGGGGAAGATTCCGGTTTATCGCAATTATTCGATGACTTAGATTAGAGGGATTCTTAATCACGGTTTCTACTCTAAGCGTACGTCCAACTGAGCCTTCTACATAGGGAGGGTAACTTTCCAGTCTAATCGAATCCTTCAGAATGCCAACGCCATGATGAAAGACAATTCCTTCGAACAGAAGAAAAAGAAACAAGACCGCGGTTGATAGTACGATGACGGGGTTGGAGGATAGGCTGCCCACCAGTAGGAGGCCTAGCCCGAGCCGTACAACAATTCGGCCCAGTGAAGATAACTCCAAGGCGCATTCAACCCTTGCGA
>Ga0129298_10001009_pt1 | contig 11723 bp, 11 predicted proteins | sample I19B2metaG_FD_94707 | JGI IMG/M metagenome (GOLD analysis project Ga0129298, IMG submission 94707) | Lake sediment bacterial and archeal communities from Gulf of Boni, Indonesia to study Microbial Dark Matter (Phase II) - ​I19B2 metaG | ecosystem: Environmental > Aquatic > Freshwater > Lake >...
ATACCAGCAATTCCGCACACGCCTTAAGCTCCTGGATCACATAATCCTGTTCCTCGTCGGTCATCTGCACATAAAGCGGTAATGTGAGGCTCAATTGTTCAGCAATGAATGAGTTCATACAATCCTCAGGCTTCAACTGGTATTTTTTCCTGTAATATCCCAAGGTATGAACGGCATGGGTGCCCTGTCTTACGGCAATCCCTTTGCTTGCCATTCGTTCCATGATTTGATTCCTTTTTTTATTTAAGAGGAGGATCTCTTGGAGACTGGTTTTTTTTGAAGGTTTCAGCAAACCAACGTAAGATTGATAACTATGCACCCACCCTCCAGGACATCGAGGGATCTGAAGCCATTCCTCCTTGCTGAGAAGTTGATGATATCTCTCAGCTCTGGCGATCCTGGCAGAGACAATCTTGGAAGCGTTCTTCATCTGAGCCGCCCCAAGGGCCCCCTGAATATCCGTCAGACGATAGTTGTACCCCAATCGATTGAATTCAGGGAGGAGGGAGCCCCCCAGATCGACGTGACGATCCAAATCGGATTTGGAGGCACCGTGGTCACGCAATGACCTCAAGGTGACCATCAGATCTCGATCCTCTGTGGTGATCATCCCTCCCTCTCCAGTGGTGATCGCCTTCCGAGGATGGAAACTGAAACATCCTGCCTCTCCCAAGGTCCCTACAGGTCTCCCATCATAATAGGATCCCAATCCGCATGCCGCATCCTCGATGACCTTCAGTCCATGTTGCTCAGCAATTTCAAGGATGGGCTTCATGTCCGCGCTCAATCCAAACAGATGGACAGGAATGATGGCTTTCGTCTTCCCAGTTAATTTCTTAAGGATCTCTTCCACGTCAATATTAAGGGTCTTTAGGTCAATGTCGCAGAATACAGGTATCGCCCCCGTATATTCAACGGCATTGGCGGTCGCCACAAAAGTGAAGGCCGGAAGGATAACCTGATCTCCGTAACCAATCCCCATAGCAATGAGTGAAAGGTGGAGGGCTGTTGTACAAGAGGCGGTCGCGATGGCGTACTTCGCTCCAGTGAATTCAGCAAAGAGGCGCTCAAACTCGGCGACCTTAGGCCCCTGAACGATCCATCCGCTCTCCAACGGTTCTATAATGGCTTTTTTCTCTTCGTCACCAAAATAAGGTTTTGTAATGGGAATTTTCATTTCAAACCTTCAACAATAATTTCGCCTGACTCCTTCTCCATTCAATGAGGTTTTTAAGTCCCTCCCGTAGATCCACTTTGGCCTCGAAGCCTAGACCTTTTCTCGCCTTCTCAGTGCTCCCAATACGATTCGTCACAAAAGTCTGCCCTGACGGCTCAAATTGTATTTTGAAATCTGTCCCGGTGGTCTCTAAAAGCATTTCACAAAGTTCCTTGATCGTCGTCCGGGCCCCCATCCCGACGTTATAGAATTCATCCTTGCTATCCGCCTTTAGGGCACAAATATTGGCCCGTGCCGCATCCTGGACGTAGATGAAATCGTAAGCCTGGGTACCATCTCCGTAAAGAATGGGAGGAAGTCCCTGGTCGAGGCGGTCCAGAATCTTCATGATGACAGCGATATAAGCCCCTTTGTAATCCTGCCTCGGGCCATAAACATTCATATATCTCAACCCCACGTAATTGAGGCCATAACGATGATAGAAAGCGCGACACATCTGTTCACCTGCGATCTTGGTCGCTCCGTAGAACGTCTTATTGTTGAAGGGATGTTCCTCTCTCATAGGAATCTCAAGGGCGTCTCCATAGACAGAAGCAGAGGAGGAATATACTAACTTTTTGATTTTGTTATTCACGCAGGCCTCCAAAACATTGAACGTCCCACGAATGTTGACGTCAAAGGCCGCCCTTGGGTATTCGTAACACTGAAGCAACCATAACGCAGCAAGATGGAAGACGCAGTCAATGCCTTTCATGGCCGAATCGAGAATGTCTGTCTGACAGATATCTCCCCCGATCTCGTAGATCCTGACCCGGGGATCTTTTAGAGCATTCCATAGATTCTCCATCGTACCCCGGCAGAAGTTGTCATAGACAATGATCTCCTTCACATCCTCTTTGGTCAACTCATCGACGACATGAGAACCAATAAACCCTGCACCTCCGATGACCAAAATTCTGCTCCCTCTGATGTCCATTTCTCCCCTCATCGAAAAGACGTCAATAACTCGAAATATCGTAAACCTGGACCCTTTGGAGATCGATAAAGCTCTTCAACCTTTCTATTCTCTCCTCCTGATTGTAGAGGGATGTAATGAGCACGGCATCGGGCTGGAGTACTCCAATCTGGCTAAGATCCTTCACTTCGAAGCCAAATAGCTCCTTTTGACTTACCCTGTCCTCGTCCTCGACGATCCCTACAAGCTTCAGATTGACCCCCTGCAAAGTGACATAAGCCACCTCCATCTCATCACTCACCCCATAAAAGACAATCCGTTCAATCCCCTTATTCTGCATCTCCAAAAGCCTTCTCCCAATAAGGTCCTTCAGGGCTGAATAATGCTGAACCGTCCAAGAGACCAGGTGGAGGGTAAGCTTTGCCTTTTCGGCAAAACCTCTCGGTGTCAAGTAGTAGCCGATCTTGTGGTGATTGAATCCTGTAATTCTGATCCATCCCCTCCGAACCATCCTCTTCAAACAGGCGTTGGTCACACCCAAGGCGATCCCGAACTTATGGGATAATTCTCGTTGCGAAATAATAGGATTCTTTTCCAGTTCCTGAAGGAGTTCTAATTCCCTCATCTCTTGTGGAGGTCTGAAGCGGTCCAAGTTACCCATAGTCGATTATCCATTTCGCATGTGGACTGGCCAAAAATTGTCCACGTCCAAATGAGGAATCGTTCATTCCATGAACGATTCCATTAAAAAAATATCTCTTCTAATCTATTGAAATTCAAAGAATTTTTCGAATTTAAGTCTCACAGCGCGCTCCTTCAAACAACAACTAAGCAATTATAGCAGCAAACACTATGCCAATCTATGCAATATCTTCTCAACCTTAAGGGTTCCCGTATCCCAACTGAACCTCTCCCTTACGAGCTGGAGACCTTTTCGTCCCATTTCTGTCCTCTTTTGTGAGTCTTCAAGAAGCTCAAGTAATGCTTCCTTAAGGCCACCAAGGTCTCCCGGCTCAACCAGTCTGCCAGCCCCTTCTGCCTCGATGAACTCCAACCCTTCTACTCTTGAAGCAATCACAGGTTTTCCACAGGCAAGATATTCAAAAAGCTTTATCGGAGACCAGCCAGACTTCAGTTTCCGTTTTAGAAGGACACAAATATCTGAGAGATTAACGTAGATGGGTACTTCATCATAATCCACCATTCCAGTAAAAATGAAATGTTTTGAAACCCCCAATCTATCCACTTTCTTTTTTAATTCATCCTTCAGGACCCCATCTCCTACAATCAAAAATTTAATGAGGTTTATCTCCTTAACCAAGGATGGAACAACTTGGATGAGATCTTCCACCCCTTGTGTGAGATTCAGATTTCCCAAAAAAAGAATGACGAACTCCTCTGAGGAAATACCTAACCGTTCTCTATAGCTTCTAAGTAAAGGTTTATCCTCGATCGATAGAAATTTCTTTAAATTCACCCCGTTACTGACAATTTCGATCTTATCCGCTTGGCAATGGTATCGATCGATTAGATAGGACGCCATATAGGGGGTGACTGAAATGATCTTGTCAGAAAATTTTGTCGCTAATTTTTCTGCTTCTTGGATGGTTAAAACGAGCATCCTGTTTAGGGTGGAGTCCCCTTTCAACCCCTGCTCTTCGCTTGCGATCCCATTAATTTCATAAACCAATTTTTTATGGTGCAAGAGCCGAGGCAAAAGGGCAATAAGGGCTGTATGATAGTCTCTGGCGTATATTACATCATATCGAGGCAGAATCCTGAATAGGTAGAAAAAAAGGAAGAGGGAAGATAGAATATAGGGTTGTCTTTTCATCCCAAGAAACCTTGAAAAGAAGAGCGTTTGAAAAGAAAGGCCACCAAAATGGCCAATTTTTTCAAATAGATGATGAGAACTGCCGATTACCTCTACCTGGTGACCTCGTCTCCGAAGCCCTTCAACGATCTCCTTAATATGGACGACCGAACCTTTATGGAGGGATAAATTTTCTAAAGTGATGTAGATGACTTTCATCGATCCCCTTCCCTTTATAAGATAGGCGTGTTCGGCTTCTCACCAGGATGAAAAATCATCTCAATGGGCCGAGGAGCACAAGATCTCGATCACCTTTTTCGCATGATCCACTCCTGTCAAACATTCAATACCGTTTTGAATACAATCAACAAAATGATCGATTTCGACCTTGAGCGGTTCCTGAAAATCGATTTTGGGTAAAAGGACATCTCCAGACCGATAATCGAAGGTTTGAAATGGCGGGTAATCGTAATCCATATTTTTCCCCAAAATGGCTATCCGATCAATCCCTTTGTCATAAATTGCAATCTTATTTTCCGCCAGGTCATCATAAACGACCATTTTTTTAGATCCCACGACGGTCATGCACCGAACCCTTCGAGGATCAAGCCAACTAACATGGATGTTCACCATGATCTTTCCAGGATAGAGGATATTCATGAAGGCCACATCATTGACATCGCTCTGGATGTAAGCCACCCCTCTGCTGACCGCGGAAAGAGGCGTTGGATTGCCAAGCCAATACTGAATGATGCTGATATCATGGGGACCGAAGTTCCACAAGGCGTCCACATCGGAACGGATTCGTCCGAGATTAAGTCTTTGGCTGTAAATATAACGGATGTCACCGAGTTCACCGGAATTGATCAATTTTTTTACATAGCGCACTGCAGCGTTGAAAAGAAAGGTGTGACCCACCATGGCCACCCGATTTTTTTTGTGCGCCCATTTACCGATTTGCTCAACTTCCTCGATACTCCTCGCCAGAGGCTTCTCCACTAAGATGTGTTTTCCCGATTTCAGGGCTTTCATCGCCAAATCGGCATGGGTGGATGCGGGAGTGGCGATGACCACCGCATCAATGGTTGAATCTTGAAAAACTTGTTCAGCCTGATGGGTCACCTCTATGTCTGGATAGAGATTTCGGACATAATCGCACCTCTCACTTGAAAGATCCGCTACCTTTTTCACCCGACATCTCTTGTTCGCAACGAGATTTCGGAGAAGATTTGGCCCCCAATAACCCACACCGATCTGGGCGATCATTAACATGTGAAATTCTCCTTACAATTTAACTGCCTTCCTCAGTTCCTGACAGACATATTCCACCCGGGATCTTTCCAACTCAGGATAGATGGGTAAGCTGAGAACCTCTCTTGAAAATTGTGTCGCGACGGGAAAGTCTTTTGGATTATATCCCTGGTACCTATAAGCCAGAAGGTTGGGCAAAGCGATGGGATAATGGATACCCGTTAGGATCCCCTTGTCCATTAAGGTAGCCTGGACAGCATCCCGGTTCTTCACCCTCACGACATAAAGGTGATAGACATGTCGGACCCCTTCACTCTCTCTTGGGGTGATCACTCCAGAATCTTTCAAAAGTTCTCCATAGAAGGCAGCGAGAGCCCGGCGTTTTTCCGTCCAGTCTTCAAGATGTTTGAGCTTTGCGCTCAAAATTGCTGACTGGATCCCATCTAAGCGACTATTCACCCCTTCGAACTCATGGTCGTACTTTTTCACCCGGCCATGGTCTGAAATCTTTCGGCAGGTCATAGCTAAATCTTCGCTGTCAGTTATTACCGCTCCCCCGTCTCCATAGGCCCCGAGATTTTTAGAAGGATAAAAACTGAAACAAGCCAAATCGCCAAAACTTCCAACTCTTTTACCGCTGATCTCCGCCCCATGCGCCTGGGACGCATCCTCGATTAAAAAAAGACCGTACTGCTCAGCTATTTTTTTTAAGGCCGGCATATTAGCCGGTTGGCCATAAAGGTGAACAGGCAAGATAGCTTTCGTATGAGGGGTGATGGCTGAGGCGGCTTTTTCGACGTCGATATTGTAAGTCTCTGGATAACAATCGACAAAGACCACCCTGGCACCTGCCATTGTGATCGCTTCTGAAGTAGCAATAAAAGAGTTGGCCACCGTGATGACCTCATCCCCCTTTCCAATCCCCAAGGCTCGCATGGCAATATAAAGAGCATCGGTACCATTTCCAACCCCCACACAATATTTCGTCTCACAAAAATGAGCAAATTCTTCTTCGAATTTCTTTAGATATTTGCCACCGATAAACGCGGAGTCATTAATCACCATGTCAATGGCCTGGTCAATTTCATGGCGAATCCTCTCATATTGTATTTTGAGGTCAACAAATGGAACCTTCATCCGTCGCCTGATTCCTAATTTTTCTATAACCTTAATTCTCTAAGAGTGCTGCCGATTAGATTTAAATCAAATTTGTAACTTTCTCGTAAATCTCACCCACCCTTTGGATATGGCTCATCCAATAGGCTTTTTGCCCAATGATCTTTAAGTTTTTTTCACTGGCCCTGGCCAATAATTCATGGTTGCGAATGGCCTCGATGATCTTCCTCGCAAGGAGCGTTTCGCTTTCTGAGGAGATTAAGAATCCATTCTCTCCGTCATGGATCCACTCTTGATTCGATGGAATGTCCGTTACAATGGGAAAGGTACCCGAAGCCATTGCTTCAAGTAATGAAACCGATGTTCCATCGTACAAGGAGGTGGAGACATATATATCTGCTTGAGTTAAAAGATTTGGCATCTCCTCATGAGGAACCCGGCCTAAGAACTGAATCGATGAATTTATATTCAATTTCTTCGCCTCTTTTTCTAAAGAATCTCTTTCAGGTCCATCCCCAGCAATGAAAAATTTGGTATTCGGCTCTTCTTGAAGCACAATTGGAATGGCTCGAATTAACAAGGAGACATTGTAAATCGGAAGAAGGTTCCGGTTGCTGAGGATCGTCAGTGTCCGCTTATTCGAAACGATCCTTCTCCTTCTACCCACCTCTAAGAAGTCTTCATCGGGACACATTGGAAATACGGAAATCCCTTTTCCGCCAATGCCCCTCCTTTCCAACTCTCTCTTCTGCACCTCCGAGACGCAGGTGATGTATTGGGCCTTCTTACAAACAAAGAAGAATACCTTTCGCAGAAGAGATGGTCCATCCATAGCCATTCTGAAGTCAGAGCCGTGGATGGTCACGACGAGGGGCCTTTGGAGGAGAGCGCTCGCAAAGATACCGATCAGCCCCGTTGGAATGGCCCAGTGGGCATGGATGAGATGGCAATGATGCTTCATCAAGGCATAGATGGTAGTAAGAAATCCTGAAATATAGTAAATGATCATCTTCAAATACGGGATCTTTTCGTACTCAATCAGAAGCTTCCCACCAGCAAAAAAGGGGAATCGGTAGACCTTTATGCCCTCCTTTTCCTCGACGTAATGACTTCCCTTATAAATTTTTGGGGTGACCACAGTGACCCGAAATCCATTTTTCTGTAGTCGACTCGCCATTCCTTTTACAAAATTGCCACGATAGGAGGAATCGAAATCAGGATACGCATTAGTAAGGAACAAAATCTTCATAAGGAAACCAGGAATCCAAGAAACTATGGCCAAGGTTAAGGTTAGGAAGCCCGTCTAGGCCAGGTCAATGGGTTAAGCCGAAAATTTTTTAGACAAACGACTTAATCCATTAACCAAACCGGCACCCTAACCTTTAGACCTGAGACCCTTTTCTTTCGAAAACTTACCCCAGGCATCCCGCAACCTGTAAACTTGTCTTCCACAAACGTCATAGATGCTTACCAGCTCCTCGCACAGTTTTGGATCAACATATTCTCCAAAGATGTCCTTGCACATTTCCATCCCAACCACCGTTTCATTGCACTCTGCCATGGCATCATCCAAATATTTTTGAAATCCGTGCCTCTGGTGTCTTTTAGCATAACCTTCGGCAATTAATCTGGGTATAGCCTTGACGGATTCACTTAATTGACGCTTTAAATCAAACTTTTCTGATTCTGGTAAATTCGGGATAATCTGGGTCATCACTCTGATACAGGTTTTGTAAGAGTTCTGATAGACCTCCAGGTCCTTAAAACTCGTTATCGATTTCTTGCCTTTGCTCTGCATCGTTTCCCCGCCACCTTACACCTTACCTAAACTGGCATCTTAACCTTTACCTTCACCATTGCCAAAGTTCTTAAACTCTTTTCTTAATTCCAGATTTTCTTTCTGAATCCTCAGAATTTCTCTGCGCAGGGAGACAATCTGGATCGCAATGAAACCAAAAGAGAGTATTTGGATTCCTCCCAAGATTAATAGAATCGCAAATGTGATCAATGGCCTTCCTGGGGTCAATCCCCCTGAGAATCTCAAATAAGCGACGTATATCCCTATTAAGAAGCCAATGCCGAGGGTAAGAACCCCAATGAAGCCAAAAATCATCATCGGCTTTTCGAAAACTGAAAAAACCAGATGCGAAATAGCCGTCTTTCTAAGCTTAAATTTTGAAGTCCCTTTTCTTCGACCTCTCAGAATAGCAGGTATCTCCTTGGCACGAAAGCCCAAAGCGATCGCCTTGGAGAGGATTTCAAGGTGGATCTCCTTTCCGTCCGATTCGAGCTCGAGGGAATCAAGGACCCTTCTCCGATAGGCACGAAACATCCCAGTGGAAGTGTAAATCCGATTGGGCATCGCAAATCGGAGGACCCTATTTCCCAGTTTGCTGATCGACAAACGGAGAAATGGCACATTCTCCACTCCCCCGCCTGGCATATAAGGAGATGCAAGAACAAAATCGATATCTTGCTCTGCTCTGAGCGTCTTTACAAAATCCATGATGTAATGAGGATCGTAACTCAGGTCAGCGTCGATGGAAACAACGATCTCCCCCTTTGACTCCCTGAACCCAGTCCGGAGAGCCATCCCCCGTCCGATGTTCTTGGGATATGAAGTGACCCTCACCTTTTCATTTCTTTCTGCCACCCCTTTCAAAATCTCAAGGGTATTATCGAGACTTCCGTCATCTACTGCCACAATTTCGTAAGACCCTTTAAAAGAGGCGAGGGCCTTCTCCACTCGACCCAGAGTGGTTTCGACATTCTCTGCTTCATTGAACATCGGAATGACGATTGAGAGATCCATGTTTCTCATTGATTTATTACTACCTTGAAACAAAAAAAGCAAGATGACTTATCTTGCTTTTTATTTCATTTTTCGTCTCCCCTTGATAACTATTTGGACCATTTGCACCAGGGATCTGGATAAGTACGGCCATCTTGATCCGTTTTTGTACCATTCTGGTCGATCTGCAACCATCCATCGGAGGTTTGCGCTCCTGTTGGAGTTGCACGGGCAGTAAATGTAGTAGCAGTCTTAACGGTGAAGGTCCAGTTATAAAAAGGAATGGTTGCCGGAACACCCATCGTCGTCTGAAGTTTTGCTTCTGCCGTACCTGCACTTGCTGCACCTGCACAATCAACATTGTCCCGTGCATAGCATCCCCGTTCCGCTCTCCACATCTCTTGGGCTGCCCTCACCTGCTCCAAAACGGTTTTGGCCTCGGACCTTCTCGCCCTCATAATATAGCTGTTATAACTGGGTATGGCTACAGCCGCTAAAATGCCTACGATGGCTACCACGACCAATACTTCTAAAAGGGTAAGTCCTTTATTATGACGATGGGGCATCATGGCTCGGCATTAATTATAATTGGCTCTTTTGTCTAAATTGGACGGGAAAGCCTGGACCATAATCCCAGACCCAGCTGGATGAGCCGTCGGCATTCTCGAACGATCTCAATATCATTGTTTTTCCATCCACCATGGAATGAACATTTTGTACGGTTGCAGTGATGGTGCCGTCAATCGCTGCCACGGAAATAGCAGAAATCCTCTGAGTTGCTCCCAAGCCAACTCCTAAACTTGTCCTAACAGCATTTATATTCGGGCAATCAGGCCAAGCATCTTGGTCTTGGTGGTATGATGAGACTGCACTCTTAAGGGTCGCCATTGCATTTTCGACCTCGACCAATCTCGCCCTTATCATGTACCCTTGATAGTAAGGCAGCGCAACCGTAGCTAAAATGCCTATGATGGCAACCACGACCAATAATTCAAGAAGAGTAAACCCAGAATTAGACTTCTTTATTCTGACGCCTAATTTCTGATGACTCATCTTTTTCCATGCCAAAAAATAATGTTGGTGTCCAAAGATACTTATTGAGTACCCTCTCTGAACACCAACATTCTCGGACTCTATACCTTATCTCTTCGGAAGGTATGCGGTTGCTATCGTGCTGGTAGAACTCCAGTTCCAGAAAATTGAACTATCCGCTGCTATGGATGGAGTAAGAATCAGATTGCAATTATTCACCGTACCATCGATACCTGTAACAGAGGCTGTTATCACCCCTAAAGTAGAGATATTTATGTTGTCCTGCATTCGACCCAAAGCCTCGAGGGAGACTCCAAGACTGGATTGAACCTGAGCTTTTGTAGTTATAGCCTGCAAAGGCCAAGTGCCTGATTCCTGCCAGTAGGAAGAAAGAGCACTCGCTACATTACTCATCCCATTTGTAACCTCTGTGAGCTTTGCCTTAATGGTCTGTGTCCGATACATCGGGATGGCAATGGCTGCCAAAATGCCGATGATGGCAATAACGATGAGTAACTCAATCAATGTAAAACCTTTTTCTTTCCTTAACATAGCTAAAACCTCCTTTTATCTTTTTAAGTTTTCCTAAGCGATTTCGTTTTAGACGACTGTTAACCTACACGGTATTTTTCTCTCTTTTGCTCACCTCCTTTTCCAAAGTTTCGGTTTCAAAAGATGCATGAGCCATGCCAAACAATAACCTTGCGGCAGGAATCAAGCATAATTACTTAACGAGATGAAATTATTCAAGATTTAACTTTAGGTCAACCGAAAATAACAAAATCAAATACTCCAACAGACTGACTAAATTGAAGTGAAATCCCGGATTTTGTCATTAAAATGACAATTTTTGTTAATTCGGACCTACCTTTTTTTTCTTCCCAGAACCGCAAACCCGGGCGTAAGAAAAAGGTGGAAAATCGAAAAATACTTTCCCATCAAGTAAAAAAGACGTTTGGCTACCATCTCTATATCGCTAATTGATTCAGAGTAGTAATATGGAATAAAAGAGACCTCAAACCCCCTGTCTATCAATACCCTCCTAAGGCTAAAAGGATTGATTTCTCTCTCCGGAAATTCTCCCGTCATTGGATTTCGATAGGGAAATTCAGGCTGTTTCGATACCTTTCCTTTTGCGCAAAACTCTTCAACTGCTTCAATAATCTCTTTCCCAAACATACCTGCAGTTCTTCTGGAGAGAAATTTTGTCTCTTCCTCATTAAGTTGCTGGAATTTTTCAAGAATCATCTTCTTTCGAACCTCAATGAATGGTAAGGGAATATCTGTGGACCTGAACGCTGAGGGATCGACCGGGCCCAGTTCAATTTTTCGCCAAAACCTCCGCCTTCTCATCCTCCCCACAAAAAAAAGGCTATTGTTTCCATCTCTGACAAGGAAGATACCCCCATATTTCAGGACCCGGTGGACTTCATCAATCGAGGCTTTCATCTCTTTAACGTGTGACAAAGTCTCATTTGTTACCACGACATCAAAAGACTCGTCCGGGTATTCGATCTTTGAGCTATCCCCAAGAACAGGTTTTACATTCTTTGTCTCTTGACCAAGGTAGCAAAGAAGTCTATTAAAT
>Ga0129298_10001010_pt1 | contig 11722 bp, 11 predicted proteins | sample I19B2metaG_FD_94707 | JGI IMG/M metagenome (GOLD analysis project Ga0129298, IMG submission 94707) | Lake sediment bacterial and archeal communities from Gulf of Boni, Indonesia to study Microbial Dark Matter (Phase II) - ​I19B2 metaG | ecosystem: Environmental > Aquatic > Freshwater > Lake >...
CTCCTGGCCAAAGCCAGAGGCCTGGAAAAGGAAGGGATTACAACTTATATATTCTCGGGCTCCTACCAAATTCCTGTGGTGACAATCACCGGTAGCGTCCTCTCCGACCTCATTCTTATCGAGAAGGTCATCGGAGCAGGAGAGATTGCCATTTCTGACCATCGTTCTTCTCAGCCTCTCTTCGAAGAGATCGCCCGTCTGGCCGCTGAATGCCGGGTGGGAGGCATGCTCGGAGGAAAGGCAGGCGTTCTGCATCTTCATCTCGGCGACGGGCCGCGCCGACTCGAGATGCTTTTCCGTCTGATAAAGGAGACAGAGATCCCGGCCACTCAAGTCATCCCAACTCACGTCAACCGCAATCGTCCGCTTTTCGAAGAAGCGGTCGAATTCATGCTCCAAAGAGGATACATCGATTTAACCGCAGGAAACGACCCTCAAATTGCTGGCAACGGGGAGATGAGCATTCCAGCGGCAATCAGGTTTGTCCTTGGAAAAAAGGCGCCTATCGACCAGATTACGGTCAGCTCTGACAGCAACGGAAGCATGCCCGTCTTCGACAAGAAAGGGAACCTTTCAGGACTGACTATTGCCACTCAAAAAAGCTTGCTCGAGAATTTCCGTTATCTGCTGAAGAAGAAAATTCTGAGTCTTGAAGATGCCATAAAGCTCTTCTCCACTAACCCGGCCACTTTTTATAAGCTCAAGCAGAAAGGAAGGATTGAAGCTGGAAAAGATGCCGACCTGATCTTGCTCGACAAGAATTACAATTTGACCGATTCTTTTGCCAAGGGAAAGATCATGATGAGAGATAGAAAGCTGGTGGCCAAAGGAACATTTTCTTCGAGTTTCAAGGCATAAAGGATAAAACATGACAAGCATGAACGAAAAGGAAGGAACAATGAAAAAAGAAGCAGAGGATGAAAGAGGAAAATCCAAAAAACCGCGCCTGGGCATTGCCCTCATTCCGGTGATTGCTATGGGGTTTCTTCTCGGAGTGGGATATGGCATTTACCACATCAGGCCCCAGGTTCTGCTCGTTGTCGCTGCTTTTATCACCGGCACTCTGGGCCTCATCCTCCGTTTCAAATGGAATGACATGCAACGAGGAATTGTCGACAGCATCCACAAAGCCATGCCGGCTATTCTGATCATGCTCAGCGTCGGCATCCTTATCGGCTCCTGGATCGCCTGCGGCACCATCCCCATGGTCATCTATTACGGGCTGAAGCTCATCGCTCCCAAGTATTTCCTGCTGACAGCCTGCTTTGTCTGCTCCATCATCTCCCTGGCCACAGGGACTTCCTGGGGGACAATCGGCACTCTGGGTGTGGCTTTTATCGGAATCGCCATGGGGCTCAGGATTCCTCTCGCCCCGGCAGCCGGTGCCATCGTCGCCGGAGCCTACTTTGGAGACAAGATGTCGCCTCTTTCAGACATTCCAAACCTGGCCGTGGTCGTCGCCGGCTCAAACCTCTTTGACCACATCAAGCATATGTTCTGGTCCGGAGTTCCTGCCTGGCTCATCGGTCTTTTCATCTATTTCCTATTCGGCCTTAAATATGGAGGAGGAAAGGTTGAAAGAGGGGATATAATCCTAATTCTCCAAACGTTAAAGAAAAATTTTAACTTTAATCTCTTCCTTCTTCTTCCCATGCTCGTTATTTTTTACTTTGCCTTTACCAAGAGACCAACCATTCCAGCCATGCTTCTCTCCTCTTTTGTCGCGGCAATTTTGGCCTTCATCTTTCAGAAAGCCTCTGTCACAGAAGTGGCAACAGCCATGAACATCGGCTATCAATCCCAGACCGGAATCCAGCAGGTCGACCAGCTTCTCTCCAAGGGTGGAATGATGAGCATGATGGAGACCCAGCTTGTGGCTTTTACCGCTTTCAGCTTCGGCGGGATCATGCAAGCCACCGGCCTTCTTTCCGTTATCCTTGAGCGAGTGATGAAATTTGCCAACAAAGTCTGGAGCCTCGTCTTGACCACCGTCTGTACGAGCATAATCTCGGCGTTGATTACCGGAAGCTCTTACCTCTCGATGATTATCCCTGGAGAGCTACTATCTCCCATCTATAAGAAGACAGAGTTGGCTGCAAAAAATCTCTCCCGGATCATCGAGGAAAGCGGCGGTATCATCGTTCCTTTGATTCCCTGGAGCATGGCCGGCGTCTATATCAAGGGAACCTTAGGGGTCTCGGCTTTCTCCTACGGTCCCTGGGCCATAATGAACTATACTGCAGTCTTGATCTTGATCATTTTCGGTTTCACAAAGTTCACCATGGCTCCAAGAATAAGGGAGGATGAAACGCAGGCAGGGAGCTGAGAGGGCTTCGCAGCTATTCTTCCTTTTGAGCTTTAACGAAGGCTTTTTTGAACCCTTCTTCTGCTTTTTCGTGCTTCTTCTTTGCCAATTCAGCCGTGGCTTCAAACTTTCTCTCGAATTCACCTCTTCTCTTCTTCTCCTTCATGAGAAGCTCATCCAAGGATTCTTTTTTCTTCCCCCCTTTTTTCTCAAGCTGAACCACCTCTTGGGCCAAGGGGTCGACCCAGAGCAGGCTTTCACAGCAGGGGCATTTGATCTGGAACACCTGTTTTTTTTCTTTGGCCATTTTTAATAACTTTACCAAAAAAAATAATTCAAGACAAGAAACTCCATTTGTTGAGTAGATATCTTTCTTCCAAGATAGAAAACTAGGCCAAGGCTCAGGCTAGGTTTCTCGAAAACACGCGGGCTTTTTATTACTAAGCCAAGGCAAAGTGGCGAGGAAGCCGTGTGGGTGCTCAGGTCAGTGGGTTCAAAAACACACAGCTTTTGCCCCAGCGCGGCAAAAGCTGTTCGGTTTCAGGCTTCACTCTCCTCTCCCTTCGGTCGAGGAACCATGCCCGCTCAGCCTTCAAACGGTTTTTTCTCCCACTGGCCTTCGCATAGATATATGGGGCAAAAGCGGCGTACTGACGAGCCGCTTTGCCTTAGCTATTCAAAGCCTCAACACCTAGCCTGAGCCACCTGGCTCAAGCAAGTTTGTTTCTTTCTTCTTTGGAATATCTATTCCATGTTTCTTTATCAGCTTAAAGAGCCCCTGCCTGCTTAAACCAATTTCCTCTGCCGTCTTACCCCTGTTGTAATTCCAGCGGGCCAGAGCTTGGTTTAGAAATCTCCTCTCGAATTCGGCTCTTGCCTCCAAGAAATTGTATGGGGAGGCTGGGCTGCTTTCTCTTTGAGGATTGATCCTGAGGGAGAGGTGTTCTTCAGTGATAAGCTCATCTTCGGCTGCAAGGATCAAGCATCTTCGAATTTCATTCTGAAGCTCTCTGACATTTCCTGGCCAGGAATAATTCATCAGAAACTCTAAGGCCCTTGGCGACAGATACACCCTTTCCCTCCCCATCTCCCTGCTGTACTTTTCGAGAAAATGATTCAGAAGAAAAAAAATGTCATCTTTTCTCTCTCTCAGAGGTGGAAATTCAATGGCGATAATCTTAAGGCGATAGTACAAATCTTCTCGAAAGTTGCCTTGCTTCACTTCCTCTTCAATGTTCTTATTTGTGGCACTGATAAACCTGACATTGACCGGCCTCGACCTGTTTTCTCCTATTCTTCTTATTTCTTTCTCTTCGAGCAGGCGGAGAAGCTTTGCCTGGAGATAGGGGGGGAGGTCGCCGACTTCATCCAAAAAAAATGTCCCGCCATCCGCTTCCTCAATCAAGCCCGGCTTATCCCTCACCGCCCCAGTAAAGGCTCCTTTCGTATAGCCGAACAATTCGCTCTCCAAAAGCTGTTCGGGTATGGCTCCGCAATTCACGGCCACGAATTTTCCTTTTCTTCTGACGCCAGTTTGATGGATGGCCCGCGCGACCAGCTCCTTTCCGGTGCCGCTTTCTCCCCAAATGAAGACTGGGGCATCGCTATCCTTCACCCTGTCGATCAAAGTCAGAATGCGGCGGAAAGGTCTGCTTTGTCCTGCAAGCAGAGGATTCGAAGCCTCGGCGCCTTTTCCGCTGATCTCCCGGAACTCATGCCGCTCTTTTAAGATCAGCTTGATAGGCTTTGAGATAGCTATTAAAAATTCCAAATTTGCTAGGGAGAAAGGGACAATGGCAAACTCTCTTTCAAGATAGATGACGCCTGCAGCCTTATTATCGATGACGAGAGGAAGGCAAAGGACACTCTTCGAGCTCTTTTGCTGCTCCCCGCTTAAGGGATTTTCATTAAAATTTTCGATGATAAGGAGGTGCTTCTCCGCCAGCGCTTTTTTAATTGTTTCTCGATCGATGTCTTCATCAGCAGCTGGAGAAATCCTGCGCATCTCCTTGAAAACAATATGATTTTTCTCATCGACTAAGAGTGCGGCTACAGAGCTCGAAGGAATCTCTTCCAGGATCAAATCAAGGAATTTGGCAAGTCTGGAGCATCTCTGAGACAATTTTATCTCTTGATCAGAGTTAGAATATCTCATTTGGCTGCAATCGAGGCGGCCTGGTCGATTTGTTTCAAGAATTTCTTAGAACAAATAACGATTGCTCCTCTGAGTTTTTCTCATGAAATCTTTCTTTACTGGGCCAATTCAAGGAGACTGAAGGTGGGGAGAAAGGAAAAACCGAAAAGGAAAGAAAAAAAATCTTTAATTAAGAGCTCTTAATCAGTGCCTTTATCTTCTTGGCTACATCCCTGTATTCTGAATCCCAATTTTTTATCTCATCATAGATCGCCATTGCTTTATCTTTCTCGTTCAGCTCCTCATAGCACGAAGCCAATTCATATTTTAAAGCGAGGTACTGACTGGATCCCTCTTCGCAAAGCTTAAGAGCTTTCTCCAGCCAATTCACAACTTCCTGAAAATCTTTCTTCTTCCTATAGCAATTGCTGATCAAGCTGTAACATTCCACGCTCGGGCTATCATCCATAGAGGCCAGCTTAAATTCTTCAATAGCATCATCGAGGAGGTCTTGCTCGAGAAAAGCAATTCCTAGGTTGAAGTGGCTTTCATGGTCTTTTTTATCGACGCTCTTTTTAACACCTTCTTTGAACTCGGCAACTATATCCGATAGGTCTTTCTCAAAAGTCGTTGTATTTCCCTTCTTTTGAAGCTTGAAGATAGTGCTGATTGCTTCTAGTTCCTCCTCTATTCTTGCGGCGGAATCATAATATTTCTTTCCGTCCCCTATAAATACGGCAGGACTGATCTCCACGTCTGCGAAAATGTCTGCTGCGGAAATCTTTTTCTCTTCCTCTTCTGGTGCAGGTTCAGTTTTCTTCTTGAAGAGCTTGGTCTCCTTTTTGGCGATTTTCTCTACTTTCTCAAGAATTTCATCCACTTTCACTCCCGAAGCCAAATCCTTAATGGCTGCAAGCTTCTCTACAACTCGAGCTTCATCAGGAAACTCGAACCTCAAATTCTCCAGAATCCTTCTTGCATTTCTTATCAATCCCTGCTCCAGATACAAGTCAGCCTGAGCCAAGTTCAACTCCAACATCTCCTGAGACGCTTCTTCGAACTCTGGAGGCTGTTGGGCCACCATTGTTCGCGGAGGCTCCTCCACCGCCTCCTCTTCCTCCTCCTTTGCCGCAGGTTCCTCCATTCTCATTTCCGTTCCGTGAAACGTCTCTAGACCTTTCTCTTCTTTAACTTTCTCTTCAATCTCTCCTTCAATTTCCTCACCAGGAACTTCTCTGACTTCTTTTTCCTCAACGACTGGGATCTCCTGCCGTTCTTCTTCCGCGACTGGTATCTCTGGCTCTTTGGCTTCAGCCCTCGATATCTCCGCTTCTTCTCCCATTTCCGCCGCTTCCTCTTTTTCTTTGAAGATCAATTCATCGAGCTTTTCCCTCTCGAGCGCGAGTCTTTCATCTTTAGGAGGGCCTTCAATTTTTCCTGGCTTCTCAACTCGCTCTTCCTCCTTTGTTTCCTCCCCGAGAAGGCCCATTTCTTCTTTCAGCCGGCTGTATTCATAGCCTAACTCCTCGTCTTGAGGGCAGAGCTTGACAAGCTCGGCTAAGGCAGACAAGGCTTCATTCAACATATTTTTCTTGTAATATTCCTCGCGAAGGACTCGATAAGCGAGCTCCAGATTCTCTTTTTGATGACTTAATCTATATATTGAGGATAATTTCTCGAGAGTGGGGAGGTGGACTTCCTTGGCCGAGAGAATGAGCCCTAAAAGGCCGACAACTTTGCCTGTTTTCTGCTTCTTGATCAAAATTTCAATGATCGGCTCATAAAGCTCGTAGGCATGGTCAAGATTATTATGAAAGATATCGATCTTTCCCAGCTTCACTCGTGCATCCACATCCTTTGGCCGCAGGGAGATGATCTTGGAGTATATCTCTTCAGCCTTTTCAAAATCTTGATCTTCAAAATAAATATCTCCTAAGATCCTGAGAGCTTTGATGTTATTTTCGTCTTTCTTCAGAATATTGTTGACAAGGCCAAGGGCCTCATCCTTCTTGTCTTCTCTTTTGAGCAGGTCAATGAGATTGCCCAACGTTCTCCAGTCGTCAGCTTTGATTTTTTTAGCCTGGCTGAGTATTTCATGTGCTTCTTTCAAGGCGTTGGAACGAATTTTGAATTCAGCGACTTCATTAAGCAGCTCTACGGCTTGGTCGATTGACTTTTCTTTCATGTAGAGCTCAGACAGAGCCAGCTTGACCTGAATATCCCTCTTGTCTAGTTTTAGAATTTTGTCATAAAGAGCGATGGCTTCTCTGGTACGGTTGCTTCTCCTGAGTTCCTTGCCAACTTTAAAATATTCTGCTTTTGCCTCGGAGAGATATCCTTGATTGAAATAAAGGTCAGCCAATTTCTTGCTGGCTTCAACGTTTTCTGGGTCTAACTTATTTATTCTTTTGTAAACAGCCATCGACTGGGAGAAAAGTCCTCGTTCATCGTAAAAGCCGGCAATGATGTTGAGCTCTTCAATCGCTTTGCTTTTCTGGTCCAACTTCAAATAGAGGTCGCTGATGATATTGCGGAAATTGATATCCTGGGCACTGCCAGTGATTAGCTTTCTGTATTCGCTAATGGCATCTTGGAGTTTGCCCTTTTTGGCATACTTTTCGGCAAGCTCCATAATTTTGGCTTTTTCTTTATCAGAACTCATCTCATCCACACCTAAGATTAAAACTCAGCCTGTGGAACAACGTAGGCCCTTTCTCTCTGAGTGCTTGGTAATGACCTTTTGTCCCGTAACCTTTATTTTTAGAGAGGGAATACCCTTCAAAGAATCCATCCATGTGCATCATCATTTCATCCCTGAAAACCTTGGCAACGATCGAAGCAGCGGCGATTGTAATACTCTTTTTATCACCTTTCGGAATATTTTTCTGAGGATAATTTACATTATTTAGGCCAAATCCGTCAACCAAGATAAAATCAGGGGCTATGGGTAAATTTTCGACTGCTCTTTTCATGGCATTCATCGAAGCCCAATAGATATTCTCTCGGTCAATCTCAAAATTTGTGGCAGAGCCTATTCCCACCGAAGCTGCATTGGCTAAAATGGCCTTGGCCAGCCTCGTTCTTTTTGCAGCTGATAGAAGCTTGGAATCATCTATCTCCCTAACCCATCCTATTGAACGTCCGCTTATTAATTTCTCAGATAGAATAACGGCGGCAGCAACAACCGGGCCAAAGAGTGCCCCTCTCCCCACCTCATCGACCCCGGCAATCAGCCTGTATCCTTCCCTCATCATCTTCTTCTCAATCCGAAAATCAGCCATTTCTGTCACTCTTTGCTAAGGAGGCAGGCGCAAATCTGCAGCACGAAGAGGATCAGGCTGGGTGTTGGAGAAAACCGTTTGAAGGCTGAGCGGGCATGGTTCCTCGACCGAAGGGAGAGGAGAGCGAAGCCTGAAACCGAGCAGGCTTTGCCTCGCTGGGGCAAAGCCTGCGTGTTTTCGAAACACCCAGCCTGAGCCACGACTTTCTCTATTTTTGTTCCTTGATTCTTGAAGCTTTCCCCTTGATATGACGGAGGTAATACAACTTGGCTCTTCTGACCTTAGCCTGCTTTTGGACTTCAATCTTTTTGATCATCTTGGAATGAAGGGGAAAAATTCTCTCAACTCCAACCCCAAAAGAAACCTTTCTGACGGTAAAAGTCGCTCCTAAACCAGAACCCCTTTTGGCAATGACGTTGCCATGAAAAACCTGAACCCTCTCTTTATCTCCTTCCTTGATGATGACATGAACATCGACCGCGTCTCCCACCTTAAAAGCATCTCTTCCTTTTTTTAACTGTCTTTCCTCGACTAAATCAATCAGAGTCATCTCTCTTTCCTTTCTGATTTTATCTCCTTCAGGGCTTTTTTCTCCTCTGGAGACAATTCTCGATTCTCAAGAAGATCAGGCCGCAAAAGCCATGTCTTCTCCAATGATTTTCTCTTTCTCCAAGACGAAATCTTATCATGGTCTCCTGAGAAAAGCACCTCAGGAACTTTCATTCCTCTAAAGTCTCGCGGCCTGGTGTACTGGGGAAAATCAAGCCTGCCTTCGAAAAAAGAATCATCTCTAACCGATTCTGATTTGCCCACGACATTGGGAATGAATCTGGAAACAGCGTCAACAACAACCATAGCCGCTGGCTCTCCACCAGTGAGGATATAATCTCCAATGGAGATTTCGCCGCTCACCAAGAATTGAATCACTCGTTCGTCGACTCCTTCATAGCGACCGCAGATGAGAATGAGTTGAGAATGCTGAGTCAACTCCTCTGCAAAACGAAAATCGAACCTCCTTCCCTGGGGCGAGAGAAGGTAAACAGGAGTTTTCTCAGCCTGTCTTATGCTCTCGACTGCAGCAAAAATGGGCTCCGGCTTCAAAACCATTCCCCGGCCGCCGCCGAACGGTCTGTCATCCACCTGCCTGTGCTTATCCAAGGTGAAATTTCTCAAATCATGAATATGTATTTCTATTAAGCCCCTTTCCAGAGCCTGTTTTATAATTCCACCTGAAAATAAGCTCCCAAAAATGCCGGGAAATATGGTGATTATATCAAATCTCATTCAAATCTAAAAGGCCCGGAGGAAGATCGACCACGATCTCCCTTCGCTCAAGGTTGACCTCGAGGCAGATAGGCTTAGCAAATGGAACAAGCATTTCCTTGTTTCCTTTTCGAACAACCAGAAGTTCATTATCTTTTATTGGCCAGAGGTCTTCGACGACTCCGACTTTCTCTCTGCTTTTGTTAACGACCGAACAGCCAATGATCTGGAAATAATAGAAATCTCCCTCTTCCAAGGCTCGGAGCTCCTCTTCTGGTAGAAAAATTTCCTCACCGACTAATTCGAGTGCTTGAGCGAGGGAGTTAACTTCCTTTAGCTTGAGGATGTAATCCTTTTTATAGGGTCGAAGGGCCTCGACTTGAAATTCTTGGGGAATTCCCTTTTTTTGAAGGAATACCCGTGAAAAAAAAAGGCGTCGGAGAGTGTCTGCCATAAGGCCTAAGCCTTAATTCACCCCTCCTCCCCTGACTCTTGATTATTCTTCCGATGCTGACCAAACTACCCTTTCTCAATGATTTCGAGATTAAATCTCCTTTTCAGCTTCATTCCAGCGGCGCCGAGAATAATTCTTATCGCCCGTGCTGTCCTTCCCTGTTTCCCGATAACCTTGCCTAAATCCTCCGGAGCAACCTTGAGTTCGAGGATCGTGGTCTGCTCCCCTTCTAACTGGGAAACCTGTACCTTTTCTGGACTATCAACCAGCGATTTGGCAATCAATTCAACAAGCTCTTTCACTGTAACCTCCTTTTAAGAATGTTGATTGGAAAGTTTCTCAGGCTTGGAAACTTTATGTAAAAGAGACTGAACTGTTTTAGAAGCTTGAGCTCCTCTCTTCAGCCAATAATTTGCCTTCTCAAGATCAACTTTGATCTCAGGGGGTTCTTTTAAAGGGTTATAATATCCAATGATTTCTGTGGGCCTGCTCTGCCTTGGCCTTCTCGAATCAATAACGATGATTCGATAGAAGGGCTTCTTCTTTGCTCCGATTCTTTTCATGCGTATTGAGATCATTTCTCATCCATTTTTTTGAATAGTAGAGATAATATCGAAATTTTCGTCTTAAGTCAACCATTTAGCGCTGGCTGGAAAGGGAAGAGATAATCTTCTGGAAGTGAGATTTTTTTATCATTTTTTTCATTTCAAAAAATTGCCTGAGCAACTGGTTGACCTCAGAGACTGGTCTTCCACTTCCCCTGGCAACCCTCAAGCGCCTGTTCCCCGAAATGATTTTTGGATTTTCTCTTTCTTCCATAGTCATAGAGTTGATGATGGCTTCATAATAGAGGACCTTCCGCTCATCAATCTTCATCTTGGAGATATTCTTAAAAGGCCCTGCCTGAGGCAAAAGGCTTAAGAATTGGGAAAGGCTACCCATTTTCTTCATCTGAACGAGCTGCTTTCTAAAATCATCGAGAGTGAACTCTTGCTTGCGGAGCCTTCGGGCCAGTGCCTCCGCTTCTTCTAAATCAGCCTCCCTCTCGGCCTTCTCAACCAGGCTGAGTATATCTCCCATCCCGAGTATCCTGGAAGCCATCCGCTCCGGGTAGAAGACCTCAAGCTTGTCGAATTTTTCGCCGACGCCGATAAACTTTATTGGTTTGCCCGTCACTGAGGCAATGGAAAGGGCTGCTCCTCCCCTGGCATCTCCATCAAGCTTGGTCAAGATGATGGAAGTCAGGCTAATCTTTTTGTCAAAGGTTTGAGCGCTTTTGACGGCATCCTGGCCAGTCATTGAGTCGGCGACATAGATAGTTTCTGTGGGATTGAGAGCATCTCTCGCCATCCGCAGCTCTTCCATCAGCTCCTCATCCACGTGAAGTCTGCCCGCGGTATCGACGATAATCGGGTCATAGCCGCGGTTCGAGGCAAACTTGACCAACTCTCTTAGAGATTCGGCGGGCAAGGACATTTGTTCTTTTGTCATCTCATAACAAGAGAGTTTGAGCATTTCAGCAATCATCTTCAACTGCTCTTGGGCAGCTGGCCTTTTCAGGTCGAAGGAGACGAGAAGCGGGTTCTTTTGCAGGCTCAGAAGCCATTTGGCAAGCTTCCCACAAGTCGTTGTTTTTCCAGAGCCCTGAAGCCCAACCAGCATGAATATCGAAGGGGGGCGGCTGGAGAATTTCAGCTTTTCTTGTGCCTCGCCCAAGACAAAAGCGAGCTCATCGCGGACTAACTTTATGACCTGTTGAGCAGGAGTCAGGCTTAAAAGGACTTTTTGGTCTAAAGCCTTGAGTTTAAGTCTCTCCTCCAACTCCTTGACAATACGAAAATTCACATCGGCTTCAAGCAGGGCAAGCCGAATCATTTTCAGGGCTTCAGCCATATTTTTTTCAGTGATTTTTCCTTCTCCGCGGAGAAATTTCATAATCTTCTGAAAACGGCTTGACAGTTGCTCGAACATCGTCTCCTCAGTAATTAATTGATATTCAATATGTTAAGGGAAACTTGCTTCTAAAGTCAAATTTAACGTCTTGACATTTTATAACATTGTTATTAAGGTATTACTAACTTTTTTAAACAAATTACGACTAAGGAGGAAGAGAGAGGTTTTTTTTATTTTGAGGAGAAAAAGATGAGCTCAAAAATAGATTATGAGGAAATCAACAAGCTCATAAAGTATATGGAAGAGAAAAAACTTTCCCACTTCGAGCTTGAAGTGGAGGGCCTCAAAGTCAAGATAAGCCGTGGACTTCCTCCGCTTGCTTCCTCAGAGGC
>Ga0129298_10001012_pt1 | contig 11715 bp, 4 predicted proteins | sample I19B2metaG_FD_94707 | JGI IMG/M metagenome (GOLD analysis project Ga0129298, IMG submission 94707) | Lake sediment bacterial and archeal communities from Gulf of Boni, Indonesia to study Microbial Dark Matter (Phase II) - ​I19B2 metaG | ecosystem: Environmental > Aquatic > Freshwater > Lake >...
CCTAATCTTTCGACATCCTTGCTTGAAAGCTCCATTTCCGTTTTTTCACAGCACTTTCCACAATTTGAACAACGCACGAGAACCAGACTCCCCAACTACCATAACGAAAGATAGCCGAGTTATAGTCGTTTTGGTAGCTCGGGTAGGTTCGAACTCCCGCCAAGCATACTGAGTATGGTTTTTTACCGGTAAAGTTGGGTGGGGATCCCACCCCCCCCACCACAGATAACCCCCCCCCACACTTTTGCGGTTACTTTCTTTTTCTGAAAATCTTGGATCCGTCCAGGTCGCAGACATATTCAAAGCCTGCCTCTATCAATTGGCAAGTTTCTTCAACTGTCTTAGCCACTTTTGACGTGTATTCATCATTCTTGAAGTCTATTAGTTGAGTGTAAACCAGAGTGTTATTGATGTTCTTATGACCTAGCATCTGCATGACATGGAGGATATCTTTGGTTTTGGCGTATTCCATAGTGGCTTTCCAATGTCTGAAAGTATGAAAGGTTATTCTCAATATCCTAGGATTTTGCAATTTTTCAGCTGTCTTTTTGCGTTCTTTGATGAACAGTCTTTCCTGACTTTTTAGCCATCTACAACCGAACACTTTGAGTGATTTTGGGTTCTGGATTGAATGGAGCATGTTTAACAGTTTTGTTGAAATCTTGAAGATTCGCGGATTGCTGCCCTTTTCTGGAGTAACTCTTATTGAGTTGCTAACTGTGTCTATATCTGTCCATTCTAGTTTCCAGGCTTCACCTATTCGCATACCTGTCTCTTTGAGTAGTTGAAGTAATGTAGCAGTTTTCCTTCCACATCCTGCAACTAGCTGGTCTATTTCGGTCTCAGTCGGGATGAAGGGCAATTTTCTAACTCTCTGATATCTTGGCGGATTCCACTTCATTCTATGCATTTGAAGAAAACTTGTGTACGCGTCTACTGCGTTTGATTTTCTTCCTTGACTCCACTTCTGCCCAGCAATGACATCCTTAACAGATTCAGGGTCGTAAAGGTTTGCACCTCTTTTCACTAGTATCTTTAGAAGTTTGACTTTGCCGATTATCGTTGATTCTGCGTAGCCTTGTTTGTGTAGCCACCAGCCAAACTCGATGATTTTGCCGATTATGTTCTGCGGGGTGGGATTACTGCAAGCATTGTTGGTTCAGTGACCTCGGTTGTCATAGCTGCTTTCCCCATCTTTTTGATGTCCGAGTTCTTCGTCCATTCGCTAGATACGACGCATACTCGGCGCTGCACCACTGGGCTTGGAGTAGTAAATAAAGCCTGCCCCTCTTTCAACAAATTCACATGTTTATCAAGCGTATTTTGACTGAAACGTCTCCCACACGACCGACAAACGTACCTTTGAATGCATTTACCATCAAAATTGCGAACACCATCATGCCAGATTCGCTGGTCTCCGCAAGAAGTCGAGTACTTAGTACTTGACTATGGAAATCTTTTCTTCGGGTCTATCTCTAAGGCTGTTGTTGTCCTACCATAAGTTGATTATTTTCCATTTGTAGAATGCTATAATAGTCTTTTCTTCGTCTAGAAGTATTGTTCTTACATTGTAAGTTAATGTCCTTTCCAATAGTCAATGAATGCTGCACAAAACGTCCACAGGTCATCTTCATCTATGTCATGGTCGCCGTCAAAATCGTATCTTGGATCTATTACATGGTGAGCGCTGTAGGTGATGAAAGCTGCGCAAAAATACCATAGATCTTCTTCATCGAGGTCAAAGTCTCCGTCTGAGTCCCCTAGCCATGTAACTATTACCCAGCCATTTATGTATCTGTTGTCTGCTAGGTCAATTTCGCCCAGAATCGTTGAGGCAACTGCGCTTATGGTGTAGTTGCCGATAGCGAGACCAGAGGTGTTCCAGCTGAAGGTTATTGTGACGTTTGCTCCAGCAGCCAAATCATGAATTGTCACGGTTTCAATTGGAGTGATATCATAGTAGGCAGTAACGTCGAAAGTTTCCGTCACGTTACCCTCATTTAAGGCAACAACGGTTATGTTAAGTAGTCCACCAGCGTATACTTCCGTAGCTGAGGCTACAGCGCTGACTATTGCTACGTCATGTATTGTTGGAAGTGGCTTGTCAGCAGCAAGCCATTCTATCATGTTGATGGCGAGTTGCAAGTTGTCGGCAATGACAATGGACACATCCCCTAGCGAGTCTTGGTCGGCGAATCCTATAACATGGTCTAGCGACACTGCTAATACTATATTTTCATACCAATCTCTAACAAGGTCTTGAACTGCACCTCTCACTAATATTGTAGTGGTTGGATTGGCCAGATACACCAACGACACTCCCAACGTCACCTCATGAGGGGTTATGTTGGTAGTGAACCCGGTTGTCCCCCCAGCCGTCCATATTATGCCAGCGAATCCGGTAAGATCCGTGTAAATCGATGGCTCATCGTCCCCTATAACAAGGAGGCCGCCGCCCATGTATACGAAATTCTTTATCGCAGATAGTTCACTTGGATTGTAGGGTTGACGCGCCCTCGGGATGACGAAAACGTCGTAACTGGCTAAGACTGTGGGTGTAATGGGTTCTGATGTCTGGGTGTCAACTATATAGCCTTTTTGGGCAAGATTTGCAACCCAAGTGCTGAACCAGGCTATGTTCTCTGTTTCATGCGTCTGATCAAAGAGGACATGCTTAAGAGGACGCACTATGACAGACTGTGTTGCGACATTGTTTGTTATGATTTCTTCACCGAGGACTGGGGGAGCATAGGCCGTAACGTTGTAGACCCCTTCAGCTGGAGTCCATAAATGGCTTAACACATTGGAAGTCCCTGGCAATAATTCGGGAATCAGAACAGAATCAATGACTGTGTAGTTAACGATAAGTTGCAGCTCCGCGTCAGTCTCGATCCTTAACCCTATATTTGAAATCGTTGCGTTCAGTAGAATTGGAGTGTTAGGTTCGAGAAACTTTGGAACATCTAGGGACACGACAAGTTCGTGTTCAGGTGGTGTAGCCCATTTAATCATGTTCTCTAGAAGTTTCGCAGCGCCAGGTTGATTGTTGTAGTAGAAGGCGTAGTCCGGGTCTTGTTGAGTTATTACGATTCTGCCGTTGCCATATGTAGCTGCCAATGTGATTTGATAAAATGGCCAATTAGTCCCTAAAGCCAGTAGCCGCCAATCTTCGTGTTGAGCATTGAAGCATCCATAATATGACAACCCCCAAGAGCTAAGATCAGCATTAGTTAGATTTTGCATCACAGGATGTGTCGGTTCAATAATCTGAACGCCATCTCCGCTCCATTCCACGGTACCAGCCCACAATGGAAGCCATGCCCATCTATTAGTTTCATAGAATTCTGATAGAGCCACAATTCCGTTGCCAGCAGCAAGCCAATCCGCAATCTCTGGTGCACGGGCAAACAACGAGTTGACTACGTCATCGCCTGGTTGCCAGCCAATGAATAGGACATTGAACCTACTTAGGTCAACTGTAGCAAATTCAGTTGGTGACACTAATGTGTATTCGTATCGTAGTTTATCAAGAGCACCTGTATCTTCAGGCCATGGAGTATCAACCACTAAAAGTCTTGGCGCAACCCGGACAGTTACAAACTTAGTTGCAACGTTGTTTGCTGTGAATTCTTCGTCAGTTAATGGTGGCGCATACGCAGTCACGTTGTATATTCCTTTGATTGTTGGAGACCATACATAGTTGAGGGTATAGGATGTCCCAGTCGGCAATTCTGGAATCAAGACAAAATCAACAACGGCGCTGTCAATGAGCAGCTGCAACTCTACATCTGTTTCGTTGTTTAGGCCCATGTTATAAACGGTTGCATTAAGTGACATGGACCCACCAAGTTCGAGATATCCGTAGGCTTCTAGGGAAACAGTGAGGTCATGTTCTAGTTGGAAAGGTAGAAAAACTATAGTATTGATGTAGTTAAGGGTTATCGCATCTTCGGCGATTATGTGGCCTGCGCCGTTTGATATGCCTATCGTGGCTGATATGGGTCCATCATTGTAGTCATAGTTGCACCGTATTACCCCATCTGCGCTTAGAATCGCCTCAAAGCTGGCTGCAGCGCCTGACGATATATGCTGAGCATACCATCGGATGCCCACATGAGAGGAATTCTGCCATATGTAAATGTCGTATGGGTAATATGTTATCCAGTCATCCCACGCTACTGCTATCGCCAATCTCGACGCCAACTCAGGCATGCTATTCCAATAGCTAGCGTCAGGACCAAGGAAAGTTATCATGCCGTTGCTTGAAATATAGATTGTTCTGTAGCCGACGCCATAGAACGGAAAGTCAAATGGTAAAGTGTACTGCCAGCTAGCGTCATCAGCATGCCAGCCCATTGGATCTCCTGCGCCAATCCATTCGTGCGGAAGATATAGTCGCATGTAGAACCAGACAATCACTATTTTGGTTACGAAATTGTTTGACACTTGGTCCTCTTCCAGCACGGGTGGAGCGTAGGCTGTTATGTTGTAGTTTCCAGTTCCTGTTGGAACCCAATTGTAATTGATGGTGTAGGACTCGCCCATCATCAGTTCAGAAATTGTTGCAGAGGTAACCACAGTACCGTTAATTAGTAGATACAGTTCCACATTAGTTTCGTTGTTTAATCCTCTATTTCGAACAGTGGCGTTTAGCAACTTTGCCTTGCCCAACTCTAAAGAAACCGGAGCCTCTAAAAAGACAGCGAGATCATGCTCATATCTAAATGCCATCCACTCAACCATATTGGCGAACATTATTTCGTTATCGTCACTATACACGGAGGCGGCAAAGTCATCAGACATACAAAGAACGTATCCCCTTGCTTCAGCCCCTGCAATCAGCATATACACGTTATAGGCGTCATTTGCAATCCAGTATGCTGGAGGGACTGTCTGTAACGAATTAACAGGGCTGGATGCATAGATGTAGTTCACACCTTCCATTAGAGGGTGCGAATGGTCAAAATTGCTTGAAGATCCCGCGTATCCGTAATAACCAGTGTATGCTATGCCATATTCATTAAGTATGTCTTGAACCGGGTACGCCAACTCATCTCCGATGCCAACGAAACCCTTTCCTGAACGAATGAAATCTTGAACGGCCGCAATCTCTGAAGGAGACCATGGATTATTGTACCAGTCTTCTCCTACTATGAGAATGTCATAGTCGGCTAAGAGTTCTGGCGTTAACGAAGAATATATGGTGATCACGATGTGACCCAAACTTTCGTAATAGAATTTCAGTTCATCGCTGTGTAGAGATTCGCCATGAGTCTCAATGAAGCCTATTACTGCTGCATATGAAACTCTCGAATGTATTGTTTTCACGTTGTTAAAGGTCTCTTCTTCGCCTGGGATAGGAGGTGCAAATGCCGTTACGTTGTAGGTTCCCTCCGTTGGTGTCCAAAGGTAAGAAAGTGTTTCCAATTCACCAATTGCCAAGGTCGGAACTGTAAAGTTAGCCACTTCGGTGCCGTCGAATAGCAAATGCAGTTCCACGTTAGTTTCATTATTCAAGCCCATGTTCTGCACTGTAGCATTCACTGAAACGCTTTCGCCGGGTTTTAGATGAGTAGGACACTGCAGGGATACTACAAGTTCATGTTCTGGCTTCTGGTAACGTGACCATACCATTGCGTTATAGAGTAGCTGCAGAGGGTGATGGTAGTATGGTTGTATGATTTCAAGCCATGGAGAAATGTATACTAAGCCTCTGTATGTGACTATAGCACTTTCCTGATAATGCCCAAGTGCAAGATAGTTACCGCCCACTAACTCGTTTGAGTCCCATCGCCCGTCGTAAGGAAGCGCAGTTTCGACCGCAGGAAATACCAGCGGGTTTGGAACATTAGCGAAAGCAGGATGAGTTGTGTTTAATAAATGTAGGAGGTCTGTCCCCGTTCCAGTCCACATGATTGTTTCATCTAGTCCAAACAATGGCGCCAGCTTGTTGTTATTCGGAACCCCGTAGTAAAGTGTTCCAGCTGTGGCTATTAGTCCGTGCCCCTCATGCACATATTGCGTTATTGCCTCAATCTCAGAGTTTGTGAACTGCCAACCCACATATGGGTCGTATGCGCATGAAATAATCAAAACATCCGCCTGTGTAGACGCAATATCAGCATATGAGATGTCTTCCTTGTTTAAGGTTGCATAGTCAACGTAGACCATAGTGTCGCCAAACAAACACCATTCGCTACTCAGCACTTGCCAATTAGTAATAATGCGGCCATCAATGTTGCCTGCAGAATGCAACACAACAGCTTTCACTGGAAATCCAACATAAACATACTTCCAGAGAATATTGTTCTCCAGACTTGTTTCGCCAGGCACCGGCACCACGTAAAGCGTAATATTGTACAGTCCTTCAACTGCTGGAACCCACAAGAGGCTAACTGTTGTCGAGTTTCCGGCAGCAAGAAAGTCTATCATTGCAGAGTCTGCTATAGTGCCGTTCGCTAAAAGTTGCACAGTCACGTCGGTTTCGTTTTCTCCGAAATTAAGTATAGTAGCGTTTACGGTTCCTGAAGCTCCAGGTTCTACATAGGGTGGAGTTATCCAATTGTAGGCTATCAGTTCATGAGCTGGCGGAGTCTGTTCAACAGCTTTTCTGGCGTTTACTCTTCCATAACCATAATATACATCGAAGCCTAGGTCACCCAAATCGTTAGCAGTATATCGTAGCCACAGTCTTACCCAGTCTCTTGTCTTGCCTGGATATAGGCTCCATACGAGGGAGGCTACTCCAGAAACGTGAGGGCAAGCCATAGAAGTGCCGCTCCAAGATTCATAGCCCCATGGAACTGTAGAATAAATGCTGACACCAGGTGCGGCAAGTTCAATCCAGTCACCCCAATTCGAAAACCACGCTTTATTGTCGTACTGGTCTGTTGCTGCCACAGCGATGACTTCATCATAGCCAGCAGGATACAACTTCGTATTAGTATTGTCATTTCCCGCAGCTGCAATCACCAATACTCCTGCCTCATAAGCGTATTTTACAGCATCATGCACTAACTCGCTGTCGCCGTATCCGCCTAAGCTCATGCTAATTATTCTTGCTCCACAGTCTGTTGCATTTATGATTCCATTGGCAACCCAGTCCCAGTAGCCACCGCCGCCGCTATCTAAGACTTTCTCAGCCATAACTCGAACTTGAGCTAGTCCAGCTATGCCGATACCGTTGTTAATTGTGGCGGCAATTATGCCGGCGCAGTGGGTTCCGTGCCCATGGTCATCTAATGGGTCGGCATCGTTATTCACCCAGTCATAACCCAATGCGACATAGTTCGCTGAAAGGTCTGGGTGAGTATAGTAGATGCCTGTGTCAACAACAGCTACAAGAACTGAAGGATCGCCTACCGTGGTATTCCATGCCCAATCAGCCTCTATTTTCTGTGGTCCCCACTGGATATCCCAATCTGGATCGTTTGGAAAAAACAAAGCTTGAACCTTCATGTTGGGTTCTACGTAACTTGCCAATCCTACAACACGGACCTCTTGTACGAAAGCCGTTACAGATGCAAATAAGAGTTCAACGACTATTGCCCTTATTTCGCCTCCAAATGAAACAGTATTAACAATTTTTGCTTCGTGTTTAACTGCTATTTTCTCCAATTCAAGTAAGCTAGTAGGCTTCTGGCCATCAACTCCGACTATTAGTCTAGTCTTGTCACCATCTACGTAGGTGAAGTTGCTCCATTCGCTTTTGTCCCCAAAATCCCATTTATCGTCAGGGTTTTGGGAGGTTTGGCTAGTGGTCTTTAAAGTCTTTTCTTGGTTGGCATCTGGTTTTCTTTCAAAACCGCTACTTAGACTATTGTCTGGGTCATTCACTTGGCCTGACAAACTCGTTTCAACATTTTTTTTTACAAAATTCTCATTTTGGAGAATATTTTCTGCCAATGACGGTTTTATGGTCGATGCCACGCTCAAAGTATTCGTAAGGATCAATGCCAACATCAAAATGCTGATTGTTTTCTCTTTCATTTTTCTCCTCTCTCCTTTTTCATCTGTATTGAAGGGTAAGGATCAATCGAACTTTGAAGGAGCTTTAAATGTAATCCTCGACTTGTTGGAAACAGTTTACCTTCGACGTGACTATTGGGCTTGTACAGTATTTAACGCTTATGGAATGTTCTTCTATTATTACCAAAAGCGTTCACAATATGGTGCATATATAAAAAATGAGGGAAGAAGTTTATTGGTTAAAAGGGGTTTTTAGTGTGCTTTCCAGTAGTCAATGAATGCCCCACAAAATGTCCATAGGTCATCTTCGTCGATGTTACAGTCATTAAGATTAGAAAAAGAGGGAGATTGGGTGATATCTCCAATCGCTGGAGGGTTCAAATCCCACCCCAGCACCATAAATAAACTGCTGTTTTTGCCCAACTTTCGCTCTTTTCAAACGCAGAATAGCAAATAATCTTTGTTGAGACGCTTGCAAACAGTATTGAATCATTCTTCATGTGCAACCTTGCTACCGCGCACGATTACTCTTGAAACTATATTCACTTCTGGGGTTTTCTTTATCTTTCTGGGATGTGCGATTAGGTTTTCCAAGTATTCAGTGTATCTTCGAAACAGTTCACGAAATTCCCGTTCTTTCATGCCACCCATCAACGCACATTCTTCGTTTCTCTTCTCAAGTTTCTTCCACATATCAAGTCTGGCTTGTAGGTATGCTCTCATTTCTTTTGTGCTTCGTCTAGCGTCGCATAGAAGAAAAGTCGAGAGATGCCCATTCAAGGCGACGTCAGTTAGTCCAGCCTTTAGAAAAAGCTGAGGGATTTTGAAGTGGAAATCCTCAATGTAGCTAGACATATCAAACTTTCGTCGCCATCCTTTGTCGATTGCTGTCCCGAACGCTACATGAAACTTGCCATATAGTTCATTCAACCTTTCATCAGGGAAATACTGACCACCACCCTTGGCGGGGTCAATCACTGCAACTTTGCCGCCGATTTTGGCAACTCTTTTCATCTCCAGAATGGCATCAAATTGTCGAGGAATGTTAGACAAGACTACATGACTGACCACAAGGTCTGCAAAGTTACTTTCTAATGGAATTTTCCAGATGTTTCCAATTTTGAAGCGGATGTTTGAGATATGCTTTCTTTTGCATATTTTTTCTGCTTCTTGAATTAGGCTTCTGTCTGGGTCTATGCCCACAACCTTGCCATTTTCCTTCATGCAGCCTGCGATGATTTTTGTGAAATAGCCGCTTCCACAACCGACATCTACAACTACACTAGAGGGTTTAGGACTAGGACAAAGCCACTTGCATATGAACGGAATAAACTCTGCTTCATATTCATATTTTCTGTTTATTTCCATCTCTTCCGCAGTTTGATAGTATCCCCATCCGCTCAAGATTTTCACACACTCTGAAGACTCAACAACTTGACAGTTTTAAACAACAGTATAAACCTAATCCCCACACCATTTTACAAGTAAACCTCAAATCTTCAAAATGCCATTCACACATTAGGTGCATATTGTGAGAGCTAAACCTAGAAAACTTAGAACTCAGATGATTAAAGAAAATATGGGCCAAAACAATCAAGTTTGGATTAAGCGAAACTACAAGAAATGTAGCGGTTGCAGAAGATGCGAAATTGCCTGTTCACTTTCTCATGAAGGAAAAATTTGGCCTGAAGCCTCAAGAATAAGAGTTTTCATGTTTGTGCCAGGAGTTGAAATCCCACAATTATGCTTTCAATGCGAAGATTACCCATGTGTTGAAACATGCCCCGTAGAAGCCTTATCCGTAAACAGTCAAACAGGAGCAGTAAACGTTGACGTTATGAAGTGCACTGAATGCGGTCTATGCGTAAAGGTTTGTCCCGGAAAGGTTCCATTCTCTCATCCAAAGGAAGACTATATTGTTATCTGCGATTTATGCAGTGGAAAGCCCAAATGCGTCGAAGCATGCCAAGAAGGCCAATGGAACGCCTTAACGCTTGTTTCAAGAGAGAAAGAAGTTTCCTATAGGGCATTAGCAAAAACGCCGGAGGAACTCACACGCAAAGTAGCTAGGCAAGTTTTGGGAAAAGAAACAGCTAAGGAAGTTTGGGGATGATAAGAGGAGGCTATGCCGGAAAATTTTTGGAAATAGACCTTTCCAATGGAACCATTAAAGAAACAAAGTTTCCAAATGAAGTTCTAAGAGATTATGTCGGCGGAAGAGGGCTGGCTACTAAGATATTATGGGATAGACTTGGTGGTAAATGGGAAACCGTAGATCCATTTGGCCCGGAAAACATTCTACTTGTGCTTACAGGTCCGTTAACGGGATATTTTTTGGGCGCTAAAGTTTGTGTTTCTGGAAAGTCGCCTCAGAGTAATGGAGTGATAGGCTCAACTGTTGCAGGCGAATTCGGAATAGACCTAAAATGCGCTGGATATGACGGCATAATAATAACTGGAAAAGCTGAGAGACCACGCTACATATTCATATGTGATAACCAAGTCGAAATCAAAGATGCTTCACAAATATGGGGCAAAAAAGCAAGAGAATCTCTACGTTTTCTGGTTAAAAAATCAATTGAGGAAATCAAGGCTACTAGGTTAAAACACGGAGAAGTAAAAGAACCTTCAATTCTCTATGTAGGACCAGCCGGCGAAAACAAGACAAGAGTTGCAGCTGTAATCGCTAAGTATGCGCATGGAGCAGGTTACGGTGGATATGGCGGGGTAATGGGAGCCAAGAACCTAAAAGCAATAGTCGCTAAGGGCTTTGGTCCACTACCAGACGTACGAGACAAGGAAAAAGTGCTGCAATTGCGTCAGGATTTTTCAAAGAGGAATTTCGAAATGAAAAGATTTAGGCGTTGGGGAACTGGAGGCGGAGGATACTACTTTGGAGCTGAAACGAGTTCTGAGCCTATCAGAAACTGGCAGGAAGAATGGCATGACAAAAAGAGCTACAAGAGAGAAAAATTCGATAAGTATTGGGTCAAAAAATACTGGGGAGATTTTGGGTGTCCGACGACATGCTTAAAGCTTGCAGTGCTGAAAACTGGCAGATTCAAGGGTACGATATGCGACAATCCAGACTATGAGTTTGAAGCATATATGGGCACAAACCTCGGAATATTTACTCCGGAAGAGAACATCCGCCTATCTTATGTAAGCAATGAGCTTGGCCTATGTGGAATTCAAGGGGGAGCAGTATTGGGTTTTGCAGCGAACCTTTATGAGAAAGGAATACTGACCAAGAAAGACCTTGACGGACTCGAGCTCAACTGGGGAAACGTTAAAGCTTTCGCAGCTATTGCAGAAAGAATAGCTTTTAGACAGGGAATTGGTGACATACTGGCCGAAGGAGTTTACAGAGCAGCCTTAAAGCTTAGTGAAATGAAAGACATCGATTTACTGAAATATGCGGTACATGAGAAGGGTGTAGCCATAGGAGCGCATGGAGTTAGAAGCGGAAAGGATTTCGCCAAAAATATTGGCTATGCGTGTTCCGTGCAAGCTGGAGATCACACTTCGTTGACTTCGCTTCCGCTTGATCAAAGCGAAATGTCCTCGATAATGGCTGACTCAGCGGTCTACTGCTTCTTCAATACATTCGATCTTGATGACAAGGAAATATTCAGCTTCTATAAGGCGGTAACTGGCTGGAAACTAACTAACAAACAATGGTATAGCGAAAAGGCTCTGAGAATATTACAACTGCAAAGAGCCATGCTACTTCTAGGCGGTCCAGAC
>Ga0129298_10001013_pt1 | contig 11714 bp, 11 predicted proteins | sample I19B2metaG_FD_94707 | JGI IMG/M metagenome (GOLD analysis project Ga0129298, IMG submission 94707) | Lake sediment bacterial and archeal communities from Gulf of Boni, Indonesia to study Microbial Dark Matter (Phase II) - ​I19B2 metaG | ecosystem: Environmental > Aquatic > Freshwater > Lake >...
CCTAAGGGTAATTTAAATTAATGTAATAGTTGTTCTTGGTTCAATACCTAGAAATAAATGGCGGGAGCGTGTGGGAATCGAACCCACCATGCCCACTTGTGGTAGGCAACACTGGATTTGAAGTCCAGGAGGGACACCAGAACCCTATACACTCCCAGATTCATAATACATAATTTTCGAAATTTTGACAATTGTTACCAATGCCTCCTCTAAACCTTTCCAAAAATATATTTTGATAATAATTCCTCTATATCAATAGCAGATTCAGTATCCCTTATCAATCCACCATCGGATAAAAGCTCATCCGACCCTCCAGGTGAAATCTGCAAATATTTCTCTCCTATAAGCCCTTTAGTTTTTATGGATGCTATAGCATCTTCCTGAATCTTCACATCTTTATTAATAAGAAGGGAGATTGTTGCTCGATCATCTTTATCGAGCATGATGCTTTTCACCTTGCCCACTTCAACACCTGCTATCTCGACGACAGCGCCAGTTTTAATTCCTCCAGCATTTGCAAATTTTGCATACACAATATATCTTCCTTCACCAAAGAACTCAAGCCTGCCAAGCTTTATTGATAAATATCCAAAGCAAAGGATACCAATTAAGACAAAGAACCCCACGGCTAATTCAAGATCAATTTTTTTCATACTAACCTCCTAAAGGCCAGGCCTTAATATTCAATAGGGCCTTCATGACTTCCTGTTATAAACTGTCTGACTATTGGATTAGTAGAATTTTGAATCTCCTCTGGTGTGCCTACTTCTATGATAATACCATTATGCAACATGGCAACTTTGTCGGTAATCTCGAAAATTTTCGGAACTTCATGGCTTATTACCACACCGGTATACCCATATTTTTTATGGGTAGACTTTATGAGTACATGTATGGAACTTGCAATAATGGGATCAAGGCCTGTAGTTGGCTCATCGAAAAGTACTATGGCCGGCTCTGAAATGAGTGCCCTTGCAACGGCGACCCTTTTTTTCATGCCGCCGCTTAATTCTCCTGGGTACTTCCTCTCCATCCCTTTAAGTCCTACATCCTCCAGAGCATGCATTACTCTATCACGAACCTCCTCCCTGCTCAGTTTTGTCTTTTCACGCAAAGGGAAGGCAATATTACCATATACAGTGAGAGAATCAAACAGTGCACCACCCTGAAAAAGCACACCCAATTTCTCCCTAATTTTATCAAGTTCCTTTGTTTCAAGCTTTGTAATATCCACTCCCTCAATCAATATACGGCCCTTATCTGGCATGAGAAGGCCAATTATGTGTTTTATTAACACGCTCTTACCACATCCGCTTATCCCCATGATGGTGACTATTTCTTTTTCAGCAATTTTCAGATTAACACCGTTAAGGACTTTCTGACCATTAAAAGATTTATGGAGGTCAATGATCTCGATCATTTAAGTATCCTACAGAAGAATAGCACCAAGGAAATAATCCCATATCAAAATTAATATGGAGCATAAAACAACGGCCTCTGTTGTTGATTTGCTGACACCTTCTGCACCATATCCTGTATAAAAGCCCTTGTAACAACATATCCATGAGACTATCAATCCAAAACTGAGGGACTTATAAATTCCCACCATTATATCTTCCATAGTCACATAATCTTCCATAAGAGAGAAATATGTTCCTGAACTAACTCCAAGGATTTCTACCCCCACCAGATACCCGCCAAATATGCCAATTACGTTAAATATTGCTACGAGCAAAGGAAAAACTATTATAGCAGCAACGATGTTGGGCACAATGAGATACCGTATCGGATTTAGTGCCATAGCAGTAAGGGCATCTATTTGCTCTGAAATTCTCATCATTCCTACCTCAGCGGTAAGGGCAGAGCCTGCCCTGCCTGTGACCATCAGGGCAGAAAGTACCGGGCCTAATTCTCTAATAAGACTGAGAGCAATTCCAGGACCGAGCAATGCTTCTGAACCAAATTTTCTGAGGATATAGAATAACTGAAGGGCGAGTACCATACCTGTAAATGAACCGGTAAGGAGGATGACTAACATGGATTTATTTCCAAAAAACCTAATTTGTCTTAAAAGTAGCCTGAATTTGAATGGAGGGATAAATATAAAATAGAAAGAATTCAGCAAAAAGACAAACATATGTCCCATTCTTCGCAATCGTGAGATTGTCCACAAACCTATTGCTATTAACAATCTTTCCATATAACTCTTCTCAACAAGTCTGTCTTAGCCCATTCTATTCATAAATGTTTTGATCAACCAGAGCAGATGCAGTATCGGATCGGCTTTACAGAGTGTTCACCGCCCTGAGGCGGCTGACACTCTGTACCTCGGAGGTCCGCAGAAGCGGACCGAGAATGAGCGACGATACTGCATCTGCTCTGCTCCTTCACGAATAGTGAATAATCTGTCTTAGAAATGTGCATGATTTAACATCAAGCCTATATATTGTAGCAAAAATATTGGAATGCAAAGCGAAAAAGGAAGTAGTCAATATTTCGACTTTATAAAAAATGAGTTTCTTTTACCTATAAGGCTTAGAAAGCATACATGAACTTGAACCAGAATTGTTGACCTTCTGGTTTATTTTCGACCTCTGTTTCAAACTGGTATTTCAGGGTAAAACTCATGTTTTTATATTCGTATTTACCTTGGGATTGATTTTAAAGGCCCCCCTGACCTTCCTGTTTTGGCAATCAATATTACGAAAAAAAATGTCTCTTTACAAGAGAAATTTAACGGATGGAGTGCTCTAAAAATTTTTATTAGGAAGCAATTGTTAGTTAATACTGAAAATGCACTTAAGCGTGATTTTTTAAGAATCCTTGAGCATCTCTTCGAGAGTAATCCTTACTGACTCCGCGAGGGCAGATAGGTTATAACCGCCTTCGAGGGTGAAGACAAGAGGATTTGGTGAACATGAGAGGATGCTGTGAACAATCTCCCGAATACCATCATCTGAAATCCTGATGTCTGATAGGGGATCATTTTTGTGGATGTCATAGCCTGCAGAGACAAAGGTTATATCCGGCGCGAATACTTTAATAAGATTAGGCAGGATATTCTGATACACAGAGAGATACTCTTTATCCCCTGACCCGGGAGGCATTGGAACATTGTAAGTGTATTTCTCTCCCTTACCTCTTCCCTTTTCTGACTCTTCTCCTGTGCCTGGATAGTGAGGATATTGATGGGTGCTGAAGTAAAAAACGGTATTATCAGATTCAAATATGTGCTGGGTCCCGTTTCCGTGATGGACATCAAAATCAATAATAAAAACCTTCTTGTATCCTATCTTCTGGGCATACCGTGCACCTATTGCAACATTATTGAATATGCAGAAACCCATTGCCCTGTTTGATTCTGCATGGTGACCAGGAGGCCTGACAGCACAGAATGCCCTTTCTATCTCTCCCTTTTTGCATCTTTCAGCAGCCTCAATTAAAGAACCAGCAGCATATAATGCTGCTTCCAGGCTGTCTTCTGACATATAGGTGTCAGGGTCTAAGTACCCGGTACCGAAATTTTCAATCCTTTTGATGTAGTCGCGTGTATGAACGAGGGCAATATCATCATAGGCTGCCTTGAGCGGTTTAATGTGAATGAGCTTTTCCCAGAGCCCTGATTTTTTCAGGGAGCTCAAGATCTGTATGAGTCTCTCTTTTCTTTCAGGATGCCACTCCGGTGTCCCGTGCTTCAGGAAGATATCATCGTAAATAAAACCGACATTCTTCATGAATGATTATACTCTAAAAAAAAGGGGGTTCGAGGATTCAAGGATTCAAGGGGTCGAGTAAATTTAAAAAACTCTTGAACCCTCGAATCCTTGACCCCGTGAATCCTTTGACTTAAAGCAATACCAGAATACTCATCACCGCGATTGACCATAGGATATCAAGGGGAAGCTGGATCTCACACGTGGAATCGAAAAGTGCATCAGTCCTTGCAGGAAACTCTTCGTCTGAAAGCCACAGGATGAAGGTTACCGGTATGCGCGGCATGGGCAGTAATTCAAAGGAGGCGTCTCCATAAGCTAACATTCTTCCATTGAATTCTCTTCCTTTTGTGATAAATCCCTCCCTGCCATTTTTGTATTTTTCAGCAATTTTATCAAGAGGGAGCTGATGTGAACCCTGGAAGAAAAACTCTCCACCCCTGATATTTTCTGGCTTTATGAGCCTTTCTGATAGAGGGATGTCTTTTGCATTTACGAGATAGGACAGAACTGAAATGTTAAAAAAATAAGCGAGCCTTTTTGTAAAGATTTCACCTTTTTCAGATAAATTCCTGATCTCTCTCTTGTGAGGTGAGACAGAAAAATCAAACCCGAAGGACTTTACTCTATAGGATGCAGTCTCTCTGTCAAATAAAACACCAGCCCTTTTAGACACATCTGCCGGTTCAAGTCTTAAAAGACTCTCCCACGCTCTTTCTTCACCTGAAAAAACTTTGTCTGTCATGGCAATTACAATTTGCTTGTTTCTTTTATACCTATCTCGATCATCTTTTGTTTTATCTCTTTGATCTTATCCCTTATCTTTGCAGCACGTTCGAATTCAAGACTCTTTGCAGCCTCTTTCATTTCGGCTTCAAGCGCTTTGAGGGTTTCCTCTTCATATCCGTATTCAGCCCTTTCTTCTGCAGCAGCAGGCACGGTCCAGTAATCAGCCTCATATATCGAACTCAATATGTCCTTAATATTGGACCTCACCGTCTCGGGTGTGATATTCATTTTCTTGTTATACGCCTCCTGTATCCTTCTCCTCCTCTTCGTCTCCTCGAGTGCCCTCTGCATTGAGCCCGTAATGGTATCTGCATAGAGAAATACCTCACCGTTCACATTCCTTGCCGCACGGCCTGATGTCTGAATCAATGAACGCTCTGAACGGAGGAAGCCTTCCCTGTCAGCATCGAGGATTGCAACAAGGGAGACCTCTGGCAGATCAAGTCCTTCCCTTAAGAGATTAACACCGATTAATACATCAAAACTTCCGAGTCTTAAATCACGGAGTATCTCGACACGTTCAAGGGTATCAATGTCTGAGTGGAGGTATCGGGCCCTCACACCAAGGTCAGCATAATAATCGGTTAAATCCTCTGCCATCTTTTTTGTAAGCGTTGTTACAAGAACTCTCTCGGCTTTTTCCGCACGTTTCCTTATCTCTCCAAGCAAATCATCTACCTGTCCTGAAACAGGTCGCACAGTCAGTTTTGGGTCTATAAGACCGGTAGGCCTGATTATCTGTTCAACGACCCAGCCACCAGATTTTCCAAGTTCATAGGACCCAGGAGTTGCAGAGACATAAATTGCCTGGTTAACCCTATGCTCAAATTCCGTGAAGGTGAGCGGCCTGTTATCCAGCGCTGAAGGAAGTCTAAAGCCATAACCGACAAGGGTCTGTTTTCTTGAACGATCACCTTCGTACATGCCACCGATCTGGGGGACCGTTGCGTGAGATTCATCAATAACAATCAGAAAGTCTTCAGGAAAATAATCTATCAATGTATAAGGAGGCTCACCAGGAGCCCTTCCACTCAGATGTCTCGAATAATTCTCTATGCCGTGACAATAACCGAATTCCCTGAGCATCTCCAGATCGAATCTTGTCCTTTGTTCAATCCTCTGGGCCTCAAGCGTTTTTCCCTTCTTTAAAAAATCCTCAATCCTCTCCTCCATCTCTTTTTCTATATTCTTTGATGCGGGTTCAAGCCTCTCTCTCGGTGTTATCCAGTGACTGTTCGGAAAAAGGGCAATTTTCTCGATCTTCCGTATTTTCTCGCCTGTAAGAGGATCAAACTCATGGAGTGCATCAATGTCATTGCCAAAGAATTCCATGCGGATTCCCTTATCCAGTGAGAATGAAGGATGGACCTCTACGATATCACCCCTCACTCTGAACATCCCTCTCCTGAATTCAGTTTCAGAGCGGCTGTACTGCATCTCTACAAGTCTCCTCAGTATCTCATCACGCTCAGTCCGCATTCCTTCTTCTATCACCAGGTGCATATCCATGTAGTCCTGCGGTGAGCCGATGCCGTAGATGCATGAAACAGAGGCTACGACAATCGTATCTCTTCTTTCGAGCACTGCTCTTGTCGCGGAATGTCTCAACCTGTCTATATCGTCATTTATCAGTGCATCTTTCTCTATGTATGTGTCCGTTACGGGGATATAGGCCTCAGGCTGGTAGTAATCATAATAGCTGACAAAGAACTCAACAGCATTCCCCGGGAAGAGTTCCTTGAATTCTCCATAAAGCTGGGCAGCAAGGGTCTTATTATGGGCAATGACAAGGGTTGGCTTGTTGATATGTGCAATAACATTTGCTATGGTGAACGTCTTTCCAGAGCCTGTTACTCCCAGGAGAACCTGATGTTTTAGTCCCTTTTCAAGACCTTTCGTGAGTTCCTTTATGGCCATGGGCTGATCACCTTTGGGAGAATAAGAGGTAACGAGCCTGAACCTCTCCATATTAAATACCCTCCAGAGGGCATTCCTCACATCTCGGTTTCTTCCTGCAGTATGTCTTTCCGAGTCTCACAAAGAGGGCATGATATTCATTAAAAAGCTTAACATCTCTTTTCAGGGATGAGTGAAAAAGCTCCTGAAACTCTTCATAGGGTTTTTCATGTTCCATAATCCCATGTCTTGAAAGAACTCTTTTTGTATAGGCGTCTATAACAAATACAGGTTTCTCCAGGGCATAAAGGAGAATTGAATCTGCTGTTTCAGGACCGACACCGTTGACCTTAAGAAGCTTTGCTCGTAAAGTTTGCATCTTCTCATTCTTCATCCTCTTCATGCTCCCATGATGTTCATTCATCAGGAAACCTATAAATGTCTTGAGTCGCTTCGCTTTTACATTGAAATAGCCTGCCGGTTTAATCAATGATGCAAGCTTGTCTACCCTTATTTCATGGATGCTCTTTGCGCTTAATACTTTCTCCCTTTTTAAATTCTCTATAGCCTTTTCAACGTTTCCCCAGTTTGTGTTCTGTGTGAGAATGGCGCCAACAGCAATCTCAAAGGGTGACTCCCCGGGCCACCAGTACTGGGGGCCAAAGGCACGATAGAGTCTTTTGTAAATTTCGAGTAATTTTTTCATTTAACTTCATCCTCTGAAGCCCTAACCCGAGGCAAGATGCCCCGGATATTTTCTATACAAGCTTTGCTATTTTAAAAACTCTATGAAAATAGGTCAGGCATCTTGCCTGACTGAAGATTCGACTCAATCCCATGGAATAAATTTTCTGAAAACTAATCTTACTTCCTTGACTTCAAGATCTCTAAATAGTAGTTTATTATACTTGTGAGGATAATTGGTAATGCTTGATGCAAGGTTTATAAGAGAACATCCGGAGAAGGTTATTAAAGCTCTCCAAAATAGGGGTTACGACCCGGCTATTATTGATGATTTCTTGAAAATAGAGGAAGAAAGGAGATCTTTACTCCTTGAAGTAGAAAGATACAGACAAGAAAGAAATGAGCTCTCAGAAAAGATATCCAGATTGAAAAAAGAGGGATCTGATGCCACCGCTGATACGCAGGAAGCTAAGAATATTTCAGAGGCAATAAAGATAAAGGAAGAAAAGCTGAGAGAGCTTGATGAAAAGACAAAGGACTTTCTCCTGACTATCCCTAACATTCCTCATGAATCTGTGGTTGTTGGAAAAGATGAAACAGATAACGTGGAGATAAGAAAATGGGGTGAGCCAAGGCAATTTGACTTTGAGCCGATGAACCACTGGGATATTGGAGAAATGCTTGATATTATTGACTTTGAGAGGGCATCTAAAATCGCCGGGGCACGGTTTGCTCTCATGAAGGGCATGGGCGCAAAACTCGAAAGGGCACTGATGAACTTCATGCTGGATTTGAATACATCAAAGGGATATAAGGAAGTCTTTCCTCCGATTATTGTCAATCGAGATAGCATGATAGGAACAGGGCAGCTTCCTAAATTCGCCCAGGAGCTGTTTATCATCACTGATCCCGAATTTTATCTCGTGCCTACTGCAGAAGTTCCCGTAACAAACATCCATAGAAATGAAATTCTGAGAGAGGAAGATCTGCCGATTTATTACACAGCCTATACACCATGCTTCAGGCGTGAGGCAGGCTCATACGGAAAGGATGTGAGGGGTCTTATCAGGCAGCATCAATTCAATAAGGTAGAGCTCGTTAAGTTTGTAAAACCCGAAGAATCCTGCAATGAGCTTGAATCCCTGACAGGAGATGCTGAGGATATTCTTCAGAAACTGAACCTTCCCTATAGGGTTGTAGCCCTCTGTACAGGAGATCTGGGATTTGCCGCCTCGAAGACCTATGACATCGAGGTCTGGCTTCCTGCCCAACAGAGATACAGAGAAATCTCTTCATGTTCAAATTTCACGGATTACCAGGCGAGGAGGGCGAGCATACGGTTCAGGCGAGAGGGAAAGAAGGGCACAGAGTTTGTGCATACCCTGAATGGATCTGGCCTTGCCATCGGCCGCACACTCATCGCCATCCTCGAAAACTACCAGCAGAAAGATGGAAGTGTTGTTATTCCTGAGGCATTAAGGCCGTATATGGGGATAGAGGTGATAAAGTAGAGAACCATTGAAAAATATTCAGAGACTGTGAATTACTAAAAGGGCAAGATTTAATAAATCTTGCCCTTTTCAATTAGGGAAAATTATTCTACTGTGAAGAATGTCTCTTTAGAGTCTTTTGCAGTCTGCGACTGAACAGTTGTAATCACGCTATATTTACCCGGCTTAGCATTTGATGGCAGGAATACGGGAACCGAAGAAGAATATGTGCCTCCACGACGAACTACATTTGCCTCAGGTTTACCGATGAGTTCACCTTCCATTCTTATTTCCCTTATCTCGGTTATGCTCATATCTTTATCTGCTGATTCGAGGACGGCATATGTTGCCTTGAGTTCTACCTTATCACCAGGCTTCACGGTTGCAGGTATTGCAGATACATCTTCAATTCTTAGCATTGTTCCCATGGATGGCTGGTAATTGTATTTTTGTGCCGTTTCCTCTTTTGTCTTTTTTGCATCATAGGCATAGTGTCCAATTAACCCGCCAACAAGTGCACCGGCAAGACCGCCGAGTATTGCAGTTTCTGTCTTAGCGCCTCTTTCTGCCAGTAATGCTCCTGCTAGTGCACCAGTTGCTCCTCCTGCTGCTGCGCCTGTTGCTGCACCCTTGTGTTCTTCCGGGATAGAAGCACAACCAAAAACAACGAACATGAACGAAAGGATCGTTACAATTGAGATGATTCTAACCTTCATACCACACCTCCATTCATTTTTTTTAGAGTATATAAACTTTTTGTAAAAATGTGCAACTATTAATAGTTTTCCCCCTTGACCTCTTTTATAATCATGTGCAAATATATACACGAAGTTTCGGAAGTTTTTGTTGGTTGTAGCTGCAAAGACTTGGACTTTGCGGTTTTTTTGTGGCGCAGTTCCGTAATCTTCAATTTTTTTATCAAGGAGGTGTGGTAGCAGGATGAAGGGAACAGTCAAATGGTTCAATGAATCCAAAGGCTATGGATTCATCACCAGAGAAGACGGCGTAGACGTCTTTGTTCACTATACTGACATTCAGGACAATGGTTTTAAGACATTGTCAGAAGGTCAGGCAGTGAGCTTTGATGTTGAGGAAGGACCTAAGGGCCCAAAGGCAATAAATGTCGTAAAAATATGAGCCAGCAAAGCAGGCCCCGATTCATCGGGACCTGCTTCTATAAATTCATTTATTTTCAGTTTCAAAAACTTCAACTTTTTCCCTTAATCGGTAATCTGTTTTTTTTACTCACTCAATGAATTTAAACTCATTATACCCTTTAATATTGTCATATTGTTCCCATGTCATTCCTACCTCTGCTTCCGCAAGGATAAACCCGCGTGAATCAATCCTCTCTATGTCATTCCGCACTTGATGCGGAATCCAGAGGTTTCTCGTGGAAACAGGAAGCCCATTTATTTATAAGTTCCCTGCTTTCACAGAGCCCGCCACGTACTTTATACGGAGGACAGAGTCTGGATTCCTGCTTTCGCAGGAATGACGAAAAATACAATGACAGAACTGGCAAGGTTTTTCAAAATGACCTTGCGCATTTTGGGTTAAAATTGTTAAAAATCACCAGAAATTCATATTTATTTAAGCAAAAGGGTAAATAAAGATTTTAAATGGTAGGAAAATGGGCAAGTCTTTAATTACGGTAGGCTTTTCCTCACACAGAATGGAGGTAATACCCTTTGCAAAGAAGCTTATGGAAAACCATGACGTAGTCATCATTGAAGAACCCCCGAATCCAAAATTTATAACCATGCTCAGCAAAAAGATCTCTATTGATGAGTATCTCAGCGAAGTTGAATCAGGATTCCCTGAATTTTCGCGCCGTATGTATAAACTCCTGCAATGGTTTTATCTGAGGGGCAAAGAGATTCTGCAGATAGAGCCATACATGGAACAGCTGGTGCGTATCCACCATATGTTTTTCGAAGGGAAAGAACCCTCAGACGTTCTCAAAATACCCGTGATGAGAGAAATATACAAAGCTGAAAGGAAAGCCACAGGAGCACTGCTCCGTTTTTATGAATCTTCTATGGGGAATTCCTTTCAAAAAGTGAGTGAGGCAGTAAGAAATTTTGCACGTGCTGATGCAGAAAGGTTCCGCCTCCGTGATACGATGAGAGCGAAAGCCATAGCCGAGGTCTTATCTGAAAGTAGAAGGGTCTATGTGGAAGCCGGTACAGTACACACATATCTTGAAAAGACTCTTCGACAGACAGCAGGAAAGAGGTGGCAGATCAAATCAGAATTCTTGTTAGAGCCTGTTGTAAAGAAATTGACAGGAGAAAAACAGGTTATTTCCCCTGGTGATATCCTTACGGAACATTTTATTTTACGGAGGAAAACCAATGAAAAGTTAGAAACACTTCAGGCAGCGAGGGCCCTTGTCTATATTCAACTTCTTGAAAAGGAAGAGATGACCCCTTCCAGATCAGAAAAAACTCCCCATGTCAAAGATGAAATAAGAGCAGTTGAATTAGTGAATAAACTTTCGCTATCCCAATGCGAAGAGATTTATAAAAAGATAAGGTTTCGTGGTCGAAATCAGGCTCTGGAGATAATGCAAGGCTATCTGAATTCATCTCCTCCTTCGTAAAAATTCCCTCGGTTTTCCTGCGCCCCTTGGCGGACCTACAAGCTCGTCTTCTTCCATCAATTCCATTATCTTTGCTGCCCTGTTATATCCTATCTTGAGTCTTCTCTGGATAGATGATATGGATACTTCTCCAATTGACTCACCGAACTCAACAGCCTTCAGATAAAGCTCATCCCTTTCTCCTGACATCTCATCTTCATCCTTCCCGGGTGCCTGTATTTCTTCCAGAATGGTGTAATCAGGCTTACCCTGAGACTTTACAAATTCTGTAACAGCACTTATCTCTTCCTCTGTAATAAGGGCGCCATGTACTCGGATGATCCTTGCCCCGGGAAACATGAGGAGCATATCACCCTTTCCAAGGAGCTGTTCTGCACCTTGAGAATCAAGAATCGTCCTTGAATCTATTTTTGAAGACACCTGGAAAGAAATGCGTGTCGGAAAGTTTGCCTTTATTATTCCTGTAATGACATCAACCGAGGGCCTCTGTGTTGCAAGGATGAGGTGTATGCCTGCTGCCCTTCCCATCTGGGCAAG
>Ga0129298_10001014_pt1 | contig 11708 bp, 14 predicted proteins | sample I19B2metaG_FD_94707 | JGI IMG/M metagenome (GOLD analysis project Ga0129298, IMG submission 94707) | Lake sediment bacterial and archeal communities from Gulf of Boni, Indonesia to study Microbial Dark Matter (Phase II) - ​I19B2 metaG | ecosystem: Environmental > Aquatic > Freshwater > Lake >...
ATCTGATGCTTTGGGATGAGAAGTATTGCGCCAGTGATCCAAGAAGTAATTTTAAAGGGAAAAAGACGTTAAGCATTACTTCGGAAAAAAGATACGGCCTTCTTTCTCTGAAAGGGATGAAGTCCGCAATCACCACGAGGGCGTTATTGAAGATTGCAAACCTGATCAAAAAGTGTTTTTAATTTACAGAGACGTCAGGGATGCTGTAATCTCCGGTTACTTGAGCGGACGGGGTCACGGTGTGAGAGATGCAACGCCACATCAAAGAAAAGGAATCAAGGCGACTGGGATAACCATTTTACGGAAAACACGTGCGGAAATTCCTAAAAATAGGCAGGTTACAGCTTGTAACACAATTATTCTATAAAAAATTATGTTTCTAAAAAAAATCTTCAATACACAACCTTCAAAAAAAATATTAATAGTCTCATTGCAGAAGTCTGGCACCCATTTAATACAAAATGTGATGAAAGAGGCCGGTTTTCAGGGTGTAGGGGTCGGGAAAGATTGCAGGATGTCCCATTTTTCCGGATTAAAAGATAACCAGTACCTATGGTCTCACTTCGCCCCTTCAGACGAGGTCCAGATGGCGTTGGAAGAAGGCAGCCAATCACTTTATATAATTTTTAATTTTCGAGACCCAAGAGATGTGCTTGTATCATGGTTCCACTGGCTTCATCCTAAAAGTGATAAAAGTATGCACCTGCATCAGGATTATATGAAAAAAGTTTACAGTCACTTTACCGATGACGAACTCATCAACATTTTTATCAAGAACGACAAGTTTCGTGAAGCTGAATATAATCCCATTGAGCATTTCAGATTGTCCCGGGTACTTTACTTCCACCCGCGCGTACTGAACGTGCGTTTTGAAGACCTTGTTGGTTCTAAAGGCGGCGGTACCGATGAAAAACAGTTGGCGACTATAAGCAGTATTTTCAGGTATCTCGAAGCTGAAGGTGTAGATACACAAAAGGTAGCCCGGAAAGTTTTTGACGAAAACAGCGCTACTTTCAGAAAAGGGATAATTGGAGAATATAAAAAAGTTTTGTCAGCTGAACAGATAAGGCTCTTTAACAAATTGCACAGGGATATCATACTGCAATACGGGTATGAATTAGACAATTTTGATGAACAGATCTGATATCCTTAATAACAACCAATATATACTTCGTAATTTTTAACATTAATGTTTGGTTTTAAGAAGCTGTATAAAAAATCTTATTCACAATGCGGCGAAGATCTAATTGTATACCGTATCTTATCTCTTATCGGGATAACGGATCCAAAATACTTAGATATTGGCGCCACCGATCCTGTTCACTTAAATAATACATTTTTCTTTTACGAAAAGGGATGTAAAGGTGTAAATATAGAGGCTGACCCCTATTTGTTCAAAAAGCTTGTTGCAAAAAGGCCCCGTGACATTAATTTAAATATAGGAATAACTGCACATAACACTTCCCTTAGTTTTTATGTTATGACTTCAAGAAAACTGAATACCTTTTCGAGAGAAACAGCAGAACGCTATGCAAGCTATGGGAATCAAAAGATTGAATCAATATTAAAAATTGATGTGGCCACTATAAATGAAATTGTCAGAAAATATTTTCAACCTAAGCCAAACTTTGTATCTCTTGATGCAGAAGGATTAGACATGGAAATTCTAAAATGTTTCGATTTTAAGAGATTTCGCCCAGAGGTCTTTTGCATCGAGACGTTAACTTATACAGAGAACAATTCGGAAACCAAGATCACGGATATTATAGATTATATGAAATCAGTTGATTATATAGCGCATTCCGATACTTATATAAATACGATTTTTGTGGATCAGAAGTCATGGAAAAAAAGGGGCAAGAATCAAACGATCTAAAATGCAGCCTGAGGAAGTTATCTGCAATAAAGCAAAAGTGCCTTGGATATCCCCCTCTTGCACAGTTTCTCCGTATCAGGTCGTATTTATCCTTTCTGCAGGACTTCATGAAGTTCAAGCGGAGATCAGTAAAGGACAATGGGCGTTTTGCGGTGCGCTGGAAAGACCGCTATCCATGTTTGAATGACAAAACAGCAACCACATCTTTTGATCGTCACTACGTTTATCACACCGCATGGGCCGGGCGCATACTGGCTCGAACAAACCCGGAATATCATGTCGATATTTCTTCCTTTATTTATTTTGGCGCATTGGTCTCAAGTTTCATACCTGTAAGGTATTACGATTACCGTCCTGCAGATTTGAAGTTGGATAATTTGACCTCAAACGCCGCTGATTTGCTGAGACTGCCATTTGATGATGGGAGTGTTAAATCTTTATCAAGCATGCACGTTGTAGAGCATGTGGGTCTTGGAAGGTATGGCGATCTGATTGATCCGGCCGGTGATCTTAAAGCTATCGCCGAACTCAAGAGAGTCCTGGCAGAGGGGGGTTCCCTGTTGTTTGTCGTTCCGGTTGGAAAACCCAAAATCATGTTCAACGCCCATCGCATTTATTCCTATGAGCAGGTACTGGATTATTTCAGAGGACTTCATTTGAAAGAATTTGCTTTAATCCCCGACAAACCTGAAAATGGTGGATTGATTTATAATGTTTCAAAAAAAGAAACTGATTCTCAGAATTACGGATGCGGTTGTTTCTGGTTTATAAAGGAGTAAAATGAGTTCTGTCGGTACCCTTAACGAATCGAATCGGATTGCATGGCTGGAAAAAGTTCTCAAACAAATTCCTGCCGGCTCGCGCATTCTTGATGCAGGTGCAGGCGAGCAGCAATTTAAGAAATTTTGCTCTCACCTCGATTACGTAGCACAGGATTTCGGGAAATATGACGGGAAAGGTGACAATACCGAGTTACAAAAAGGTCGCTGGGATCAGATAAAGCTTGACATTATTAGTGATATTACGTCAATTCAAGAGCCTGATTCATCTTTTGATACCGTAATATGTACAGAGGTCTTTGAACATCTGCCTAATCCAATATCAGCTATAAAAGAGTTTTGCCAGTTGCTGAAGCCAAATGGCAGACTTATTATTACAGCTCCTTTTTGCAGTTTGACCCATTATGCACCTTATCATTTTTATAGCGGATTTAATCGTTATTTTTATCTAACTCATCTAACAACCAACAATTTTGAGATACTCGAGATGGAAGCCAACGGCAATTATTTCGAATACATGGGACAGGAAATACGGCGCATCCCGGCCATGGCTGAAAAATATACAAATAAACAACCCCGCCGCCTGGAGCGTTTTGTCTTGGATTATATATTGAAAATGCTTGATCGTTTTAGCAAAGATGATAAAGGGTCTGAAGAATTACTTTGCTTCGGATATCATATACTTGCAAAAAAGAAATAGTGATAATTTGTCTGAGGAGAAAGGATGTATCCCGACTTTTTTCATATAGGCATACCTAAATCTGGGACGACAACAATACAGGCGGTATTGGAGATGGATTCGAGAATCAATAAAATTTCAAGCAGATATTTTCAAACTCCCAAGTACTTTATGGAAGACTATAACCACTGTAAACATGATCTGCTCAATATCGAAAGCGACGAAACTATCGTAAGACAGGATGGTAATTATTCTAAATTTACAGAAACAATCTTTCATATCTGGAATAAAAAACCGAGCACGAATATTATTGTTACGATCCGTGAACAAAAAAGCATGTTAGTTTCAAGATATAAATATGCTATTCACAATGGCACAAAAACGGGCTCCTTCCAGAAATGGCTTTTTTCGAAGCAGGGGATGGATTTTATCAGTATTGCAAATTATTCGATGTTATATAGAGCTATAAACATGTACTTCCCTCAAAATCAGATTCATTTTTTATTGTTTGAGGAAATGAAATACGATTACTTCAATTTCTTCAGACGTCTTTATAAAATATTAGGACTAAAAATGCCCAGCGAGATAAAACTCCTTAACAAAAATAAAGGGTTAAATAATAATCAAATATACATGCTAGAAAAATTAAACAAATACAGGATATTCAGTATGCCTGAATTTATTTCACAAATTGAATTCAGCATACATAAAAAGCTGGCAACTTTTTTTTCACGTTATATGGAGGAAACAAAAGATTTTTGGGAAAATGACACATTGAGGAAAATAGAGGAAGAATTCAGGCTGAGCAATCAGGGATTGATAAAAATGCAAGTATTTGATGCCGACACTTTAAGCACATACGGCTATATGCTTTAGAATTAGAATGCGTAACCTGTGTGTCAAAATAAAATGTAATAATTCTGCATTATTTTTCTAACGCTCATCGTATAGGAGTATGGGTAAACTGATGAGCATAGAGCAGTATAACACAGCGATAAATCAAGGGAAAAGCAGTTTCAATAAGGAACAAAAAACCGTATGATTACAAGATGGGAAAAAAGAGACGATTACTGGACGAATACCAATTCCCCGGGTTTCGCCCGCGATCTGAAATACAGGGGATATTTGGAGACCCGAGGGCTCGGGTTATCCGACTTGATAGGACACAAAAAAACTACATGCGGCTGTTGCGGGACTATTCACCGGAGTTACTACGACAAGACAGTACGACGAATACGGGATCTGTCCTGTGGGGATGCACGGATCTATCTGGGGGTGGAGGTTCAAAGAGTCCAGTGCAAAATGTGTGGGAAAGTGAAACGGAAGAAGCTCCCATGGTTGGCAAACAATCCTTTTTACACGAAGCGGTTTTCCTCCTATGTGGGGAGGAAGTGTCGTGCCATGACCATCAAGGATGTGGCAAAAGGACTGAAACTGGACTCATGCGGTCAAAGCATTGGACAAAGAGTACATGCAGGAGCAGCTTCGGCGCAATCCGGTGTCTGCACCTCGGGTAATCGGGATAGACGAAATAGCATTGAGGAAGGGACATACCTATCGGATCGTGGTAAGCGATTTGGAACGAGGGCGCCCAATTTGGTATGGTGGGGAAGATCGATCTGAGGAGAGCATGGATATGTTCTACCAGTGGCTTGGATCGAATGGTTTGGATCGAAGAAGACAAAGAAGATACAGTTGGCGGTGATGGATATGTGGAAGGCATTTGAGAAATCGACGACGAAGAATGCTTCCAATGCGGCGATTCTCTACGACAAGTTTCATGTAATAAGGCATCTGGGAGATGCGCTGGATAAAATCCGCAAGATGGAATATGCACGGCTATCGGGAGAGGATCGTTCGTATATCAAAGGGCAGAAATATAACCTTTTATCGAACCGTGAGAATCTGACGCTTGATGGGCAAAAGGCATTGAAGAAACTACTCAAGGCGAATAAACGGCTTAATGCTGCCTATCTCTTAAAGGAATCCTTTGGTCAGTTGTGGAGTTACCAGACAGAGGGCTGGGCACGACGGTTTTTCGATAACTGGAAGAACGCGCTTAAATGGCAACGGCTTGAACCCTACGAAAAGTTTGCCAAAATGATCGAGCGGCACTGGGATGGCATCGCCGCATACAGCAGACCGGAGAACAAGGTTTCATTGGGGTTCGTCGAAGGAATGAACAACAAGATCAGGGTGATCCAGAGAAAGGCTTACGGCTTAAGAGACGAGGAATATCTTCGACTGAAAATCCTTACCTGTATGCTTAAGGAGATATAAAATTACCCACACACTAAGACACGAAGATCCTTCTAAATTAAATAATTTATTTGAAGATTATATGCCTAGTAACCGACAACAATTACTTGCATTAGTCTCATGATTATTATAAAACTCTTTGGCGGCTTAGGCAATCAGATGTTTCAGTATGCCGCAGGACGCAGATTAGCAGAAACAAACGGGTCAGTGCTCAAACTGGATACAAGTGCGTTAAAAAACTGTTCGCTTCGTAAATATGAACTTGGCGTGTTTAACATCCGGGAACAGTTTGCTACTGAAAGTGAAACAGATATATTAACGGTCACAAAACAGGGGATAGCCGAAAAGGCTTTGAACCGATTATTTAATCGCCAGGCGAGACGTCCGGCCAGTTTTATAGCTGAAAAACACTTTCATTTTGACCCCGTCATATTGAAATTAAAAGCCCCGGTATATCTTGATGGTTACTGGCAGAGCGAAAAATATTTTATTGACATTGAAAATACAATCAGGAAAGAGTTCACCATAACCCTTGAGCAAGATGCTGTCAACAAAAAAGCCGCTGAGAACATAATAGGATCTGAATCTGTTTCTATCCATGTCAGGAGAGGGGACTATGTGTCAAACGAAGTGACAGGCCGATATCACGGCGTATGTTCTCTCGAATATTATCATACAGCGATTGATATGATTGCAGAAAAAATTGAAGATCCTCATTTTTTTGTTTTTTCTGATGAGCCTGACTGGGCAAAGAAATATCTTAAATCTGAATATCCTGTTACCTGTATTGACTTTAACGGTGAGGAGAAAGCTTATGAAGATTTACGTCTGATGAGTCAATGCAAACATCATATTATCGCTAACAGTACTTTCTCCTGGTGGGGGGCCTGGCTTTGTCAGGATCCTGATAAAATGGTGTATGCTCCGGCAAAATGGTTTAAAGACTACTCGATAAATACAAAGGACTTATTACCCTTGGGCTGGATTAGAATATGAAGCATTTAACTCTTCCCAGAGTTACCGTCCTTATGCCTGTTTATAACGGCGAAAAGTTCCTGAGAGAGGCAATTGAAAGCATTCTCAATCAGACATTCACCGACTTTGAATTTCTGATAATAAATGACGGGTCCACCGACCGGAGTGTAGAAATCATCAATTCCTACAAAGACCCAAGGATCCGGTTGGTTCACAATGAAAGGAATATCGGTTTGGTGCCCACCCTTAACAAGGGGCTTGACCTTTCTCAAGGACAGTATATTTCCAGGATGGACTGCGATGATATCAGCCTGCCGGATCGCCTTCAAAAACAGGTGGCTTACATGGATGCCAATTTTGATATTGATATTTGCGGGACATGGTTCAGACATTTTGGTAAGACTGGGGAAAGCACATTTTTTTTACCGGAAAACCACGAAGATATCAAGTGTGGACTTCTATTTTATACACCGATGGCTCATCCTTCTATCATAATTCGAAAGAATAAGCTTCTGGGAAATAACCTATATTATGATCCCACATATAATAATGCTGAAGATTATGAACTATGGGTGAGGTCTTTGGAATATTTAAAGTTTCATAATATCGGGAAAACTCTGCTACTTTACAGGCTGCATGACAAACAGGTCGGGTGTAGAGAATATGACAAGCAATTAACATCTTCACGAAGGGTATGGAAGACACAATTGAAAAATTTACTTATAACACCGACAGAAGAAGATTTAGATACGCACCAATCTCTTTGCACCGGCATATTTGAACGAAATGAGAATTTTTTAACAAAGGTTGAAAAATGGTTATATATGCTCCAATCTGCAAATAAAAAGCTTCGATTTTATTCTGACATGGCATTTGAACATCTTATCCATGAGAGATGGATCAAAAGCTGTTATAAAGTATACGGTTTCTCTGCACCATGTATAATGAGACTTTCCAGCTCTGTAATTTTTAAAGAAACAGAGAATAAATATAGTATAATTTTGAAATTCTTGTTTATTAGTATCTCACAAAAAATCAGAAGCCATTTATTTAGACTACCTCATGAAGTTCGCTTTCCGCAGAAGAAAACATGCCAGAAGTAAGCGTTATAATTCCCTGTTATAACCAGGGGCGATGCATAGATGAAGCGGTGGAATCTGTATTGGCCCAGTCTTTTGATGATTATGAAATAATAATTATTAATGATGGTTCAACCGATAAATACACATCTGAACTTCTGAAAAATTATTCCAGGCCTAAAACAAAGATCATACATACTTCAAATCACGGTCTGTCAGCCGCAAGAAATATGGCAATATCCGAGGCGAGCGGCAAATTCATCTTGCCCCTGGATGCTGATGATAAGATAGGCAAGGATTACCTGCTCAAGGCCTCCGAAATATTAAACAAAGAACGTGATATAGGAATACTCTATTGCGCATCCGAATTCTTTGGAGACAAAAAGGGGAAGTGGAATCTTCCCGATTATACTATGGAGAAAATGCTTTTAGAGAATTTGATATTTGCTTCGGCTTTCTTCAGAAAAGAGGACTGGCAAAAAGTGGGGGGGTATAATTCCAATATGAAGGCCGGCTGGGAGGATTGGGATTTCTGGCTTTCCATAATAAGCCTGGGAAGAAAAGTTTATAAGATCCCCGATGTATTGTTTTATTACAGGATAAAAAAACATTCGATGACTAAGAATTTGACTACTTCAGATCATGTAAAATTGCACACTCAGATATTTTACAACCATAAGAATTTATTTATTGATAATATGGAATCAATTTTCCGGGAGATGTATGATATGAAATACTCTTGGGCCTATCGGGCTTGTAAAAAATTCGAAAACCTTTTGCGGTTGTTCAACAAATTGTTTCGAATTTAACTATTTCAATCAGTTATTCCCGAAAATAGATAAATTGGTCATATGCTGAAATATTATAATTCGCAGTGGCACGATAAGTTATTTTATAGTTATATCGAATGGAAATCCGTTATATGCTCTCATTGAGTGATTCCCCTGTTCAAAGAGCCGCAGTATTTGCTCACTTTGACATCGATAACAGGATAGATGATTATGTAATTTATTATTTAAAAAAAATCAGAGAAGTCTGTGCCTGTGTCATCTTTGTCTCAACCTCTGATCTCAGAAAACAGGAAATCTCAAAAATAGAAGGCTTATGCGAAAAGGTAATTGTAAGAGAAAATAAAGGACATGATTTTATAAGTTATAAATACGGATTGTCCATATTAGAAAAAAACAAGTATGAGGAAATAGTACTCTGCAATGACAGCGTCTATGGGCCGTTTTTTACCCTATGGGAAGTATTCAATAAAATGCAAACCAGAGAATGTGATTTTTGGGGAATGACGGAAAATTCTGACATAGCTTATCATGTCCAGAGTTATTTTATCGTCTTTAAAAAAAAGGTGATTCAATCAAATTGTTTCAAAGAATTCTGGGATAATATTTCGATTGAAAACGACAAATCTGAAATAATAAAAAAATATGAAATAGGCTTGACTCAATTTTTAATCAAGGAGGGATTCATCCCCGAGGCATATATCAGGATTAAAAGTTCTTTTCTTAAAACCCTTAGAGTAAAAACATCCTTTATGTCAATTAAAAGCCATACTGATGTAATAAAAAAATTGAGACGTTTGATAAGAGGCAAACTGGGCATTAACCCAACTCATTTTTATTGGAAGGCGCTTATTACGGAATATAACATGCCATTCATTAAGGTGGCCATCTTAAGAGACAACTTCAAAAATGTAAATATAGAAGATTATCCGCATATTTTAAATAAATATCCGGATTATGATACCAGCCTTATACAAAGGCATTTGGAAAGAGTTAAAGGCCGTTATACGGTTAAATAAATCAACGATTTGACTAACGCTTACATCATCATCCTCAACTGGAACAACTGGAAAGACACTTTGATCTGCCTGGAAAGTGTTTTCCGGAATGACTACCCGCATTACAAGGTTGTCGTTTGCGACAATGGTTCAAAAGACAATTCTTTGTCATATATAAAATCTTGGGCTGACGGCATGCTGGATGCCTTTTCCACTCCCGAATTTCACTTGAGAAATTATATGTTTCCCCCTGTTCCGAAGCCAATTAAATTCAAAGACTATAATAAGAGCGCAGCTGAAATGGGTGGAGATATAGGAGATAAAGAGTCAAAATTAATCCTGATCCAAACAGATGACAATCTTGGTTTTGCCGGAGGGAATAATGTCGGATTGCGATATGCACTTTCACGTGGAGATTTTGAATATGTCTGGCTGCTTAATAACGACACCATTATCAGACCTGATACGCTATCCCATCTTGTAAAAAGAATAGGCAAATCTAACGATATAGGGATGTGCGGGTCAACATTGCTTTATTATGATAAACAACATATTATACAAGCATATGGAGGCGGTATTTACAATAAGTGGTTCGGCTTTTCAAGGCATATAGGCGCGTTCAATGATTTTAATAAACCGATTGATCAAAAGTCTGTTGAAACGAAAATGGATTATGTCGTCGGTTCTTCAATGATTATACCAAAAAAGTTCTTGGAAGATGTTGGCTTGATGAGTGAAGAATATTTTCTCTATTTTGAAGAGATAGACTGGGCAACAAGGGCAAAAAAAAATTATACACTTGCATATGCACCTGAAAGTATTGTTTATCACAAGGAAGGAATAAGTTCAGGTGCAGGAAACAATCCAAAACAGAAAAGTGCATATTCGGATTATTTTTTTATACGGAGTCGTTTGTTATATACAAGGAAGTTTTACCCTTTTGTCTTACCCACAGTTTATCTTGGGCTTTTACTTACAATATTTAACAGAATCGTCAGGCGGCAATATAAGAGGGTAGTCATGATAATAAAGATAATTTTTAATAGAGACTACAAAATTAATTCGCTTAAAAAATATTAGAGCAACTTATTCAAAAAGTGTCATTTTATGCCTACCATAACTATTGATACCCGTATGATTAACTCTTCCGGTATCGGCACATATATTCGCAATCTTGTTCCAAAGATAATATCCGCTTTCCCTGATGTGAAATTTAATCTCCTGGGGAATCGGCAGGATATCATTCAATATCAGTGGTCTTATGTAGAAAATGTTGACACCCTTGATTATCTTTCGCCGATTTATTCAATTGCAGAACAAATAGGGCTGTTTCAAAAGATACCAAAAGACACGACCCTCTTTTGGTCACCGCATTACAACATCCCATTGCTTTATCATGGCACATTAATGGTAACCGTTCATGATGTATTTCACCTCGCAATGCCTCAGTTTGTTAAAGGAAGGCACAAACGGTTATACGCCAAAGGAATGTTTTCAGCATTGAAGCATAAAGCTGATACAATAATTTGCATTTCACACTTTACCGCTGATGAGTTGCAGCGACTCACGGGTATTAACTCAGAAAAAATCAAAATCATTCACAACGGGATCTCCGAAACATGGTTTAATATCGAAAAAAAAGAGCGCCCTCATTCAAACCATTATTTGCTGTATGCAGGAAATGTCAAGCCGCACAAAAATTTGGCAAGGTTGATTGAGGCATTTAAATCTTTAGCCGGCAAGATACCTCACGACTTTGTTATTGTTGGCAAAAAAGAGGGATTTATTACAGAGGATGTGGTTGTCGAAAAAAAAGCCGCTGAGTTAGGTAATAGGGTTCATTTTACAGGTTATGTAGATGAAGACTTATTAAAGCAATATGTCGTCCATTCGGATGCCTTGGTTTTTCCCTCTTTGTATGAAGGCTTCGGGCTTCCGCCACTTGAAGCTATGGCCTGCGGTTGTCCGGTAATTGTTTCTAATACGGCTTCTTTGCCAGAAGTATGTGGGGATGCAGCGTATTACGTAAATCCGTATAATGTGGAGAGCATCGCCGAGGGGATATATAAAGTGTTTACAGACGAGACCTTAAGGCAGAGCCTGATACAGAAGGGCATTGAAAGGGCAAAGCTGTTTAGCTGGGAGAGATCAGCAAAGGAACATCTTAAGGTTTTCGAAGAGGTTTTAAATTCTTGAATCTCGCTATCATCCACGACTGGCTGGTCACTTATGCCGGGGCTGAGCGTGTTCTGGAGCAGATTATCCAGCTTTACCC
>Ga0129298_10001015_pt1 | contig 11701 bp, 6 predicted proteins | sample I19B2metaG_FD_94707 | JGI IMG/M metagenome (GOLD analysis project Ga0129298, IMG submission 94707) | Lake sediment bacterial and archeal communities from Gulf of Boni, Indonesia to study Microbial Dark Matter (Phase II) - ​I19B2 metaG | ecosystem: Environmental > Aquatic > Freshwater > Lake >...
CAGCCCTCGCCCCAGTAGCCGACTGTCGAGATGTCCACGCTGTCCAAATAGGGATGACCGTCGTATCGAGCACCCGCCGCCCGCACCAGCGCGCTCCAGTGCTTTCGGTACAGCGGATCGTCCGCGTCGGGCGACCAGATCTCGCCGTCCGCGTCCGACGGCTTGTTCGCTCGCCGTGCGCCGGAATTGCGATACCACTCCGGCAGCGGATTGCGCTGGTCGTACGGCATGAGCCGGATCATGAGCGTCTGCCCGCGCTCGCGCGCCCCTGCAAGCGCAGTGTCGATGATCTCCCAGCGGTACTTCCCCGGCTCCGGCTCGATCTGCCACCAGAACCAGCGGAAGTACGCCACCGAGCTGTCCGGAAAGTCCGGCCTCTGCGCCGCTTTCTGCGTGCGCAACTCGGGACCCACCTCCGACCACCTCTTGCCGGGATTGATGGCATCGCCGTTGAACCGCTGGAACGTCTCAATGCCCATGTGCGGGTTCACCAGCACGTCGTCGATCTGGGTTGGGCGAACGACGATCATGTCCTGCTGGCTCAGCAATGCGGACCCCGCGAACAGGAGAAGGACGGCGTACTTGCAAGTCATGGTCTAACTCCGATTCTCCCCCGAATAACAATATCGTGACCGCCGGCTAGGCAGCGAACACTGGTTCTACCGCAATTCGGCGCCCGGCCGGCTCTGGTCCGGAGGGCGCTCAGGCCGGCGGTAAAGCTCTTGTTTGAAGAACGCGGCGGCGTCCGGTCCCATCCGCGCGGCGGCGAGTTCCAGAAACAATTCCGTGGTGGCGCGGCCCGTCCAGGCGAAGCGCTCGTGAAGGGTTCGCAGAAGACGATCCAGCCTCGCGCGCCCGAAGCGCCGCTCTGCTTCGATGAACATGAGCGGAGCTTTGTTGTAGCGATTGACTTCGCGGTCCGGGGAGTCCCCTGGCGTCTCCGCGATGCTGCTCGTGGTTTGGCTCTGGGTGGCCCGGTGTTGGTACTCGGCCAATCGGCGGCTGGCGAACACTGGGCCGTGGTGGATCACCGAGACGCAGTAGGCGCTGTATTCGGCTAATCCTTCGTTGATCCAGTCGTGCGGGGCGCCGGGGTCGGCAACCATCCACCAGAAATGGGCGAGTTCATGCGCGTTGTCGTGAAAATCCTGCTCCGCGCCAGACTTGGAGCCCAGCAGCCCAAGAGCGCGCTGTTCGGAAACCACGATCAGCGGAGCCCGAGCATAGCCCCACCCGCTGCGCGGTGCATAGACGAGACGCGCGCCGGCGTTGACTTGCGGCGGGCCAAAACGGCGGCTCAACTCCGCGATCCCGTCCGCCAGAGCAGAGCGTTTGGCGGAAATCGCTGCTTCCGGGAAACGGTGGGCATAGACGGCCACACCGCTCGCGCCGTCCTCGTACCGCCGCAAGAGCGGACTTGCCAGCAGGACAATGTCCAAGCCCGGCCGGTAGGATTCCCAGCGCCAGATGACCCAGCCATCTTGCCGCCGCTCGATACGCTGGCGCCCGTTTGTGACCGCAGTGAACGATTCGGGCAGTCGCGCTTCGAGGTCGAAACGGTACTCCTTGAGGCCCTCAAACACCGGGTACCAGGCCGAGTAGCAGGCGAGTTCCACCAGTTCAGGTGCGATTTCGTTGACGCCCGCCCGTCTCTCTTTCATTACGCCGCCGTAGACGATGTGAAGTGCGCCGGCTCTCGGTGCATCTATGACCACGGCCCGGGCCGCGGGCGAAAAGGGGAGCTTCTGCGCGCCGGGATCCTCATGAAACGCAACGGTCTTGCCCCTTATCTCGATCCGCCGGACCGCGAAACCTGAATGCAGGTAGAAGCGCATCGCCGGCGGATTCCGGATCCACACCTCCGCCTCGAGTCGCTGGACTGCCGGATCGACCTGCACTCGCAATGTGTAATGTGGGATACGAGTCCGCCCCGCAACGGCTTCAGCCTGGACGGGAACCAGGCCCGCGGCGATCACAAGGCAGCACGGGATTCGCATAATTGCCACCTCGCGGTCCCGGCCTACTCAACGGCTGGGCCGTCTAGCTCCACTTTCACCGGATAGGCCCAGTCCCGTGCGGCGATCTCGATCTTCTGCCGGTTCAGTTCCACAACGACCGGCCTGTCAGCGAAGTTCTCCACCACCCACCACCGTCCCTTGTAAAGGTACAACCCCACTTCGTTCGGAGCTCGGAACGTCGTTTTCAGCGGCTTGAGCAACGGCGTACGCAGCCGGTCCAGTTCGTCCCGCGAGAGGGTCAGCAGCGTCTTCGGATCGCCGCGTACCGGCAGGATCTGTACGTTCGGCGCATCGAGCCTGACTTTCCCTTCGAGCCGCCTGGCCAGCCCGTCCGTGACCAGCACTGGCTTCCCCTTACGAATGAACTTCGTGAGCTTCGCGGGCAGTTCCGCGTCTTTCAGTGCGTGAACCGAAAAGAACGCCGCCTTCGCTTTCCCCGGGAACATGTGGCACGGGACGAGCGGCAAGCCCAGCATGCCGCAGAAATCGAATACGTACTGCTCCTCCTCGGGGTGGCTGTTGGGCGGCTTGTACGCCGCGATCCCCACGGGCTTGCGTGTGGCGACGTGCTCAGCGACTCCGAGCAGCTTCGGAATCTCGCGCCGCAGCGCCTCGATATTCGCCGGCCCAGTCCTTTGAAGCAGCGAACCGTAGCAGAACAGCACCGTCTCGCGTGCGCCTGCAAGAACGGTCTGGCGCGCCTGCTCAAGGTACGTGGGCTCGGTCGTCTCGTAAGGATCGTACCAGCCGCCGCCGGTCTTCTTGCCGCCAAGCCCGCCCAGCCAGCGCATGATGAAGTACGCCTCATACGGCATCGTGCCGTGCTTGTCGCGGTCGCGCGTCTCCGTGCCCACCCAGATCCGATCAAAGTCCGCCGTCTCCCTCACGACTTCGTAGCCGCGCTCCTGGAACCGGTCGTACCACTGCGGATACTTGATGATCAGCCGCGCCTTCGGATTCACCCGCTTGGCTGCGCCGAGCACGTAATCGCGCGACAGCCGCACCATCAGCTCCGCACGGTAGTCTTCCCACGTGTCGCCTGAAACCGAGTACGTTCGGCCACCGATGGTCACGGTCTTCGCGCGCCGGGCCTGCTCGCACTCCTCGCAGGCGCAGTCGGTAAACCAGAAGTCGTCGATCATGATCTCGTCAAACAGCCCGGCCGTGTATTCGAAGATCGCCTTCACCCGCTCCTGGGTCGGCGGGTTGGTATAACACGACAGCGGCTTCCAGCCGGTCGTGCGTTTCCCAACCCCTGTCGTGGTGACGCAGCCCGAGACGAGGAATCCTTCCTTCAGAAACCGCCGCTTTGCGCTTTCGAGCGCCTCGCGCTCCGCCTGGTAGCCGTCGCGGAACGATTCCACGTACACCTTCGTCACTCCGGTCTGCCGGCACCAGTCAATCGCCGCTTTCATCCCTTCCTCGGAGGACAGCAGGTCGCGCACGTTTTGCGCCGTGAACAGCGTCGAAAACCGGTGAACGGACGCCTTCGCCTTGGCCAGTTCCCAGAGCTCGTTTCCTGCGCAAGTCCCCGTGATCAGCAAAGCCGCCAACGCTGGAATGGTCTTCATACCTGCTTCATGCTATCTCGTGGGCACCTGCGGTTGGGTGCTCAGGTACCAGGGCATACCGTGCGTAATGGAAGTACTGCCTGAGCTTTTCCGTTGACTGATCAGAGTTTCAGAGCTAAATATGTAACTGCTCACCGCCTCTGCAATCTAGACTGAACGGCGGGAGGTTCACATGGCCGGCGCCCGAACGAACCTCCGCGGCCCAAGGAACCGCCGGTATTTCGCGGACGCCCGCCAGCACTGTTCACGCAGTACCAACTCGACTGATGGAGAGAAACCCATGTTCGGAGCGTTCGCTCGCGTGCTGCCTGTTCTCGTTCTCACTTCCGGGATAGCCTGGGGACAAACGTCGCCGGTCGTTTCGCGTGACGTCGCATCCCACATGCCCCCCAATCCCGAGAAGATCGCCGCATCCCTCGTCAAGCGGGGCGTCATCCCGGCCACAGCTTCCCTAAGGGAAATAGAAGCAGCCGTCGAGTCCTACCTGAGGCTCAAGATGTCGGGCGGCGGTCCCGACCAGAACTACAATCCCCTCGCTCGCAAGCGTGTCAATGCCGCTGAAGAGGCGCTGAACGCCGGCTCAACGAGCGCAATCCGGGGGCGCAAGCTCGGCAACACCCTCTCCGTGCCCCCGTCCTCACCACAGTGGAAGTCCCTGGCGGGGACGGGGAAGCTCCTGGTCATCCTTGTCGAATTCAGCAATACGCCCTACACCTGGCAGCCGGTGGAGGGACCTCAGAGGACGGAAGCGGGCCCTCTGCACAACCAGATTCCGGTACCCGACAACACCTTTGACCTGTGGGTGCCGGATTTCAGCGCCCAGCACTACGAGGACATGCTCTTCACACCCGGCGGCTGGACGATCCCGGCTGGTGACTACGCGGGGGAGCGCCGGGGCAGCATGAGGGACTATTTCCTCGAGCAGTCCTATGGCAGGTACACCGTCGGTGGCGACGTCTACGGCTGGTACACGGTTGACAAGCCTGAAGCGTACTACGGTGACGACAGGCCGAGCGGTGGGCACGACAATCTGCTGCCAGGAAACCGGGCGGCACTGGTCGAAGACACAGTGGCAGTGATCGGGAATGCCATCGACTGGGAGGCATACGACGCAGACGGCGACTGCCTCATCGATCACCCGCTCTTCATTCATGCCGGCATTGACCAGTCCGGAGGCGGCGGCGTGCAGGGTGACGATGCGCTATGGGCGCACAGCTCCTCGGTATTCATCAAGCTGGTCGACAAGCCCGCGTGTCTGCTCGGAGACTACGGCCTCGACGGCATCTACCTTTACAACTACACCATGATGCCGGAGGACGGCGGCGTGGGCGTTTTCGCACATGAGTTCGGCCACGACCTCGGCCTGCCGGACGAGTACGACACCGCTTACAGCGGCCGCGGAGATTCCGTCGCCTTCTGGAGCCTGATGTCCTACGGTTCGTGGGTAGGCTGGCCCGCCCAGACCCAGCCTTCCGACATGAGCATCTGGGGCCGCTACGCTCTGGGTTGGGTGCAGCCGGGTGACAACCTGGCTGTCACCAACCTAACCAGCCTGGCCAGCCTCGGCAAGACTCCGCTGGGAGTTCGGTTGGAGCAGGCCGAGCGCTGGGGCGGCGAGGGAACCTATAACGCGATACGGGTCAACCTGCCCCCGAAACTGCTGTTCGTCAACACACCCCACAGCGGCGCGTGGGAATGGTGGGGCGGCAAGGCCGATCTGATCGACACAACCTTGCGGCGCACGGTGGATCTGACCGGCAAGACCAGCGCCACCCTCTCCTTCTGGACCTGGTACGACATCGAACCCCTCTGGGACTTCGGCTTCGTCCAGGTCTCGACCGACGGCGGGGCCACGTGGACCTCGCTGCCCATCTCGGGCACAACTACCGAGCATGATCCCAGCGCCATGGCCTCGATCGTCGCTAACCTGCCTGGCTTCACCGGCAACAGCGGCGGCTGGGTGTACAAGACCTACGACATGTCTGCCTACGCGGGCCAGTCCATCCAGCTCCAGTTCCGCTACATGACTGATTGGGGTACCACGATGGCCGGCTTCTATGTGGACGACATCTCCGTGCAGGCCGACGGAACGCCCCTGTTCTTTGACGACGTCGAGACCGTGGACCCGGCGTGGACGGCGGCTGGGTGGACCCGCGACAATGGTTCCACCACAAAGACACATTATTACCTGCTCGAGTGGCGCAACGGCACGCCGATGGAAACGACGTACGATGGGACTACCATCCTGAACTTCGACGCGGGCCTGTCCTCGGTGTATCAGTACGATCCGTACGGAAGCACGGGTAACCCCAACGAACCGTGGCACTTCTCTTATTCGCTGCCGGGACTGCTGCTGTGGTATCGCGATATGTCCTATACGGACAACTGGACGGGCTCCCACCCAGGCCACGGCTTCCTGCTGGTGGTGGACGCCCACAAGCAGGCCATGTTGAGGCCGCCGTTGCCGGGTGGCGGGAGCTGGCCATGGTTCAGCCAGGTCCAGAGCTACGATGCCACCTTCGGGTTGAGCCGGGCTCCCGACGCTCTGCTCGGGTATTGGGGCATTGTCCGCAATTACGCGGGTCTCAACGCGATTCCCAATTTCGACGACAGCCTGTCCTACTGGAGCAGTACGGCTCCTGCCGCCAGCGTCAAGACGCCAACCTACGGACTGCTGTTCCGGGTCCTGGGGCAAGCTACGGATGGCTCGGCGACAATCGTAGGACTCGGCCTCAAGTAGTTCTCACCTTCTCAGACCAGGGAGCGGGCTGCACACCCCGCTCCCTGGAGGCAATGGAGGGCAGCGTCCCGTGGCTTCCGTTTCTATCCCGTAGAGGGTTTAAAGAGAGGCTCACCATGCCACACACTCCTCTTCTTCATTCGATCCGGAGTCTCATCAAACAGCACCGGCTGGCACACGGCACCGGCCAGCCTGTCGACAAGATCCGGGAGCGGGCCAGCCGCCAAGGCCCGTCCCGCCGGAAGTTCATCGCCGGCGCAACAGCCGGCGCGGCCTTGCCCTTGCTGACCCGCTGGGCCGCCCGCTCTGCTCCTGACGGTCCGCGAATCGCAATCGTCGGTGGCGGGATCGCGGGCCTCACGGCGGCGCTGACCCTCGCCGATGCCGGGGTGGCATCGACCATCTACGAGGCCCAAACCCGCGCCGGCGGCCGTATTCTCTCGGAAGGACCTGGCGTGCCGGGCTGCGGCACGTGCCACTCCGTGAACCGCAAGGTCGATCCCTCCCCCTGGGCTGACGGGCAGGTCACCGACATCTTCGGCGAGATGATCGACTCAATCCACCCCACGATGCTTGCTCTCGCCAAGCGCTTCAACCTGCCCTTGATCGACCTGCTGGCGGCCCAGCCTCGCGGCTCCACCGACACTTACTACTTCCTCGACCGGCACTACCCCAAGGCACAGGCGGATGCGGACTTCGCGGCGCTGTATCCGGTCCTTCGAGACGACCTCCACGCCGCCGGCTACCCTACTACTTACAACCGAAGCACCCCAGGCGGCCGCGCGCTGGATTCGATGAGCGTCTACGACTGGATCGAGTCGCGCGTACCGGGGGGCCACGCCTCCCCGTTGGGCAGGCTCCTCGACGCTGCCTACAACATCGAATACGGTTCTGACACCACCGACCAGAGCGCGCTGAATCTTGTGTACCTACTCGCCTACAGTAAGCCGAACCAGCTTCAGATGTACGGCGACTCGGACGAGCGCTACCGGATCGCCGGGGGAACGGACTTGCTGACAACGGCTATCGCGGACCATCTGGGCATGGACACCACGGTGAAGCTCGGTTGGGAGCTTGCCGCCTTGGCCAAGGCCTCCGACGGAACCTATGTCCTCTCCTTCGAGGGCAAGAAGGAAGTTCGGGCCGACATCGTCATTCTCGCTCTCCCGTTCGCGGTGCTCCGCAACCTCGATCACAGCCGGGCCGGCTTCGACGAGTTGAAAGAGTTGGCTATCCGAGAACTCGGCGCAGGCCACAACGGCAAACTTCATCTCCAGTTCACCACTCGTTACTGGAACCAGCCTGGTCAGTGGGGCATCGGTAATGGCTCAACATACTCGGACACCGGCTACCAGTGCTCATGGGAATCCACCCGCGGGCAGCCCGGTCAGAGTGGCATCCTCGTCGATTACACCGGCGGGAGCGTGGCTGATTCGATGTATCTGAAGCACCCGTATGGAGATTCCGGGGATCCGCGAGTGATCGCCGACGCGCGGCGTTTCCTGGCGCAGATCGAGCCGGTCTTCCCGGGCATCAGCGCCCATTGGAACGGCAGGGCCGCCTCCAGCATGTCCCACCTAAGCCGCTTCTACAACTCGGCGTACTGCTACTGGCGCGTGGGTCAGTGCCAGACCATCGCTGGCTATGAGAGAGTGCGCCAGGGCAACGTGCTCTTCGCCGGAGAGCACACTTCGCTCGATTTCCAGGGCTGGATGGAGGGGGCAGCGTCCGAAGGGGTCCGGGCGGCCCGAGAGATTCTGAACATGCTGAAAGGCCCCAAGTACGTGCTACACCGCGCCCTTGACGAAACGGTCCGAGCGGACTAAAGTGAAAAAACCACGCCAAAGGCTGGGGCTACCTGCACATGATGGAGACAGTTCGTGACATTCTTGAGGGCAAGGGGCATGCGGTCTATTCGCTGCCTCCGGAGGCATCCGTCTACGATGCCATCGCCTTGATGGCCGATAAGGGCATCGGCGCGGTGCTGGTGATGAAGGAAGGCAGGCTCGCCGGCATCGTCTCCGAGCGCGACTATGCCCGTAAAGTGATCCTCAAGGGCAAGCTCTCTAAGGAGACGCGCCTCGACGAGGTCATGACTAGCCCGGTCATCATCGTCGGCCCGGACCAGACCGTTGACGAATGCATGCGGATCGTGACTGACCGGCGCATCCGTCACCTGCCGGTCCTGGACGGGGACAAGGTTGTCGGAATGGTTTCGATAGGCGACCTCGTGCGGGCGATCATCGCCGCCCAGGAAGCCACCATCCACCAGTTGCATAACTACATCGCCGGCTCCTACCCAGGCTGACCAATCACCTGTGATCGCTCACTTCCCGAACGTCAGCACCGCGCCTGACTGCGTCGATGCGTCGCCGATCGTCAGCACAACGGGCAGGTCACCCTTGCGCTCCAGCGCAGGCGTTTGGATATTGACCTGGAACAGCCCGGCGTAAGTCATCCCGGCGAAGAGCACCGGCACCGGCACTCCATCTACGGTCACGCTGATCCGGGAGAGGTCGGGCACCGGGTAGACGCCGGTCAGCACCTGGCCGGTCGGGTACGGCTCGGCGGTCCTCCCGAGGCCGTTGGCGTACAGTTGCAGGTAGTCGCCTTCCCTGGCCGGGCGGCTCTCGACGCCCGGGAGCGCGTCTTCGGGAGCGACGCGGATCGCTGTGTTCGCAATGAGCGCCGCGATCTGGAGATTCCCCCCGAGCGGGTACGTGAAGAAGCCTGGGGCCTGCTCCTCAATTGTCACTTCCGCCGAGGAACCGCCGTGCGCCGCGATCACTTCAACCGTGGCGGGGCCTGCGGGAAGATCCGGCGGCGCGAGAACGTTCATCTGCCCTGCTCCCGCATAGTGGATGTAACCGTCTTTTCCGCCGATGCGGACCCGGAGGCCGCCAAGCACCGAAGGCAGCGTCTTGCCGTCCGCGATGGCTGAATCCCAGAAGTAATCCTTGTCCGCGAAGTTGCTGCCGAAGATCGAGAAGAAACTCCCCAGCGCGATGGGATCCTCGAAAGTCGCCCCGTTCACCACCCCGCCGGGCGCAATCGCGGGCGCCGCCGTCATTCCGAGCAGTTCGTAAAGCGCCTGGAGCTTCACCGTACCCAGATTGACGATGTCTTCCGTGGCGCCCCAGCATCCGTAGCGGCTGTACGCACTGCTCAGGGTGAAGTACATGTAAAGGTCGCCGCCCTGGGCGAACCAGTTGTCCTTGATGTCGTGGATGATCACGTCCTTCATCCCCGGGTGGCGGTTGGCGAGAATGCGGTTGCCGATGTTCACCGTGCTCCCGCCCCCGTTGTCCGGCCCGCCCTCGTAAACGACGTGCTTTAGGCCGAAGCTCCGCGCAACGGCGTTCAACTGCCTCGTGTACCCGACGCCGTTGTCGCTGTCGGTTCGCATCCGCTGAAGCACGCCTTCCACAGAGACGCCATTCTGCCTCGCCTGCTCGTCGTTGAAGTAGTGCGTCTGCGCCATTGCATAGAAGAACCGGTCTGGCGCCCCATAGGTGCTCTTCACCCAGTTCAGGACCCCGGCGTACTGGTTGGGGAAGATCGTCCAATGCGCGTACACCGGACGGATCAACGCGGGGATCGCATCGCTGCCGTAAACTTCCTCGAAGATGTTGCCGATCTCGATCAGCCTCCTGGCGTGACGCCGGCGTGCCCACTCCTCCGGGTCCGTCGCCCCATCAATGTTGAGCGTGGAGCCTCCGGCCCGCACCTCAGCTTCGGCTGCGGCCCGGTTCCAGCCGTAACCCGTGAAGATCGGGTTCCACACCTCGTTGCCGTGCTCGATGTAGATCTTCAGGCCCGGCCTCAGCGTGTCGTGCAGCAGCCGTGCCAGTTCGCGCACGTAATCATCCGTTGCCGATACGGGAACGTTAATCCAGATGTCCTTGCCGGTGACGTTCGCGAGCAGCACGACGTACTCCCACGCAAAGCCATGCTTCTTGCCGTAGTTCTGCTGGGTTGCGTCGGAAGGCACGTGGCGCTCGGACCACTCGGTTTTGTTGTCGGCGTCCGTGTAAGCCGGATCGTGGCCGTTGGTGTCGGTGAACCCCATGAAGCGCAGCACGCTGAACGGCATCACCGACAGCAGAAACTCGGTGGTGAAGACCTGGGTTGTGTCGGCAGCGTACCCCGGGCGGATCAGCTTCAGGTTCCTGAAGCCGCTTCCCGGCGCGCTCGCCGGCGTGCGCCGCGTGTTCGTGAAGCTCAGTATCAGAAGTCCGGTCTCCCGTGGGACGATGACCTCAGCTGTCGTCAAGTTCGTCGCCTCGTCGTATCGCTGATTGGCGATCAAGGCGCTCTCGCCGGCGTTGGTGATGGTCGCCTGCCCTTCAAAGGACAAGCGATACGTCCCGCTCCAGTCGGGCTGGAACCTCGCTGGATCGTCGATCGGCGGCGCCCACGCTGGAATGGGCCGGATGTCAAAGAAGACGGCCTGGGTGTCGCTCAGCGGCCAGCCGTTCTCGTCAGCCGGCGCCGGAGCGCTGCTGTTCGGGAGCGTGAACGGCCGGAACACCTTGCCCAGGTCCACGAACATCCGCGAGCGCGCCCCCTCGGCCCCGCCTTCGATCTCCGCGCCGATCAGCCCGCGATAGGTCTGCGCTCGCGCCGGAGCCAGCGTCAGCGCAAGGGCGGCTGCGATGGCGGCTCGTCTCATCTCCTCAGCCACTTTTTGAGAAACGCCAGGCCGCTCTCGAGACTGATCTCGTGGCCGCCCTCGTGCAGGTCCATCTCCATGCGCTCCGCCATCCCAAGCCGCCGGTAGTGCTCACGCGATGCTTTGAACTCGTCGATCACCTGCGGCCACCACGCGATGCCGTCCTTCTTGCCGGTCTGGATCAGCAGCGGTCTCGGGCAGATGAGGCTCACGGCGTCGCTGTCCGTGAACTCCGTCAGCCAGCCATGAAAGAAGGCGTGCTCTTCATCGGTTTCGAGAAAACAGCTATAGCGCGGGTCGGGAATCACCATCTTGTTCCGGCGATGGTTGAACCACGCCGTCACCACGCCGCACTGAATCCGCGGCTCGAGCGGCATCCAGAACATCGTGGCCATTCCCCCCAGGCTGATGCCCCACATCCCAACGTGCTTCCCGTCGATGCGCTTGTCCTGGAGCACTTCGTCCAACAGGGCCTGAAGGCGCGCCAGTTCGATGCCCGGCAGGCTCGTGCCGGCCAGGCGCGCCAGCCGCTCGATCCTATTTCGCTTCTCCCCGGTGCGGAGATTGAACGGCGCGAGCACCGCGAAGCCCTCCTTCAGCAGGGCGTGGCCGTAGTCCTTGTAGAGGTTTTTGTCGTCGCCGATTCCGAAGACCCTTTCGGGAACGCTGTCGATGCCGTGTTGTGCGATCACCAGTGGCG
>Ga0129298_10001018_pt1 | contig 11690 bp, 11 predicted proteins | sample I19B2metaG_FD_94707 | JGI IMG/M metagenome (GOLD analysis project Ga0129298, IMG submission 94707) | Lake sediment bacterial and archeal communities from Gulf of Boni, Indonesia to study Microbial Dark Matter (Phase II) - ​I19B2 metaG | ecosystem: Environmental > Aquatic > Freshwater > Lake >...
CATTTGGGCTTGGGACCTAGAGGTTCCTTATGGAGACAAAAACTATTATGGCGAGACATCATGGGGACCAACATTGTATTGTTATGGCGCCCTTTACGCAAGAAACATAATAGTTGACTTTGTAGACCCAACGTTCGAAGACATGAGACAATACAAGGTTGTGTTCGTTCCATCTCTGATGTTGATAAACAAGAAAGTTGAAGAAAACCTTAGGGCCTACGTTGAGAAGGGAGGAACCCTAATAGCCACGCCGAGAACAGGCGCAAAAAACTGGAACAACGTCATAACTGAAGAAACGTTGCCAGGATGCCTAGCAGACGTCTTCGGAACAAAAATAGAAGAATACACGGGGTTGCCTGGTGGAGAAAAAAATAAACTAGAGACTGTTGAAACTGAACTCGGCAGACAAAACGTTCACGAATGTGGAAACTGGGCTGAATTGCTCGCGCCTGAGGAGGCAAAGGTTATCGCCTATTATCAGACAGGAACCTACAAGGGTAAACCAGCTGCCACATCAAACAGTTTTGGCAAAGGAATAGCGATTTATGTTGGAACCTTCGCTGAAAAGGTATTTTACCTAGATTTGGTCGATTGGCTCATTAAGAATGGAAAAGCTATGCCAGTTTTGTCTTCTGTTGTCGGATTTGAAGCAACAGAAAGAATAGGCTCCGAACACAGTGTTGTCTTTGCATTGAACCACGCCCAAAATGCAGTCAGCGTGCCCTGTGGTGGGGAAGAGTTTAAAGACCTCTTATCAGGCGAAAAGGTTACAGGACGCATAGATTTAGGAGCCTTTGGCGTCAGATTCCTTCTGAGACAAAAATGACCAGCCAATTTATTATAGCTTCAGAAACCTTGTGAACATAATCTGATGTAACCAAAAGTCACACCGAAAAGTAGTTAATCCAGGTTGCGGTCAATCTTGGGTGTGATGCCGATTGGTCAAGATAAATTTCTGGAAGATGCACGGGCTGGGCAACGATTTCGTCATCATTGACAACCGAAACCGTCAGTTGCCAGAAAAAGAACTTGGCAGAACCGCGGAGAAACTTTGTAAAAGATACTTCTCAATAGGTGCAGACGGCTTACTTGTCTTAAGCAACTCTTCAGTCGCGGATGTGAAAATGAGGATTTTCAACGCTGACGGAAGCGAAGCTGAAACATCAGGCAACGGCATCAGATGCTTCGCCAAGTACTGCTACGAAAACGGTGTAACTAACAAAAAAGAGTTAAGGGTTGAGACGCTTGCCGGAGTGAAAACTGTCTGGCTGGAAACAGAGAAGGGTAAAGTTATGTCAGTAACGGTTGACATGGGAGAACCTATCCTTGAGAGGCAACGGATTCCTGTCGTCGGAAACGGGAAATGCGTCAACGAAGACCTCCAAGTGGAAGACGTCAACTATAAAATGACGTGCGTTTCAGTCGGGAATCCGCACTGCGTAATCTTCGTCGAGAACGTTGACAATTTCCCAGTTGAAACCATAGGTCCAAAAATCGAGAACCACAAAATGTTTCCCGTGAGAATAAACGTCGAGTTCGTGCAGCCGTTGAACCGAAAAGAGCTTAAAATGCGCGTGTGGGAACGTGGCGTTGGAGAAACAATGGCGTGCGGAACAGGGGCATGCGCAACAGTAGTAGCTGCGAATCTTCTGGGAAAGGTTGGTAATTTTTGCACGGTTCACCTGTTAGGCGGTGACCTCAGAATACAGCTTAAGGACAATAGAATCCTGATGACTGGTCCATCTGAGAAATCTTTCGAAGGCATCGGAATTATAGGTTCCACGTAACAATTTAAAATACACAAAAAGCGGTAAGACCCTAAAACGGGCTTAGCCAAGATTAAATAGTACCATCGTAGAAGGTCCTATAAGAATGTGTGTCATTACACATGTCATAACACCTTCTGTCTCAGCATTCCTTTTTCCCTTTTCATTCTTCCCCTGATCTAAGCTGAGAGCAAGATAAATGATGGAATATAAATGCAAAGCAAGTATTGAAGCTGAACAAAATTAATATAATATACCACAATACTATAACTATAGGTGATATTATGAGCCGAACTATCTCCAATCGAAATAGTGTGTTCTTTATTGCCACATTAATGTTACTCACAGGGATGGTTTCATCTATAGTAAATGTCGTCGCGCAACCAGAGGCCACAGTAGATATCAAACCAGAAACTTTGAACTTGAAAAGTAAAGGTAAGTGGGTTACTGCTTTCATTGAGCTTTCCGAAGGCTACAATGTTGCAGACATTAATGTAACCTCAATATTAATGAATAATACTATTCCAGTGGATCCAAGGCACATAACTATTGAGGACTATGACAATGATACCATTCCAGATTTGATGGTTAAATTTGATAGACAAGCAGTGACTGACTTCATCCTTGCGAATTACGAGTTCACAGGCAAGTTTGGGATAGTAACATTAACCATAACTGGGAAACTTAATGATGGAACACAATTCCAAGGAAGTGACACGATTAAAATTATACGACCAAAAGTTTAATCTTCGACTTCATCATTATCTAGCCAAACTTTTTTCTCATATTTTTTACTGCACTAAACATGTATCTCATGAAATGTTTAATACCTTTCTCATACAAAGCTGAAGGTACATGACACTTAAGGATTGCACACACCAGCTTTCAGCAGGCCAAAGGAGGAATCTTATGCAAACAGACAGGAAGGAAGCCTTGAAAAAACTGATAAGAAGTTTACACGAAGGAACTGACCCAGAGAAAACGAAGGTTAAATTTAAAGAAATATTAGGAGAGGTCACGTCGACAGAAATCGCATGCATCGAGGAGGAACTCGTGGCTGAAGGAATGCCCCGCGAGGAAATCCACAGGCTGTGCGAGGTTCACCTTGCCTTATTCAAAGAGTCAATCGAAAAGGAAAAGGTCCTATCTCCCGAAGGGCATCCGATAGGTATCCTCATCGAAGAGCACAAGATTCTTTTAAAATTCGCTGAAGACCTAAACACAGCAGCAAAAACAATGAAGGAAGCTAAGGGTTTTGCAGCCTCAAAAGACGAGATGGACCACTTAACTAACATATTGGAGCACCTTAAAGAGTCTGAAAGCCACTATCTGCGTGAAGAAAACGTTCTTTTTCCGCACCTAGAAAAGCACGGCGTAACTCAACCGCCAGCAATCATGTGGATGGAGCACGACAGAATCAGGCAGATTGAGAAGGAACTTTTTGCAGCCGTCGAGACACGAAAGGAGGCAGGATTTCAGAATCTCGAGATTAAGCTCGAAGAGACAGCTCTTGCCTTGGGTGAGATGCTTTCAAGCCACTTCTACAAGGAGAACAACATCTTGTTCCCGACGGCTTTGAAAGTTATTGAAACTACTGAGTGGACTGAAATTAGAAAACAGTTCGACGAGATAGGTTATTGTTGCTTTACGCCTCAACCTATAGAATTAGTTGCTGAAAAGCCTGAATCTTCAGTTCCCATACAGGTTACAGCAGCCGCTATTGTATTGGAGACTGGTTCGTTCTCGAAAGAGGAGTTGGAAGCTGTGCTTAACACGTTGCCTGTGGATGTCACGTTCGTAGACAAGGATGACACGGTGCGCTACTTCAGCCAAGGCAAGAACAGAGTGTTCGTAAGAACCAAAGCTATCATTGGACGCAAGGTTCAGCAATGTCACCCCCAGAAAAGTGTGCACATAGTAAACCAAATACTGGAATCCTTCAAAAAAGGCAACAGAGATGTAGCTGAGTTCTGGATAAACCTCAAAGATAAGCTTGTCCTCATCAGATACTTCGCAGTCAGAGACAAGAACGGCGCATATTTAGGCTGCCTAGAAGTTACGCAGGACATTACAGACATTAAGAAGATTGAGGGCGAAAAAAGGCTGCTTGACTGGAAGTGAGTCTAGTCATCTTAACAATGCGAAATGAGTTATTAACTGTCTCATGAAGAGATGTTTTCGAGTTTCTGCAGGAAATCTTCCGCCTTCTTCAGCATCTTCTTCGAGTTCTTGTATTGCAGTAGACTCAGTGCTTCCTCGAAGCTTAGCCACCTTGCGCCTACGTGTTCCTCGGAAATTTTCACGTCCACATTCTCGGTTTTAGCAAGAAAATAAGTGACCTTTTTGTGAACTGTTTGCCCCTCAAGTCTGTAGAACCAACTGGCGTGTTCCTCGAATCCTTCGATAATCTTTAATTGCTCAGCAGAAAGCCCGGTCTCCTCTTTTGTTTCCCTTATAGCTGTGTCTTTAGGGGTTTCGTCTTCTCTGATGTTGCCGCGTGGGAAATCCCAGTAGTCACCTCTGTAATGGTAATGCAAAAGCAGGTACAACCTTTGACCTGAGAACCTTCGGAAAACGATGATGCCTGAGCTAGCTTCCCGCATTACCACACACAATCAAGGAATAATCTTTGCCCAGTATATTACATTTTTTATATTATTCCACTTCTTGTTCACTAACGAATGCAAGCCAAAAAATGCGTATAACCTGACTAACAAAAAGGCATATATCTTGGTCGTTGTATCTACTCTGGGAAGGATCGGTTTTGGGTTACGACGTAATAATTGTTGGAGCCGGTCCAGCAGGAATTTTTTCAGCACTTGAACTAGCAAAAAACACAGACCTCAGCATCCTCATGCTTGACCAGGGACCAGACATCGATAAACGAAAATGTCCCGCAAGCAGGGGGTTTGGATGCGTAAACTGCGACCCGTGCATGCTTCTTTCAGGTTGGGGCGGTGCAGGAGCTTTCAGTGACGGCAAACTTACGCTTTCAACATCTGTGGGTGGCTGGCTGGACGAATACATTGGTCAACAAGCATTAGTAGACTTGCTGGATTATGTTGACAAGACTTACACGAAATACAGCAACTCTCCAACCGTTTACGGTCAAGACCAAGACGAGGTTGAAAAAATCGAAAGAGAAGCCGCCTTAGCCGGGTTGAAGCTGATACGCCAGAAAATAAGACACCTTGGAACAGACACGTGCGCCGAGATTCTGCAGAAGATGCGTAAGGAACTCAACAGCCGAGTGGAAGTTAGGACGAGAACCGAGGTTAAAAGCCTTTTAGTAAAGGACATGAAGGCTAAAGGCGTCGAAACCTCTGACGGCGAAAAAATGTACGGAAAGTACGTCATAGCTGCGCCTGGACGCGTCGGAGCGGAATGGTTGAAGTGCGAAGCCCAATCGTTAGGTCTTAAGACCCTTAACAACCCGGTAGACGTTGGAGTCAGGGTTGAAACTCTTGCTTCTGTCATGGAAAGACTTACCAAAGTTCTCTATGAGCCTAAGTTCATCTACTACTCGAAAGCCTTCGACGACCAGGTGAGAACCTTCTGCGTGGCACCGTATGGAGAAGTAATCACTGAATCCTACGGCGGAATAATCAGCGTGAACGGGCAAAGCTACGCCGAAAGGAAAACTGAGAACACAAACTTCGCCATTTTAGTCAGCACGGCATTCACGTACCCATTTAGGGAACCCAACGCATACGGCGAATACATTGCACGTTTAGCAAACTTGCTGAGCGGATGCGTCGTAATCCAAAGGCTAGGCGACTTGGATTCAGGTAGAAGGTCAACAGAGGAACGCATAGGCAGAAGCGTCGTGAAACCAACCTTGAAGACAGCTGTTCCGGGAGACCTCAGCTTCGTTTTGCCCTACCGTTACTTGGCGGACATCCGCGAGATGCTTGAAGCCTTAGACAAAGTGGCGCCTGGCGTTTCAAGCAAGCACACCCTACTTTACGGTGCTGAAGTAAGGTTCTAGTCAAGTCGGCTGGAACTGAACGAAAGCCTAGAATCCCAGAGCCGTAACCTTTTCACAATAGGCGACGGAGCTGGAGTGACCCGAGGGCTGATTCAAGCAAGCGCAAGCGGTGTCATCGTCGCAAAAGAAATAATGAAAAGAGAAAAAACCGTGCCAATTAAATCCTAATGGCTGACAGTGAAAACGAGAGGTCATACCTACAAATTTTAGTTAAAAGGAGCTTAAAACAAAGATTATACAGTGTACCCAGAAAAACGAATCTTAACTATTGACTTCATGAAGTTCTAGGAGCTGCAGCTAGGAGACGAAATCATAGTTTCAGTAACAAAGGCAAAGCGAGAGCATGTACGTGAGAGGACGTCTTAGATTGGGATCTTTTTCTATACGAGACCAACCATCTCAGAAAAAGCTTGGATATGTCTAAAGTCTTGTTATTTTACATGTTGTGAGAAGAAAATAAACAAACACATATGGTATTAGGCTGATTTTATGATCTTTTTCCATATTTACTACATAAGCTCTTCTTTTTTTGCTGCTATTCCGTAAATAGTCAAACCTAAACCCAATAATGCTAAAATGATTCCGAGGAAAGCAATCAATATAGCAACTTGATATTGTATTTGTGCAGATCCATATAAAAACCTTGCAAGTTGCCCAGCAAATGTCTGGTATTCACCTATAGTAATGAAGCCAGAAAAAAACAAAAGTCCCCCAAATATCAAAATAATGATGCCCAAAATGAAATATTTTTCTTTCATTCTTATATCCTTCGCACTAAATTTTATTTTTTCAATTAAAATATAAATCTTTTATTAAGATTTCTCCAGCCTACCTCAGTAAAGCCTTACAGCAGTCTGCTGCAGGTCAAGGAAAAAGTGTAATGCAATCTTATTAGTAAAGATGAACATAAAGAAATATAAATGAAGCCTTAATGTTAAGGGGTGACGGACAATTACATTTCTTGTCGGAATCGTTGGTAAACCAAACGTGGGTAAGTCGACGTTTTTCAGCGCTGCGACTCTTGCCACGGTCGAAATTGCGAACTATCCGTTCACCACGATTAAGCCTAACCGCGGAATTGGATACTTAAGGACGCAATGTGTTTGCAGGGAGCTAAACGTGAAAGACAACCCAGTGAATTCCGTTTGCATCGACGGTGTAAGGTTGATTCCTGTTGAACTTGTCGACACAGCTGGGCTTGTGCCTGACGCGTGGCAGGGAAGAGGGTTGGGAAACCAGTTCCTCGACGAGATACGGAAAGCCGACGCGCTCATTCACATCGTGGACGCTGCTGGCTCAACAGACCTTGAAGGAAGGTTAATCGCTCCTGGAACGCATGATCCTCTTGAGGACGTTCGGTTTTTGGAAAAAGAGATTACTATGTGGCTTGTACAAATTCTGAAGCGTGACTGGCTTAAAATTGCGAGAACCGTTGAATCTTCACGGATAGACCTTTACACTATGCTTGAGGAAAGGCTCAGCGGGCTTTCCATAACTCGTAGACACATTTTAGAGGCTCTGCGGAAAACGGGGTTAAACGCCGACAAGCCTACAGCGTGGAAGAATGAGGAATTTTATGGGTTTGTCGACACTTTAAGGACAATTTCGAAGCCGATGCTCATAGCAGCAAACAAGATAGACGTGTCTCCAGCGGAAGAAAACGTTGAGAAACTAAAAGAAACCGGATACACCGTTATCCCATGCTGCTCAGAAGCTGAACTTGCTCTCAGAAGGGCAGCTGAGAAGGGGTTGATAAAGTACTTGCCCGGGGACAAAGATTTCGAAGTTCTGAACCCAGCCAACATGACCGATAGACAGAAGAAAGCCCTAGAAATCATCCGTGAAAAAGTTCTTCAACACAGAACCACAGGCGTTCAGGAAGCCATCAACACCGCGTTTTTCGAGCTGCTGAACATGATTGTGGTCTACACGGTTGAGGATGTTGAAAAACTTTCCGACCACAATGGAAGAGTTCTACCTGACGCAAGGCTTGTGCCTGAGGGAACAACCGCACGCGAACTAGCGTTCATAGTTCACACGGAACTTGGAGAAACCTTCATTCATGCGGTTGACGCTAAAAGCAGAATAAAACGTGGAGAAGACCATGTGCTTCAGGACAAGGACGTAATGTCAATAGTCAGCGCAAAAAAAAGAGCCTAATAAAGCACACGAGAACACATTTATTATTGTATTTTTTATGGATACTAAAAAAATTTTAAAAACGTATTAAACTATCAACTAAACAACATTATATATGCAATCAATTTAAGGAGACACACCGTATGAAAGCTTGGGAACTGCACAAACACATGCAAGAAGTTGGAAAATGGGTAAACTGGAAAAAAACAGTTGACACGTTTCTGTTCGGAGACCCCGATTCTAATGTTAAAGGAATAGCGGTTTCATGGATGCCAACGTTTACTAACCTAAAAAAGGCGCTTGAAGCTGATTGTAACTTGTTTATTACGCATGAGCCTCTCTATGCTGTGACTGTTGATGACAAAGGAAAAATTAATGGTGGCTCTCCATCCGTCGACATTCACTTAAGACCACTTCTAGGAGTGACGTTTAACAAGGATGATGTTTGGGTCGAGAAGTACGAGTGGCTGAAAAAGGCTGGAATGATCGTTTATAGATGTCACGATTTCTGGGACGATTATCCAGACATAGGCATACATGGCGCTTGGGCAGATTGGCTAGGCTTTAAAACAGAGCCTGTGGCGTCAAAAAGGTTTTATGAAGTTCACGAGGTTGAGAATGTCACGGTTAATGAGTTAGCTCGAAAAATCCTTAGCCGAGTAAAGCACTTGGGGCAGGAAGTCGTCCACGTCATTGGCGACAAGGAAAAGAAGGTTTCACGGATAGCTGTTGGTACAGGTGCCATCACAAATTACCGCGAGATGAATAGTTTAGGAGCTGATGTGCTTTTGGTTACAGACGACGGAACAAGGCTTTGGGAGTCTGGACAGTGGTCTCTCGATTCTGGAGTGCCTATAATATTGGTTAACCACTCTACATCAGAGGAGCCAGGAATGAAGACTTTGACTCTTTACTTACAGAAACAGTTTCCCGATGTTCCCGTGAAGCACATAGCAACAGGTTGTATCTACAGAACCATTAAATAGCATTACTTGCCGAACCGTCTTTTCCGTTTTTGATATGTTCTAATAGCTCTCAAAATGTCGATGAGCCTAAACTCAGGCCAGTAAACATCAAGGAAGCACAGTTCACTATAGGCTGACTGATACAAGAGGAAGCCGCTTAACCTTTCTTCTCCAGAAGTTCGAATGATTAAGTCAGGGTCCTGTTTTGGAAGATAAGCCGTGTAAAGGTATTTCTCGAAGACTTCCTCGTTTATCTCGTTCGGCGACAAACTTCCTTCAATAATGTGTTGTGCAATCTCTTTCGCCGCGTCAACTATTTCTGCTCTTCCACCATAAGCCATGGCTATGTTCAAGAAGTGGTCGTTGTAGTCTTTGGTTTCACCCTCAACCTTTCCTATCCATTCTTGAATGTTACTAGGGAGAAGGCCAAGTCTTCCAATGAATTTCACCCGAACCTTATGCTTGTGAATGGCTTCTTCCTCGAGAATTCTGCGAAGCTTCTCTTCAAACAAGCCCATAATTTCCTTAACTTCCTCAGGAGACCGCTTAAAGTTCTCTGTAGAAAAAGCATAGAGGGTTATCGTCTTAACTCCGAGGTTCAGGCACCACTCGAGCACTTGTTCAGTTTTTTCAGCCCCAAAGTAATGACCCTCATTAGGGTTCATGGAATGGTTCTGAGCCCATCTCCGATTCCCGTCCAGAATAATAGCTATGTGTTCAGGCTTTGGTTGGTCCTTGATTTGCTCCCAGAGCCACTCCTCATATATTCTGTAAACACCTAGAGTAGAAAGTAACCCTTTTAACATGATGTTGCTTCTCCCATTCTTGATTCCTCTGTTGAGTAAACGTGTGAGTAATTATAGTCTTTAGGCTGATATAGATTTGCATCAAATAAAACTTTGTGAATTCTAAGCAAAATTTCCATACAGCCTTGACCAAATAACAAGCAATGCTCTATTTCAATGTTCAGCAGATGATTGTTGCACATCAGTTTTCCCATGTTTTTGGTCTGGCTCTTTCTCTTCTTCTACTCTGTCTTTGAGTACGTATTGGAATCTTCGGCTTAGGAAGTGAGTGCTAAGTCCAGAAGCAACAATGACGATTATTCCTACAATCGTTGAGGCGACAAGCGTGTCTGTAGGCAAGGTGGGATTGAGAATGACAAGTGAGACTGCATTAAGGATTGTCCATGACCAAGCCGTGATGATTACAAGAGCAGCGGTTCGCCAAAACCTTGAATCACGGTCTAGAAGATACCCGACCGACCTGCCAGCTAGGGACACGCAGACTCCGATTATTATTAAAGTTGACGATTTCTCGATCAGCCATCCGATTATTTGAGGTAGAATCTCTATAAAACTCCCCACGTCAATTGGGAACTGTATAATGATGTTAAAATTTGCACTGATGTATGTCCAAGCTTGATAGAAGCCAACGCCTGCTAAAAGGAAACCTGCTATCAACGAGAAATTCGTGACAAGACCTGAAATGGTGTAATGGTATGGACGGGAGAGGGCTGATGAAATTTTCCGGTCGAGACCGTATCCCTTTTCGAGAAGGTAGCCTCCTATTATGATTAATCCAACAATTGCGGTCCACGTGTAAATGTCGAACCGAATGAAGGTGCCAAGGTAAACAATTATGCCCACAGCTATCAACAATACACCTGGCAGTCCAAGCACAATCCTGGAGTACCGTGGGTCTTCCATAATCATTTTCCAGTATCGGGAGAAGACCGCAGCTGTTTCCTCGATTGACTCGCTGTGCTTCACAACCACTCTTCGCACAGAAGTGACGGGAACCCTTGACTGAACCAGCGGCATGATGTCCTCATCTGAGAAACCGTCGGTAACAAGAATTAGGCTGTTTGCTTGGAACCTTTTCAGAACGTCCGTAAGTTCGGAGACGAGCTTCCGATCTGCAGAGACTCCTCCAAGTTCCGAACCAGCTATGGTAGCGATTTCGTAGATGTCGTTTGTTGTTCGATCCTGCTGAAGATTGTCGTACACCCTTAAGGCTTCAAACATAGTGTTAGCGTCAGCTTCCTCAGGATCAGCGAGGATAAGTTTAAGCGCCGATTCCATGTTGTCTTTTTTACCAACGATCGGTGTTGCGGTGCTGGTTTTTCTACCTATGTCATTGTCTCGGTCAACGCAGAGAATGAGAAGTCGTTCAGCCTTCAGCTCTTCAGGATTCGCCATTAACCTTTTCCCACATGGGTTCAACTAACAACTATGCGTATTCTTCCCAATAAATGTTATAGATTTATTCACCCATTTTAAGCCAAACAGAAAGAAAAAATGAATCTATTCGATTCAGCGACTTTTTTCAAGAAAAATATTTAGATTTTTCTTTGCTCAGCCAAAATTTTGAACTCTTCGAAGCTTAGCTTTTTGCCGCGTTTCAGTTTATCCAAGGCTTCATCCTCAATTTTTCTCTTAAGTTCTGCTTGTTGTTTCGTTCTTTCTTCCTCCTCCTTCTGCTGGATTGCGGCACGAAGAGCTTTTATTTGTTCTAATATTTCGACATACTTCGAGTGACAGGTGTTGGCTTTTTCTTTTGATTCTACAAATTTGCGGTGCATCTCATCAGCTTCTGTTTTAAGCGCCTTTGCTTTCTCTAGCTCTCTTATCATCTTTTCATGGAACTTCTGACTATGCTCAGCCAGTTCACGAATCTTGCTGGTGTCGGTTTGAATCTCATCCTTTAGTGTCTGCGCTTCCTTCTTTAGGCTGGCAACCTCGTTTTTTGCTTGTTCTATTCGTCTGTGAATTTGTAATTGGACCTCTAAAGTTTTTACTTGGTTCACTAGCTTTTTTTCTTCTTCTAGAG
>Ga0129298_10001019_pt1 | contig 11672 bp, 10 predicted proteins | sample I19B2metaG_FD_94707 | JGI IMG/M metagenome (GOLD analysis project Ga0129298, IMG submission 94707) | Lake sediment bacterial and archeal communities from Gulf of Boni, Indonesia to study Microbial Dark Matter (Phase II) - ​I19B2 metaG | ecosystem: Environmental > Aquatic > Freshwater > Lake >...
CCTGCACCGAAAGCGACAACCATTTGGCATAGCTTGCCACATCAATGCTTCTGATCCCTATTCCATCCGTGACGAGTTCAAAATGACACACGCCACTAGCCCACTTGCGTTTCCCTCCGCTGGCGGATTTTAGCTCCTCAGTAAGCCATTTGAGGGTCTTTCTCTTGTTGGGCTTCTTGAGAAAGGATGATAATATCTCTCCCTCGATTCCGTTAAGCCATCGTAGGATACTTTCCAAGGAAGCGAGATTTTCCTGCGTCAGCGAATCCTCTTTCAGTTCAATGCGTGTCTCCGGCAGATCGTTGAAGATGAGGATATCAATTCCCCTAAGAGCCCCAAGACGGCTTTGTTGTCTGACTCCTGATTTGGCATCACATTCCAGAGCGAGCCCTGATTCGTAGGCCGCTGAATTCGATGGCAGTGACAATGAGGACGCTGGCGTCCCATCGACAATCGCAATCCTTTGACCGCTTATCGTTGAACAGAGATTGGCCAGTTGGGCTGAGGATAGCTTAGGGCTTTCTATCTCATAGACGTTATAGGCAGAAAGGCCTTGGATCTTCCTTGAGAGAACATGGTCGACATTCGGAAACATCTTCGACATCCGATTCCACTTCCCAGGCACCTCCGAGAGGAAGAGCGATGTAGTCGTATCAAGTTGCAGCGATGCGCCAATTCGCCTAGTTTCGTCTTGCGCTATGTTGTCGAAGATCACCAGTCCGGCCTCAAGTCTACTTGAATCCGGTCCTGCGGAAATCACTTCTTCTGAACAAGCAACGACTAATTTGACGGGCATCTCTGGCTCTCGCGCTCTCAGATCCGCAGCAATCGAATGGGCCACCAATGTCTTGATAATTCCCTCTACCCTATCAGCCTCGGAAGCGGAATGTGTGATGTAGAGGCATTTCTTTCCAGTGCCAATTTCGATGGCGCACACCGACGCAGCCAGTGTGGTCTTACCCATGCCATCCGGCATTGAGATAGCAATGCTCTGATTTCGAAATATCATGCAGGCTGCCCATTCTTGAATGGGAGTAGGATCGTGGGATGTAAGCGACCTGACTCGATTCCGGAACTCGCTTAGCTTTTTCTTGACAACCAGAATCGCCTCATACTCATGGCTCAGAGGCATCGCATAATTTCGAGGGTCCTCCAAGCCTGATGGCAAGCTCGGCAGACATCTCTCGCATGCATACCCCTTGACCAATCTCTCTGCGGAGATTGTTCCGCTGCAGTTAGGGCAAGCGCCTTCATAGAATGCTCTCATCGGAGATTCACCGCCAAAACCGAATGGCTTCCAAGGTCGTCGATTCCCAAACCTTTTAAATGCTTTGTTGCCTTTCAACCATTGAGGATGGACAATGGGAAGCGAGGGTGAGACAAAGGGATCATACGATTTCACGATTACTTCAGCTCCCGGCCTCAGGGTGTTCAGGAAAAGGCTGCTGATAAACACCGAAAAGCAGAAAGAGGTGATAGATGTCTCCGATCATGTAAGGGAATTCCTGAAGGCGTCAGGCATTAGGAATGGGCTGATATCATGCTACAATAGACATACCACTAGCGCGCTTGTACTTTCGAATAGGAGAGAAGGTGTTACTCAGACCATAGGCAATATATTCAGTGAATACACGAAAGGAGACAGAATGGCCGGTCTTCTGCAGGAGTACAAAGGAGACACGCAGGTTCTCTCGGCCTATCTGAGTTCAGCGATTCTAGGCAATAGCGTAACACTGCCTATAGAGGAAGGAACACTTCTCGTCGGAAGTTGGCAAGGAGTGTTCTTCATCGAGATGAATGGACCGAGGGAAAGGGAAGTCATTCTGACTGCAGTGGGCAGCTGAGTCATTTCACTATATCGCCGGTGCTCAGATACCATAGGTAGAGATCCAATTCGCCGGGCCTGAGACCCACGAATCCCGAGAATCTCAGATAGAGCTCCTCCATCTCAAGATATTGGTTCCTTGATTTTGGCATCCCTGCGCCAGGAACAGAGATCGTAGATATTAGAACATGGACAACGTGCCTGTCCAGAATTGCCAGGTCTAGAAAGCCAACATTCCGTAGAAAATGACTTGCTTCCTTGTATCCAAGACCTCTTATGTTGCCCGCCAACCATTCCCTGGCATCCGTGGATTTTCTATAGCGAAGAACTCTATCCTTTAGGTCTGTGAACTTCCTTGCCTCAACTATGAATGAAGCCCTGTTGTGGAATCTAACACCTGACATCTTCAATCTCCTTCTCAAGTCCTCCTCGGACGATCTGAGGAGGCATTCTGGTTCTATTGACTCGATTGCCCTCAGAATCTTTCTCGCCGGTGAATTCGCTACCAATATGCAGAAACATAATTCAGGGAACCAGTCGCTGAATCCCATCGATTGGATTTCGGCGAATGATCCCAACCTGTCGGCTACGATGCTTGAGATGGGCGATCCCCCTAGCCTGTGAATTGTCTCCCTAAGAAGAACCGATTGCGGATTTGAGAAATCGAGGATATCAACCATTGTCCAATGGATCCTCCCATGGTGCTACAGCTAGGCGTTCGAAGCTTCGGGCCTGAATTCCTGCAAGACCGTATCGTGATCGCCAAACCATGATCGAGTGATGGAGAAGATCTTCACTCTTCCTCGTACTCTCGTGAAGGCCAAACGGATGAAGCGTCCCTTCTAGCCATAGCCACATTGCGCCTGAATCTCTCTACAGCTCTGTCGTGTCTCAACTTGCTGAATATCAACACTCCTGCAACGCTTATCACCAGCGCCATGATGTACATTATCCAGAAGATATTCGAAGTCAAATCTGTCTGATTGGACAGAGCGGCAATCATTTCTTCCCCCGAAGCTCCTCGCTTATTTAAGCTTAACCTCGTCATATCAAGTCCTGGGGAGTGATAATAATTGCTCCGTGATCTCAAGGGACCGGGTTCTGCCATGGAGCGCTCCTCCGACAATAGTTTAAATGCAATTCCCCAGCCCACCGAACCATGGTTGTCGCCTACGTACTGTTGGTCACCGAAGTGGGTAGAGAGCATGAGGTGGCCGATCAGATCAAGAAAATGCCAGGAGTCGCGGAGATAGCAATAACGTATGGATCATACGATGTCGTCTTTAAGGTGGCATGTGAAACCATGGCTGATTTGGACAAGGTAGTGACCCAGACCAGGAAGATTCCTGGTGTCGACAAGACCTCCACCCTCATATGGGCAATCTAGTACCTAGAAGATCCCGCCGACCTTGACATTCGAAAGAGCTGACCTCCAGGAATCAGGAGTCTCCACTTGGAAGCTGGGTTGCTCTAGCTTTCCTTCGTATGTCTTATAGACAATTGAAAGAACCGGCTTGCTGAGGGCCGACAGCTGCCCCACTTTGACTTCGATTATCTTATTCAGTGTCACTTCGAAGAAAAGCTCTGGCCTTTTCTCGCGCATGCCGCCTAATACACCTTCGAAATAGATTCTCTTGTTGGTCAAGACCAATGAGCCCCTCGCGCGGCCATGCCAATTGCTATGGCCACCTATGTAGTTCGCCTTGTCTTCGAATATGACCTTTTCCTCAGGGGACATGAAACGCTCCATGGCGATTCTCCTACCGAAGAATGCAGGAGGGGATGGATAATTAAGCTTATTTTCCCATTGGTCTAGGACCTTGGCACTATTTTTCTCCAGATGAAAGTCGGCTTCATCTAGCATTCATTTGACCCCCCAGGAGGGTGTGGATTAACTCGGCGTCTGGTGATGACACGCAAGGGATCGGTTCGCTTCGTCCCCTGAGACAACCATTCCTGCCCATGCTTTGAGCTGAAAAACATTAATTTGCCCGCCTGCCTTCGTTCGACTTGCGGAGTGGTCATGCAAAGGACCAAGGAGGAGCCAGGCATGAAAGTCGGACATTTCAGCGAATCATATCGCCCGTGCGTCGACGGAGTGGCAACTTTCATACAGGACTTCGTACCTCAGCTTGACAGCCTAGGCTTCCGGGGACTTGTCTATACTTCGACTCCGGGCAGGAAGGAGAACAACGTAAGAAGGATTAGATCCCTTCCGTTTCCCTTCTACAGCAACTACTGGGTGTCATACTTCTGGATTCGCCAATATGCAAGACTTGCTAGGGAAGACGAGATTCAGTTGGTCCATATTCACACTCCATTCATGGCGGGAGTCGGAGGGATCCTCGCTAGCAAGGAAATGAGCATACCCGTCCTAGGTACTTTCCACTCAAATTTCACGAACATGGCTCGGGCAATGGGGAGCACGCCCTATATCTACTTCGTATCTGACTTGTTCAACAGATTCGGGGTAGGAGTCTACAATAGATGCCAATTGGTGACCGCACCGACCGAATCCGAAAGGGAATTCCTGGTGAGATCGGGATTGAAAACCCCTGTCGAGATCGTGCCTCCGGGGGTCAGGCTCTCTCAGCTTGTCAGTGAAAAGGGAAGAATCGACTTCAGAAGCCGGTTGAAGATCCCTGATCATGCTAAGATAATCCTTTACTTGGGAAGGCTTACCGTTGATAAGGGGGTCTACCTTCTGCTCGATTCATTTAAGGGTCTCGTGAGCAGGTCTAATGTGTACCTAGTATACGCAGGCTTGGGACCCGAGCTCAAAGCCCTCAGGAAGGAGGCATCAAGGTCTAAATGGGCTCGAAGAGTGATGGTATTGGGATACGTGAAAGAGAATCATAAGGCCTCATTGATTTCTCAGGCGGATGTTGTAGTCTTGCCTTCAAGGGGCGATACATTCGGACTCTCACTTGCAGAAGGAATGGCGCTGGAGAGAGTCGTTGTTGCGTCTAACAGGGGAGGACTCAGGGATTGGGTCAAGGATGGGTTCAACGGATTAGTGTTCGACTATGGCAAGAAAGGCGATCTACTGAAGAAAATTGAGTACGCCTTAAGCACTGATCTATCAGATATGACGAAGAAGGCTTCGTCATGGGCATTGAATACAATAGATATATCTGCAACTGCGAAAAGATTCGCCGAAATCTATCAGAGATTGATTCACGAGTCCTGATCTAGCTGCGACGTATCGTTCCTTTTTTCAGGAACACATTCGAACCAACGGCCAGCCCAAGCGTATCTGCGATGGGTTTGCATTTGACTCTGAAGAGAAAGAACACGGGCTTGTGCGTGGGCGTCCAATTCAGTGATTCGTAATTGCTCTGTCCCTTCGCCAGTATGACATCCGATGCATTGAATGCCGACCTGTTGTCTTGCCGCAGTTCTCGGATCCTAATTCCAAACGCCCTTTGACCTGTCGAGCCCAGGTAGTCAACCTCCTTGTCAAGTCCTACTTGGTATGCGTCTTCAAGCGTCGCATCATTGGCAATTGGGCCTCCTCTAACTATGTAGTTCACTCTGATTCCCCTATTCCTAAGGAGTCTTATTAGAGGTATGTCGAGGACTATCTCACCTGCATTATCCCCTACCAGGAAAACACTGACCCCTCTTTTCACATCGGTCGTGAAGGCATGTGTGTCGTCAACATCCAAACCCCTTTCCAGAGTCCGCCTAATTTCATCCCAGAGGCTGCGCAGTGAGAACGAGTGATTTCCCGTGGATACATCTATTACGTTTCCAGAAATAGAGATCAAGCAAGCCGACCTGAGGGCGCTTATTCCTTTTCTTTTCTTCATCAGACCCAATGTCTTCGGGAGTATTGAAAGAGCCGCCTTGTTACTCATCTGCTTCAGATTCCTAAACGGGTCATCAACTCCGGTGACATTGCGAATTGTCGAAAACATCTCATTTGCAAATTGGACTGGTGCAACGCCTTCTTCCATCCGAGTTGCCAAAGCCTGCATTGCTCTTGCGAGAGCCTTCATCCGTAACTTCTCGTCAACGTCTGTATTCTCCAGAACCCTTACGAACACTCTTGTCGAGCAATCGGCACATTCCAACGCAGGCTTCAAAGGTCAAGCTACCTCTGGCATACGCCTCAGAAGCATGCCTTCGACCGTGATTGGCTTGAGCTTCTGAGAAAGACTGATGGCGTCTGCGAGCTTGCTTGAATGCTCGGCGTAGATCTCCATTATTAATGACCCCTTCTTGATATTGTAACCAACCTTTGCATGAAGAAGAACTCCGGCGCCCTTGTCAACTGGTGCGCCTGCTGCTTTTGCTATGGCGTTTATTGAGGAATTATTCACCTCCACGATATATCCATCGGCCGGAGAAGATATCGGGGCAACTTGGGTTCCTATGGGTATGTCCTCTGGTCTGATGCTAGGATTCCCTCCCTGCGCTTCGATTATCTCCCTCATTTTCTGAAGAGCCTTGCCGCTCTCCAATACTTTCGTCGCAAGATCTTTTCCTCCTCCTCTAGGTGCTTGGCCAGAGGATTCCAGTAGAAGACCCGCTAGGGCGGTGGATTTTTCCCTCAGACTAACTGGACCGCCTCCAGATAGAGCATCAAGAGCCTCCCTTGCCTCGAGGGCAGGCCCCACAGAATGTCCGACTGGCTGAGATCCATATGTCATCCCGCACGTGACCACGATGCCGAGCCTTCTACCTATCTCCATGAAGTCATTCGCCAATTCCAAGGCTGCCTCCTCGGATGGCAATTTGGTGCCTCTACCTACTGGGAGGTCTACCACAAGATAGTTAACACCTACCGCCAATTTCTTCGACATGACGCTTGCGAGCAACTGACTGATAGGATCTATGGAAAGAGGATGCTCGACCTTTCCTATCAGGACATCATCTGCTGGTGATATGCCAAGCTTACCTCCCCAGACCAGTGCACCACCGGCCCTCATTGCAGCCTTCTTAAATTCTGCCGGCTCCAGCTCAACTGGGGCAAGAACCTCCATGGTGTCCGCCGTCCCGCTGGGGCTCGTTACTGATCGACTCGATGTCTTCGGTATTAGTAGACCTGCTGCTGCAATTATGGGCACAACTATCAGAGAGACTTTGTTTCCGGGCACCCCTCCTATGGAGTGCTTGTCATAGACTGTTCTCTCAAAGTCGATCTTGTCGCCTGCATCGGCCATTGCCCTTGCTAGATATTCGATTTCCTCCATTGGAAGTTTCCTGAACAACTGGGCGATCACAAAGCTGGTCAGCTCGACATCGGTCAATCGTCTGGAGACAAGATCCTCAATTATCGCATAGTACATCTCCTTATCCAATGATTTCCCGGCCAATAGAGCTCGGATGGACTGGGACGAAATGGGAGGTTGAGAATATGAGACCGTTACGTTCTGCCCTTCTGTCACTCCGATCTCCTGAGCCAAGGTGCTGTCGATTGCGATCTGATCCATCGCCACAAGCGTTGAGGAGATATTTGCCAAAGCGATCGAGGCTGATTTGGTCCCTTGTATCTTAACACGCTCGCCTCTTCCTATACCCAAGTTCTTTGCCATGCTTGAATGTATGATGACTGTCAAGGTGTCAGTAGGTATTGGCATGACTTTCGCGGACAGAGTTGTCATATTCCAAGCAAAAAAACGAAAGACCTTATTATCTCTTTTTCGTCTTCAATTGTGTGCAAGCAAGAAAGCCCTAAGCTCCAGTCTGTAGTGGATCGTCCCTATAGCGGTCTCGAATTGAAGAACCCATGTCTGAAGCCTTGAGGGCCCCTTCCAAGGTTGGCGACAAATTCTGGATCTTGCCAATGGAGTAGAGAATGAACTCGACGAAGGCATCTTCTGGCAATTGCCCAACCACAGTTACCGTTCCATTTACGATTGTTTTGGGCACACCCAAGACTCTGTATTTCCTTGCGAGTTCTGGGAATTCTGTAGCCTCAATCATGTCGGCATTGATGTTCTCATTCGCAATCGCGAACTGATGTGCCATGAAGACCATCCTCGGACAATGGGGGCAAGTTGGGGTCACAAAGACCTGGATGTGAACCTTCTGATCCACTGACCTCAGCATTTCCAAGCTCCTGCTATCTAGCTTTGGCCTCCTTCTTGAGACGCTTATTATATCCTCTACGTAGGTGGAGAATTCACCTCCAGAGGGAATCCCATAATGCCTTATCCTGTAGTCCCTGTCACCCAATATGATCGTCGCTGGTACCAGCTCAATTCCGAATTTCGACCTCATTTCGCTGGATTGACCTGCGTCATATACTTCGGTCGAAATGCGTGGATCTAGCTCAGCGACGTCCCGCCCTATCTGGGCAGTTTCGCCGCAGTACCTGCAATCCCGATCCTTCACGAATACGATGATCCTAACGTTACCTTCCAAATCCCGCTGGAATCTCTTTCTGAGATGATCAGCAACATCCCTCGGAAGCATCGCGCTCGAATGGCTCCTTGCTGTCTTATTTAAAGACAACATTGCTTCGCAGTGCATACTCAACCGTCAGTTGGCGTCTGTACCACTGCGGAGAAAACACGCTCTTGTCACGTCAAGGAGAAAATCTTTGCCTCTTTCGGTCCGAGGGATAATCTCGGGGCTGGGCCCTTATGCACTTTCTCAGTCTCGACGTCCACAAACGATCTGACCTTTTCCGGAGCTATTATCCTCGCATTCTGGAGCTGCCATGAGTGATTGAGCGCCACCAGCAGGATCTCATCTTCCTCCTTGCATTGTAGGGTACCAATCTCAATCAACCTGTTGCTTGATCGAAAAGTGCTTCTCAGGCCGGCATGTACTGCCATGGCCGCGTAGAGCCTTTCGTACTCGTAGAGACAATAGCTCTGAGCCAAGCTCACAAGATAGCATTCAAACGGGAAGCTCAGGAAGAATGCCACCCCTGATCCAATGCGATTCATGACGAACATGGGATTACCCTCCTCGTCGACGGCTAAGGCTTGTCCTTCCTTCGCCTTCACGGGGCAGAGTGGCATCGATGTACCTTGTCCGGCAATGGGGACAACGAATTTCTCTCCCTTTCTAAATGGCGGGAAATCCCGAACGAAGGTCATAGAGATTCTGCCCCCTTTGGGTATGGTGCCCTCACCATACTTCAGCTGATGGTCGACACCAGCGAGTTCTCTAATCACTGGGATCCAGTTGTCATTCGCATAGGAGAAATAAATGGCGCCCCCAGCGCGAGCATGCTCCAGAAGTCTGTCCCAGGTCACGGATAGCAGCATCTTCGGGCATGGCACCAACAAGAGACGATTCCCAACTAGATTCGGAAGTCTCTCAATCGCATTTTCCTCAGTCACTTCGCTGAATCCATTGATCTCCCGGATCATCTCAGTAGCTAAGCCTGCCAACCTAGCCATGGTGAAGGCATCCAACAACAGCGAATTGTACTTATTTCTGTCCACCCTCCAGTGAACGAAAGGATGGTCGATGTACTGATGAGAAGGGATCAAGATCCCAGTATCCCCTTCTGGCACTGAGAACCTCCTAAGAGCTACCCTTGTGTCTATCCGTGACAGCCTTCTCAGCTCGCAGGCAGATGGCCGGGGAGAACCATCCTCCCTAAACACGCCGAATTTCAGTTCCAGAGAGTGATGAAGGTATGGCCTTTTGGCCTTGCACTTGAAATCGGAAAAACACCAAGCCAGGAATCCTTTGGAGCCAGCTATCAGAGAGCTATATATGACATTTCTATAGTAAGCTGCTTCGTTTTCCTCTGAGACGAGAGTCTTTGAACTCCCGAATTCCTCCATCAGTACAGGCTTGCCAAGCTTCGAATGTGCAATCCTTGCCTCATGCGCATATGACCATTTGATGGGATCCATGATTTGGCCGGATGGGGCATATAAGTGGGGACCGGCCCAGTCCACTAGATCCACAAGCCACTCGACCCTGAAACCCTGAGAGAACAGACCATCGCCCGTTCCAATCGGATGGGTATCTCCTCCTTCCCTCATCACCCTGATCATCGATTCGGTCCACGACCTTGCGATTGAGGGATCTGGATCGCCAGCAAATAACGGCAGTTCGTTCGAGAGGATCCATCCAACTATTTGCTGCTCTTCCCTGTACCTTTCGGCCAGAGTCCCTAACAGCAGCTTTTCGGCTGAAACCATTTCCGGATCTGTGTAGAAATCTTGCCCTTTGCTCCAAGGGAAATCCCAGTTCTCTCCAGACATATGGCCAACGAATATTGATGGAAACAAGAAGATTGAATTCCGCTTGGCTGTCTTCACCAATTCATCCAGTCTTTCGAGGCAGACCTCATCCACGCGGTCAGCTGTGCGCATGAAGTGTGGAAGGAACAGGAATATCCTGGCTGAATTCAGGCCGATTGACTTCATTCTCAGGAAATCCTCTTCTATCTTCTGCAACTCCCACTCTTCCCACATAAAGGGGCCACTTGAGGCTGGCCAGTAATTCACTCCTAGGAAAAATCTCCCTTGTATGCTCCTCACTTCAATGGGCGCATCATTCTCCATCTCACGGGCATCTTCAATGTGCACTCAAACAAAATTGATAAATCCTTTGCCAAGAAGACATCTGTGTCGTCCGCCCGCTGATGTGATGGGGCCTTGCGTGCCTGCAAAAAGTCTTTATTCTGTTCTCCCGTCAGAGATCCCGAAGTGAATGAGCAGAACTTGAATCCCGATGGATCTGACATGATTGATCCGAACAGATTCTTGGTCGCCACTGACAAGGAAGTAAAGCAAGGACTGACAACTGATGTCTATTTCACATACACTAGAGAAATACTGGAGGCCTTGAACGCGGATTCAGGGGTTGTAATGGAGTTTTTCGCTAGGTCTATACCTGACGGCAACTGGGGAGTGGTGACTGGAACATATGAAGTGGCCAAGCTGCTAGAAGGCAGAAATCTCGATGTGAGAGCAATGGAGGAAGGAACCGTTTTCCTCGCTAGCAAAGATAGTGCTGTATCTGAGCCAGTGATCCAAGTGGAGGGGAAATACACCGAATTCGCTGAACTGGAGAATCCCATCTTGGGTTTCATCTGCTCGATGTCAGGGATATCGACAAGAGCTGCTAGGCTGCGCCTCGCCGCTGGCGACAGGACCATCCTGAGTTTCGGCTCAAGGAGGGTACACCCCTCGATTGCACCTTCCGTGGAATGGGCTTCTTTCGTGGGAGGAGCGAACGCCGTGTCGAATGTTCTGGGAGCTCGCTTCCTTGGTGAAAGACCCGTCGGGACAATGCCGCATTCCTTGGTATTGATCTTGGGTGACCAGAGGGAAGCATGGAAAGCGTTTGATCATGTTATGGACAGAAGAATCCCAAGGATAGCCCTAATTGATACGCTTTTTGATGAAAAGATTGAAGCACTTATGGCCGCAGATACCCTTGGGGAGAAGCTTCACGGGGTAAGGATCGACACTCCGGGTTCTAGAAGAGGCAATCTCAGAAAGATAGTTGAAGAGGTCAGATGGGAACTGAACATGAGGGGACACAAGGAGATCAAGATCATCGTTTCGGGGGGGCTTGATGAGGAATCGATAAGATGGCTCAACGATGTGGTGGATGGTTACGGGATTGGCACAAACCTCAGCGACGCTCCCTCAGTGGATTTCAGTGGCAAGATAGTAGAGATCATAACCCGAGAGGGGCGAAGAATAGCTAGGGCGAAAAGAGGAGATGTCTCCGGAAAGAAGCAGGTCTACAGAGGCTGGGAGAGATCAGAGGATCTCGTGCAACCGGACCGATCCCCGGCTCCCGACGGATATGAGCCACTCCTGAAGGATCTAATCAAGGGCGGCGAGTTGGTTAGGCATCCATTGAGTCCACAGGAATTGAGGGACAGGACCATCAAGCAAATCAGCATGATTGAATC
>Ga0129298_10001020_pt1 | contig 11666 bp, 10 predicted proteins | sample I19B2metaG_FD_94707 | JGI IMG/M metagenome (GOLD analysis project Ga0129298, IMG submission 94707) | Lake sediment bacterial and archeal communities from Gulf of Boni, Indonesia to study Microbial Dark Matter (Phase II) - ​I19B2 metaG | ecosystem: Environmental > Aquatic > Freshwater > Lake >...
ACATAGAAAGGATGGGCACATCCTTTAGATTCTTGATCACGATCTTTTGTTCCATTCCAACCCTCTTTCCCTTTTCCACCTCCACCCTACCCTCCCCCCTCCGAGGGGGAGGGCCAGGGTGAGGGGCTTCAGTCCTTACCAATTGCGATTGACGGTTATCTTATTTTTACGCTCTCGTAGGCTTCCCGGGCTGCGGCCTCATTCTCCTTCCCTTTGACTGGTACCGACTCTTTGACGGTTTCAGCCAGCGCCTGGAGCCCTACAATCCCCGTCACCTTAGAAAAGGCGCCGAGAATGGCCGTATTGACAATGGGCTCTGTCCGGGACCCCAGCTTGTGCCTGATGGCGATGCCCCCCGCATCCACAGTAGCCACTTTAAAATGAGCTGGAAATGAATAGGATGATGGGTCCCTGGAGCTGTTCAGGATAATCCATCCTCCCGGCTTGAGCCCGGCCGTCACATCGACGGTCTTGTAAAGGACTGGGTCCAGAACGATGACACAATCCGGGGTATAGACTTCACTGTGGATGCGAATTTTCTCCTGGTCGATCCGGGCGAAAGCCGCCACGGGAGCGCCCCGACGTTCGGCCCCGAAGGTCGGAAAAGCCTGAACCTTTTTCCCTTCCTTGGCCGCAGCTGTGACCAGCATTTTGGAGGCGACCACCGCTCCCTGCCCTCCCCGGCCATGAATCCGAATCTCAATCATTTATTCCTCCGAATAGGACGCAGATTTACGCAGAAGATACGCATCAGACAATGTAAATTGAAAATAAAGACTTTTCCCTCCTGGGCTTCTGGCTCTTGTCTTCTGGCTTCTAAATTCAAGTCTTTAATATCTTGCCGATCTGCGTTCATCTGCGTCCAATTGTCTTTAATGCATCACCGCCCCGCCGTCCACGTTGATCGCTTGACCCGTGATGTTTCGGGCCTCCTCTGAAACCAGAAAGGCCACCAGGTTGGCGATGTCCTCAGCGGTCTGCGGCCGGCGCAAGGGGGTGACGGATTTCACTCTATTCTCAAAGATCTCCTGTAAACTTTTACCCGCCAGCGAAGGAAAATTCTCTTTGAACCACTTGGCCAGTTCTTGCCACATGGGCGTCCAGATGTAGCCCGGGCAGACGGCGTTGACCGTGATCCAATGGCGGGCCAGCTCCCTGGCCAGCACCTGGGTCAGGCCGATCACCCCGAACTTGGAAGCGCAGTAGGCGCCGATGAATTCTTCTCCGGATTTTCCGGAAATGGAAGAAATATTTACGATCCTTCCCCGTTTACGAGGAATCATCTCTTTGGCCACGGCGCGCGCGCATAAAAAGGTGCCCTTAAGGTTTACCTGTATCGGTTTTTCCCAATCTTCCACCGTATGGTCGATGATCAGCCCGACACTTCCATTCCCCGCATTGTTAACCAGATAATCGATCTGGCCAAAATTTTCTTGGCTTTCTTTGGCTTTTCTTTCATCTTCTTTTTCGCTGGACACATCGGTCTGCAAAGCCAGTCCGCGTCTTCCCAAACCTTTGATTTCCTGGATGAGCTTTTCCGCTGCGTTCCCCTTCAGGTCCGCGGCCACGATGGCCGCCCCTTCCAGGGAAAGGCGAATGGCGATGGCCCGGCCGATGCCGCTGGCCGCGCCGGTCACGATGGCGATTTGTCCATTTAGATTATACATAGATTTTCCCTTCCCTTTTTCACCTCTTCGCCACTTCCCCTTTTCTCTCTTAATTCATAAGAACCTTATGCCACAGGGATCCCCTTTTTGTCAATCGAAGACGTCACTGATGCCCCAAGGGTTCAAGGGTTCCCGGCCGATTCTGGCTTGGCCGATTCCCTTCCCCAGACCACCGATTGAATTCTTCCTCGCAATTTAATATACTTATTCAAAAATTAAGCCCACCATAGAGGTACTTATCCCTCAACCCGAACCTTTAAACCCGTGGAGGGCTATGAGAAGATTATTTTCCTGCACGTGTCACCAGAACAATCCTTTGAGTAAATCCTTGGGATACTTTTTATTGGAATTCAATTTATTGCTTCGATCGTAAAGCTCAGAAAGGGGGTTAAAAATGAAACAAGTGAAGTGGCTTTTTCTATTCGTTTTTGCAGCCCATCTGCTCATTATCGGAGGCTGGGATATGGCGTCTGCCCAATATCCAGAGAGAGCCATCGAAATTCTTGTTCCCTTTGGGGTGGGTGGAGGAAGCGATATCGCGGCCAGAGCCGTGGCCGAAGGATTGAAACCTTTGCTTAAGGTGCCCCTGGTGATTAATAATATGCCCGGCGGTGGGGCCACCAAGGGAATGCAGTATGTTGCCCAGCAACCTGCTGACGGTTATATGATCCTGGCCGTAACCACCTCACATCTTATCGATGCGGTCAAACCAAAGACTCGAGCTCACCTCCTGAGGGACTTCGATCCCCTTATGAGAATTCAGTGGGACACCACCACCGTATTTGTTTCCGCAGAAGCAAAATTCAAGACCCTCGCCGACCTCATCGATTATGGCAAAAAGAACCCCAAAATGCTCAAGTTTGCGGGAACCTCTCCGGGAGGATGGTCCGAGATTCAGACCGTGGCCTTCTTTAGGAAAACAGGAGTGGAGGTCACCTTTGTGCCCTTTGATTCCGGAGCAGAAATCAAGGCCGCGATCTTGGGCGGACATATCCATGGGGCCTTGGAGGAACTTGCCGAGACCTTACCGTTGGTAAAGGGGGGCAAGCTAAGGGCTCTGGCGGTCCTCATGGAAAAGAGGCATCCCGCCGTTCCGGATGTTCCCTCCACGAGAGAGCTGGGGATTGATTACACCCATGGGTTGATGAGAGCCTGGGCCGTGAAAAAGGGGACCCCTCCAGACCGCATAAAATATCTTCATGATGTCATAAAGAAATCACTGGATACGCCGGTTTACAAAAAATTTGTAGAGGATAGCCATCTCTATGCCCGGCCTGGTTACTTGAGCCCTGAAGATACCCGGAAATTTTGGGAAGAGCAGGTCCAATTCTTTGCTCAGATGCTCAAGGAATTGGGTTACGTAAAATAACGTCCTGGTCTTTGGGGTGAGAGGAAGGGGATAAGAGGTTTTTATGAAAAAGGATGAGATTATTGCCAGTGGGGTGATGATTGCTTTTTTTATTTTTATGTTAATCAATTCTGTAGGACTCCACGAGATCCGGCGATTCGGGGAGATGGGAAGTGGCTTCTGGCCCATCCTGGTCCTGTCCGCAGCCACCTTTCTTAGCATTATTCTGCTGATATCGAATTTCATGAAATATCTGAAAGAGAAGACTCCTTCTGGGGCAGCGACCTCGCCTGAGGCGCAGAGGGACGTAAGGAGCCGGAGGAAAAAATTTGCCCTCAGCGTTATTTTGCTATTGATCTATATTGTGGTCATGCCCTGGATTGGCTTTGGTCTATCCACGCTCATTTATGTACTGGCTTTCATCCTTGTCCTGGGAGAAAGAAGGAAACTCGTCCTGATCTTTTCCCCCATCCTGGTGACCGTTTTAATGATCCTGATTTTTTCCAAATTTATCGCTATCCCTTTTCCGAAAGGGGTAGGGATTTTCGCGGCCTTCAGCCGCTTTATCTATTAAGCGGGAAGGGGCTCATGCTGGAGCACTATATCACCGCTTTTTCTACCATCCTACTTCCCCAGAACCTCCTGGCCATGTTGATGGGAGGCTTGTGGGGGATTATCGCCGGGGCGCTGCCGGGAATCAGCACTTCCATGGGCGTGGTCCTTCTCATACCTTTCACGTTTACCATGAGTCCCATCACTGCCTTTACCATGCTGGTCAGCGCCTATTGCGGAGGTATCACCGGCGGCTCCATCACGTCGGTTCTCTTTGGAATTCCGGGAGAACCTTCTGCGGTCTGCACCGTGATCGAGGGATATGCTCTCGCCAAAAAGGGCCGCGCCGCTTTCGCCCTCTGGGTTTTTATTTTGGCCTCGGCCATAGGGGGAATCTTCAGCGTCTTTGTGATGATGGCCGCCACTCCCCTCATCGCCAATTTTGCCTTACGTTTTGGCCCCGCAGAATATTTCGCCTTGACCGTGCTCGGGTTGAGCGTGGTTTCAGGCATATCCGGGGGTTCGATCCTCAAGGGCGCGATATCTTGCCTTTTTGGCTTATTCATCGCCACCATCGGAACAGATGGAATCACGGGGGTAGAAAGATTCACCTTTGGCACTACTATCCTGCTGGGCGGGATAGAGTTAGTCCCCGCTATGGTCGGACTGTTGGCTGTATCCGAGATTCTCCTCGAAGCTGAGGAGCCTTTTACCGAGTACAAGGGGTCTGCTCATTACCGGGGATTGCGGGAAGAAATGCCCAAGTTTTCTGACTACAAAGAAAACTGGCTAACCCTGACGAAGTCATCCATCATTGGAACATTAGCCGGATCCCTTCCGGGTGCCGGGGCTACGATTGCCTCCTTCCTGGCTTATGGGGAAGCGGCCAGGTCATCGAAGCATCCTGAGAATTTTGGAAATGGTGCGGTCGATGGGCTTATGGCCACCGAGGCGGCAAATAATGCCTCGACTGGCGGATCCATGACCATCCTCCTATCCCTGGGGATTCCGGCCAGCAATACGACGGCTATGCTCATCGCTGCTTTCATGATCCATGGTTTACAGCCCGGGCCTTTATTGTTTGGTCAGAGACCCGATATTATCTACGGGATCTTTGTGGCGATGCTCCTGACCAATATTTTCTTGGTAGGGCTGTCCGTCATCGGGGTCAGAATGTTCCTGCAACTGAACAGACTCCCCTATTCGGTTTTTTCCGCAGCGATCATGATTCTCTGTGCGGTCGGCGCCTACGGATTAAGTAATAACATTGACGATCTTTATATCATGTTGGCCTTTGGATTAATCGGTTATTATATGAGGAAATACAAATTCCCCATAGCCCCGGCAGTATTGGGCCTGGTCTTGGGAGACCGTTCAGAATTGTCATTGAGGAGGGCCCTTTTACTCTCGCTGGGTGACCCTCTGATCCTAATCACCCAACCCATCAGCGCCCTATTACTAATTGCCGCAGCCGCCTCCATTGTCTATCCATTGTTAAAAAAGCCAAAGACTCTTAAAGATGTGGCGGCGTGATCGTAGACGGGTGAGGAGCAAAAGAGTGGCGGATAAGATTGAGATTCGGCCGGGAGAAAGTCTGCCCAAAGAGGGGAATGGGGTTCCGCAGCAGAGGCTAAGCCGATGACCGGCGGAGGTTCCTTTTGATCCTGAAAAATCGTTTCTTCTTTGGCTGTGCGGTCATTGCTTTCGTTGCCCTGCAAATCTGGACGAGCTATTTGAGTTTTCATTCTTTCCTGGAAGGAGATTGGGTCCGGGGTTTCCTTTTTCTCTTTTTGGTTCCCCTCCTGGCTTTCCTGATGGCCCTTTATTTCTTCTGGTTTCGCCAAAACAAACTTTCACCATAATTTTTCCTTTGCGTTCGCGGCGCTCTCTGCGGTAAATTTCTCTTAAGAAAGAAAAATGACAGCGGAAAGGATCTGGCCATGCCCATCCAGGACCTCATCGGAAAGGAAATTCCACCTTTCGAGATGCCCATCGAACGCGGGAAGATCAAAGAATTCGCTGAGGCCATCAGCGACGACAACCCCCTTTACCGCGACCCTACCTACGCTAAGGAAAGCCTGTTTGGCGGTGTCCTTGCTCCCCCCACCTTCACCGCCACCAAGGCCTTCTGGCGTACCGGCGGAACGAATGCGGAGATTGCTGGCCTGGACAACCGGTTCTTACTCCATGGGGAAGAAGAATACGAATACTTCCAGCCGATCATAGCCGGGGACGTCTTGACCTGCAAAGGCAAGATTACGGAAGCCTACGAAAAAGCCGGAAAGCGCGGCGGCACGATGACCTTCGTGGTCTTTGAGTTTACCTTGTACAACCAGAGGGGAGAAAAAGTGCTCATTTCCCGCTCCACCGCGATCCAGACCGGAGGAGTAGTAAAGGATTAGATATTTTTGGAAATTCGAGTTTTTTTAATCACTCCATAGATTGAGCTAAGTCTCTACCTTGAAACAAGGGGGGCTAAAGATGGGCAAAAACCTTCTCTACTTTGAGGATGTCCGGGAGGGAGATGAGGCTCCTCCCCTGGTGGTTGCCAGCATCACCCGTACGCAGATCGTGAAGTATGCCGGCGCGTCCGGCGACTTCAACCCCATCCACCACGACGAGCTCTACGCCATCCGGGCCGGCAATGACCGCGTCTTCGCCATGGGCATGATGACCGCAGGCTTTCTGAGTCACATGGTGACAGATTGGGTGGGAGATGGGAACCTGCGGAAATACAAAGTGCGCTTCGCCACCCGCATCTGGCCAGGCGACACAGTCACCTGCAAAGGGAAAATCACTAAGAAATATACCCGGGACAGCAAGAATTACATCAAAGCCGACGTCTTCGCCGAAAACCAAAACTCGGAGAAAGCGATCATGGGCACGATCGTCGCCGAACTTCCCAGCAAGGCCGCTGATTGACCTTTTTGTTTGAGTTTCAATCCTTCGACTGCACCACCGTACCGGCCATAGCCTCCAACACGGTCATCACAACACAGGAGTCCATATCTCCTTTTCCCTGAGACTTGGCGGCCCTGAGTATCTCCCGGGAAATACTGGCTGCAGGCAGGGACACCCCAAATTCTTCAGCTAATTCTAAAGCTGTGGAAAGGTCTTTATACATATTGTTTACGGAAAAATGAGGGGAAAAGTCCCGTTGGATCATCCTCGGCCCCCGGGTTTCCATGGCTCCTGTCCGGGCCCCTCCTACGGAGGTAATTTCGATGACTTTCCGGGGGTCGATCCCGGCTTTCACGGCCAGCACCAGCGCCTCGGAAACCGCCTCGATGGCCACACCCATGATCAGGTTATTGATCAGCTTGAGTGTCGTTCCCATGCCATTCTCGCCGACATGGATGACCTTGACTCCCATTTTTTCGAAGATCGGGAGGCAAGCATCAAAGGTTTCCTTGGGACCCCCCACCATTATCCCCAGCTTCCCCTCTGAGGCAACTTTGGGATTTCCAGTCACCGGGGCATCCAGCATGGGCACCCCCCTGGCTTTCGCCCGTTCCGCAATGGACCTGGACATTTCCGGCGCAATGCTGCCCATGTCGATCAGGGTCAGCCCCGGATGGGCTCCTTCAAGAACCCCATTCGTTCCACAGCATACTTCTTCAGAGGCCCGGGAGTCCGTGACCATGGTTATCACGACATCCGCGGCCTGGGCCAGCGCTTTCGGGGAGCTGCCCCACTTCGCCCCTGCTGCCAATAAACTCCTGGCCTTTTCTCCTGTACGGTTCCAAACCGTCAAAAGATGTCCAGCCTCCAGAAGACGCCTGGCCATATGCTGCCCCATAAGTCCAATCCCGATAAAACCGATGCCCTGCATAAATCCTCCTCCTTATATTTCTGATTCTTTATTCGTCTTAGAACTCACGAATCAAGGGTGAAGCCTTGAGTTGTATGGTTCTTTTGTAAATCAACCCTGAAGGGTTGAGTTTATAGAGGTACGACAATTGTGAAGCCCGTTTCATCATCAGAATCAATCGATCTCTTTCATGGAGGTGAATTGCCAAAGGAAGTATTCACGTCTTTGAAAAGACCTAGGGCAATGAAATAAGACAACCTCCACGTATAGAAACCATGAGGTCATCTTATTAGAGGATGGCTTTTTACTAAAGAAAAAGTTTCTTTCACCCTCGTGTCTATAAGACGAGACCTTTGAATAATACCCATCTTGTCATTGCGAACGAAGTGAAGCAATCCGGCTCATAGCGGGATTGCCACGTCGCTTCGCTCCTCGCCATGACCGGAAATGTAATTTTCAAAGGTCTCAAGACAGAGAGTAGTCTTATTCTTATTCTATAGCTCCAAGCCCTGTAATCCCTATCAGGGACCTGGAAGGCTATTTCAATTATTGAACTTTTCCTATATGACGGATAGCTTGAATGAGCCTCTCAGCGTCTTTATCCCAGAACTTTTGAAATTCATCTGCGTCCAGGTAGGCAATGGGTGTCTGCATTTTCTCCATAGCCAATTTAAACTCGGGAGTTTTTACCGCTTTGCCAGCTGCCTCCCGCAGAATCTTAATGGCTGCCGGGGGTGTTGCGCTGGGAGCAAAAAATCCCGACCAGATATAAAACTCGACATCTTTATATCCCAATTCCCTGAAAGTTGGCACATCAGGCAAAGCGGCAAGGCGTTTGTCTCCCCAACAGGCCAGGGGACACACGGTGCCAGCCTTGATGTGGGGGATAACTACATTTGGCCCGCCAAGGGAGACATCCACATGACCACCCAGGAAAGCTGTCATCGCCGGTGCGCCTCCTCCCGTGGGTATGTGCCGCAATTTGATTCCAGCCGCATGCGAAAAAATCTCCATGGCCACGTGAAGGGTTCCATAGACTCCAGAAGAGCTGTATTTAATCTCATTGGGCCGTTTCTTGACATCAGCAACAAATTCGGCAACCGTCTTCCATGGAGCTTCTTTCTTTACTATGAAAACTGTGGGGTCTGCGGTCAAAAGAGCAATGGGAGCAAAGTCTTCTAATTTATATGTCTTGGGGCGGCCGAAAAGGGAATCCACCTCCGGCATCACAGAGATGCTGGAGAGAGCGACCATCAAAGTATAACCATCCGGCTTGGCCACGGCTGCCGTCTGCATTCCCACTGCCCCTCCGGCGCCTGCCTTGTTGACCACCACCACCGGTTGCTTAAATATTTTCTCAAGTGCAGATGCGAAAGGGCGGCCAACGAGGTCGCACACCCCACCGGGCGGAAATGGCACAATGATCTGTATCGCTTGCGATGGGTAAACTTCAGCGGCTGCTGAAATTCCGAAAACGAGGCCCATCAATCCCATGCAAATTGCCATCATCGGGAGAAAAACCATTTTCTGGTACTTCATTTGTGACTCCTCCTTTCGATTTCCCCTCACTCCATCCGTTGGTCTGAGTCCTCTCCCCTGTGGGAAGAGAGGAAGGGTAAGGGGGTAGTTTTGTTTCTAATAATTCATGAGCCTTTTTCCGCCTCTGTCAAAGTGTCCCGCCAGCCGCGTTTCTTCCATATCAAAGGTTTGAGGGCAAGGAAAATCATAAAAAGGGCTGCCAGAAAAAAAACTGCTGAAAGTGGCCGCTGGAGGAAAATGGCATAGCTTCCGTTTGACATGACCAGCGATTGCCGGAAACTCATTTCAATAATGGGAGCCAGAATAACCCCTAAAATAATGGGGACTGTTTCGAAGTCGAATTTTCGTAAAACATACCCCAGCAATCCCATCACACTCATAATACCAAGATCGACAAAACTATAATTCACCGCATAGACACCGACGAGGCAAAACATCAGGATCGTTGGATAGAGAATTTTATAGGGGATTCTTAAAAAATTGACGAAGATGCCTACCAGTGGAAGGTTGAGCAACAAGAGAATGAAATTTCCCACATACATGCTCGCAATTAGCCCCCAGAAGACCACTGGTTGTTCCTTGATGAGCAGGGGGCCCGGATTGATCCCGTGGATCATCAAGGAGGCCAGCAATACTGCTGGAACGCCCCCTGTAGGAACACCAAGGGCCAGCATCGGAACGAGGGCCCCGCAGCTGGCTGCGTTATTCGCAGATTCTGGCCCGGCTACCCCTTCAATCGCACCCTGACCGAACCGCTCCGGGTGCTTGGAGACCCTCCTTTCCACGGCATAGGAGATGAAAGTGGAAATGATGTGAGCCGAACCAGGAACGATGCCGATGAGGAAGCCGAGGATCGTTCCCCGTCCGATTGGAGCCCAGGAAGTCTTGAACTCCTCTCGCGATGGGTAGAGATCCCTGAAGCGCGGCTTCAAAACCTCCGGTGGGATAGGTTGGCCGGCAGTGGCCAGGATCTCGGAAACGCCGAAAAGACCGACAGCGACAGGAACGATGCCAATGCCATCGCCCAGGGCAACAATCCCGTAGGAAAACCGGAAATACCCTGTCATCTGATCCATACCGATCATACCGAAGAGCAGCCCAAGAATGATCATCGCCAGATTCTTGACGACAGAGCCTCCGGTCATATATCCAAGGACAACAAGCCCTAAAACGAGGAGGGCGACATACTCCGGGGGGCCAAAGCGGAGAGCGAACCTGGCCAGAGGAGGGGCAAGAAACATCAGGCCGACCACGCTCAATGTTCCGGCAATGTAGGATCCAATGGCAGCAATCGAAAGGGCTGGACCGGCCCGGCCCCTCTGGGCCATGGCGTAGCCGTCGATACAGGTTACCACTGAGGCTGCCTCCCCAGGAATCCTCATCAGAATAGAAGTTGTAGATCCCCCGTACATAGCTCCGTAATAAATTCCGGCCAGGAGAATGATGGCCGATGTGCCATTTAAACCAAAGGTAGCCGGAAGGAGTATGCTTATTCCGGCCAGCGGGCCAACTCCCGGAAGAACACCCACCAGAGTACCATAAAGGCAGCCTATGAAGGCGTAAAACAAATTCGACATGGTTAAAGCAGTAGAAAAGCCCAGGAGCAGATTGTTTAAAGTCTCTTCCATTAAAATCCAAATCTTCCTTTTGGAAGTATTACTCTAAGCAAGTCGTTAAAAACCCAATAGGTACCAAGTGAGAAAAGAAAGGTAAAAACAAAAACTTGCCATAATTTAAGCCGCTCCACCACGCCGAACAGAAAACCTAAAATGATGATCATTGTGATCCGATACCCTATAAGCTCTATACCAGAGGTGGCCACAATGCAGCATCCTAAAATGGCAACTGCCTTGCGACCTTCCTTCCATTTTATCGATCGAACGGGTGCCGAGAAACGGCCTCGAATGACCAAGATGCTTCCCATAATTATTAGGAGAATAGATAGGAGCAAAGGGAAATACCCGGGGCCCGGATGGCTGTGAGTTCCTAAAGGCAACACCTGCCTTTCCCAGGCTACAAAAAGCCCAACGAGAAGGAGAAATCCTCCGCTTATCCGATCTATGGTCATCTTGACTTTCCCTGGAATTTTCGGGTTCCCTGAAAAGGTTCGGGGAAATATTAGGCTAATCTCAAAATAAACTTTTTGTCAAGTTTTTATCATGAAATCTCTGAAGAAGGCCTACGAGACATCATTTCGTCATTCCTGCGGAAGCAGGAATCCAGTATTTTCACGGCCTTTCTGGACTCCCGCTTTCGCGGGAGTGGCATAAAAGTGGGGTTTTCAGAGATCTCAACATGGTCATGGTCGTAAGTTGTCACCCAAGGGTTGTAATGATTGATTGATTATGTTAAGTTTTTTTAATGTTATATCCGGACTCTTTTTACCCTTACACATGGAGCAAAGATGAAATGCGCTAAATGGGGTAACGCCCGCGATGCCCTGCGCCAGGCCATTCAGCCCGGCGACCGGGTTTTTTTCTCCATCGCCTCTGGCCAGCCGCAAACTCTACTGAACGCTTTGGCCGAAGACTTTGAGTATTATAACAATGTGGACGTCATCAGTGGCTTTCTCCTGGGTGAGCACCCTCTGGCCAAGAAAGGCATGCAGTCTTCGTTCCATTGCGTCAGTTCACAGATCAGCCCGGCCATTCGCCAAGACTGGGAGGAAGGGCGAATCGATTTCCTCCCTGTGCGCATCTCAGACATGCCGTCTGTTTTTGGCCCGGACGGACCCGCGCCTGTAAACGTC
>Ga0129298_10001023_pt1 | contig 11646 bp, 10 predicted proteins | sample I19B2metaG_FD_94707 | JGI IMG/M metagenome (GOLD analysis project Ga0129298, IMG submission 94707) | Lake sediment bacterial and archeal communities from Gulf of Boni, Indonesia to study Microbial Dark Matter (Phase II) - ​I19B2 metaG | ecosystem: Environmental > Aquatic > Freshwater > Lake >...
ACCAACCAGGATTAACCATCCTTTGGGTTCATTGGCAAATTCTTTGGCTGCTTGGTAAGCGCGGGCAAATTTCTCCTGGTTAATAGGGTGGCCACTTCTCCCTTGGGGGAGTAGGTTGTCAAAGGTGAAGCGAGTTAGCGAGCCCAAGTTACTATATCGTAGCAGGCGGGCTTGGCGCTCTTTATCTAATTCGCCCCGGGTACACCGGCAGGGGATAACTCGGTCAAAGTCTGGTTTCCCCGAGGGTAGGCGAGGATGAACAAATCCTGCCCCTTTACAAATAGGGCAGACTGGACTGGGTGGGGCTTCTTCCGATTCTTCAGCGCCTGACCATGTGTCCATATTTGCCCTTGATGTATTTATCTGGTTCAGTCTTCTTAAGATCTCGCTTATATGCTCCACTGTCTTTGCCTTCTGATGACCAGCGCTCTAAAATCCGAGCAATATATCGCCAGTTCCGTTTGTTAAGGGAAACCGCCTCCTTGATGGCATCCTTAATCCAGGCTACAGGATATAGTTTCTCAGCCTCACGTAATTCGTCAGCAATCATCGGGGTTAGCATGCCGATGTTCTGTTCATAAAGGGTGAAGATGTCAGGTTGTTCCTCGGTCTCAATATAGTCTTTTCCCTCAGTTTTTAGCCCAGGGAGAGAAAGCTCGCCATTTTGAATTTTGGCTACAATCTGCCTATCGGAATCAGTATTGAGAAAATAAACGTCCTCGGGCACTCCATCTCTATCTAATACTAGGTGAAGGAAAGTCCCCCGCTTGGTGGCTAGTTCCAGGGCTTGGCGTAGTGCCTCGTCTGGGGATTTGGCTGCTTCCTTAAGACTGCGCCTCAGGCTGGTATTAGTTAACAGCTCCCGATAGGTAACGAAGCGGGGATACCCCCGTTTGCGGTAAAGTGCCCCAAGAATATGGAGGGTTGTCTTGAGTTCACTAATGTCGCTGATTTGTGGTAGTAGTGTGGTGAAGAAAAAATTAGGCACCGGGGTAAAACGCATCTTGGCTGGGGGATCAGTAAACTGCTTCATAATAGACTCGGCTCTTCGTTAGCAATATTTTCAAACTTGGCTAGTTTGGGTATGAAATGCAAATTTCTTTGCCCGGTAGGACCGTTACGATGCTTGGCAATTATAATCTCAGCTGGAGGTGGGTAAGTTTCACCGGGATGGGCATCTTCCCATTCTTTGCGAGTCGGATAATAGGCTTCATCTCGGTAGATAAATAAGACAACATCAGCATCCTGTTCAATGCTGCCGCTTTCCCGCAGGTCGGAAAGTTGAGGTTTGTGTGAGGCTCGCCACTCTACAGCTCGGCTGAGCTGGGATATAGCTATCACTGGCACATTAAGCTCACGGGCTATCCCCTTAAGGGAGCGAGAGATGAAGCTAATTTCCTGAACCCTGTTTTCTCCTCTGCCGTCCCCCTGCATTAGTTGTAGGTAGTCGGCAATAATGAGGTTGATGCCACGCTCGTAATGGAGCCGGCGGGCTTTGCTTCGCATCTCTACCACCCGGAGCTGGGGGGTGTCATCAATATAGATTGGGGCTTCAGAAAGGATGCCGGTGGCATCCATAATCCTTCTTTCCTCAGTTTCGGTATGAAGTCCAAGACGGACCTGTCTTAAATTGACCCCAGACTCGCTGGACAGGAGGCGTAGTACCACTGGCTCCCGGGCACTTTCTAGGCTGAACAGGGCAACGCAAGCCCTCTGCTCCACGGCAGCATTTCTGGCGATGTTAAGCGCTAGGCTGGTTTTGCCCATACTTGGCCTACCGGCAATGATAATTAAGTCAGAGCGCTGAAATCCGCCGAGAAATTCATCTAGCGCAGTAAAACCTGACAGCACGTAGGGGATTGGCTCAGGGTAGCCCCCCTCGGCGGGTGGGCTGGGAGTAATAGTTTCAAAATACTTGTCTAGCACTTGGCGAATATGAACGAAGTCCCGGGGGGTCCCGTGACGCAGCTTAAATAAGACATCCTCAGCCCGGCTAAGACTGGCATCAACTTCGGGACCGGCTTCATAACCAATGTCAGCAATTTGTCTGCCGGCATTAATCAGGTGGCGCATTACCGATAGGCGATAAACAATTTGAGCGTAATGCTCGATATCAAGCGAGGTAGGGACTATTGATATTAGGTGGGTTAAATAGGCAGCACCACCGCATGCCTCTAGTTTTTTCTGTCGGTCTAACTCTTGGGCTACAGTGATTTGGTTTATCGCCTCATCGCGCTGGGAAAGTGATAGGCAAGCTCCATATATCCATTGATTTTGTTCGCTGTAGAAGTCTTGTGCCTGAAGGAAGGCAGCAATTTTGTAGATGGCGGTGCCATCTATCAGCAGCGAGCCGATTACTGCTTCTTCAGCATCAATATCATGGGGGGGTAGCCTGTCACCATACAATTTAGTCTTTCTCCTCAGCGGTAACTATAACCTTTATCTTAGGCATTATATCCTTAGCTAATTTAATAACTACTTCATAGCTACCGAGTTGACGGATGGGCTCAGCTAACTCAATCTTCCGCTTATCAATAGCTATCCCAGCACTATTTTGCAACTCAGTAGCAATATCGGCGCTGGTGACTGAGCCGTAGAGTCGGTCTTTAGCCCCGACTCTAGCTTTTAAGGTAACCTCCCTTCCCTCTAGCTGGCTAGCCAGCTTAACTAATGCGTCTTCGGTCTGGTTCTTGGCGGTTAATTTGCGATGTATTGCTGTTAGATTTGTAGCTGGAGAATTAGCTAATAGGGCTAGCTTTTGGGGGATAAGATAGTTCCTGCCGTAGCCGTTAGCTACCTCCTTTATCTCACCAGCTCTGGCTACATTGGGGACATCCTCTAAAAAGATGACCCTCATAACCTCTCCTTTTTAATTATACTTCACCCCGGGGTAAAGTTAAAGCCTAATCCTAGAAAGATTGTTTAGCAACCTATCCCCCTGACCCCCTTCCCTTAATAAGAGAAAGGGAAATGTAGATAAGAGAGGGGCTTTGCCCCTCTCCTTCTCAAGGAGAGGGGGATTAGGGGGGGTGAGGTTAATAAACAACCTCATCCTATTGGGTGATGAATTTTTCGGCATAAAATGCCGCCGTGGCTCCATCTCCGGCAGCGGTTATTGCCTGTCGGGTTGAGTTACGGCGTATATCACCAGCAGCAAAAATACCGGGTATCTCGGTCTCCATCTTGTCATTAGTAATGACATAGCCGCCCTCGTCTAATGGTAGGACGCCCTTGAGGTAGTCGGTATTAGGCTTAAGCCCGACAGATATAAAGACCCCGGCTATATCAAGGCTAGATTTTTCCCCTGTTTTTACCTGGCGAAGCTTGATTCTGGTAACTAAATTTTCACCCTCAATCGCCTCAGCCACAGTATCCCACAGAAATTCTATCTTAGGCTGGGAGAGGGCTTTCTCCTGCAGAATACGGCTAGCCCGGAGTTGATTACGGCGGTGTATCACAGTGACTTTGGGGGCGAACTTGGTCAGGTGGAGGGCTTCGGTAATTGCGGCATTACCACCACCGACTACGGCTACAGGGAGTCCTTTGAAGAAGGCAGCGTCACAGGTAGCACAGTAGGATACCCCTTTACCAGTAAATTTTTCCTCTCCAGGTATGCCCAATTTACGCCGTTCCGAGCCGCTGGCGATAATCACCACTTTAGCTGTAAAGTTGCCTTCGGTGGTCTTTACCACTATTTGCTTTGGTTGAGGCTCAATGCCCGTAGCCTGGGCGATAATAGTCTGTAGCCCGTATTTTGTTGCCTGCTGGTGCATTAATTCTCCCAGCTTTAAGCCGCTGATACCTTCAGGAAAACCGGGATAGTTGTCCACTTTTTCAGCATTTACTATCTGACCGCCAACCAATCCCTTTTCTATAAGCAGGCTATTGAGCCTAGCCCTTGAGGTATAAAGCCCAGCGGTAAGCCCGGCTGGTCCGCCGCCAATAATAACTACTTCATATTCTCGGTTCATGGTTTAATCTCTTTTACAGTGGTGGTTCTTAGTTGCTTGGACTTCTTTCCCACAGGTCGCAACGTCCTCCCCACCGGGCAAGAACCTGACCATCGAGGCAAATCTGGGCTATCTCACAGAGGTTGGGGCAGGCTTTGCATTCAAATGAGGAAATATGGTACTTCTCCTCGCTGGCCTCAAACCCCTTGAACTTGCTGCCGTTATTACTGATTACTATCTCTTCCTGCGCCAGTAGGGCGGCACCTATTGCCCCCATGAGCTCATGGTGAGGTGGGACAATAATATCAGTATTAAGTTCTTCCTGAAGCGCCTTTACTATAGCCTGATTAAAGGCAACCCCGCCCTGAAATACCACCGGAGGTCTAATATCCTTGCCTAAGCCAACATTATTAAGGTAGTTGCGGACTAATGCTTGGCACAGACCATAGAGGATATCCTCAGTGCGATGCCCCATCTGTTGTTTGTGTATCATGTCTGATTCAGCAAAAACGGTACATCGCCCGGCAATGCGCACCGGCGTCTTGCTATCTAGCGCCCGCTTGGCGAACTCCTCAATACTCATATTGAGGCGTAGTGCCTGGTGGTCAAGGAAGCTACCGGTGCCGGCAGCACATACCGTATTCATACCGAAGTCAACTACTATCCCATCTCTAATAATGATAATCTTGCTATCTTGCCCCCCAATTTCAATGATGGTTTGCACCTCAGGGATATAGCGCAAGGTAGCCACCGCATGGCTGGTAATCTCGTTCTTGACTAAATCAGCGCCGACAATAACCCCGGCTAGATAGCGGGCACTCCCGGTGGTAGCCACGCCACAAATATCAACCTCTTTAGGCAGTTGCTGTTCGATTTGTTTCAGCCCTTGCTGCACCATTTGGACGGGCTTGCCTTGTGTCAGCAAATAGATGTGGCTAATAAGCTCACCATCTTTATCTACCACGGCAAACTTGGTAGTTACCGAGCCAACATCAATACCCAGATAGACTTCCATTATCTTCCCTTTGGTTAAGTGTTATTGCGGACTCGTTGCTGGCTTTTTAGTAGGTCAACAAATGCCTCCAGCCTGGTTAACATTCCCGTCCGGTTCAGTTGCTCATCGCAAAGTATGGTTAATACTGGGACATTTTCCTTAGTTGATGACATAATATTTTGGGCAACTATTTCAGGCATACAGGTGAATGGGGCTAGGTGAATTAAGCCATCATACTCTCTGGCGTGGAGCACCTTTTCCCCGACTGCTTCCCAGCCATCACCACCAATATCCCGCTTGAGGTAGGGTAGAGCTGCCTTATGAATCTTGGATGTCTCGTCCAAACCCAGGTAGTTAAAGAAGAAACTGAATTTAGCCCACGCTGAGATGAAGGTCCTCCGTCTGACCTCTACCCCTAGCTTACCCAGCTCGCTCTCTATATTTTGATTGGCGAACGGCTCTAGCACCACGTAGAATTCCCCGATTATGCCCACTATCGGTGGTTTAGCCTGTGTATCCTTGGCTACATGATTAAGCTGGTCAATGTAGTCTCTCTGTACCTTCTTCAGGGTACCATAATCAGCGGCGTTATCAATAGCCTCGATGGCTTTAGCATATAGCCGATTAGCGGTGCCTTTTTCCAGCTCTACAGCACGCACTTTTTGCACTAAGCGCTCTATTTTATCCATAGCAATTTGCTTGGCTATGCCGAAGCGGAGGGCTGATATGACCTTAAACCAGGAGGCATTATCTGATAAGCGCCTCATTAATTTGAGTAAGCCGAATACCCTTTGTTGTGAAAGGCTCAGGAGAATAATTTCAAAATTATATCCTAGGTCGCGAAGAATTTTTTCCTGTGTCTTGACATAATAGCCCAGACGACAGATGCCGTCGCCGCCGGTTATAACCAGGGTATCTGCCCCCAGCTCGCAGGCTTCAATCAGGTTACCCAGGGTCAGTTTAAATGGGAGGCATAACCCTTCCGGGGAGTACTTGGCACCTAGAGATAGGGTGCGCTGGCTATTGGCTGGCGGTACTATCAGGCTATCACTGCGCCCAAGGCTATGAGCCCAAGCTTTAATGGTCACATATAGGTTGCTCAGATGGGACATGCTTATACGCATACTTCTACCTGCCTTCTTTTCCTTCTGTTTATCATGTCAAGGAAGGCTTCCAGCCTGTTAACTATGCCGCCTTCAGCAGTATGCTCATCCAAGGCAAGGCTCATAAAGGGAATAGACCTCAGTTTGGTAGCTTGACGGCGCACCATGTCCATCATTAGCGAATCAGGTCCGCAACCAAAGGTCATAAGGCCAATTACACCATCAACCCTATTTTCTAGGTAGTAACCTCCGGCGCCTACCACCTCATCCTCGTATGTCCAGTGGGCTTTGCCGACTAATCTAGTTGTGGCTGATTCAAGCTCTTCGGTGGTGAGCATTTCCGGGGTCAGCACCTTATAGTGAGCCTGCTCAAGGCGGTGGATAAGGCGGTGATTCATATGTTCATCATAGACAATATAGGGATGACCAATTAGGGCGATGGTGGCTGGCATTGAAGGTGATGCCTTTGGTTTAACTTCACCCGTCAGCCTGGCTATTGCCTGGGGAGGGGTTAAGCCTTGACTGGACATTAGTTTTTGGTATTTCAGGTGGGCGTGCCAAGCAGCCATGCTAGCTTGTCTGACCTTAAATGGGCTCCAGGCGAAATGCCGCCCCAGTTTGTAAATGGCTTGATACAGGTGGCGTTTGCCTTTATTAATGTCTATCTCTATATCTAGGATAGGCGGCGATTCGGGAATAACGGCTTTGGTCATATCAGGTAAGCCAAGAAATTTGGAGCAGTTATAAGCCTTTCTTTTCACACTGCGGATGGCAGGGGTAAAAATATAGTCGCACTTGCCTACTAGGGAAAGGACGTGACCTAAGAAAATCTTTACCGGCAAGCAGGTATCAGCTACCACCCGAGATGCGCCTGATGACAATGTAGCCTGGGTAGTTGGCGGTGAAACTACCACCTCTGCCCCCAGCTCCTCAAAGAAGGTCTTCCACATCGGGTAGTATTGATAGTAGAGTAGAGCTCTAGGGATGCCTACCTTAACCATTTTCTTGCCTAAATTCCTCTTTAATCTTGGTCACTATTTCAGGATTGGCGACCAAGTCAACCACGGTCATAGCTAGAGCCTTGGCGGCATCAAACAAACCCTGGCTTCCTGCCTCTGAGGCAGCCGCTGAAGCAAACTGAAGAGAATGAGTTGATACTTCTTCGGGAGCTATGGCGACCATGGGGTGGATACTGGGCACCAGTTGGCTAACATTGCCCATATCGGTACTGCCGAAGGCACGGCTCGGGTCGGTGAGTTCAACCTTGCGCCCCAGGGACTGCATATTTTGTCTGAATAGTTGGGCTAGGGCTAGATTATTACGCATAGGAGCGTAATTGACCTCTCCCCACTTATATTCCAGGCGGGCGCCACTAGCTGTGGCAGCGCCAATAAAACAATTTATGACCCTTTGTCTTAGTTCATCAAGATAGGTGTTATTCTCAGCCCGCACCAGAAAGACCCCGGCGCTGTGGGCAGGAACGATATTAGCTGCTTCACCACCGTCGGTAATAATCCCGTGGATTCTGGCTTTGTCTCTGATGTGCTGTCGCAGTGAATTAATAGCCATGAAGGATTGAATCATCGCCTCTAGGGCGTTGATGCCTGCCTCTGGTCTGGCGGCACTGTGAGCTGCCTTGCCGAAGAATTCAACTTGTAAAGCCTGGCAGGCAAGGGCTTGGGTAGTCGCCGTGTCATGTACCCCGGGGTGCACCATCATAGCTATGTCCAAATTATCAAAGACTCCCCTTTGTGCCATTATTGCCTTGCCTCCCTCTAGCTCTTCAGCCGGTGTGCCAATAACCAGAATGTTACCCCCAAACCGGTCAATAACTGACTTGGCAGCTATTCCAGCACCAACGGCGCTGGCAGCAATTAGATTATGACCACAGGCGTGACCAAGCTTAGGCAGAGCATCATATTCAGCCAGAATAGCGATGGCTGGTTTTCCTTTTCCGTAGCTGCCTTTGAAAGCGGTTGGTAGCTCGCAGATGCCTCGTTCTACAGCAAAGCCGTTTTTCTCTAGGTATTGAGTTAACCAGGCTGCTGCCTTATTTTCCTGGAAGCCTAGCTCAGGGTTGGAGTGAATTCTTAGACTCAGCTCATTAAGCTGGTGGCGGCAAGTATCTATTTCGCGTGAAACCTGGGCCTTCAGTTCTTCTATAGCCACGCTCTACTCCTGCTCTGAGAATCACTGCCAGCTAAAATAACTAGTGCTTATTATAGCTTAATGGGGCTAGGATTTCTAGGCGTTATAATATTCTGTCTATATAATGTGGGTGGCTAAAGGTATTGCATTTCAAAACCTGGTTATGGTATACTTTATTAGGTAAAGATTGAGTAGTGAAGTGGGTTAATTCCCACTTTTTTGTTGGTAGAGAAATAATAAAATTTGGAGGTTTTAGTCTGAGATGAAGAGCGACTTTCTGCTCGCCATTACGCAACTATCGGCTGAGAAGAACTTGCCTAAGGAGGTAGTTATTGGGGCGGTAGAGGCAGCGCTGGTATCAGCTTATAGGAAGGATAACTTTGCTGCTAACCAGAATATCTCGGTCAAGATTGACCCAACTACAGGTGAGGTTCGAGTGTGGGCTGAGAAAGCTGTAGTCGAGCGGCCGTCAGATCGCCGCCGTGAAATATCGCTGGATGAGGCACGTCGGGTTAAGTCAGATGTGCAGATTGGTGATGCTATCGAGGTAGAAGCTACCCCCCGTAATGCTGGGCGCATTGCGGCTCAAACAGCAAAACAGGTTATTCTCCAGCGGCTTCATGAAGCTGAGCATAGCGCCATATTCGAGGAGTATTCTGGCAAGGAAGGCGATATTGTCACTGGATTAGTGCGCCGTATTGAGCCCAGGCAGATATTTATTGATTTGGGCAGAACCGAGGCAATACTGCCAGCAGTGGAGCAGGTGCCCACCGAGAGATATAGAATGGGTCAAAGGCTTAAGGTTTACCTCTTAGAGGTAGCCCGGACTAACAAGGGGCCTCGGGTGGTGGTGTCACGGTCGCATCCAAACATGCTACGTCGGCTCTTTGAACTGGAGATTCCCGAAGTTTATAACGGAGTAGTGGAGTTAAAGTCAATTGCTCGCGAAGCTGGCTATCGGAGTAAAGTAGCTGTCGGCGCTCGCCAGGAGGGCATTGACCCGGTTGGTTGCTGTGTTGGACTGCGTGGTATCAGGATACAAAATATTGTTAATGAGCTAAATGGTGAGAAGATAGACGTGGTTATGTGGAGCCCGGATATTTCTGCTTTTATTACCAATGCGCTTAGTCCAGCCCAGGTATTAAGTGTTGAGCTGGATGATGAGCAGGAGGCAGCTACGGTCATTGTCCCTGATAAGCAGCTTTCATTAGCCATTGGTAAAGAGGGGCAGAACGTTAGACTAGCGGCTAAGCTCACTGGGTGGCGAATTGATATTAAGAGTGCTTCCGAAGCCGAGGCAGAAAGGGTGGCAGAAGCTAAGGCGGTAACCACCGGGGTAGAAGAGGCGGCGGTAGTTGGTGAGGAGATTGCTACCGAAGAAGCAATTGTCGAGCCAGCTTTAGCTGCTGAAGAGACGCCGGAAGAGGTGGCTGAGCCAGTACCAGTCCTTGATACTACGTTTACTCCTCCGCCAGTTCTCATTGAACCGCGGGTAACGGCGGAAAGAGCTCAGCTCAGGTTTGCTGAGGATATTTTAATACCAACGCCGATTAAGCCTGGGGCTAAATCGAGGAGGGGGAGAAAGAAGGGCGTTCAAGATAAGGGAGGCGCTGAGGATGGCATCAGGCTCAAGAAACGACGTCGAGTCGCCGAGCCGTTAGAAACTGATGAGGAGTATTAGTAAGCACATACCGCAACGAACTTGTGTGGCTTGCCGTCGGGTACGACCTAAACTGGAGCTAGTCCGTCTGGTGCTTATTTCCGACGGCAATATAGAGGTTGATGCCAGTGGGAAAAAGGCTGGACGCGGTGCCTATTTATGTCAGTCACCACAGTGTTGGCAGACTGGGTTAAAGGGTGGTCGGCTAGAGTATGCCCTACGGACTACCCTTACTCCAGATAATCGAGAACAGCTTATCAGATATGGTGAAGACTTGGTAAAGGAGTCAATTGGTGGTCGGAGTAGGTAAGTCGGGAAATGTTGCGGAGCCCTCAGGGGAAAGGGTCAGTGGGACTTCTTCACCAGAGGTACGTTTGATTGAGATTAATCCTACCTTAAGTGTGAGACAGCTCGCTGACCTTTTGCAGGTTAGTGCCATTGAGGTCATTAAGCAACTGATGAGAAATGGCATTATGGCCAATATTAATCAGGTTATTGATTATGAGGCGGCGGCGGTTGTAGCCACCACCTTTGGTCATCAAGCACGGCTGAAGCCTCGAGCCACCAGTGCCGTCAAGAGGCGTCAACGTGTTCAGGAGGAGGTGCTTACTGGTTTACGGCCACGACCTCCAGTAGTTACTATCATGGGGCATGTTGACCATGGTAAGACTAGACTTTTGGATGCTATTCGACAAACCAATGTAATGGCGACTGAAGCTGGGGGCATTACTCAACATATTGGTGCCTACCAGGTAGAGGTCGATGGGCGAAGGATTACTTTTTTGGATACCCCGGGTCATGAAGCCTTTACTGCTATGCGGGCTCGTGGAGCCCAAGTAACTGACATCGTTATTCTAGTGGTGGCGGCTGATGATGGAGTAATGCCGCAGACTTTAGAAGCCATAGACCATGCTCGGGCAGCCGGGGTGCCTATCGTAGTGGCGATTAATAAGATTGACAAGCCCAATATTAACCTTGAGCGGGTTAAGCAGCAGCTGGCTGATGCCGGTTTGCTTATTGAAGAGTGGGGAGGCGATACCGTCTCTGTTTGTGTTTCAGCTAAGGAGAAGATAGGCATCCAGGAACTGCTGGAGAACCTCCTGGTCGTAGCTGAGATGGAGGAGCTTAGGGCAAACCCGGTTGAGCCGGCGGTTGGGGTAGTCATTGAAGCTAAAATGGACAAGACCAAGGGACCATTAGCCACGGTGTTGGTTCAAGCCGGGACCTTAAGGCTGGGCGATACCATAGTAGTTGGCACTACCTGGGGCAGGGTAAAGGCTATGTTTAATGATATGGGTAAGCGGGTGAGGAAGGCTGAGCCAGCTACCCCGGTTGAAATCTTGGGCTTAAGTAGTGTACCTCAGGTGGGAGACGGGCTTAGGTCGGTGGCTAATGAGCGCCAAGCCCAGGCTTTAATCCAGAAGCATCTAGTGGAGATGAAGCAAGAGTCAAAATCGGTGACCCTCAGTAATCTCTATGACCAAATAAGCGCCGGCCAAGTAAAAGAGCTTAATATTATTCTCAAGGCTGATGTTCAGGGCAGTATCGAACCAATAAGAAGTTCTTTAGAACAGTTGGCAACCGAGGAAGTCCGGGTTAGAGTTATCCACAGCGCCACTGGTAATATTACTGAGAGTGACGTTATGTTGGCTATTGCTTCTAAGGGGATCATCATTGGTTTTGGTGTTGGCTATCAGCCGGGGGCGAGGCGATTGGCTGATGTCGAGAAAGTAAGCATCCGTTCTTACGATGTAATTTACGATTTGGTGGACGACGTGAGTAAAGCACTCA
>Ga0129298_10001024_pt1 | contig 11644 bp, 5 predicted proteins | sample I19B2metaG_FD_94707 | JGI IMG/M metagenome (GOLD analysis project Ga0129298, IMG submission 94707) | Lake sediment bacterial and archeal communities from Gulf of Boni, Indonesia to study Microbial Dark Matter (Phase II) - ​I19B2 metaG | ecosystem: Environmental > Aquatic > Freshwater > Lake >...
ACCTGCACTCGTCTGAGGTATCCTTCAATGGTGTTTTGAGACATGTTCCGTAGTTCCATATCGGTACGCATCTTATCTAAAAATTTTTGCATGAAAAGACCTCCTAAGATTTGATATATGGATTTCAGTCCTCTTAGGAGGCGGTCTTGCCTGAATTATTCTTAATATCTTTATTTTTATTGCTTTTAATGTTAAAATCATATCGGTATGAATGTTACTGGTTTTGTATATTGTTATTTTGTGGTGATTTAACTATATCAAAAAACCAGAGTTCATACCTTATTTTTTTTGTTTAAACTCTAATGAGCCATCGCGGTAGCGATTTCGTTCTTCTCAAAAATCCCCACATAAGGCTGCCCTAGCAATATACTCTCTGCATACACTTATTAGGCTTTGAACGGTTTATTCCTGAAAGTTTTTACCCATTTTTTGAGAAGCGTCCCCAAAAATGAAAAAGGAACAATCAATTGCCTTTCAGGTTTTTAAAAGTTTATAATATAACTGATATGAAACTATTGCAAAGGGGAAAGGATGAAAAGCTGATGGAATTTTTGAGCGGCACGCATGATCTGAGGCTTCCTGAATGGGGTCCTTACACCAAGAAATATATTGGCGTTTCACATATAACAGATAGAGAAAAGGGAATTCGCTTTGACTTAAGCGTGTTCCCTGGATTCTACAGGAAAAAAGTGGATGTGCCCAACGTGATGTGGGAATCAGGCTATCATCCCTGGGAGGCAGCAGCCAATCTGAGTTATTATTGCCACCGTCATGAACTGGAATGGAAGGACAGGGTTTATACCGATATATCCTACTCGGAAATAAATGAAAATGCAAGACTTGTTAGATGTGAGTGTGTAAACAACACCGAAACAAACCAGAATATAGTGCTCCACTGGATGGCATATTTGAATTTCCCGACGCTCCGTTCCAATTCCTCAGACAAGATATACCCCGGAACTGTCGAACTACCTGCAAATACAATATGGATAGACGGATTGGACTATGAAGATATGAGTTATGCCGTTCCGCGTCCTACAGACAACCTGGTACCTGATGGCTTTTTCAGGGGGGAAATAAGAGACAATGGGTTTGTAAATGGAAGCGGGCTTGGAAAGGGTTTTGGAAAGGAGAAGGGAGACAGGGCTGTTTACAAATTCCATATGAGAAAGCCTGTTGAAGATGCCGCTCTCCTACTGCGCTATAGGGTTTCAAATTCCCGGACTGCAGCTTTTTCACTGGATGGGGTGTTTAAAGGGAGGATAGAATTTGATGGTACCGGAGAACTGACAAGCGACAGGCTTCCCATAGGCAGGCTGGAGGAAGGGGAACATAGGCTCCAACTGGTTTCAGTAGGAGAAGAGTCAATAGAGATAGACGGCTTTGCTGTCGGGCCATCTGATGAGGTTGAGAATGTGAAGTTTTACACTTTAAAATGGGATGCGCATCCGGATATATCAGCTGGCCCCGGTGAAAAGAGTGTGATTCTCAAATACAGGGATTCGGACACTTATTATGGTCTTGGATGGGAATTTGACAGTTTCCAGATAAGAGAGTTTCATTGTGATCAGCTTGATACATTCATGCGGTATACAGTACATAATCATACCCGTTCAGTCCTTAAGGGAGAAGGGGATGGACACTTCACCAATGTTTTTATGAGGCCTGTCACCATTGAGCCACATTCCAAAAGAGTAATCTATGGAATTGTGTGCAAAAGCGGATCAATAGATGAGGTTAATGAACAGATCAAAGCTTTTGACAGTGATTACTGTAAGATGAAGGCTGTATACCTCTCCCGGCGTAAAAACGCTGTAAGCTTTTCCACATTCCCTGAAGGACAGGCCTATGCATTCAGCCAGCAGAAAATGGCCGCAACAACACTAACAAATGTAGTGTTCCCGGTATATGCAAAAAGGTCATATATCAGGCACAACACTCCCGGGCGCTGGTGGGATTCACTGTACACATGGGATTCGGGCTTTATCGGACTCGGGTTGCTGGAAGCGGATATCAGCAGGGCTGTCGACTGCCTGAATGCATATATGACCGAACCAGGCGATACCCATGCTGCATTCATTCATCATGGCAGTCCTGTGCCTGTTCAAATCTACCTGTATCATGAATTGTGGAACAGGACCCAGTCCAGAGAACTGCTTGGATACTTCTATCCAAGGCTGCGACAATATTACCGCTTCCTGGCAGGGAAATACGGCTCTTCCACAACAGCACGGCTTAAATCCGGGCTTATTAAAACCTGGGACTATTTCTATAATTCCGGTGGATGGGATGATTATCCTCCTCAGGTTCATGTTCATAAAAACAATCTTGAAAAATATGCGGCACCTGTATCCAATACCTCTCACTGCATAAGAACTGCAAAAATACTTTATATGGCTGCTCAAAAGCTTGGAATTGTAAAGGACATGGAGGAATATAGCCGGGACATCCAATTTTTTGCCGAAGCTGTACAAAAGCATTCCTGGGATGAGGAGGCAGGTTATTTCGGGTATGTTTGCCACGATGATGACGGTAATCCAACGGGTATTCTCCGCCATGAGAGCGGTAAAAACTACAATATGGGCCTGGACGGAGCATACCCGCTGGTGGCGGGAATATGTTCGGATAAACAGGAAAAGATCCTTGTTGACTATCTCACAAATACTGAGAGAATGTGGACGGAGATCGGAATTTCTACAGTGGATAAATCGGCGCCTTACTTTAGAACCGACGGCTATTGGAATGGAGCGGTATGGATGCCGCACCAATGGTTCTTCTGGAAAACCATGCTGGACACAGGCCAGCCGGAAATCGCATTCAAGATTGCCAAAACCGGCCTGGATGTATGGAAGAAGGAAGTTGATGATTCATATAACTGCTTTGAACATTTTATTGTTCAATCGGGACGCGGAGCGGGATGGCACCACTTTGGTGGATTGTCGACCCCGGTATTAAGCTGGTTTGGTGCATACTACAAGCCTGGAACCTTTACCTGCGGGTTTGATGTCTGGATTGAAGAACAGCATTTTTCAGAGGACAACAGCATGTTCAGTGCGAACTTCAAACTGAACTGCTGCAGCCGCAGTGCCTGCAGCGTCATTGTATCATTGGACCCGGATTATACCTATAAAGTTTTTCTTGACGGTAGGGAGGCAGGCTTCAGGAAATTCACCGGGGGAGCTTTAAGTATTGATATACCTGGCGGTTTGCCACACGTCAAACTGGATGTAAAAAGGGAAGTATAACTGCTTTTGATTTAAAGGGGGGAATTTAATGAATGCCGAAAGAAAAATCATTCATGTTGCACCAAACTTCCATTATGATGTAGAATACCTGAAAACTTATGAAGTGTACAGAGACATGTGCCTTGACAATATTGTCGAGGCTGTGCGCCTGTTAAAAGAAAACCCCGGGTATACTTTCATGATGGAACAGGTTATATTGTTAAAGGAGTTCTGGGAAAAGTACCCGCAGTTTCGTCAGGACCTGTCGGAGTTCATCAGGCAGGGAAGGTTTGAAATAGCCTGCGGCATGTATTGCATGCCTGATATGAATATTCCTTCGGGGGAGTCATTGATTGAACAGATACGTGAAGGCAAGAAGTGGCTCAAGGAAATGTTTGCTGTCGATGTCAGGGTATGCTGGATAGCAGATTGCTTTGGGCAGCACCCTCAGCTTCCCCAACTTGTGAAAAAATGCGGCTATGATTATTACTTTTTTTCCAGAGGTGCAACAGATAATGAGCAGGGTGATTTTATCTGGAAGGGAATCGATGGGAGCGAGATCATAACCCACAGGGGTCCAAAAGGCTACAGCACCTTGATATTACGCTCCAAAAACGTAATAAATGCTGCAGACCTAACTGTCGCCAGGGCTGATGGTGAACAAGCCGTACTCAATGCAATCCGCCCGGTTGAGTGCCAATCACCTACACCCAATATTTTATGCTGCAATGGTGGCGATTTCATGCGGCCTCAGGGCGGGGTCATCAATATCGTACAGGAGTGGAACAACGAGGATTATGACTGCAGGTTTTCGACGCCATTAAAGTTTTTTGAGGAAGTAAGCAGGTATTCAAACAGGTTACCGGTCATTGAGGATGACTTCAACCCTGTAAATCAGGGAATAAACTCTTCACGAATCAAAATAAAACAAAACAACAGGATGATGGAAAACCTTATAATGACCTGTGAAAGAATGAAATTGCTTTATGGTTTGACAGTAGCTGCAATAGAGAGGCGGCATGAAGGCAGTACCGATTACATGCTGGAAGAGGCTAAAAGGCTGATGCTGTATAACCAGTTCCACGACATAATATCAGGCACAATCGTCGATCAGGCCTATCTTGATACCATGCAAAGATATAAAAACGCCTTAAGGCTCGTAAATTCAAATATAAACAACATGTTTGACATGATTGTGGAGCAGAAAAACGGAGCGGAAAACACTTACATATATGTATTCAATCCCTCGGCATACGGCAGATGTGAGATTGTGGAGACTACGCTTGATATTATTGACACGTCCAAACCTTATATCTCCCTGTACAATGACGCGGGTGAAAAGATAGATGTACAATCAGGCCTGGATACAGACAAAAAAAGGCTTAATATCATATTTAAAGCGGAAGTACCCGCAATGCAGATAAGTTCCTACAGGCTGGAATACCGGGAAAAGTTGCCATCGGACAGCAGTAAAGGTACAGGCCCGCTGAATGAAGCTTATGAATTCTCAAACGGCTTTTATTCTGTGAAAGTCGAGAGCAATGGTATAATATCAAGCCTTAAGAATTCAAAGGGGGAGGAACTGGTGAACGGCTCAAGGCCATATTTCAATGATCTCCTCATGCAGGCGGATTATGGAGACCTCTGGGTTTATAACGAATCGCCGCATAATGGCGCTTATCATGGGAGACCTGTAAAGCAGTCGCCATACCTGGATGGTGAAAACGGGTTTTTAAATGAGCGCTACAGCCGTTCCAGTGCCGCTAATGGCCGGGCGGAGCTTGTAGAAAACGGACCTGCAAGATTTGCTATAAAGGTAGAGGGCGTACTCAAATTCTGGAGGATAGCCTGCAGCTATACACAATATATCTATCTTTACAACCACAGTCCCAGAATCGATTTTAAAACCGACATGCACTGCCAGGGTAAGAACTACAGGATACGTACCTGCTTCCCTACCTCCATCAGAAATGGAAGGATAGAACATGAAATTCCTTTTGGGATGTATGAGAGGAGAGAGGAGGAATACCCGGCGGCGAATTGGATTTCCTGCAGGAATGAAGCAAAGGGGCTTTTGCTGCTGAACCGGGGGCTGCCTGGCAACAATGTACATGACGGCGTAATGATGCTCTCACTTATGAGGTCCACGTCAAACGATTATAAATGTGTATCCGATCTGGCGTTTGAAGAGGGGGAACAGTTTTCCTTCGAGTACTCCATAGTACCCTATGACGGAGATATTAAGGCATCAGTTCCGTGGAGGCATGGCCAGGACATAAACCTGAGGCTTATTGACAGGATATATGGCTCAGTGCCATGTAATTATCATGATAATCTTATTGAACTGGATAACAGCAGCATTATGCTTTCGAGGGTATACCGATGCGATAAGGGTATTGTAATAAGACTGTATGAGGCAAGCGGAGAAGATGGGGTGTGCACTTTAAAACTTAACCGGGGGAGCTTTTTGCAGTATGCAGAAACCGACTGCCTCGAAAACCTTGTAGGATGCAGCATGGAAATCATGGATAATAAGATAAAACTTAAATTCAAACCGTTTGAGATTAAAACTATTATACTTAGCTGATATGCTTTATCCAGATAGTTGGGTAAGCTATTTCACCGTGGGTTTTAACCCACGGTAGCTTTAAATAATAAATTTTAGGTAATATATGGTTATTTAAAGGGTATACCCGCATTTACGGATATACCCTTTGTTTAATTAAGCTGATTATTTTTTATAATCATCAACTGTTTTCTGATAAACTGCAATCGCTTTGTCAATTCCCATGCCCTTAACCTTTTGAACATATTTATCCCAGTTATCCAACGGTTCGGTACCGAGTATGAACTTGGTTATCATTTCATCAACATATGTTTGTACATCGGCCATTACCTGGCGGCGAACCTCGTCATCCTTCTGATCGAAGGAAATATTGGGGAGCACGAATTTTTTTGCTTCAGGTATGTATGGCTCCAGATACTTGCTCTTTATCTCCTTGACAGCAGGATCATCAACCTGATCAGACTGAGCTTTCAACAGCACATAAGTCCCGGTGCTCTGTGTTATGCTGAAGGAACCTCTAACCTGTTTTGAAGATAAACCGTTGGGGTTTTTGAGAACCAGATCGGTATATATCGGCTGTCCATTCTGCATTGTATAATGCTTGCCTTCGATACCGAAGTTCATCAGGAGAGCGCCTTCCTGCCCATAGAAATAGTCAATCCATTTCGTGGTAGCTTCCTGATATTTGTTAGACTTGGTAATCACAGCAGCAATTGTGCTTCTGGTGCTCAGGTCAAGGTTGGCATGCACCTGGTCACCGTAAGGCCCCTTCATAGGAGGTGTGCCGGTTATTTTAAAGCCTGGTATCTGTTTGGGAAGAGTCGAGTTGAAGGCTGAAAAATGGCCTCCAAAGGCCCCCCTGAAGGCTCCTACGACATTCTGACCCATTTTGCCCTGGAATGCCTTTTCATCGTTTGTAGCGATTTCAGAGTCTATCAATCCTTCCTTATACAGCTTTGCTATCCACGCAAGGGCTTCCTTGTATTTGCCCTCTATTGGTCCGTAGTGAACTTTTCCTCCATCCTTCGGCTCGGTATAGAACGTATCAAGCACACCCCATGCGGAAACAAGGCTTCTTGCCATATTTATACCGTTGCCGCTGAAAGGAATTTCATCAGCTTTGCCGTTGCCGTTTGGATCCTTTTCCTTAAATGCTTTAAGGACTGTATACCATTCGTCTGGAGTGACCGGTATCTGCAGGTTCAGCTTCTTGAGCCAGTCTTCCCTTAGACCGAGAGCATTGTTCCCAAGCGGAAGCTCATCAAACATTGGGAAGTAAAATATTTTGCCGTCTTTGCCTGTTATATCCTTTTTAATCTCCGGACGCTTCTGCATCCAGCTTTTAAGGTTGGGTGAGCTTTTTTCGATTAAGTCGTTAAGAGGAATTATAGCACCCATCTGGGCATATTTTATCAGGTCTCCTCTGGGCATATCCATAATTACATCAGGCAGATCTCCCGATGCCATAACCAGGTTATATCGCTCCAGGTAATTTTCAGCCGGAGGGCTATCCCACTGGACATGGATATTGGTTTTCTCTTCGTAAGCCTTGAACACATCCATCTGATCAAGCGGAACTTCATGAGCAGCCTTTCCCTTTAACATCTTCAGAGTTATTTTCTGCGCAGGCTTGCCGCTTTGAGACTGATCACTGCTTTGCGAGCTCTTGGCATCCTGCTTGCTTCCACAGCCTGCGAAAAGCATTGAGACCAAAGCAAATGCAACTAATACAGCCATGGCTCTCTTTAATTTGTTCATATGTTTTCTCCTCCTGTTACTTTTTACTTTTCTATCGTTGAAGGGCTCTAAGATTACCCCTTGATAGCTCCAATCATAACACCTTTGACAAAGTACCTCTGCAGAAACGGATACAGGCAAAGTATAGGTAATGTAGCTACAACCATTGTTGCATACTTGATTGTTTCACCTATCATTTCCTGATCGCTGATGGCACCACCCGACATATCCTGTGTAGAGCTTTGAATGAGTATTTCCCTGAGTATGATCTGCAGAGGGTATTTGCTTCTGTCAGACAAATACAACAAGGCTGAGAACCAGCTGTTCCAGTGGCCTACACCATAAAATAGCACCATTACGGCTATAATGGGAGTGGACAGGGGAAGTACAATTTTGAAAAACACACCCAGGTCGTTGCTTCCGTCAACAAAAGCTGCCTCCTGCAGTTCGGCAGGTATTGTGTTCTGAAAAAAAGTGCGCATGATAATCAAATTCCAGGTACTTACAGCTCCCGGTATCAATAACGCCCAGATACTGTTGAGAAGACCAAGATTCTTAACCAGAAGGTAGGAGGGGATCATTCCTCCACTGAAAAACATTGTAAAAATAAATATGGCCATAAAAAAGTTTCTTCCGCAAAAATCACTCCGTGAAAGAGGGTATGCCCCGGCGGCGGTAAGAAAGACATTAATTGCCGTACCGAGAAGAGTATACATGATTGTGTTGCCATAGCACCTCCATATCTCAGGATGCCCGAAAACCATGTTATAAGCCTTTTGTGTGGGATTAACCGGCCAGAGCAGCACTTTGTTCGTTATTACCGCATTAGGATCACTAAAGGATGAACTGGCTACCAGTATAACGGGATATGCCGCTAAAAGACAGACAATTGCAAGTATTGCTATTATTACAGCTTCAAAAAGCTTTTCTCCAAATGTTTCATTGATACCTTCCACTTCTTTCACCTCCTATTTACCATAAACTGGTCTCGCTTACCTTTCGGCTGATGGTATTAAAGGTAATCAGAGTAACAAAATTGATTACTGAATTAAACAGTCCGATTGCTGTGGAAAAGCTGTATTCCGCTCCCAGAATACCGCGCCTGTATACATATGTGGATATAACATCCGCAGTCTCATATGTAACCGGATTATACATAAGCATAATCTTTTCAAAGCCTACGTTGAAAATTCCTCCCATCCTGAGAATCAACATTATAATGATTGTTGGGATAAGGCAGGGAATGGTTATGTGGACCAAACGCTTCCAACGGCTGGCACCATCTACGACTGCCGCCTCATACAGGGAAGGATCAATTCCGGCAAGAGCCGCCAGGTATATGATTGATCCCCAACCGGCTTCCTGCCATACTCCCGACCATACATAAATGCTTCTGAACCAGCCGGGTTGTGCGAGGAATTGGATGGGCTGGCCGCCCAAGGATTTTATCACCATATTGACAATTCCGCTTCGCGGAGAAAGGAAGGATACCAGCATTCCTACTATAACCACGGTGGAAATGAAGTGCGGCAGATAAACAACTGTTTGGACAGTTCTTTTAAAGACTCTGTTTTTTACCTCGTTTAACATTAGAGCCAGTAAAATAGGTGCAGGAAACCCAACAACTATGTTGTAAATATTTATAGCCAGTGTGTTGCGGATCAATCTAAGAAAATACACCGATTCAAAAAATTGAGTGAAGTACTTGAACCCTACCCATGGGCTTCCCCAAATACCCTGAAAAGGGTTGAAATTTTTGAATGCTATCTGGGCACCGTACATAGGTACATATTGGAATATGACATAATAGATGAAAACAGGTATTATCAAGACATACAGATAGCGGCTCTTATAAATGCTCCGCATAATTTCATTACGCTTTGAGGGGTTTGGTTTTGTCATTCGCTGCATTTCATGAGGGGTTGCAAAACCGTCAGCCATACATTATTATCCTCCCTTACTTTTTTACCTTTCCAGGTAGATCCCTGAAAACCGAATCTACCTGTTTTTCAGAAACAGTTAAAAAATAAAATAAGCTCTGAAAATGCCCTGTAGGGCATTTTGTTCATACATTTACAATCGTAAGGGAAAAACGGCAGGCTGTAAATGGCTGTTTTTTAAAACAACTTGCAATTTATAAACTGATTTGGGCATATAGCCTCAAATACAGTCATTGCAACGATTAGACGTGTTTGTGGATGTGCAATTTTTGCACAATGTATAATTATTGCACCGGGAGGATTAAGACTTATCCATGCCTACTGTACCATGAACTGCAGGTTATCTGGACTGTAAAACATTTTTCTCGTCGAGTAAAACGGAAGTTTGCCCGCCTATGGTGTGATTATGCATATCCCTGTATTTCCCCGGTGTTATATTCTCATACTTTTTAAATGCCCTTATAAGGCTGTGGCTGTCAAGATACCCTGACTCGCTTGCAATGACAGCAATACTTTTACTTGTGCGCTCAAGAAGCTGTTTTGCTTTTTTTATCCGGAGGTTATGCAGATACTCTACAAAGTTATACTGTGTATAAGCTTTGAAATAACGGCTCAGGTAAGCCGGGGTCAGAGAAAACCTGTCTGATAGCAAAACCAGTGACAGATTCTTATCCTTGTAATTTTCGTCAACATACTTCAATATTGCATCCTGGAAGGTGGTGCTCTTACTTTCCCTCGCATTTTGTATGCGTTCACAGATGATCTTGTAAAAGTTTGAGGTTTGCTCATAAACCTCGTTCAGTGATTCGCACTTTAAAAGGTTGGGAAGGGCGTTTCCATAATGCATGATTTCATTGTAATCTATGGGATTCAGTTCGGTCAGTGCTTTCATTGCGGTATTTATTATTTCAAAATATATACACCTGGCAACATTTATACTGATAGGCTTGCTGATAATATTTTCAATTATACTCTTCAGTACCTTGGCTATACCGTCAAAGTCGCCGAGCTTCAGGCACTCAAATATTCTTGTTTCGTTTTGTGCCGAATAGTAATACCTTTCATTATTACTAACCGCAATTTGTTCAAAAATTATAACTGTATTTTTACCCCTGACCATTTTGTAATCAACAGCGGTTACAGCTTCTACATAGGATTTCGGAATATTTTCAAGGGAATTGTATACCTTGCCTATTCCTACTGTCAGGGTGAAATCGAAATGCTCTTTAATGAAATCTCTAGCCATGTTTCCCAATGAAATCATTTCACTCAGGTAATCACGTTCACTACTCTGAAAGTCCACTATCATGGCAACTTTATCATCTGCTGTATCCAGGGCATAACCTTTGCCGACTGATTGACACAATTCTTCTGCCACATTACCTATGGAGAATCTGTAAACGCCCTGTACTGATTCGGGATTCTGTTCTACAAATTCGTCAAAGTCATCTATATTAAAAATTATAACGCCATATGGGCCACCACTGCTTCCGATACCGGCAAAGTCGGCCATACCCTTTGCTGCATCGGGGGTTGCATAGTTTCCTTTTAAAAGCCTCAGCAGAAAGTTAGCCCTTATAACAGGCATTTGCTCATTCAGACGATGTTGAAGAACTTTATTTTTATTAATTACAGCCATAAGGCTGCGGTTTATTATATCCAATTCATTACGGCCGGCCTGTCTGATCTCGGAATCACCTGATGAACTTCTAAGCAGTGTGTCTGCAAGTTTTCTAATGGGGTAGTAATTTCCGTAGGAGAAGTAATAAGCCAGGACAATTCCTATAATAACGGAAAGAAGTAGAATGAAGAAAGCCCATGCCCTCATGCTGTTAACTTTGGACAGGATTTGATCGGACGGCAGTATTGCAATATAACTCCATCCGGTATTTTGTGATTTGACATAGAAAACCGACTGGCTCCGGTCTTGCAGTTTCTTCTTGAAAACCAGCTGGTCACCGGTGGTTAGCAGAGGTATCAATTTATTCTCATCGACATTTACATTCCCGTTAGTTAGTGAGGCTATAACTTTTTTCTTCTCATCAAGGACAAGAATCTTTCCTTTATAGTTGCCTAAGGCGTTGGAAATTATTTTATTTATTGAAGCCGCATCGATGGTGATCATCAGGGTTGCCGTATAATTTGTGACGTTGCTGGGGATAGGCCTTAAATAAGTA
>Ga0129298_10001025_pt1 | contig 11644 bp, 11 predicted proteins | sample I19B2metaG_FD_94707 | JGI IMG/M metagenome (GOLD analysis project Ga0129298, IMG submission 94707) | Lake sediment bacterial and archeal communities from Gulf of Boni, Indonesia to study Microbial Dark Matter (Phase II) - ​I19B2 metaG | ecosystem: Environmental > Aquatic > Freshwater > Lake >...
CCTCTTTTGCAGAATATTCATTTTGCGCTACCATCCCCATTTTATCTCTTTTCATTTTATTTCTTCTTTTTCCTTGCATTCTATTTTACTTAGGATAATTAAACCCACAAAATTTTTATTTCATTTTCTAATACTTTAAATTCTTTGTCGCCGGTGATGAGTTCTCCTTTATGGAGTTTTGTTAAAGCAGCAGCGAAGCAATCAGCGTAGGAAATCTTTTTTATGGCTTTAAAGCGAGCAGATTCTCTGGCAAGTTGCACATCTACATCAATTATTTCTACCGGTAAGGTTTCAATTATCTTTTCAATCTCGTCCGCTTTTTCCTCTCCACATTCACGCAAGACAATATAGTAGACTTCACCAAAGTTTACTGAGGTCATCAGTAAATAATTGTCTTTCTCTACCGCGGTAACAAAGATTGATTGAACCTTTTCAAAGCCAGGTTCTTTTTCTAAAAATACCAAGAGGCTATAAGCATCAAGGATTCTTCTCATCGCCCGCTCTCTCTTTTCCTGTCTTTAGCCCGTTCCTCAAGAAGTGCCTTAGTTAATTTTCCTTTGGTCTTTAATACCCCAGCCATCTTCTCAAAGTAAGCCGGTGTAACCGGTTTAATGATTATCTCGTCATCCCTTTCCTCAACATATAATTTTGTGCCTTTCTTTATGTTGAGGTGTTTACGGATTTTTGAAGGTATGACAACCTGTCCTTTCGTGGTTACAACCGTTGTGGTCATAATTTATTCCTCCTTTCTAAAATAAGTATAACATATTTTTAAAAGTGTGTCAAGTATTTTTTTTCTTACTTTTTTGGATAGTAATACTAAAGGGTCTGGGCGGAAAGAATGAGGTTAGATAATTCAATTACTGACTGAGGTGGATTAAATTTCTCTAAGTGAAGGGATAAACTTTTTAATTTTTCCGGATGAGTAAAGCAATCTTCTATAAACCGGGTAAAAAAATCCGCAGTAAAATCTTTATCTAACGAGAAATAGGCGTATCCTTTCTCGGCAAGATAGCGTGCCTGCAATTCCTGATGTCTACCGGTAGCATAAGGGTAAGGGGTAAGCAATGACGGTTTCTTTAAACTAAGAATTTCAGCAATTGTGCTTGCCCCGGCACGGGAAATAACTAAATCAGCACAAGCGTAGGCAAAGCCCATCTCTTCAAGATAGGGTAAAACTTTCCCCGGGAAGCCTTGTTTAGAGTAATTTTCTTTTACCCAAAGGTAATCCTTTTCCCCGGTAAGATGAAGAAATTGCACTTTTTCACGCAAACGGTTGAGTAAAGGAAGAGCATTAACCACCACTTCGTTTATATACCGTGCACCGGCGCTACCACCAAAAATAAGAATTGTAAACTTATCTTTACTTAAGTCAAATTTTTCTTTTGCTAATTCCGGGGTAATACCTTTTAATTCTTCGCGGATTGGGTTGCCAGTATAAACGGTTTTCTTGGGAGGAAAAAATTTTATCGTCTCAGGAAAACTTATTGCAATTTTGTCTACAATCTTAGCTAAAAGACGGTTAGCCAAACCTGGATATAAATTTTGTTCATGAATTATTGTTGGTAAAAAATAAAGTTTTGCCGCTAAAATTACCGGGACCGAGAGATAACCGCCCATTCCTACAAGAAAATCCGGTCGCAACGACTTGAGCAGAACCGCAACTTTAAAAGTGGCGAAAAGCAATTTCGGGAAGTAAAGAAAAAGAGGTAACCCTATCCTGCGGGGTAATCCTTCAAAATTGAGTTGAAAATACGGTATTTTTTCCGATTGCAAAATTTTTTCTTCATTTTTTCTTTTGCGGATAATAAAAAAGACTTCTCCATTTCTTTTTTTCAATTCCCGGGCAAGAGCAATCCCTGGATAAAGATGCCCACCTGTTCCGCCAGCAGCAATCAAAATTTTCATCTTCGGGTTAATACCTTTTGTAACTGATAGACTCTTTTGTCTGCCGAGAAATATTAAGCAAGACCCCTACAGCAAATAAACTGCAGAGTAAGGATGAACCTCCAAAAGAAATAAACGGTAAAGGTAAACCTTTGGTCGGTAAATAACCGCAACTTACCCCAATATTCACCAACGCCTGGGAAAAAATATAGAAAGTAATTCCGGCAGATAAAAGATGAGAAAAAAATGTTGGTGCCCGTAAAGAGACACGCCAACCCCGCCAGGCAAAGATTATAAAAAGAAAAATTACGCCTAGCGTCCCTAAAAGACCAAGTTCTTCACCGATTATTGGAAAAATAAAATCGGTATGTGCCTCAGGTAAATAGAGAAGTTTTAAATGACCCCTCCCCAAACCAACACCTTTTATCCCCCCTGAACCAAGGGCATATAACGCTTGTTTGGTCTGGTAACTCGCCTTTTCAAAATCTATAAAAGATTGAAAAAAAGATAGGATCCTTACCCAACGATAACTTTTATGATGTACAGCAAAAACACAAAATACCAACCCTAAAAAAGTTGGACCAAGAAGATATTTTATTTTTACCCCGGAGAGGAAAAACATTACTATCCCCAATAACCCAATAAATATGGAAGTGCCGAAATCTGGCTGAAGAAGAATTAAAGCACAAAGTAGACCTAAAAGGAGATAAGGCACGAGCAAACCTTTTTTAAAATTATTTACTTTACTGCGTTTACGGTCAAAATAATCGGCAAAAAATATAATCGTCACTATTTTCGCCAATTCTGATGGTTGGAAATTCAAAAAGCCAAAGCGTAACCAGCGTTGCGCACCACCAACTGATTTACCGATAAAAAGAACCAAAATTAGAAGAATTGCCGTCAGTAAAACTAACAAACGTGAATATTTTTGCCAAAAATGACAATCAATTCTGCTTGAAAGATAAAACATAACCAAACCCAAAATTGCCCAGAGGAATTGTTTTTTTAAAAATAGGGTATGGTCGCCAAAGCGTGTCTCAGCGATAATCGCACTTGCTGAGTAGACCATTAAAATACCAAATCCTAAGAGGGTTAAGGTAAGAAAAAGGAGAATAACATCAAAACGACTATAATTCTTTTTCATCTCTTAGAGTTTTTTTACTAAATTTTTAAAAATTTTACCCCGTTGTTCAAAATCACGAAATTGGTCAAAAGACGCACAAGCGGGTGAAAGGAGGACAATCTCGCCTTTCCTGGTAATACGATATGCTTCTTTTACTGCTTTTTTAAGAGTGCCACAAGGGATAATTTGCGTTGTCCCCTGTAACTCGTAAGCAATTTTTTCTTCCGCTTCACCAATGAGAAGTAAGGCTTTCACTTTTTCTTTAATCAAAGGGATAAGCGGAGTATAGGGTAAACCCTTATCCCGTCCACCCATAATCAAGATAAGTTTTTTATTGAAACTTTTTAAAGCAACAAGCACAGAGTCGGGATTAGTGGCTTTGGAATCATTGATGAATTTTATTCCCTTAACTTCGCGAACAAATTCTAATCGGTGTTCCAGTCCGGGAAAAGAATTTATTGTTCGCAAAATTATCGCCTCGGGAATTTTAGCAATTACCGCAACCGCTACCGCGACTAATACATTCTCTAAGTTATGAGGACCGGGAATCTTTAAGGCGGGAGATAGGTTGATAGGTTGACCCGCCTGACGGCGAGGCAGGTAGGTTGATAGGTTAACGACAATTTTTTTACCATTAAAAAATACACCTTCGGTTAATTTTTTTTGACGGCTAAAAAAGATACTCTGGCTTGGGCAATCCTTCGCTAACTCCTTACAATAATGGTCATCGGCGTTGAAAATACAGAAGTCATCTTTATTTTGGTTTTCATAAATACGTGCTTTAATTTTTGCATAATTTTCTAATGATTGGTGTCGTTCCAAATGGTCAGGGGTAAGATTAAGAATTACTGCAATATGGGGACGAAATTTTTCAATTAGTTCCAACTGGTAACTGGAAACTTCAAGAATGAGGACTGTGTCCGAATTGATTTTTTTTACGGCCGCGGAAAGCGGATAACCGATATTGCCAGCAACAATAACTTTAGAAGTAAGCGCTTTTTTTTCTTTTGCCTGACGAAAAATTTCACCGAGCAAAGTAACCGTTGTTGATTTGCCATTGGTTCCGGTAATTGCAATAACCTGTTTAGGGTTAATTAAACGGTAAGCAATTTCTAATTCGCTAAAAATAGGAATATTTCTTTTTTTTGTCTCTTCAAGGACTGGCAAGTTAAGAGGTACGCCCGGGGAAGGAATAACTAAGTCAGAATTAAGAATTTCCTTGCTGTGTTCTCCGAATTCTGTCTGAATATTTTTATTTAATTTTTTAAGTTCTTTAATCTCATCTTTTTGTCTTATTTCACTTAAAAAAACTTTTGCCCCTAAACTCTCTAATAAATTCGCACAAGCAATACCGGAACGTGCTCCACCCAGAATAGCGACTTTTTTCCCAGAGAAATTCATCTTTTGTTTAACTTTTGGGATACCCTATTCATTATTTTCCCCTCACCTTAATCCTCTCCCTCCGGGGGAGAGGGCAAGGGGTGAGGGGTCATCTGATTTTTAAGGCGGTTAAAGCGACCATTGCCAGAATAATCCCGATTATCCAGAAGCGAATGGTCACTTTTGGTTCTGCCCAACCTTTCAATTCAAAATGATGGTGCAGAGGTGCCATCTTGAAGATTCTTCGTCCATGAGTTTGAAAAAAGTAAATCTGGAGAAATACGGAAGCGATTTCAATAAGAAATACGCCACCGACTATTGGCAATAACAATTCCTGTTTTATACATAAGGCGATGATTCCAATTGTCCCACCAAGAAGAAGTGCGCCGGTGTCCCCCATAAAGACTTCTGCGGGGTAGGAGTTATACCAGAGAAAACCCAGTCCAGCGCCAACAAGACCGGTTAAAAAGATACTTAATTCACCGCTGCCGGGCACGGGAACTAGGCGCAGATAAGCAGCAAATTTTGCATGCCCGGCTAAATAAGCAAAGATTGCATAAGTCATTGCCGCAATTATTATATTGCCGATAGCAAGACCATCAAGCCCATCAGTAATATTAACCGCATTTGCTGAACTTATCACAATAAGAATAACAAAAATTAAATAAAAATTACCTAAATTGACAAAAAAATCTTTTAAATAAGGCACATTGATTTTTGTCAAATAAACATGATTGGGTGGAGAAAGATATAAGTATCCGGCAACAAAAAAAGCAAGGATTAACTGGCCAATAAGTTTATCGCGCGCCGATATCCCGCCCGAATGTTTTTTAGTTGATTTTTTATAGTCGTCAAGAAAACCCAAAAAACCAAGATACAATGCGGAGAAGAAAATTAACCAGGTAAACCGGTTATCCCAGCGGACCCAGAGAAGGAAAGAGAACAGTAAACTAAGTAAAATAATTAAACCACCCATTGTTGGCGTGCCCGCTTTAGTAAGATGAGTTTTTGGTCCGTCCGCCCGTAAAGGTTGAATAATCTGATGTTTTTTCAATCTGCGGATAACTAAGGGGGCAATAAAAAAAGATAGGAAAAGTGCAGTCAATAATACACCAACCGCACGAAAAGTTATGTATTGAAATACATTAAATGGAGAAAAAAAAGTGCGTAAAGGAAAAAATAAATGGTAAAACATTTATTTCACGAATGAAATGCTAATTTTTCACGAATTCTCACGAATTAAATTTTCAACGACTTCTTCTAACTTCATTAATCGTGAGGCTTTAAAAAAAATCGCTTTCCCCGGCTGGAGATAATTTCCCAGTTTCTTTGTTAACTCATTTTTCTCGTCAAAAATGTAAATTTCCTGAGTACCATTATTCTCACGAATACCTTTTGCCAAAGCAAGAATTTCTTTCCCGTAAAGAAAAACCGATTCCACCGCTGAAAGGGCGATATATTTACCCAGGGCATAATGTTCTTCTTTGCTCTTCTCTCCCAACTCAAGCATATCGCCAAGAACAAGTATTTTTTCTTTATCCGGAAAAAGTTTAAAAAAACTATCTATTGCTTCACGCATTGAATCCGGATTTGCATTATAACAGTCATCAAGCAAAACTGCTCCTGAGGGCAGACGGATAATTCCCATCCGTTGAGGTAAGGAAGAAAAGGTCTCCAACTGATGAATAATGGTCTCCGGGTCTACATTCGTCCGCCAGGCGCAGGCAGCTGCAGAGAGAGCATTATAAACATTGAATCTACCGGGGAGGGGTAAAAAGATTTTTTCTTTTTCTTGATTAAAATGTAAAAAGAAGTCATTCCCATCACTTCTTTCTTTTATTCTTGAAGCGCGGACTGACACCCCTTCCTCAATTATCGCAAAACCAGTTTTTCTCAATGAGAATGGGAATTTATTTAGCAAAGGGTCATCAGCGTTATAAATTATTTCGCCGTCTGAAGATAAAAATTTAGCAAGACTTGTTTTTTCTTTCAGCACTCTATCTACGGTTTCAAAAAATTGTAGATGCGTCTTCCCAATATTAGTGATTATCCCAATTTGTGGTTCGGCGATTTTTGCCAGAGAGGCAATTTCTCCAGGATGGTTGGTTCCCATTTCCAAAATGCAATAGCGGTGTTCTGGTTTTAACTGGAGAAGGGTCAAAGGTAGTCCAATTTGATTGTTCCAGTTAGCATAGTTTACCAAAGTGGGCGCATTCTTTTGAAGGATGTTGCCGAGCATTTCTTTAGTTGTTGTTTTTCCATTAGAACCGGTGATTGCGATTACCAGAGGATTAAATTTTTTACGGATGTAACGGGCGAGATTTTGCAATGCTTCCAAAGTATTTTTAACTTCAATAATCATAAAATTATTTTTCTTTTCCTGCGGAATGCTTCTTCCTTTTTCTACCAATGTGCCGACCGCACCTTTAACAATCGCCTCAGGAATAAAATTATGCCCATCAAATTTTTCTCCTTGTAAAGGTAGAAAAAAATCTCCTGTTTTAATGGTGCGGCTATCGGTGGAAATATTCAAGATGTAATTTTCTGGAATACCGGAAATTAGTTTGCCTTTAACTGCAGTAAGGAGTTCGCTGACTAAGATTTTTTCCAAGAATTCACCCCGGGCAAAAGTTCAGCAACAACTTCTTTGTCGCTGAAATGGATGGTATGGCCAGCAAAAATTTGATAATTTTCATGCCCTTTACCGGCAACAAGGACTAAATCGTCTGCTCCTGCTCGTAATAATGCTTCTTTTATTGCTTCCTTACGGTCAAGGATGACTTGATAATTGTCCTTCCCAATGCGACGGATTCCTACTTCAATGTCTAAAGCAATCTTTTCTGGCTTTTCGCTCCGTGGATTGTCGGTAGTAATAATCACCTTGTCACTCAGTTGAGCAGCAATTTCTCCCATAAGGGGACGTTTTGAGCGGTCACGGTCACCGCCGCAACCGAAAACGGTGATGATTTGCCCTTTCTTTAGTTCTCCCAAGGTAACTAAAACATTTTTTAGAGCATCGGGGGTATGCGCGTAATCTACAACTATCGCAAAGGGTTGACCTAAATCAATTCGTTCCAGTCTGCCGGGTATAGAATTTACTCTACCTAAAGCAGGGATAATTTTTTCTAAATCAATGCCCAATGCATTAGTAGCCGCAAGCGCGGCCAATGCATTGGAAATGTTATACTTACCAAGGAGAGGTAGGTAAACAGAATATTTCCCCTGAGGAGTGGTCAAAATAAAAGAAATACCTTTTTCTTCAAGTTTAATTTCGTCTGCTCTAAAATCGCTTTTCTTTTTTATACTGTAGGTAATCACTGGTATTTTAACCAGATCAATTATTTTTTCTCCCCATGGACAATCAAGGTTGATTATAGCAAACTTGGGAAAATTTTTCTTTACTCCAGAAGATATTTCAGTAAAAAGTTTTGTTTTTGCTAAAAAATAATTTTCCATCGTTTGATGAAAATCTAAATGTTCTGGGCTTAAATTAGTATAAATTGCAATATCAAAATTACAGCCGTAAATTCTTTTTTGGCTCAAGGCATGAGAGGAAACTTCCATAATTACATTTTTTATATTTTTTTCTCTGATTTCGGCTAATATCCTCTGTAAATCTGCGGATTCAGGGGTAGTCAATCCAGAGGAAAAGACCTCTTTCCCGATACGGTAGTTAATTGTGCCAAGCAGAGCAGTTTTTTCTCCTGCTGAATTAAGGATTGATTCAATCAGATAGGTAACTGTAGTTTTACCATTTGTGCCGGTTACACCGATAAGCAAAAGTTCTTCACTCGGATGCCCATAAAAATTTGCTGCTAACTGGGCTAAAGCAAGGCGACAATCGGAGACTAAAATTAAGGGCAAAGGGGTATCAATTTTTTCTTCAGTCGCAATTGCTACTGCACCCTTTTCTTTTACTTCCTGAATATAATTTTTACCATCATCTTTTAAACCTTTAAGAGCAACAAAAATATTACCCGCTTCAACTTTACGGGAATCATAAGCAATACCAGTAATTTCTGTTTCCAAGGAAGGATAAATTTTTGTATCTATACCTGTAAGGAGTTCATTTAATTTTGGCATACTTTGTTTCTATTTCTCCGGGTGGAATTTGAAAATAGCGGACCATTTCCTCAACGATACGAGCAAAGACTGGTGCGGCAAGCATTCCACCCCAATAGTTTGATGTCTGCGGTTCATCAAAAATAACTAAAATTGCCCAGCGTGGATTTGGCAAAGGGAAATAACCGCAAAATGAAGATATATGTCTTGTATCTGAATATTCCCCCTTTGCAAAGTCAAATTTTTGTGCTGTCCCGGTTTTACCAGCAATACGATACCCCTTAATTTTTGCTTTTATTCCTGTACCCCATTCAACCGCTTGTTCCAAAATTTCAGTTAAAACCTGGGTAGTTTTTTCTGATAACACGCGTCGGATTACCAGTGGTTGTGCTTGCCAGATTATCTCGCCTTTTTCATTGCGTATTTCTTTAAGGATTTGTGGTTCCATAAGTAAACCACCGTTGGCAACCGCTGAATAGGCATTAAGAATCTGTATTGCGGTTACCCCGATCCCTTGACCAAAACACAAAATTGGTAAAGAGAGCGCTGACCGGGATTGCGGATATTTTTCAGACAAAAAGATACCCGGACTTTCTCCGGATAAACTAAGCCCGCTCATTCTGCCAAAACCAAAATTTGCCAGATGGGGATAAATTTTTTCTTTATCTATCCGCAGTCCTAATTTTGCCATACCAATATTTGAAGAATAACCTAACACTTCAGTAAAGGTAAGCGTTCCTCTTTTTTCGTGGTCACGGATTTTCATACCATGGATTTGAAATACGCCGTTTTCACAGAAAAATTTTTCCTGCGGTGAAGTCAATTTTTCTTCCAGAGCAAAACCTGCGGGGAAAACTTTGAAGGTTGAACCCGGCTCAAAAACCTCACTTAAAACCAAATTATTCAATAACTCCGGTGTGTGTTTCCATTTATCTTCCCCGGGGATAGGACGACAAACCCAGGCAAGAATTTCGCCGGTTCTAACATCTTGAATTAAAAGGATTGCTTTTTTTGCTTGCACTTGTTCATACACTTTAGTTAATTCGCGCTCGGCAATATGCTGAATTGTTTTATCAATAGTGAGGACTATATTTTTGGGTTTTTCGTCCTCCGTAGGTGTATTTATGCTTTTCCTAATTTTTCTTCCTTGCCCATCGCGTTCTTTAGATTCACGAATTACTTTTCCCCGTAATAAATCGTCGTATGCTAATTCAATACCAGAGATTCCCTGATTGTCAATATTTACACGACCAAGAAGATGCCAGAGCAAATCATTCTCAGGATAGAAACGTTTACTTTCTTTTACCAAACCTACACCGGATAAATTTAAATTTCTTATTTTTTCTGCCTCGCCAGAGTCAAGTTTGCGTTTAACCCATAAAAAAAGACGCGAAGAGAAAAATTTGCTCTTCAATTCTTGTTCCTGTAAATTTAATAAATGTGCTGTCTGTTCTGCGGTAGATTGTCTATCTTTCATTATAACTGGCCATGCTGCACAGGAATCTACTTCTTTACTTAGGACGAAAATTGTACCATTACGGTCAAGAATCATTCCTCGCAACGGTTCCTTTTGTTCAAAATAGAGGAATTGTTTCTTTGCTTGTTCAGCCAAAATTTTATGTTTGAGTAATTGAAGATAAACTAAACGGAGAGTGAAAGCAAAGGAAAGGAAAAATGAGAAAAGGGAGCAAAAAAGTAGACGTTTCTTATTGAACTTATTCATGGTTTAGGAAGGATAATCACCTCTCCATTCTTTGCTGTTTCCATCCCCAATTTATCTCTGGCTACTTGTTCTGCATAATCTAAAGAAGTTAACTCACCAATTTTAATCCGCAAATACTGATTTTGGTTATTGTAATGCTCAATTTCTTTCTCAATTAACTCAATTTTGTATCCTAAGCGGATTACCTGTACCTGCTGCCAGAGATAAAAGAAAAGAACAAGGAAAAGAAAAAAAAGATAAAATAAATATTTTTTCATTTTTTTTCTGCGGCGCGTAAACGTGCACTCCGTGCCCGGGGATTTGTCTTTATTTCTTCTTTCTTCGGACGTAAGGGGTGAGGTGTAAGAATTATAAAATCATTTTTTCGAAAGAATTGTTTCACAATACGGTCTTCTAAAGAATGAAAAGAAATGGCTACAATTCTTCCTCCTTTTTTCAAAAATTTTCCAGCTGCAATTAGACCCTTTTCTAAATTTTCTAATTCTTTATTAACTGCAATTCTCAAGGCTTGAAAAATTCGTGTTGCTGGATGAATTTTTTGTCGGTGCGCTAAAGGAGGGAGGGCGCGAAAAATGAGGTTAACTAAATCAGTGGTAGTCTTTAAGGGTTTATTTTCCCTTTCTTTAACAATTCTCTGTGCGATACGGCGTGACCAACGCTCCTCACCGTAAATAGAAAAAATATGAATAAGTTCTTTTTCATTTAAAGTATTAACTAATTCTGTAGCAGTTAATTTTTCCCGCTCGTCCATACGCATATCTAAAGGAGCATCCATTCGGAAACTAAACCCCCTTCTCGGAGAAAAAAGTTGTAAACTGGAAACACCTAAATCAAAAAGTATGCCGTCAAGAGTAGTAATTTCTAATTGTTGGAGTATTTCTTCTAAATTGGCAAAATTGTCGTTGATGAAGAAAATTCTTCCTGCAAATTTTTTTAACTGGTTCCTGGCAACATCAATCGCCCCTGCATCACAATCAACCCCAATTAACTTACCTTCATTGCTAAGTTCATTTAGAATTAATTGTGCATGACCGCCTTCACCCAAAGTAGCATCAACATATACCCCCGAAGGATTAATTCCAAGGAGACTTAATACTTCTTCAGGCATAACCGGAATATGGTAGACCACATTATATACCTATCGCTTCGGCGATTTTGGTGTAAGTAGGTTGCACTTTACGCTGATAAGCCTGCCAGCGTTCTTTAGCCCAAAATTCTAAATGGTCTAAAACACCAATGATAATTACCGCTTGATTCATCCCTGCGTAATTACGCAAATTCTGCGGAATAAGAATGCGACCCTGTCGGTCAGGTTCAACCTCGCAGGCTTGCGATAAGAATATACGTTTAAAAGCACGGATATCGGTTTTAGCTAAGGAAGGTAAAGAATCAATTTTTTTTGTTATTTTTTGCCAACTATCAAGAGGATAGATAAGAAGGCAGCGTTCAAAACCGCCGGTGAGAATGAA
>Ga0129298_10001026_pt1 | contig 11644 bp, 13 predicted proteins | sample I19B2metaG_FD_94707 | JGI IMG/M metagenome (GOLD analysis project Ga0129298, IMG submission 94707) | Lake sediment bacterial and archeal communities from Gulf of Boni, Indonesia to study Microbial Dark Matter (Phase II) - ​I19B2 metaG | ecosystem: Environmental > Aquatic > Freshwater > Lake >...
TACTTTCTAAGAAGGTTAACAGGTTTGCTATCTTCCATGCTAAGCAAGGATTCGTTATTTTTCTTCTGGAAGTCGCTGTTGTGGCTGTAAATATAATTCCTGGCGTGGGCCAAATAGTTTTTGCCGGATCATCTCTGCTTCTTTTTTTCCTCTGTATTGTGGGGATTATTCAAGTGCTTAAAGGAAACTACTGGAAGTGTCCGATCATAGGAGATTGGGCTGAAAAGTTTAGGGTCTAAAGGATAGTTTGTTCATCGCCTGAGGAATGTATGCTCGGGATTTGGTTCACTCGCTGAGAATTTTTTGCTCTTCAAGCACCGCCAAAAATCCCAGGCCGCGTAGGGGAGACCTTTATGGTCGCCCTCAGGATGAAAGGATAGTTTTCGGAGTCGCTCGTTTAGGACCTCGCTCTAATTCCGCCAGCGCTCACGTGAAGCCTGGCGGAATTGAAGCTCCTCAAACTATTCTTTCATCATTAGGCTAGACCCAATACCCTGGTATTAGGGGCATAGGTGGTCTTCGATTTTTGGCTAAAATTCCAATAGCTTTTGACAAACCATCCTTTGAATCGAAGGTGAAAGAGTTTATTTATGGCAATGCAAAGATGTGTATCGGTTGTTTTTCCTATTCCCTTTAATAGAATTTTTCACTATCGGCTTCCCATTGAACTCGAGTCGGAAAGGCTGGTAGGAAGAAGAGTGGTGGCACCTTTTGGAAGCAAAGGGAGGATAGGATATATTGTGGACAGCTTAATAAAGTCGGGAGTAAAGGGTTTAAAAACGATTGAAGAAATCGTTGATAGAGAGCCTTTGATTTCCACAAGTCTATTAGAACTAGCCAGGTGGATATCCAAATACTATGTCTGTTCTCTCGGGCAAACTCTGGATACAATACTTCCGCATAATTTTCGTCCGGTAAAGCCAAGGGAAAAAATTTTGCAGCAAGAAGGGAAGGTTTTCTCCGCCTTCATACCTTTTCCACAGCAGAAGAGAATACTAAAGCCCATCCAAAATAATATAAAAGAGAAAAAATTTGGCGTGTTTCTTATTCACGGTGTAACCGACAGTGGCAAGACAGAGGTCTATCTACAAGCTATAGCTCAAGCCCAGGAGGTGCAAAGACAGTCCATATTTTTGGTTCCCGAAATATCATTGACTCCACAGTTCCTCAGTATTTTCAAAGAGAGATTCGGATCTAGTCGAATCGGTGTCTGGCACAGCCGACTTTCCCAGGGAGAGAGGTATGGAACTTGGCAATCCGCCTACCAGGGGAAGATAGATATAATGATTGGAGCGCGGTCAGCGATTTTTGCACCTTTCACCAATCTGGGTCTAATAATAATTGATGAGGAACATGATACTTCTTACAAGCAGGAAAAGAGACCGATGTATCATACCAGAGAATTAGCCCAGAAAAGGGCTGAGCTCGAGAGAGCAACTTTAGTCCTGGGCTCGGCGACTCCTTCTCTGGAGTCTTTCTATCGAGCCTTAACGGGAGTAAAACCATATAGACTTTTAACTCTTTCGGAAAGGATATACAAGAAGTCTCTTCCTTCAGTAGCTGTAGTTGACATGCGTGAAGAAGTGAGAAATAGAAACAATCGAGGCATCCTCTCTTTGAAACTTTCTGAAGCTATTACTGAGAGGTTAAAAAGAGGTGAACAAATTATTCTCTTTTTGAATAGGCGAGGGTATTCCACGTTTATTCTATGTCGAGAATGCGGTTTTGTGTTAAAGTGTCCAAATTGTAACGTTTCCCTGGTCTACCATTTTGATGAGAAAAGGGTCAAATGTCACTATTGTAACCACCATGATGAAGCGCCAAGATTCTGCGCCAGGTGCGGCAGTAGAAAAATTAGCTATTTTGGGACTGGCACTGAGAAAGTCGAACAGGTCGTGAAGAGGATATTTTCCCGGGCAAGAGTTATGAGAATGGATATAGATACAATGCATTATAAGTACGTTGCGCAGAAAATATTTGATGCATTTCGTCAGCGAAAGGTTGATATCTTGGTGGGCACTCAGCTGGTGGCCAAGGGATGGGACTTTCCAGATGTTACGCTGGTTGGAATAATCTCAGCGGATACAGCTCTAAATCTGCCAGATTTCCGCTCTGCAGAGAGAACCTTCTCTCTAATTACACAGGTTGCCGGACGGAGTGGACGAGGGCCCAAGGTCGGCGAGGTTATTGTGCAAACTTATAACCCCGACCATTATAGCATAAGAAGGGCACTTAAGCATAATTACCGCTCGTTCTACGAGAGTGAGATAGAATTCCGAAAAGAATTGAGCTATCCTCCCATTAGTAACCTGGTAATTATCTTGATAAGAGGAAAAGATGAAGAAAAAGTTATAACAGTATCTGAGAAGATTGGTTCTCTATTAAAAAGAGAGGTTGATCGAGCCACAATACTTGGACCTGCCCCAGCCGTATTGAATAAGATTGCCGGAAAGTATCGTTGGCAGATTATTATCAAGACCGCTGATATGAAGTGTATTAGTGAATTTTTTCAGAGGCACCAACTTGGATTTGAGTGGAAAGGGGTAGAAATTAATGTCGACGTTGACCCTCTCAACATGCTTTAAGAGAGGGATAAAAAATTTGTATAAAGGCAAAAAATTTGTTATTATAAAACCCGCTGTAAGGAATTTTGCACTTGGGGGTGCCCAACTGCGACCGGGAGGAAAGGTTGCATATCTTGTTTATGGGAACGCCCGACTTTTCTGTTCAGTTCTTGAGAAAGATTATGCAGAGTGACGATATCATAGCCGTTGTCACCCGAGGAGATCGTCCTACCAGACGGGGGCACCGTTTGGAATACTCGGAAGTAAAGAAATTTGCTTTGGACAAAAACCTTACTCTTCTTCAACCTGAGAAGATCACTGACATCAATTTTGTGGAAAGGGTTAGGGAGTTAGCCCCGGATTTAATTGTGGTTGTTGCCTTTGGAAAAGTCTTGTTGCCTGAAGTTTTGAGCATTCCCAAGAAGGGTTGTGTGAATGTCCATTTTTCTTTGCTTCCTAAGTACCGTGGCCCGGCTCCTGTGCAGTGGGCACTTCTTAACGGGGATTCTTATACGGGAGTATCATCAATTTTTATGAAAGAGGAAGTTGACGCGGGCGACGTTATTTTGTATAGAAAGGTTTCCATAGACCCTGACGACAATTATTTGAGCCTATTGGATAAGCTATGCGAAGTAGGAGTGATTTTGCTGGAACAGACGCTTAATTTGATAAGAGAAGGGTGAGCTTTTGCTCAGCCTCAAGATGACTCTGGGGTCAGTTATGCGCCTTTGTTGAAGAGGAGAGATGGCGAAATTAATTGGAGTGACTCGTCTCGTAGAATACTCAATCAAATTCGGGCACTCAACCCGTGGCCTGGAACTTACATTAAAGTAAATGATAAAAAGAAAGTGAAGATATTAGAGGCCAAAATTATGCCCGTGCCCCTGGGGGCTGACCGGAGAAGCCTTCCTAAGCCGGGAGAGATTGTGGAAATTAGAAAGGGAGAAGGATTTTTAGTGGCCTGCGGCGAGGGAAGTCTTCTGATTATTCGGGTTCAACCAGAAAGTAAATCTATTCAGAGGGCTTATGATTATGTTCAAGGTGCACGATTAATGGTTGGTGACATGTGGGGGCAACAATGAAGTTATCGGCTAGGAGAATTGCTTTAGAAGTGCTATATAAGATTGAGGTAAAGGGTGCTTATAGCAGAATTGCTTTAGATAGCGCGCTCTCGACTCACGAATTATCAAAAGAAGATAGGGCATTGGTTACTGAATTGGTCTATGGTGTGATTCGTCGTCTCAATACTTTAGATTGGGTATTGAATAGTTATAGTTTCAATCGAAAGATAGAAGAGTTTTCTCCCTATGTGAGAAATATCTTAAGGTTGGGAGCTTATCAGTTAATGTATCTTGACAGGATTCCTGCCTACGCGGCAATTAACGAGTCAGTAGAGATGAGCAAGGAATTTGAACACAGTGGTGTTGTTTCAATAGTGAACGCCGTACTACGGGCAGTTAGTGATAATGTGAAAGATATCATCTATCCTGACCCACAAAAAAACCTATCCTATTATCTTTCCATAAAGTACTCTCATCCACAGTGGTTAATTACGCGCTGGTTGTCGCGATTGGGCGAAAAAGAGACAATTCAGTTATGCGAAGTCAATAATCAAGCATCTCCCCTTACTATCCGCACCAACACACTGAAGACTGTACGGGAGGAGCTTATCCGTATCTTAGAGGAAGAAGATTTGAGAGTCGAAGAAAGCTTAGTTGCTCCTGAGGGATTGAAGATAAGAGATTTTGTCTCACTGACTCAATTGGAATCGTTCCGGAATGGTCTATTTACTGTCCAAGGAGAGAGTTCCCAGCTCATCAGCTATATTCTTACGCCTCAGGCTGGCGAGACGGTGTTGGACGCTTGTGCCGCCCCGGGTGGAAAAACTACACATATGGCAGAACTTATGAGAAATACAGGTTCGATCATTGCTCTGGATATTCGCAAACCTCGATTGGAAATGATTAGAGAGAACTGTGTACGTTTGGGAGTAACCAATGTGAAAGTGGAATTTTTGGATGCGACTAAGGCAAGTTCGCTTTACTCTAAAAAAGTTGACCGATGCCTTGTGGACGCGCCTTGCTCCAGTCTGGGAATTATTCAGAGTCAACCGGAGGTTCGTTGGAAGAGAGATTACAAGGAGACTCTGGTCAAAATGCCCCAGTTGCAATCTGCGATTTTAGATGACGTCAGTCAATGCGTTAAGCCAAAAGGTGTTTTAGTTTATGCAGTTTGTAGCTTGGAACCAGAAGAGGGCGAAAAAGTCATTGAGAAGTTCTTAAAAGAAAGACCTCTGTTCCATCTGGAATCGATTAAGCCGTATCTTCCTGGTTCTGAAGAAGAACTTGTTGATGAAAATGGTTTCTTGAAGATTTATCCTCATCGCCACCACATGGATGGTATGTTTGCTTGTCGAATGGTGAGAATGTGAAAAATATATGACTAAAGGTTAAGTTATGAACGTAATACTGGGGATTTTGTTCCTGACCTGTATTGGGTTACTCGGTTTTTTTTCTCTCCAACAAGGGATAGAAAAATTTATTAAGCTCATTCTGACTACTTTTGCCTTGGTGGTATTGGCAGTTCTCATCTTCAACCAGTTAATGGGCGTAGTCGTTCATCAGAGGGAAGAGGTTATGGTTCCCGATCTGACGGGAAAGACTGTAAGCCAAGCTTTCCAGATTTTAAGTGACCAAGACTTATATATTAAGAAAGTTGGTGAGCAATATAATGGGAACATACCGGATGGCAGCATTATTTCTCAGGAGCCACTACCGGGTTCGCTCGTGAAGGAAGGAAAAGTCATTAGGGTTACTGTTAGTTCTGGCGGTCAGGTTATCTTCGTTCCTCGGGTCGTAGGGATTTCTTTGCGCGAGGCAAAGATTCTTCTCCGTCAGGCAGGCTTGGTTTTGGGTGAGGAGACAGAAGCTTACTCGCAGGAAATAAAAAAGGACTTTGTAATAGCACAGGATCCTTTACCCGAAGAGATCGTCGATAGAGGAACCATGATTAATCTCGTAGTAAGTCTTGGACCGGCGAAGGAAGGAGAGGTACCTTTAATGGTCAACCTGCTAGGGCAAAATATTATTACTGCCCGGAAGATATTGATGGATATGAATTTACCTCTGGGTGAAATCAAAGAGACTGTTAATGATAGCGTTCCCGAAGGGACTATTCTAACACAAGAACCTCCCGCGGATGAAATGATTGATGAAAATACTGTAGTCAAGGTAACCGTAGCTAAGAAAAGCGAAGTACAGAAAATAATCCGTGAAGCAACAATCTATTATGAAGTTTCTCAAGGAGTCTTAGATAAAGATGTCCTCATTGTGGTAGTGGATGGTCAAGGTGAAAGAGAAGTGTACCGTAAAACGCATTCTCCAGGGACGAAGATTTCATTGCCCATACAAGTCTTGGGGAAAGCGAAGGCGAGGGTATTTGTTAACAGTATTCTGGTTAAGGAGATAGAATTGTGATTAAGATTGCTCCTTCTATTCTAAATTGCGACTTTACTAGATTAGGAGAATTGATATGTCTTGCTGAAGAAGCAGGAGCGGATATGTTGCATCTAGATATTATGGATGGCCACTTCGTTCCCAATATTTCCTTTGGGCCTATGGTCGTCACTTCCATAAATAGAATAACCAAGCTTCCCCTTGACGTCCACTTGATGATAGAGAATCCTGGGAAGTTTATATCTGCATTTGCTCAGGCTGGAGCAAAAATTATTACAGTTCATTTGGAAGCTTGTATTAATCTTAGAGAAGAAATTGGAGCAATTAAAAAAGAGGGATTGAAAGTCGGAGTGGCTCTCAATCCCCAGACGCATCTTGAGTCTTTATTTGGGTATTTGAATCAACTAGATATGGTCCTGTTGATGACAGTAGAGCCGGGCTATGGAGGACAAAAGTTGATTAGTTCTGTCTTGCCCAAGATTGCTCAGCTTCGGGACCACATTTCAAGAAACCGACTCGATATAGACATTCAAGTTGACGGTGGGATCGACCTGGAAACTGCCCAGTCCGTAATAGATAGTGGCGCAACTATTCTTGTCGCCGGTGAGTATATCTTTGGCTCATCTGACCCCGCGAAAGCAATCAAGGATCTCCGGAAATTGTGTGACCTTTCTCAGAGTAGATCGGCTGGCAGGTCCCGTTAGAACCCAGCGCCCCGGCAGATTAGTTTTGTTTAACAGCCTGGAATTTTATTGTTTTCAATCACAAAGGGAGGAAATATGTCTATAATGATTAGATTGAGGAGAATTGGGACACACAAGCGTCCCTTCTATACTATTGTGGCGGTTGACTCGAGAAGGAAAAGGGATGGACAGGTAGTAGAAATTCTTGGACATTATAATCCCTGTGTTGACAAGAATAAAGCTACTTTGTTTCCAGAAAAGATTAGAGCTTGGATGGAGAAGGGCGCGTTGGTTTCGCCAACAGTAAAAAGTTTACTGAAAATTCAGAACCAAAATAAATAGCAATTAGGGGATTAATACTCATTATGTAATTTGTGGAGAAAAAATTGAAAGAATTGATTGTTTATATAGTTAAGAAGTTGGTAGATAACCCTGAAAAAGTCAGGGTCAAGGAAGTAAGAGGAGAACAAAACATGATTTTGGAACTATCTACGGCAAAGGAAGACATAGGTAAAGTAATTGGCAAGCAGGGAAGGACTATTAAAGCGCTTCGCACATTGCTTAATGCCGCCTCTGTGAAGTCGGGGCAGCGAGTCACGCTCGAGGTGATTAAATAAATGGGAGAAAGTGATAAGAACTTAATTTTTTTAGGAGAGATCGTTAATACGCAAGGATGTAAAGGCGAGGTAAGACTCATTTCTTACTTACCCCTGTCAAGCATTGTCACAAAAGGTACAGGGGGTCTTTTAGAAAGTATGAAGGATGCCTATCTAGTTGGGCCAGATGGGGAGAAAAAGCAAGCCTTGATACTTGACATGAGAGAACAGAGGGGATACATTATCCTGAAATTTGCTGGCTATGATACTATTGGAGAAGCAGGTCGGCTGAAAAAATATAAGGTGGCTTGCAATAGACCTCCATTACCGAAGGGAGCGTATTATGTTAGAGATTTAATGGGAATGGAAGTTTTTACCAAGGATAAAACAGGCCTTCGTAGACTTGGAAAAATTGTCGATATTTTTGGAACAGGGGCAAACGATATCTATGTAATCAAAGAGAAGACTAAAGAGATTCTGTTTCCGGCCCTAAAAAGATTGGTTAAGGAAGTGGACATTAATAAGAAAAGGATGATAATTGACCTTCCTGAGGGGATATAATTGAAGCCAAGAATGCAAATTGATATAATAACTTTATTTCCACAAATGTTCCAAGGAATATTTCAGGAAAGTATCTTGAAGCGAGCGCAACAGAAGAATATCGTTAAGATTAACATCCATAATTTGCGTGACTTTGCCATAGGTAAACACTCCACTGTCGACGATTACTCTTACGGTGGCGGAGCCGGGATGGTTTTGAAATCCGAGCCCATATTTCGCGCTGTAGAAAAAATCGTGGGTAATAGAAAGGCAAAATATGGAGTTCACATTATCCTTTTGACTCCTCAAGGACAAACCTTCAACCAGGATAAAGCAAAGGAACTTTCACGAGAGAAGCACTTGCTATTTATTTGCGGGCATTATGAGGGAGTGGACGAGCGCGTGGTGGAGAACTTAGTTACTGATGAGGTTTCAATTGGCGATTATGTTTTGACGGGCGGAGAATTACCCGCAATGGTAATTATTGATTCCTTGGTAAGACTGTTGCCAGGGGTTTTAAATAAAAGGGAGTCTTTTGAAAACGATTCCTTTTATCAAGGATTATTAGATTATCCACATTACACTCGACCACGAAGGTTTAGGGGAAAGTCCGTTCCTGCCATTCTTCTATCGGGCAACCATAACCAGATTAAGAAGTGGCGAAGACAGAAAGCACTCGAAAACACTCTGAACAAAAGGCCGGATCTTTTGGAAAAAATAAGACTCTCTGCCGAAGACAAGAAAATTCTAAATGAACTTAGAAGAAAAATAAAGTGATACGGTCGTAACTCACCATTTCTGGAGGATCCGAACAGACTTGTTGCTATTTAAGGGTGGAGTTTATGGAGATTCTGCTGAAGAAAGCAACTGAGGAGATGTTAAAAAAAGATCTACCACGCTTCAACGTAGGGGATACAGTGCGAGTCATTTCAAAAGCTTTTGAAGGCGAGAGTGAAAGGGTTCATGCCTTTGAGGGGGTGGTCATTGGCCGTTCAGGAAAAGGCATAAGTGAAACTTTTACCGTGCGGAAGCTCTCTTATGGTATAGGAGTGGAAAGGATTTTCCAGCTTCATTCTCCCCAGATTGAAAGGATAAGCGTTATTAAGACCGGAAAGGTTCGGCGTGCAAAGCTGTATTACTTGCGTAAGAAAGCAGGGAAAGGCGCTCGAGTCAAAGATAGGAGACTAGATGAGTAACGGAAGAATAAATTTAGGGAAGAGAGGAGAAGACATATCTATAGAATTCTTAAAAAAGCAAGGGTATAAAATTACGGAGAGGAATTACCGTTGTTCTTTAGGTGAGGTCGATATCATTGCTAAGGACAAAGATGTTCTTTGCTTTGTGGAAGTTAAGACGCGGAAAACAGAAGAATATGGTTTGCCTGAAGAGGCAATAGGCTGGCACAAACAAAGGAAGCTTGCCAGGGTAGCTTTGGCATATCTCAGAGAAAAGAAGATCGATAAACAAGACGTTAGATTCGACGTAGTTTCTGTCTGTGGCGAGCGTATAGAACTTATCAAAGATGCCTTTATTGTAGAGACAGATTATACTTACTAAATGAGAGGTACAGCCATGCGTCTTTTTGGAAAAATTAAAGAAGTCAAGAGAGGACAAGAGCTATTTGAATTGGGGATTTTTGATGAAGCTATTAAGCAGTTTTCTATAGCAATTTCTAAAAGAAAAGATATTAACACGTACTATCTTTTAGCAGAAACCTATTTTAATAGTGGAGAACCCTCAAATACAAAAAAGACCCTTCAGGAAGTAATTCCATTGGGTCCGTCGGGGAAGATGATTGAAAAAGTCTGTGAATTGACTGGTATGAAAAAAATTGTAAGCGATGAATATCGTAATGCCTTTCCAAGATTCTCTACGAATGGCAAGAAGATAGTCTTTTGTAGCATTCGACGTGATACTAATGGCGACGGAGTGATTGACCAGAAAGATAATTTTGGAATTTACATTATTGATGTAGAGGGAAAAAATGAGAGACAAATTGTGAATGATGATTGTCAGAATACTTATCCCTCTTTCTCGCCAGATGGGAGCAAGATAGTGTATTTGAGCAGGCGAAGAGATACTAATGCAGATGGCAAGATCGATTTGCTTGATAATCCGGGGATATATGTAAAAGACTTAGATGAAGGATATGAAAAATGTCTGGTTTCTGACCAGTACCACAACAAGTTTCCTTCCTTTTCTCCGGATGGCGATAAGATTCTATTTGTCAGTTGGCGAGGGTACAATAGCGGAATCTATACGATAGATATTGATGGCAAGAATGAAAGGAAAATAGTCAGTGATGAATATGATAACACCTTTCCTTCTTTTTCACCCAATGGTCAAAAAATAGTTTATGCAAGCTGGAGAAGAGATACTAACAGGGATGGCCGGATTGATTTGCGTGATAATAGTTCCATATATATAATAGACAGTGATGGCAGAAATGAACAGGAGATTGTAATTGATAGATACAGTAACTCCTTTCCCGTCTTTTCCCCAGATGGCGCTAAAATAGTCTATTTAAGTAGGCGGCGAGATACCAATAAAGATGGAAAAATTGATTCACTGGATAATAGCGGAATCTATACATGTGACATTAAAGGAAGAAACGAAAAGTGTATTGTAAGTGATAAATCCTACAATAAATTCCCTTCTTTCTCTCCGGATGGAAAGAAGATACTATTCTTGAGCAGTGGTAAACCGCATGGTCGAACGCCCAACGAAGGATTCTTCGGATGGAAAGGAATCTATATAGTTGATACTGATGGCTGGAACAAGCGTCGTATTGTAAGCGAAAAATACTATGGAAATACAAACCCTGTATTCTCACCTACTGAGGAGAAGATATTGTATTTAGCTTGGAGGGAAGGAACCCAGCGTGGAATTTACCTCGCCGACGCTAATACCCTGCCTAACCTTCAAGAGTTAAAAGACTTAGTGGAAAATAACCTTAAATAGATTATTCTTATATCCCGCTGATCCATATTTTACATAATACTGCAATCTCAAAATTAACTATGCAAGCGGGAGGAGTAAAAGAAAATTATTAATTCTGGAAAATTTCTGCTTTTTGAAGAGAAAAATGCAAAGGAGGGTCACTGTTCCGACGAATAAGGAGGAATGGGTTAGCGACGTCTGCGAGTCGGCGACCAGGCAGGTCACCGACTGAAGCGAAGCGTAAGGGTCGCGGTCGCGACGAATAAGGAGCGACAAGACTGGCGACGGGTTCGAGACGGTGAGAACCCGGGGCCGACTGAAGCGAAGCGTAAGGAGGGGAAAATGAAGAAATTAGGGATGGGAATAATTTTAGGACTGGTAATTTTTCTACTCACGGGCTTCATAATAGCGGGAGGGAAAAGCAAATGGGAATACAAAGTCGGATTCCTTATGCCCGAGGAAAAAGCAAGATTCTATAGTGCCGCTCTAAAGGAGTGGCAAGAACTGGGAGTAGAAAGTGAAGAATTTAAGAACTTCTGTGAGAGATTCTATCCCCAGGGATTGAGTTCTGGGAGTGAGCTAGAAGCGTTGAAATCGTTTAAGCAGTTTCAACTGGAGACGATAAGAAAGAAAGGAATGCCCACTTTTGCTGAGCAGGAGGAATTTCTTAATAATCTTGAAAAGGAGGATTGGGAGCTTCTTGCTGTTGACACTGACGGAGAAAGTGGCCTACCCGTAGGGTATTTTAAGAGGAAAGGAAGGAGTAAGCAAGAGGAAAAAGAGAAGAGGGAACCCATTACTCCTTTTGACTACCCCACACAGGAACGAGGATATTAAATTTTAGATACACTAGAGGCTTACTTAAA
>Ga0129298_10001027_pt1 | contig 11634 bp, 9 predicted proteins | sample I19B2metaG_FD_94707 | JGI IMG/M metagenome (GOLD analysis project Ga0129298, IMG submission 94707) | Lake sediment bacterial and archeal communities from Gulf of Boni, Indonesia to study Microbial Dark Matter (Phase II) - ​I19B2 metaG | ecosystem: Environmental > Aquatic > Freshwater > Lake >...
CATGGCAGTCTTCTGGGCAACAGTCATCACCTTTGCTGTTAGTTTCATTAGGAAAGATACAGGGCTTTACCCTAAGAAATTAGTCAAGGCATTGAGAGGAGGTTCGATTGGGGTATTGAGCGTCGCGTCGACCTGCGCAGCCGCTGGGATCATTGTGGGCGTGGTCACCCTGACAGGCCTCGGATTAAAGTTCAGTTCGATTATTATCGCCTATGCCGGTGGGAGTCTTTTCTTGACCGCGGTCTATACAGCGATCATTGTCTGGGTCGTTGGGTTGGCTGTTCCTGTCACAGCCTCCTACATTATTTGTGTGGTGATTGCTGGCCCGGCATTGATCCAGTTGGGGGTCCCAGATTTTGCCGCGCATATGTTCGTATTCTACTATTCGATACTTTCAGAAGTCTCTCCGCCGACAGCCCTCTCATGCTTTGCGGCTGCAGCCCTAACAAAAGGGAATCCTTATAAGACGACCATGTATGCCTGGAAATATACGCTACCCGCCTTTATTGTGCCTTTCATGTTCACTTTAGATCCTAAAGGGGTTGGCATTCTGCTCAAAGGGCCGGCAATGGATGTGGTCTGGACGACCATCACTGCCTTTATCGGAATACTGGCTTTGGCAGGAGGCGTAGAAAATTGGTTTTTAAAGAAGACGACCTTCTACGAGAGGATCATGCTCATTGCGGCAGGGTTATTTTTGGTTTACCCAATCCCATTATACGACATCATCGGATTTGGCTTGATGGCTGTGGTGATCGTGTTACAAAAGCTAAGAGAGGAAAAACTTTCTTAGCGATCTGCTATCAGCTATCAGCTAATTGCCCTTCTATAGATGGACGCTGAAATCGCCCGCCTTTGGATTAACCAACCGAGCATAGTCATTATATTTAATCCGGAATGTTTCTACATGACTCCCTGCTCGAAAGACGATGAAATCGTCTTCTGTGAGAACCTGGTCGACCCAAACTTCTAAGTTGTAAAGGTTGCCGAAGGGGGGCATGGCACCGATCTCGCAGTCGGGAAAAAGTTCCTGGAAGTCCTCCTCTCTTATCATGCCTACTTTCTTGGAGTTCAGAACATCTTTCAGTTTCTTCATGTCAACTTGATAACTGGCAGGCAGAACCAACATGATCACCTTCTCATTGGCCTTCACCATCACAACCTTTGCCATCTCTTTCCCTGGGACATGCTGGGAAGCAGCAACCTCTTGAGCCGTATAGACTCTCGCATGGTAGCCCACTTCATAAGAGACCTGGTTCTTTTCTAAATATTCTTTCAATTTCTTTAATACCGTCATCTCGATCACCTCCTTTTCCCCAAAATCCTCCCTTTAACATCTGCCTGCCGGCCCTGAACCGTACTGGTACAGGGCCGGCAGGAACGGAGGTTGGGAGATTTGGTAACGTACGTTCATAATATACTCCAATTGAAAACGGATGGGAAGGGGTGAATTTGCCGTGCATAACTTTGATTTCTATCAAAGGATATATTAGAAATGATTTAACATGAAGGCCATAAAATTCTTCTTATTTCTCACATCCATCCTCATCCTTTTGACCGGATGCAGCAGTCTTCTCTATCTCTCCAAACTGGGGTGGCATCAATCCTTCGTTACGTTTCACAGCGTTCCTGTTGAAGAGGTATTAAGAGATGAGGCCGTGAGCCTCCGGTGGAAAGAGAAGATCGGCTTTGTCCAGGAAGTGAAGAGCTATGGTGAGGAGCGGTTGGGTTTAAGAAAGACGAAGAGTTATTCGAAATTTTTTGAAGTGAAGGGGCCCACCCTCTATGTGGTCACAGCTTGCGAAAAAGATCGTCTCCGACTCTATACCTGGAACTTTCCCATTACCGGCAGGGTTACCTACAAAAGTTTTTTCACGAAGCAGGGGGTTCTAAAAGAGAAGGAGCTTCTTGAAAGAAAAGGGTTAGATACCTTTGTCCAGCGGGCTGCTGCCTACAGCACTCTTGGATGGCTGAAAGATCCCATCTTCTCATCAATGATGGAATGGGATGAAGTGGTTCTTGCGAATCTTGTTCTCCATGAGATGACCCATGCCACGGTCTATTTCAAAGGCGAGACCGATTTTAATGAGCAGCTGGCCACCTTCATCGGAAATCGAGGAGCCATCGATTTCTTAATTAAAGAATACGGGCCGGGATCAAAGGAGGTAGCAGAGGCCATTCACATCCAGGAGGACGACTTCCTTTTTTCCAGATGGATTGATCAGGCTTGTCAACGGCTATCCGCTTATTATGCAAGAGAGAGTTCGAGACAGGAGAAACTGAGGGGAAGGGAAGAGATCTTCCGATCCATCAAGGAAGAATTTAGAGAGATAAAACTCCAGCTCAAAACAGGCTGCTACAGAGATTTTGAAAAAATGGACATCAATAATGCGGTGCTATTGGCCTATCGTCGATATATCCATCGACTCGAAAAGTTTGAAACCATTTATGAACACTTGGGAAGGAATCTAAGAAAGTTTGTTGAGTTTTTTAGGGAGTTACGGAGGTCAGGAGAAGATCCTTTTTCTTATATGGATAAATGGACAAAAGAAAGAGGCTTAACAGCCTCTTCTTCCTCACAATGAATTCTTCAAAAAAATTCCGCAGCCCGGATTCCGAATTAATGTTACCGTTCCCTCTTCCCTACGATGAACTCCTCCACCATCAGTCTGGCCTGGTCATCGGGAATTTGAATGATCGGGTGTTTCATGGCATAGGCGGAGATAGAGGTGAGGGGGCCGCTGATCTTTCGTTCACGGGCGATTTGGCAGCATCGGATAGCATCAATGGTCATCCCGCCGCTATTGGGTGAGTCCTCTACGGAGAGTCTTAATTCAAGGGTCAGCGGAACTTCTCCAAATCCCCTTCCTTCCATGCGGAGGAAACAGACCTTATTGTCGTTCTGCCAGGGGACATAGTCGGAAGGCCCGATGTGAATATTTTCCGGTTCCAGAGGAATACCCAATTGGGATTGAATCGCCTCTGTTTTTGAGATCCGTTTATTCTTTAGTCGATCCCGGTTCAGCATATTGAGGAAGTCGGTATTTCCTCCTGTATTGATTTGGTAGGTTCGGTCCAGTCGCACTCCACGGTCCTCAAAGAGTTTCACCAAGGCGCGATGGATGATGGTCGCACCCATCTGGGATTTGACGTCGTCCCCAACACATGGAATTCCCTTTTCCTCAAATCGTCTCGCCCACTGATGGTTGGAGACGATGAAACAGGGCATACAGTTGATCAGACTGACCCCGGTGCTGAGACAAGCCTCGGCATAGAAGGCCGTTGCCCGATCAGAGCCTACAGGAAGGTAGTTGAGGAGGATATCCGTTCCAGAATCTTTGAGTACCTTTGCCACATTGCAGGGTTTTTCACTTGCGAGGACAAAGGTTCGTTCCTCAGGATAGTCCCTCATGTGCTCGGAGACTCCATCCAGGACTTCGCCCATGGAGACAGTCACGCCTGAGTCATTAAGGTTTGGATAGAGAACTTTGGTGCAATTGGGTTTGGCGAAGATGGCCTCTTTAAGCGGTTTCCCTACTTTTCTCCGATCGACATCAAAGGCAGCCGCCACTTCTATATCCCAGGGCTTGTAACCTCCGATATCGAGGTGCATCAGGCCAAAGGCTTCAAATTTCGGGTTATGGAAACTTCTTTCTCTATAGAATTCAATCCCTTGAATGAGAGCGCTGGCACAATTTCCAACCCCCACAACCGCAATACGGATTCGATCCTTCTTCATGACAGTTCGACCTTTCCAATAATTTCCCAGGTATTTCTAAGCCAATCTAATTATCGTATTTCATTTGAATTGTCAAGAAATTTGGGACGGCAGTTTCTCTACAAAGGGAACCGTTTTTCTTGACTTCTCTGTTTTTATTTGATAATTTCCGCACAGATTCGTATCTTCCTCCTGCCCATGATGAAGAAAGGAAAGTCCACATTCCTCCGACAGCCGGTTCGACATCTGGATCCTAAAGAGACTCAGAGCCTTTTGGATCTGGTTCAGAGCTTTCAATATACTTCTTTCCAGAGCCGGAATATGTTTAGGTGTTTCGAAGTCTACCTCAAGATGCTCGCTGACCCCGGCTGCATCGTCTTCCTGGGGTTATCTGGAGCGATGATCCCGGGCGGGATGCGCAAGGTGATCCGGAATATGATAGAGATGAAACTGGTCGATGTGATCGTTTCCACCGGCGCCAATATCTTTCACGACATCTTCGAGAGTTTTGGATATCACCATTACCTTGGTTCTGAGGAGGGAGATGACGATCTTCTAAGGAGACATCGTATCGTACGGGTTTATGACGCCCTGATGGATGATCATGAAATCAACCGGGTGATTCGTCTTCTTTCAGAGGTTCCAGGAGAGTTAGGAGAGCGAGTCGTCTCCTCACGCCGATATCTTGAAGTATTAGGAAAACGTATCAGGGATGAAGGATCTATCCTCAAGGCAGCCTCAACCTTTGGGGTCCCGATCTTTGTCCCTGCTCTGAGTGATAGTTCCATTGGTATCGGCCTGACATTTCTTCATGCTCGAAAGAAGACTCCCTCAGAGGGCCTCCTCATCGATCAGATTCGGGATAGTTATGAGATCGGCCAATTAAAGAAGATGGCGTGGGTGACCGGGGCGATCTATGTTGGAGGAGGAGTTCCCAAGAACTACATCCAACAATTAGGACCGGTGAGTGAACTCCTATTCAAGAAAGAGAGCGGCCATCGGTACGCCTTTCAAATCACGACCGATGACCCCAAATGGGGAGGTCTCTCTGGTTGTACCTTTGAGGAAGCAAAGTCCTGGGGAAAGATTGAGAAGGGTTCAGCCTATGCGGCTGTCTATATCGATGCAACCATTGCTCTTCCGTTATTGGTTGGCGCCCTCTTTCAGGAAGGAAAGGTCTACCGAAGAAGGAAGAGGCGCCGTTTTATATGGAAAGAAGACAGACTGAGATCCATTCAATTCGTTTAGGCCCTTATCAGTTGTATTTGAAATCTCTTGTCCTTTCTAAGCCCCATTTATAACTCGATAGTTCTATTCAGGATTCTCGGATTCCCCGCGTGCGGGCCGAAGCCTTTGGCGGAGGACCCGGCAGGCAGGAAGGGTTCAGGTGAAACACTTAAAATTAAAGAATTAGCATTCACTTGAACCCATGACCCCTTCCTCGGTTCCTACTCACAGGGAGAAAATAAGTTGAAAAAAACAGCAGCAATGGTTATATTAGACTAAGAAATTATTGGGAAAAAGGAGCTTGAGATCGATGAAAGATTCCGATTCCAAAATTCCAGATCAGAAAGAGCTGGAGAAGGAACTGAATGAATATTTGGGCAAGAAGTACGGCGATCGAATCCGGTTGGTTGTACCCATGCTCTTTCCCAAGCCACAGACCGAAGAGATCTTGAAGGAGGAGAAGGAGCCCGGTGAGGGAAAGAAAAGAAAGATTGATTTCGATTTAAAGCCGGAGGAGTTAGAGGCATTTCTTAATGACTATATCATACGCCAGGAAGAGGCGAAAGAGATCCTGGCCACAAAGGTCTGCACCCACTTCAATCGGATCAAGTTCACTGAAGTGACCAAGGGTCGAAATCGATATGAAGGGGTCGGCCACATTAAGAATAACATCCTGATGATTGGTCCGACCGGGGTCGGAAAGACCTACCTGATCAAATTGATTGCGAAGAAGATCGGTGTCCCCTTTGTCAAGGGGGACGCAACGAAGTTCAGTGAGACCGGATATGTGGGAGGGGATGTAGAAGATCTCGTTCGAGATCTGGTCTACGAAGCCAACGGGGATATTGACCTGGCTCAGTATGGAATCATCTACGTCGATGAGATTGATAAGATTGCCTCGTCGAACAACCTCATCGGCCCGGATGTTTCCAGGACAGGTGTCCAGCGGGCTCTGCTCAAACCGATGGAAGAGACAGAGGTCGACCTCAAGGTTCCCCACGATCCCATCTCTCAGCTGGAGGCGATCGAGCATTATCGAAAGACCGGAAAGCGGGAGAAACGGATGATCAATACGAAGTACATCCTCTTCATCATGAGCGGAGCGTTCAATGGTCTGGAGGACATCATCAAGAGACGATTGAACCGGGAGGGGATTGGCTTTGGTGCGGAGATCCGCTCGAAGGACGAGCGAGCTGAATATCTCAAGCAGGTGAAGGCAGAAGATCTCATCGGCTATGGATTTGAATCGGAATTCATTGGAAGGCTTCCGGTGAGCGCGGTTTTTGAGAAACTGGAAGTTGAAGACCTCTATGCCATCCTTAAGAATCCCAACAATCCCATCATCCTTGGGAAAAAGAAAGATTTCAAATCCTATGGGATCGACATTCAGTTCGAGGAAGAGGCCCTTTACGAGCTGGCGGTGAAGGCCTACGAAGAGAAGACCGGGGCAAGGGGATTGGTCAGTGCCGTGGAGAAGGTTCTGCTCAAATTTGAAAAGCGGCTCCCCTCCACCGACATTCGGAAATTTGTTGTCACCCGGGCTGTGGTGGAACACCCAGAACAGGAATTGGAACGGTTGATCGGGGATCCTTCGAATCCTGAGATGCTTGCCAAATTTGATATGCTTCTTTCTAAGGAGAAGATCGCCTTGAAGGAGTCCATCCGGAACAGAGAGGAGGAATTTAGGAAACGGTATGGAATTGACTTTCTGGAGAGCCGGATCGATCTCATTGCCACCCGGATCGTTGAGAAAGGGTATGATGTCAACACCGTCTGTGAAGAGGTGGTGGAGGTTCAGCAGCAGATCGAGGAGTTCCAGAGGGATTTTCAGGGGAAATACGGAATCCGTCTCCAATTTAGCCACGACGCCTTCGATCGGATCACAGAGATTGCCCTTGATGAGGATGGAAAAGGAAGATCGGTCTGTTCTCGGCTATTAAAGGATTACGAGCATGGAATGAAATTGATCCGCGATAAGATGGGCCGAAGAGAGTTCTTCATTACTCGAGAGGCCATCGATGATCCAGAAGGGTATCTCAACCGGATGATTCGCGAGATTTACAGCAGACAGGCAGACCAAGAACCAGAGGTTAAGGAATAATGGCGAGCAAGGACTATTACGGCATTTTGGGCGTGGGTAAGAACGCCGGTGACGATGAGATCAAAAGAGCCTACCGAAAGCTCGCGATGAAATATCATCCCGACAGAAATCCCAACAGAAGAGAGGCCGAGGAGCGTTTCAAGGAGATCAATGAGGCCTATGCGGTCCTGAGCGATAAGGAGAAGCGGAGACAATATGACACCTTTGGTGCGGAAGGGTTTCGTCAGCGATTTACTCAAGAGGACATCTTCCGAGGATTCGATTTCGACGAGATTTTGTCAGGCCTCTTTGGAGGAAAGGGAAAGCGGGAGTTCAGGTTCGGAGGGAGAGGCGGGTTCGATTTTGGAGACTTTTTCGGACAGACAGGTTACCAGGATATGGGCCGGATGCCTCAGAAGGGAGAGGATATTCTCTATGAGCTGACCATCTCCTTGGAAGAATCGGCCTTGGGTGGAGAGAAGAGGATCTCCTACCGGAAGAATGGGAAGATGGAGGAGGTATCAGTAAAAATCCCAAGAGGCATTCCACATGGGAAGAAGCTGAGACTTGGCGGAAAGGGGATGGAAGGCAAAAAAGGTGGTCCTCCTGGTGACCTCTATCTTCAAATTTCAATCAGGGAGCATCCCATCTTTATCCGGGAGGAGGATGACCTCATTGTGGAGAAGGAGATTGATTTTTCAGAAGCCGTTCTTGGAACCACGGTCGAGGTTCCAACCCTTGAGGGTAAAAAACTGGTTAAGGTCCCACCAGGTACCCAGAGTCATACGAAGATGCGGTTGAAGGGTCTGGGCATTCCGCATTTTCAGGGAGAGGGTAGGGGGGACGAATACGTGAAGGTGATTGTCAGGGTTCCGAAAAAATTGACAGAAAAGAGTAAAAGGCTGGTTGAAGAGCTTGCCAGAGAAGGCATATAACTCAAAATGGCAAATGTCAAATTTCAAAGTTCAAACTACAAATATTTGGCATCTGAGCTTTTTATCAAAACTGCTCACTCCTAACTTTTAGCTTGTAATTCATAACTCATAACTCTCCTAAGGTTGACTTTTACCTTATCCTGTAAGAAAATATTGAGTAACTTCGTTGTCTGACCGAATAGGGGGAGATCATGGCAGAAAAGATCTTTGAAGAAGTTCCATTGGAGCAACTGAGGTGGAGATGTGACCCCAATACTTTGCCCTTTGAGACCACGGAAGCCATCCAGCCCTGCGACGAGATCATCGGTCAAGCAAGAGCCTTGGAGGCAATTCGGGTAGGGTTGGATATCAATAGCATTGGGTATAACATCTTCGTGACCGGTCTGGCAGGGACGGGACGTTTCACCACCATTAAGTGCGTTCTGGAGGAGATTGAGGTAAAGGGAAAGATTCTCAACGATCTCTGCTATGTCAATAACTTCAAGAATCCGGATATGCCACACATGCTCAGTCTTCCTGCAGGGCAGGGAAATGCCTTCAAAAAAGAGATGGAAACGTTGATCGAAACCTTGAAGAAGAAAATCCCTCTGATGTTCGAGAATGAAACCTATCTCAATAAAAAGAAAGAGGTGGTCGAAAAATATCGGAATAAACAGGCTGAGATGTTCCGGGAGTTTGAGAAGAAAGTGAATAAGGAGAATTTTGCTCTGGTTCAGATTCAGATGGGACCTTATTCTCGACCTGGCATCTTCCCCGTCATGGAAGGCAATCCTGTCAATCTGGAGCAGTTAGAGGCGATGGTGGAAGAAGGGAAACTGGCCAAAGAAGATGTGGAGAGGATCAAGGGGAAGCAAACAGAACTGATCAACGAATTGGAGAATATCTTTAAGGAGACACGGAAATCGGAGAAGGACGTCAAGGAAGAGCTTGCCTCCTTAGACAATGAGGTGATCTCTCCGGTGGTCAAAGACTCGATCTCAGATATTAAGGAGAAATTTGATTACGAGAAGGTCTATCGCTATCTGGACGAGGTCCAGGAAGATATTTTAGCCAATCTCAGTCGTTTCAGAGAAAAGGAGGAAGCTCCTCCATCGCCTCTTCCGGGATTGATTCTTCCTCAGTCAGTTGATGCGTTCACTGAATATCAAGTCAATGTATTGGTGGATAATTCGGAAACCCAAAAAGCACCGATCATCGTAGAGACTACGCCCAACTACCGAAACCTTTTTGGGACAATCGAACGGGTGGTCGAACGCTCTGGGGTCTGGAAGACCGACTTCACTCATATCAAGGCTGGGTCCTTTTTAAGGGCGAATGGTGGGTATCTCATCTTCAATGCCTTGGAAGCCCTTGTGGAGCCAGGGGTTTGGCCTGCTTTAAAACGGACATTGAAGAACCAGGTGATGGAGGTTCAGACGTATGATCCTTTTTATCTCTTTGCTACCTCTGCCCTCAAGCCCGAGCCCATCGAGTGCAATACGAAAGTCATCATGATCGGGGACACCTACATTTACCACCTTCTTTACAATTTAGATGATGATTTCAAAAAGATTTTTAAAATCAAGGCAGACTTCGATTCTGTGATGAAAAAGGATACGGAGAAGATTAACCAGTATGCCTCGTTTATCCGGAAGATCTGCGATGAGGAGAAGTTGAGGCCCTTCGATAAAACAGGGATTGGCGCTGTGGTGGAATACGGGGTGAGACTGGCGGGAAGGCAGAAGAAACTTTCGACACGATTCCATCTGATTGCCGATCTCTTGAGAGAAGCTAACTACTGGGCAATGAAGGATGGCTCGGATGTGGTGAAAGAGAAACACGTCGATATGGCCATCGAGAGAAAGATCCATCGGGTGAACCTCATCGAGGAGAAGATTCAGGAGATGATCGATGATGGGACGATTCTGATCGACTCCGATGGGATGGTGGTCGGTCAGGTCAACGGCCTGTCGGTCTATAATCTGGGGGACTATATGTTCGGCAAACCATCCCGCATTACAGCCAAGACCTCCATGGGAAAAGCGGGCATCATCAACATTGAGAGAGAGGCAGAGATGAGTGGACCCACTCACAATAAAGGGGTCTACATCCTTGCCGGCTACCTCCGGGGAAAATATGCACAGGATAAACCGATCACCATGAGCGCCAGCATCTGTTTCGAGCAGTCCTATAGCGGAGTGGATGGGGATAGTGCCTCCTCTACAGAAATTTATGCCTTGCTTTCAAGCCTCTCAGGGCTTCCCCTCCGTCAAGACATCGCAGTGACAGGGTCGGTCAACCAGAAGGGAGAGATCCAGCCCATCGGTGGTGTCAATGAGAAGATCGAAGGGTTCTTCGATGTTTGCAAAGCAAAGGGATTGACAGGAAAGCAGGGCGTGATCATTCCCCATCTCAACATCGACGACTTGATGTTGAGGAAGGAGGTGGTGCAAGCTGTCACAGAAGGAAAGTTTCATATCTACCCAGTGAAGACCATTGACCAGGGGATTGAGATTCTGACCGGTGTGGAGGCTGGCGAAAGATTGGAGGATGGGAGGTTTAAAGAAGGGAGTTTGAACGATCTGGTGGATAGAAAGCTTCGTGAGCTTGGGACGAAGATAAAGGAATTTGAAGGAGGCGGAGAGGAGGCCACAAAAGAGGAGAAAAAGAGGAAGAAAGGAAAAGCCTCTTGTGATGGATAGGATCATTCTCGACCGGAAGGTTGATAAAGGAGAAGAAGTACTGATTGAAGGGCCTCCTCTGGAGGCCTTTCGTTTTCAAGGGGTCCGAGTCGGTAGCATCGTCACTCTAACCGATTCTGAAGGGGATGACTTAAGAGGAAGGGTCGTCCGCCTCTCGAAAGAAAAGGCCCTCGTTCTCATTTTTGAGGCCTTTCCCTCTCCAACAGAATCACCGTTGGAAGTTATTCTACTTCAGGCCCTTCCTGAGAAGGAGCGAATGGAGTTGATTATACAAAAAGCTACCGAACTGGGTGTCTCGACGATCATTCCCTTTAAATCTGGACGGTCGATCTCTCTCGAGGAGAGGGAGGCGAAGCAGAAGAAGGCCCATCGATGGCAGGAGATCGCTGTCAAAGCCGTTCAGCAATCGAGGAGGGCGAGGGTTCCACGGGTTGAATCCTATCGTTCCTTTCAAGAGGCCTTGAAGGTTTCCAAGGGAGAGGGTTTAAAGATTGTTCTCTATGAGAAGGAAGGTGAAAATCTCAAAAATGTCCTGAGACGATATCAACTCAAAAAGATTTGTGCGATGGTAGGACCGGAGGGAGGCTTTACAGCAGAGGAGGTGGAGCTGGCCAAGGACAAAGGGTTTATCCCTATCAAGTTGGGCCAGCGGATCTTAAGAACCGAGACTGCTGCCATCACCCTGGTTGGGATTCTCCAATATGAACTCGGAGATCTGCACTAATCTCTAAGAAGTTGAGTAGATGGGGAGATAGGGAGATAGCTCGTCTCCTCCCTTTACTAAAGCCTGCCTGCCGGGAGGCAGGGGAGGCTGGGAGGGAATAGAATAGATAACAAACACGCGATTCGAGAAAGAATCTGGGCGATCTTGGAAAAAGAAAGGGTAGCCCTCTTTCCAGGAGCCCGCGGCCGTATCCCTAATTTTAAAGGGGCGGACAAAGCAGCTCGTATTCTTTCTACATTACCAGATTGGCAGAGGGCAAAGAATATCAA
>Ga0129298_10001028_pt1 | contig 11623 bp, 12 predicted proteins | sample I19B2metaG_FD_94707 | JGI IMG/M metagenome (GOLD analysis project Ga0129298, IMG submission 94707) | Lake sediment bacterial and archeal communities from Gulf of Boni, Indonesia to study Microbial Dark Matter (Phase II) - ​I19B2 metaG | ecosystem: Environmental > Aquatic > Freshwater > Lake >...
CCCAGGTTCCGCGGCCGGCGTCAACCAACTCGCCCTCCACCGGCTTTGTGCCGGTGGAGACGCTGTGTGCCAGGACGTGGGCAGGGATCGCGCGGTACTCTGGGCTTATGATCTCCAAAGTGGCCTTCTCGGGGAAGCTAACCAGCCCCGGGTACTTCATTAATTCCGACTTCACACCAAAAGACCGCAACTGCTCGTCAACGAACCCAGCCGCCTGCCAGCAGGCATCAGATCCCGCCAGGCGCGACGGGAACTGGTTCACCATGGTTTCGATGTTCTTCCACGCTCGGTCGGCCGAAACTTCAGCCAATAATTGATCCTCAGACATCCGGTACCTCCTTATCTTAACGAAATTTGTAAACCTAACGCGGAAACACCGTAACGAAAAATAGGACTCATAATTTGCTTCTTACAAACATGGTTGGATTACTGACGCCCTAAGCGCCTAACAAGTGGTAAATTTCTTTCCCCCAATCTTAATCAAAACCAATAAGGGAAATATAGATCGACTCATTCCTTCAATTTTTCAATCCTTTCTCGTTTCTTCTTAAACCACGGCAATAGAGGAAATACTAAGATTAAGAAAGCGCTGCCGAGCAGAGCCAAGGAGATAGGCCGTGTGAAGAATACGGTGAAATCCCCCGAAGAGAGCATCAGAGATCGTCGGAAAGCTACATCAAACATCGGCCCGAGGACCAAGGCTAAAATCAGCGGAGCCGCTTCATATTCAAACTTCTTAAAGATATAACCGATGACTCCAAAGATGATCATGATCACCATTTCAACGACATTATTGTTGATGCTATAAGCCCCGATGAGGCAAAACAGCAGGATCAGGGGGAAAAGAATTGAATAAGGAACTTTGAGAATCTTTACCCATATCCCGATGAGGGGAAGATTGAGAACGAGGAGCATGATATTTCCTACGTACATGCTCATGACCGTTCCCCAGAAAAGGTCCGGATTCTTCTGGATCAGAAGGGGCCCAGGCTGCATCCCGAAAACAATCATCGCTCCCAAAAGGATGGCCGTTACGGCATTGCTGGGAATTCCCAGGGTGAGAAGGGGGATGAACGCCCCGGCGGAAGCCGAATTGTTCGCCGCCTCGGGACCCGCTACCCCTTCAATCGCCCCCTGGCCGAACTTTTCGGAATGTTTGGAAATCTTCTTCTCAACGGCATAGGAAATAAAAGAAGAAATCACGGCTCCTCCGCCGGGAAGAATCCCCAGGAAAAAACCAAGGACGGTTCCTCGAAGAATTGGGAAGATGGAATCTGCCCAATCCTTCAAAGAGGGTAGCAGGTTCTTGATTTTGGTTTCGAAAATGGACCGTCCCCCCATCGAATACTCTATGTTGAGCAAAACCTCCGAAATACCGAAAAGCCCCATGGCCACTTGCGCAATCCCAAGGCCATCGGCCAATTCGATAATGCCGAAGGAAAACCGTTCTGCTCCCACCATCGTGTCAAGGCCCACACAACCCAGGAAAATACCAACCGCAGCCATGAGCAAGGATTTCCACATGGGTCCTTTGGATAAGAAAACCAGCATCGTCAGGCCTAAGATAACCAAAGAACAATATTCTACGGGACTGAATTTTAAAGCCATCTGAGACAAAGGGGGAGCTACCAGCATCAATCCTACGATACCTATGGTTCCAGCGATGAATGAGCCAAAAGCGGCTATTCCCAAAGCGGGTCCGGCTTTCCCTTTGCGGGCCATCTGGTATCCATCAAGGCATGTAACCACCGAAGCGGCTTCGCCCGGTATGTTGACCAAAATAGATGTTGTCGATCCTCCGTACATGGCGCCATAATAAACTCCCGCAAGCATGATGATAGCTGCAAGGGGAGGCACACGGAAAGTGACTGGGAGAAGAATTGAAAGGGTGGCTACCGGTCCTATACCTGGTAGAACACCGATCAATGTACCAATCAGAACCCCGACAAAGCAGAAAAACAGGTTAAGCGGTTGGCAGGCAACCTGCAGCCCCATAAATATGCTGGACAATGTTTCCATTTGCCTTTTTCCTAAAACCCCCAAGGGCCTTTAGGAAACTGAACGTTCAGCAAAGTTCCAAATACTCCATAAGTTGATAGGGCCGTAACGATGCCCCCCGTAATCGCCACAGGCCATTGATAGATTTTACCCATGCGTAATAATAGGCTGACAAAAATAGCTGTACACAGCGTAAATCCTATAGGAGTCAGCAGCAAGGCATAAGCAAAAAGGCTTCCAATCGTTAGTAGTAATCTTCCCCACTTCGATCCATCTGGCATGGGTGATCTCCATTGGATGCCCTCTCTCTGTCTTAAAGTGGACACTAAAAACCCGATGAGAGCGAATATGAAGATGGCCAAACCGGCTACAAAAGGGACAAAACCTGTTTCGGGCGCATGCAAAGTTCCGATCCCATAATGTATCGAAGTGATACATATGGTGATACCACAAAATAGCCAGAATACTGAGCTCCATTGATCGTTGTTTATTTTTTTGAGCATACGTTTATCCTTATGTCTTCCACTAACCCAAAACTAAAGTCCCAGCGCACTCTGCCCACTGTTCGATTTCACGATCGGGATATTCAACCTCGCCCCTGACCAAAGGGTCGCTCCGCTCCCCTTTAGAAACCTGGCAGAAGACGCCCCGCGTCTTGACGCAGGGCGTAACCCTGGCGCCAGAAAGTCCTTTGGAATCATCACGGTTATTATTTGCTGCTTTTTATTCTTTACGTAGCCCAAGTTGCTTCACTACAGGGCCTAGTTCGGCAAAGAAATCATGAACATATTTCGTTATCTCTTCAGGGCCACGGTAAACAAGTGGGGTAACGAACTTTTCTGCCGTTTTGATGAATTCTGGATCCTCCTGGGCCTTCTTAAAAGCCTGGTGAAAAATGTCGACGATATGGGGAGGAATTCCTTTGGGACCGCCAACCGCGGGAAAGCTGGGCATGCCGATTCCGTAGCTTTCCATCAGAGCGGGAACATTCGGGTACTGGGGTATCCTCTTTTCCGCTCCGCCAGCGACTGCTAAAATCCTGAATTGGCCGGATTCCACATAGGGGATAAATGTCGAAGTTGCACATGCGGCGTCCACATGTCCGCCCAGAAGATTCGTCAGTGCGGTTACAGAGTCTCCTAAGGGAACAATATTAAATTTGACCCCTGTCTTCATAGCTAATCGCTCTATGACGAGGTGATGTGCCGACCCCACCCCCAAAACGCCCATACGGAGCTTGCCCGGGTTACTTCTTGCATACGCGATCAGATCTTGTATGGTTTTCCACTGGGAACCTGTTTGGGTAACGATTCCATGTTGATAACCAAAGGCTTGCATGATGTAGGTGAAATCTTTGAGAAAATCGTAGGGAACCGGTTTCAAAAGCTGAGCAGATGCTCCTCCCGACTCCAACAAGGCTATTGTATACCCATCCGGCTTCGCAGCCTTCACCGCAACAAGAGCTATAGACTGTGCAGCTCCTGGCTTATTCAAAAAGATGATGTTTTGCATCAGGATTTTACTCGCTGCGCTCACGAGCGCCCTGGCGCATAGATCAGTTGATGTTCCCGCGGGGCTAGCACAAATCATTGTAATTTCCCTGGTGGGAAATTTCCCCTGAGCATCTGCCAATCCCGTAAGTCCCAAGCATAGAGCTAAAGAAAGAAAAACCACTCCCATCTTACTTAGCAACGAACGTCTTTTCATTTTCATAACCTCCTCCTTTAACGTATCTCCGCGCGACTCGCTTAGAGATATCTAAGTCTTCACATTCTCCCCAATCGCTACAACATCAAAAGAACCGGAAACATCTAATGATATTTGTAAATCTATCGATTGCCCGTCCCTCCTCCTTCAATCTCAATCAAAACCATAAAGGAAAATGAAAATCGACCACCCGCTGCGGGGTTCGCTGGGTTGAAGCGAGCAGGTTCCGGCAGCGGTTTTAGGGGCGATTCATAAATCGCCCTGATAAACTAATAAGCGCGCATGGCCACCAGGGCTTCGGCCATCTTCACCGCCGTGACGATGGGGTTGACGAGGGGGAGGCCCACCTCCCTTTCCGTTTCTTTCAACAGCGCCGAGTCCATGAACGCCGCCGTCATGCATCCCAGAATCATCACGTCGGCCCCCTTGGATTTGGCTTCTTTCATGGCCCGGATAAGATTCTGTTGGGTTCTCTTCGCATCCTTACCCATTTCCAGGACGGGAATGTCCAGGGAGTGACTGGAGACCAGGCGGTTCACGTCCAGTCCGGCCTCGCGCACCAGCCGTCTCTTGATTGCCGCCCGCTCCAGGGAAGTGGTGACCATGGAGAAGCGCTTATCCCCCAGAGCTCCCAGGACGATGGACGATTCCCCCGGGCCCACAATGGGAATACGGGCCAGCTCCCGGGCGCCTTCCAATCCGGCGTCTCCGGCGCACCCGATGATCAGTGCGTCGTACTCATCCTGGTGCTGGAGGACGAATTTCAGGACATTAGGCATGGCCTGATACTCATCCATGGCATTCTCGATGGCCATGGGGCCGTCTTCCACCACTTTGATTTCTACGGTCGTCCCCTGGGCCGCAACCCGGTTGAGGATCTTCTCCCTTCTCGCGAGTTCCGCCTTGCTCATCCCGAGACCGGGGAGCAGGTAGCAGATTTTCATGAATAACCTCCGGGGTAAGATGTGAATAGTGTCAGTGATTCGTAACGGTATCCGGCGATCAGCCATCCGCTATCCGCACTTCTTCAAGGGAATGCTCACCGTTAGAGCCTTCAGGCTCTGGATTTGATCAGTCATTTCTCTCCCCCAAATCAGGAACTCAAGGGAACCCGTTGATCATTTTTCCCGATGGAGATTCCTGGCGCGAATGGTGTTATTCTCGATCACGGAAAATTTCCCAATGGATGCCTTTTTATTATAATGTTAAGGCCGGTTTGTCAATAAGGATAAAAAGCCGAAGAAAAACCTGTTATACTCTTTTTATTCACTTAATAGCGGCAAGCCGGAACCGAACAAGATTTTGTAGGTGTGGCCCTATGTGTGGCCGCCTATCAAAGGGGCGATTGATGAATCGCCCCTGTACTGGCCTTGTGATCTGGATTCTCATTTAGCGAATCATGAAAATATGGGGAATATGGGAGCAAAAAAACAATGAATCTAACTCTCGCTGAAGCAAGACTGATGGACGGAGTTGGGGGAAGATGGGAACGGCACCTTAACCATCGAAGGGGAACTCATCGAGGAAGTGGCCTGCGCGGGAAAAGTGCCGGAGATGGCAGGTTTCACGCGGATCGACTGCCGGGGAAAGACGGTCATGCCCGGGCGGATCGATACCCACCTGCATGTGAGCGGCGGGAGGTGGTGTCGGGCGTCGATGACTACCGGGTGAGCCGGCGGATGGACGAACACCTGGCCATGCATGCCTACCGCACGCTGGAGGCAGCCCAGAGGGCCCTGCGGTCCGGTTTCCCCACGCTGCGGGACATGAGTTCCCGGGACTTCGTGGATGTGCAGCTCCGCAAGCCAGTCTCCGAGGGTTTGGTCGTCGCTCCCCGGATCATCTGCAGGAATGTATAAGTGGATCGCCGTATCCTACAAAACGTACTCATGGGTACAAGGTACTAGTCAACGATCAATCCAAATCAAAGGGATTATTTGCTTTCTGATCCCCAAAAAACATATATCTTTCAGTGACCGCCCCAACTGCATACGGCTCTTCAATTACAAGAATTCTCCGAATCCGGATAATCAAATGCCGCGTAATCGCAATGATCGCCCGCCAATCCATGTTTACAAATGAAGGGAAACCCGTGAAGGTCAAGCAGGTGAGCGAGGAGCTGGGGATGCGCTACGTGCTGGAGGGGAGTGTACCCCTTTCTGGAGAGAAGGTCCGTATCGAATTCATAAAGATCAATCCGACATTTTCTTTGGAGCAGTTTGCCAAGATACTCCCGTTTAGGGATACGTCTCAAATTGAACGCATGACCGACGCCCTGCGCAAGGCCGGGCTGAAGGGAAGAGCTGTTTGACAGGTTATTTCGTATCTATTGACTCCTTGCTCCGCGCTTAGTAAACTCTTTCTGGAATTAGGATAGCCAAACCCCTCGTGGCGTAACCAGCCAACTTTTGGGAGATAGACAAGGAGCGCGCAATGGAACTCTTGGAAGCCATCCAGAATCGAAAGAGCATCCGCCAGTTCAAAGCCGATCCCGTTCCCCGAGTTATACTCGAGGAAATTTTGCAGGCTGCCCTCCGGGCTCCTTCAGCCATCAACACGCAGCCGTGGGAATGCTGGGTCGCGGGGGGGCAAACCCTCCAGCAATTGAGCCGGGAACTATATGCCGAAGGGGCAAAGGGAAGCCCCTCTCGCGCAGATTTTAACCTTCCCGAAATATGGAAAGATGCCTACATGAACCGGATGCGGGAGAATGGCAAAAGACTCTTTGGACTCCTGGGTATTGACCGCCAGGATAAGGAGAAAAGGAAAGCCTTCGCCCTGTCCATGTATAAGTTTTTCGACGCCCCCCAGGTGGTCTTTCTCTGCCTGGATTCCAGCCTGGGAGATTACTCCCTTTTTGACTGCGGCTGTTTCGCCCAGAATATCTGCCTTCTGGCCATCTCGAAAGGGCTGGGGACGTGTATTCAACATTCCGGTGTGCACTACCCGGATATCATCCGGAAGTATGTCCCCATCCCCGTAGAAAAGAAAATCCTCGTGGCCATTTCTATCGGTTATGCAGATGAGGAGGCGGTGGTCAATCGATTCAGGAGCAACCGCGAGCTTCTGGAAAAGGTGGTCCATTGGGAAGACCTGCCCTGAGCGTTAGGTCACCCCATTGGGCGAAACGCTTGAGGGCCAAAATACTCGGAGGTGTTTTACATGGCTAAGGAAATCGGATTCATCGGTTTGGGGGCGATGGGCAAGCCCATGGCTTTGAACCTGATCAAAAAGGGCTTCTCTCTCCGGGTTTACGACATAATCCCGGAGAAGATGGATCCTCTGGCAGCCCAGGGAGCTAACGTCTGCGGGTCTCCCAAAGAGGTAGCCACGATCTGTCCCATCATTATCACCATCCTGCCCGCTCCCCCGGAGGTGAGGAGCGCGGTTCTGGGAAAAGACGGGGTCATCGAAGGAATCAAGCCCGGGGCAATTCTAATCGAAATGAGCACGATCGATCCCCTGACCAGCCGGGAGGTAGGCAGTGCCCTGGCGGCCAAAGGGGCCAAAATGCTGGATGCTCCTGTGGCCCGAGGGGTGCCGGCGGCCGTGGCCGGAACGTTGAGCATTTTTGTGGGAGGAGATAAGAAGGTTTATGAAGAATGTTTACCGGTCTTAAAATCCATGGGCACGGATATTTTCCACGCAGGGCCGGCAGGCTGCGGACATGTGGTAAAGATGATCAACAACCTTATTTTAGCCGGGACCGTGGCCCTTCTCTCCGAATCCCTCGTTCTGGGAGTGATGGCCGGAGTGAAACCCGACCCGTTGTATGAAGCCCTTTGCGCAGGCTCTGCAGGCAGTTTCGCCCTGAAGAATCAGATCGGGCAATCCGTGTTGAAAGGGGTCTTCGAGGAGGGGCGCTTTTCCGTGGACTACATGATGAAGGACCTGGGGCTGGCCCTGGAGACCGGAAAGGCCTTGCATGTTCCCCTTCCGTTCGGGGCCCTGGCCATGCAGGTTTATGAAAGCGCCCGCGCCGCTGGAAAAGCTAAAAAATATTACCCCGTAGTGATTACGCAATGGGAAGAGCTGACCGGCGTCCAGGTACGTAGCGAGGTCAAGTGAGCTCTCGCCATATATACGGATCAACGAAAGCAGGCTCTTCCAGAATGAGTGATACCAAGCGGCTTTTTAAAGTGGTGATTACCGGGGACACCCTTGCGCCAGAGGCTATGAAGCTTCTTGGCGAGAAATGCCAGATTGAATTTGTGGGGCCTTATCCGCCGCCTTCAGGTCTCGCCCAAAGGCTGAAACAAGGGAAAGCGGATGCCCTAATTGTCCGAACCGGAAAAATTCCCGGGGAGGTGATCAAAGCCTCTCCGAATCTAAAAGTCATAGCCAAACATGGAATTGGAGTAGATACCATAGATGTAAATACGGCCAATGAATTGAAAATTCCAGTTTTAGTTACCGCCTCGGCCAATTATCAGTCGGTGGCCGAACATACCTTGGCTTTGATGTTCGCTCTGGCCAAAGACATTCCCCGACTCGATAATCGTCTGCGTCAGGGGTTTTGGGATAAAACCCAATATCGCGGCGTAGAACTTTATCAAAAGACTTTGGGGCTGATCGGGTTCGGCCGAATCGGTCGCCGGCTCCATGAATTGGTAACTCCTTTGCGGATGAAGGTCCTGGTGTTCGATCCCTTTATCAATGACGAAGAAGTTCCCCTGGGGGTAACCCGAGTGCAGGGACTGGAGTCGCTGTTGAGGACCGCTGATATCGTAAGCCTCCATTGTCCCCTAACCGAGCAAACTAAATATCTGCTCGGTAAGAAGGAATTGGGGATGATGAAAAAAACCTCGTGGTTGATCAACACGGCACGAGGGGAGGTAGTCGATCAAGATGCACTCATTATGGCCCTCCGGGAGGGAACGATTGCGGCAGCCGGAATCGATACCTTTCAAAAAGAGCCTCCAGAAGATCTCCAATCCCTCTGCCAGGCAGGGAAAGTTGTGATGACGCCCCACGTGGCCGCGGCCACGGAAGAAGCCTTCACCCGAATGGGGGTGGAGGCGGCCCAAAATGTTCTGACTATCCTGGAAGGGAAAAAACCGGATAAAGATTGCCTAGTGAACCCAGAAGTTTATGAAAAAGGGTGAGAGGAGGAAAATCATGAGAAAACTATTATTCCTTTTGGTCGGCTTGATCGTCTTCCCAGTTTGCGTTCAAGCCACTAGTTATCCAGAAAAGTCTATCGATGTGATTGTAGCTTATGCTGCAGGGGGAGGAACCGACGTGGGCGCCAGAATATTGGCCAAGGTGGCCAAAAAATACATCCCCCAGCCTCTGGTGATCATCAATAAACCAGGAGCCGGCGGGGAGATTGGTTTTATGGCCCTGGCGCAGGCCAAGCCCGACGGATATACGATTGGATTTATCAATCCTCCGACTATTGTCTTGTTGCCCTTTCAAAGAAAAGTCGGTTACAAGATGTCGGATTTTAAATATATCATCAACGTGATGGAAGATATAGGAGCCCTGTGCGTGAGGACGGAAAGTCCTTTCCAACGTCTCGATGATTTTATAGAAGCAGCCAAGCAGAAACCGGGTGAATTGACCGTGGGCAATGCCGGCGCTGGCTCCGACGCCCATATGACCGCGCTGGATTTTGCTAAAAAGGCCAACATCTTGATCAACCCCGTACCCTTTAAAGGGGCTTCTGACGCCAGAACAGCGGCTCTGGGTGGACATGTGGATGCAGTGGTTATGAAAGTAGGAGAAGCAAAACCCTTTGTTCTATCAAAGCAAATAAGCATTCTGGCGATCGCGGCCAGCGGACGTTTGAAAGAATTCGCCGATGTCCCCACCTTCCAAGAACTGGGTATTAAAACGACCATGACGACCACTCGAGCCGTTGCCGGACCTGCGGGGATTCCAGATTATGCGGTTAAGTATCTTCATGACCGTCTTAAGAAGACCATCGAGGACCCAGAATTCATCGAGCTGGCCGAAAAGACCGGCGTTTATGTCAAATATATGACCCCGGAAGAATATAGAAAGTATATCGAAGGGCTGGAAGAAACTTTCGGGCCCATGTGGAAAGAGATGGAGAAGAAATAGGAGATTTCATGGAGAAGAAAATATACGAAGAAATCACGAAGGTTTTTCCCGCTATAGAGAAATTTAAAGATGCGGACCTTAAAGAACAAGTCTTAAAATGCTGGGCAAGGGCACTGAAGGAAGGTTCGTTCAAGAACCTGGAGGATATGCCATTCAGTGGGGAAATCTCTGAAACCAGTCTTCCGAGCCACATTAATTGGGTTTTGGAAGTCGCCTTATTTATGGCGGATCTTGTGGAGAAAAGGATGGGCCTCTCAGTTAATCGAGACCTGCTAATCGCCTCCGTTCTTTTACATGATCTGGGAAAAGCTTTCGAATATGAGAAAAAGGGAGATGGGTATGTGAAATCGGAAATTGGGAAGAAATTCATGCACGGTTTTTGGGGAACTCATATAGCCCTTGAGCAAGGTGTCTCCCAGGATTTGGCCCATCTGATTTCTACCCACAGTAAAGATTCACCGACTCATCCCCGGCTGATCGAAGGGATTATCCTCCATTACGCAGATTTTGCCCACGCGGATATTCTGCGTTTCCAGAAAGGGTTAGAGACTTTCTTGTCTTTGAAATAGGGAATACGCTTTCCTGAAGCGGTATTTCTTCGCGCTCGAGGAGGGCAAATGGGAAGACCATTAGATTACAATCGCCCGAGCGCCATCTTTTTCCTGGTGGTGGGAATCCTCTTTTCCCTTTATGCCCGGTCAGTGGAGATTGGCACCTGGCATCAACCGGGGCCGGGATTTCTACCCTTCTGGGCGGGCCTTACCTTAGCCATCATGTCTGCTTTCCTCCTTTTGAAAAGCTACGACCGAAAGGCTCGGATTGCTCATCCCTCCTTCTTTCCCGAAAAGAACTCCTGGAAAAGGGTGCTGGCCACCTTCCTCGCTCTATTTGCTTATGTCCTCTTCCTGACACCCCTTGGTTTCGCGTTGACCACCTTCTTTTTTTTGGGTTTTCTCCTCCGGTTTGTCTTCCCCCAGGCGTGGGGACGGACCTTGATGGTTGCTACGCTTGGGTCCGCCATTGCCCGGCTGCTTTTCATCGATTTTCTGGAGACCCAGCTGCCGAAGGGGGTTTTGGGATTTTAGATCAACCATGGACATATTGAACCACATTGTTCTTGGGGCTGAGGTTGTCTTCCAACCGCTTAACCTTCTGTTTTGTTTTCTTGGGGTCCTGATGGGAACCTTGGTGGGGGTGCTTCCGGGCTTTGGCCCCACCGCCGCCATTGCCCTTCTTCTGCCCACCACCTTTTACACCTCGCCCGTTGCCTCTATCATCATGCTGGCCGGAATCTATTACGGAGCGATGTATGGGGGTTCGACCACCTCCATCCTGGTCAACATCCCGGGCGAAGCCTCGTCGGTTGTTACCTGTCTGGACGGGTATCAGATGGCCCTCCAGGGAAGGGCAGGCCCGGCCCTGGGTATCGCGGCTTTTGGCTCTTTCATCGCGGGCACATTTTCCGTATTGGGGCTGATGGTGATCGCCCCGCCGCTGGCCAAGTTGGCCTTGGCGTTCGGCCCCCCAGAATATTTCAGTTTAATGCTCCTGGGCATAGTCATCCTCATCTATCTGGCCTTCGGCTCTATCCTCAAAGCTTTGATGATGGCCGTTTTTGGACTGCTTGTGGGTACGATCGGCCAGGATTCCATTTCCGGGACGCTGCGTTTAACCTTTGGCATTAAGGAACTCTACGACGGGGTGGGTCTGATTCCGGCCATCATGGGCCTGTTTGGCGTTTCCGAAGTGATTGTCAATGTGGAGCAGGCCATAAGAAGGGAAGTCATCGCCGCGAAAACAAAAAACCTCCTGCCAACCTTGGAAGATTGGCAGGCCTCTTTCACGGCCATCA
>Ga0129298_10001029_pt1 | contig 11619 bp, 10 predicted proteins | sample I19B2metaG_FD_94707 | JGI IMG/M metagenome (GOLD analysis project Ga0129298, IMG submission 94707) | Lake sediment bacterial and archeal communities from Gulf of Boni, Indonesia to study Microbial Dark Matter (Phase II) - ​I19B2 metaG | ecosystem: Environmental > Aquatic > Freshwater > Lake >...
CGATCGTCGCCGTCGGCACGTAGATGTTCGCCAGCACTGGCACGTGGCCCAGGCCCTCGCGCGTCATGTATTGCTTCTGCTCGTACAGCTTCCTGAGATTGAAGCCAAGCTGCGTGATGATGAACTGCGCTCCGGTGGCGATCTTCAGCTCCAGCTTGTAGAGCTGCATCATCAGGTCCGGCTCGCGCACCTTGAACGGGTTGACAACAGCGCCGGCAAAGAAATCGAATGGAGTCGTCTGCGCCGTGCGCGCGCCGAGGTTGTACCGGATCCCCGCCTTCAATGCCTGGACCAGCCAGAGGATCAGCGCCGAATCCAGGTCGTGTACCGGCTTTCCCCGGCCGGCGAAGCCCTCCTTCTGCGCGTCCCCGGTGAGCGCCAGGATGTTCTCCACCCCCATCCGCGCCAGCGTGTGCAGCCGGGCTTCGAGAAACGAGCGGTTGCCGTCCTTGCCCGTGAGGTGGGCGATCGGGGTCAGCCCACGCTCGATGACGAAGGATACGAACGCTTCCGGCGGCAACGCCGGGTTGCCTCCCGGCAGGTCCGTCACGCTGATGATCTTGATCCCGTTCGCTTCCTGCGCGGCGTCCTTCACGAACGCTTCCGCATCGGCGACCTCGTGGTCCCGGCCCATGACCAGTTCGGCCGAATACACGAATTCGCCGCGCCCGAGCGCCGCCCGCAAGTGGTTGACGGTTTCTCGCAAAGCTTCTTCCACGGGCTTGGCCGCTTAGCCCCAGTGACGCATGTCGCGCTCGCCGTGAAGCGACAGCGCGTGCCCGTAGCTGGCCACCAGGCGGCGCGCGATCATCTGAGCCAGCCGGCGATAGAAATCCATTCCGCCTGCCGGGTCTTCCTCGAGCAGCCGCATCAGACGATCCCGGTCGAACTTCAGCACTTTCACCGGAACCACGCATTCGGCTGACGCAATGTAACTGGCGTGTCCCACCATGCTCGACCAGCCCAGCATGTCGCCCGGCTCGCTGACAATGTGCGCTATCTGGCCGGCGCCTCTCATGCTCAGTCTTACGCGTCCCTCCAGCAGGATGTAGAACTGCTCGGCCGCGTCTCCCGCACGGAAAAGGAACGCCCCGCTTTCGCAGGTCTCCGCCGAGGCGGCCGCGGCCGCCTTGGCCCGCGTCGCCTCGCTCATCCCTTGGAATAGATAGGCCGTCTCCAGTGACATGACACGCCTCGCCGTCTGCTGTTAGAAGAGCCCGGTGACCTTGCCCGTTTTCAGGTCCACGTCCACCCGGCGGAAGCCGGGATTGGACGAGGTTCCCGGCATCAGGCTGATCGTGCCTGCGCACGGGCAGAGAAACTTCGCACCGGAGTACACCAAAACATCCCGTATGGGAAGCACCCACCCGCTCGGCACGCCCTTGAGTTCCGGATCGTGGCTCAGACTCAAGTGCGTCTTCACCATCATCGTGGCGTAGCCATCATAACGCGAATCGGACTCCAGGACTTTCGATTTCGCTTCCGCCTCCGGCGCCCAGGCCACACCGTCCGCGCCGTAGATCTCCTTGGCAATCAGCTCCACCCGGTCCCGCAGCTTCATCTCCAGCGGGTACAGAAAGCGAAAGTCCACCTCCTCCTCGCAAGCGTCCATGACCGCGTCAGCCAGCTCGAGCGCCCCCTCGCCTCCCTTGCTCCAGTGGTCCGAGACCGCGCATCGCGCTCCGGCCGCCTCCGCCGCCTTCCTCACGATTGCGATCTCTTCCTCGCTGTCCGTCACGAACCGGTTAATGCACACGACGGGGTTGATCCCCGACTTCCGGATGATCCCGATGTGGTGGACCAGGTTCGGCAATCCCTTCTCCATCAGCTTCGCGTTGGCCTGCGTGTACTCCTGTGGCAACGCTACCCCCGGCGTCACCCTCGGCCCGCCGCCGTGCATCTTCAACGCCCGGATCGTGCACGTCAGTACCGACACTTGCGGCTTGAGCCCGCTGCACCGGCACTTCACGTTCCAGAATTTCTCGAAGCCGATGTCCGCCGCGAATCCGCTCCCCGTGACGTGGTAGTCGAACAGCTTCAGCCCGACCCGGTCGCCGATGATCGACGACTGCCCCACCGCGATGTTGGCGAAGGGCCCCGCGTGGACCATCACCGGCTGGTACTCGGCCGTCGAGCACAGCGTCGGATTGATCGTCCCCCGCATCCACGCGCACATCGCTCCGGCGACTTCGAGATCGCCCGCCGTGATCGGGTTGCCGCGCTTGTCGAATGCGACCGTAATCTCTGCCAGCCGCTTGCGCAGATCAGTTAGGTCGGTCACGATCGCGAGAATCGCCATCAGCTCCGAACTGGCGGCCACGCTGAATTTCGACTGAACCATGTAGCCATCCTGCCGGCCGCCGATTCCGATAATGATGTTCCTGAGCGCCTGCGCGCAGAAGTCGATCACCCAGCCCATCTCCACGCGGCAGGGGTCGACGTCCAGCCGCCGCATCCGGCTCAGCCGCTGAAGTTGCTCGTCGTTGTAGTTCCGCTCGTGCTGCATGCGCGCCGTCAGCGCCGTCATCGCCAGGTTGTGGGCGTTCATGATGTCGTTGATGTCGCCCGTCAGCCCCATCGAGAACTCGGTCATCGGGATCAGCAGCGCGTTGCCGCCTCCCGCCGCCGTGCCCTTGATGTTCATCGTCGGGCCGCCCGAGGGCTGCCGCAGGCATCCGCCCACATTCTGCCCCCGCTTCCCCAAGCCCTCGATCAGCCCCAGCGCCGTCGTGCTCTTGCCCTCCCCCAGCGGCGTCGGCGTGATCGCCGTTACTTCGATGTACTTCCCGTCGGGACGGTTCTTGAGCCGCTCGATGATCTTCAGGAAATCCAGCTTCGCCAGCCGCCCCATCGGGATCATTTCGTCCTTGTAGAGTCCCAGCCGCCCGCGCCACTCCTCCGGCGTCGGCATGCCGCGCTCAGCCGCCTCCGAGATCTCCCAGTCCTGCATCTTCGTCGCGTCGTAGGGCATGGGTGGGACTCCGATATTGGATGTCACAGGTATTGAAACCCCGAAGTCTTCTGCAAGACGGGCTTCGGCACCAATCTACACCGTTGGCGGAGGCCTCCGCAAACGTTCGCGCGCCCTCAGCTTAGCCGCCGCAGCTTCGTCACCCTCACCACCTCCGCCCACTCCACCACGAAGATGTTCCCCTCGCGGTCGAAACAGGCGCCGTGCGGGCAGATGAACTTGCCGGGCACGGACTTCTCGCGCGGCTGCTTGCGCAGTTCCCCCCAGGTGTTCGATGCATCTTCTCCGAGATGCGCGATCACCCTGTTGTCACGGCCAAGCAGCGTCACGCGCGCCGCAAGGTCGTGGATGACCAGAAGCCCCTTGTGCTCGTGGAAGTGGCAGGGCAGGTTCACGCCGTGCTCGAACCGCGCGTGCCGCCCGTCCATGGTGAGATATTGCAGCCGGCGGTTGCCGCGGTCCGCGACCACACATCCCGAGCGGTCAGTTCCGGCTCCGGGCTCCCCTCGCCCCGACTCGCATCGGTATACTGATCTGCGGTCTGGGCGGCTCACTGGAGCTGCCGGAACAAGGGGGGCAATCTCGATGCACACTCTGGGCTTCCTGCTCATTCTCTTTGCGCTGGCGGGCTCGCTGCCGGCGGCCATGTCGGTGAAAGCGCGATACAAGAGCTCCGGTCAAACGACCGAAAGCGTCATGTACCTGAGCGGCGACCGCCAGCGCGTGGAGTACGGTTCGGACCTGCGGGTTCATCCAGCAGTGCGACAAACAGCGGGCCATTCACCTCGACGAGAAGACCAAGACGTTCACCATACTGCCGCTCGAGCACAAGATGCAGCCCAGCCGAGGCCAGTGCCAGGGCAAGGCCTCGCCCACCGATACGGGGGAGAAGAAGGAGTTGTTCGGCTTCACCGCCAGCCGGTGGAAGACGGCCGTGGAGGGATGCGGTCCCAAAGGCGGCAAGGGGGAAATTGACGGCTGGTACATCCCGTTGCAGTACGCGAGCGCCTGCAAGGCGGCGGACGCTTCCCAAGGACCCGGTTTCCCGCTTCAATACACCGCCACGACCATCGACGAAAAGGGGGTATCCTCCACAATGGAGTATGAGGTCGAGAGCCTGTATCTCACCCTGTCGCCCCTTTCGGAGGCGATGTTCGAGCCGCCGGAGGATTTCAAGGAGTTATCGCTTGAGGAGGCGTTAGCTCGCCGCAATCCGGGCTTCCAGCGGGCCACTTCCGCCCCCAAACAAGAGGGCAAAGTACGGGTAGGTGTCGCGGCGCCGGTGGCAAATGCGGGAGTGGCGGTAGTGGGCGGGTTGGACAGCAAGCTGTCGGCCGCGCTGAACGATCCGCGCATCGAAGCCGTGCCGCTCGGCGCAGGGCCGCCGGAGGCGATCGAAGCCCGCGCGCGCGAGGCCGGCGTCGAATATGTCCTCTCCACAGAGATCACCGAGCTTGCCCAGTCGGCGGCCAAGGGTGGCATCCGGTCCCTCGCCGCAAGCTTCGCCAGCGGGCCGAAGGAGAACTACACGGCCAAGGTGAACTTCAGCCTGGCGCCGGTCGGCAGCGCCACTCCAAGACTCGTTTCCTCCGCCACCGGAAACTCGGGTGGATTCGGCCTGAAGGACGCCATGCACCTGGCCCGTCTTGCCGGCAACGTTGCCCTTCCGCTCATTGCCATGACGAATCTGGGGATGGCGCAGATGCTCACCATGTCGTCCACCATGGGCTCCGGCATCGGCGCTATGGACCCTACGACAAACGCGATGCAGGGCTTTCTCGGCGCGCTCCAATCCCGCTCGGGTGGCGGGTACCCGTCGTCCAACGCCGATCAGGCGGCCATCGAAAACGCGCTCGAGACCGCTCACGAGTGGGTGAGCCTGCGGAGGCCAGCCTCCATCGTGCCGGCTCCCGCGCCCTCAGGGCTTGGAATACAGCCGGTCGATCTTCGCCGCCAGAATGAAGTCGCTCTCGGTGAGCCCTGCGATCTTGTGCGTGTAGATCTTTGCGCCCACCTTCCCCCACGAGAGCGTCAGGTCGGGATGATGCCCCTGTTCTTCGGCCACTTCGCCCACGCGGTTGACAAAATCCAGAGCCGCGCGGAAATCCGGGAACAGGAAACTCTTCTCGATATGATGCTCTTCGATCACCTTCCAATCCGGCAGTTGAGCCGAGAGCCGCAACAACTCCTCCCCCTTGAGGGGCGGCACTCCTCCGCGGCAGGGTACACATGCCTTGTCGGCAAGGCTGGCTAATTCTCCCAATTGGCCCTCCCCCTAGTTCGAGATTGGCAGGACTTGCACAAGCCGCGCAGAATCAGTTCCCAGGTCCGAACGGCTTGCGGAGCCGCTCTGGCTTTCTTTGCCAGTCCAGGCACGTCGAACCACGGGACATCTTCGAGCCGCCCGCAGCGCTCACAAAGGAAATGATGATGAGGTCCGGTGACGCTCTCGAAGCGAGTGGCGTTGCCGGCCAGGTTCACTTCGCGGATCAATCCGGCCCGCGCCAGCGCGTGGAGACTCTTGTAGACCGTCGCCAGCGATGCCCGCGGGTCCCGGCGATTGACTGCTTTGTAGACCTCCTCCGCCGTCGGATGACACGGGTGTTTCCTGAGGTAGTCGAGGACCGCATACCTCTGGGGAGTGAAGCGGAGGCCCTGTCTCCGAAAGGAATCCTGGATGTACGGCATAACCGCACCACGCCTTAAACAGAGTAGTTCTTAAACGAGAACTAGTCAAGGATGTTCTCGGCCCCGCTCGGGATCGTAGGGCAGCGCTCGAATCACCACGCCTATAACCTCGATGGTGAATCACCAGCGATATGTGGCTCAAAGATGGCGCTGGCGGCTCAGGCCTGCTCACGGCGAGCCGCTATCGCCGCTATCGCCACGTGTCGACAACGTATATATGATGTAAATATACTGCTTCGAGTGGGCGGCGGCATCGAATTCGATTGGGACGCGGAGAACACGCGGCACCTGAGACGGCACGGTATAACGCCCGAAGAGCTTTACCGGGAGACTCACGAATGAAGAAAAGACGGGTGATACCTACCTTCAGGTCTGAGGCCGAAGAGGCCGACTGGTGGTACAAGAACCGCGCACGGCTAGACCGCGATCTTGTGGAAGCTGCGAACAAAGGCGAACTGAAGCGCCTCGATCAAGCAACGCTGAAGGCCCGTCTGGCCGCCTCCAAGGCGCGTGTGGTTTCGATCCGGCTGCCAGAGAACGATATCGAGTTGGCGCGCCAGCAGGCAGCACAAAAAGGCCTGTCGTACCAGACGCACATCAAGTCCCTGCTGCATCAGGCGCTTCGTCAGGCGAAGTAGGGCGTACGCAGCGTGAATGGCTGGAGTTCAGATGCGAGCGCCGGAAAAAGATTGGTGAGCGCGCTACCGGCGGGGACGGCGTGCCTGTTTCAGTATGTGGCGGAAGTGCTCCGGGCGGCGTAGGGTATCTGCTTTGCGGTGGAAGGGCTACCATGAATGCAAAATTACCGAGGGATTTGCGCCTGTTCCTTGACGATGACGCAGGTTTTGTCGGGTGGTGCTATGAGAACCCCGATGGCTTCTTCGTGAACTGCTTGCGCAGGGCTGGCGAGATCGTGCCCTGCATGTTGCACAGCGCCACCCGTGACGGCAAGCTCTGCCAACATTTCAGGAACAGCAGTTGCGCGGGACGTATTCAACCGCATCTTACGGACCACAAGTACTGCAAGGTCTGTTCGCGTAGCCGCGCGGCTCTTGAGAAGTGGGCGGCGGACCGAATCGAGACTCTGATGTACTGTTCGAGCTGTGTGAGCCTCCCTTGAAATCGGTTTTGCAGCTTTGCAGGCGCGGCGTGGTGACGGAGGCTGAAGATTCGCAGTGGCGAAAAGCGGTTGTCATCCAACCCCGGGGTGCCGTAATCCATTGAGAACCTTGGTGAGCGCGGAAGGAATCGAACCTTCAACCTAGTGATTAAGAGTCACTTGCTCTGCCAGTTGAGCTACGCGCCCGTCGCGGTTGGCATCTAATTTTATAGCACATCCGGCGCTCGCTCCGAGAGCCTCGCGGCCGCGATCTGCGCGATGTCCAGCAGCTTCGGTGGCGCCGGCGACAACGCTGCCAGCGCGTCGCGGAACATCGTGTGGCAGAACGGGCAGGCTGCCCCGACGACGTCGGCTCCCGTCGCCGCCAGTTCCTTTGCGCGCTCCGCGCTCACGCGGGTCCCTTTCTCCTCGCCGAGGAACACCAGGCCGCCGCCGGCCCCGCAGCAGAACGACCGCTCGCGTGCCCGCGGCGGATCCACCACTTCCGCCGAGCGGGCCAGCACCGTTCGAGGCTCGTCGTAGATCCCGCGGTAGCGTCCCAGGTAGCAGGGGTCGTGGAACACCACCTTCTCGCGACCGCCGCCAGCGGGCAGCCGCGGCGCCGCCCGCGCCAGAAACTCGCTGTGATGCTCGATCGCCACCTCCGCCCCAAACTCCTTCCAGTCCTCAGAGATCGTCCGAACACAGTGCGGGCAGATCGAGAGCAGCTTCCGCGCTCCGCTCCTCCGGATCTCGTCGAGGTTAGCTTCCGCGAGCTGCCCGAACAGAAGGTCGTTACCAAGCCGCCGCGCTGCATCGCCGCTGCACCTCTCCTTCCGCAGCACGCCGAAACTCACGCCCAGGCGCCGCTGCACCTCCACCAACGCCAGCACGATTTCGCGCCCCTGCGGATCGTACGCCCCCATGCAGCCGAGCCACAGGCAGTATTCCTGCGAGCCGTCGTAGTGCGGCAGTCCGTGGCTTTGAATGAACTTGTCCCGCTCGGCCGGCGCGAACCCCATAGGGTTGCCATAACGTTCCAGGTTGAGGAACAGCTTCGTGCCGTAATCGTCCTCCCACTTGCCCGTGTTCACCGCCCCGCGCCGCAGGCCCACGATCACCGGCAGGTGCTGAATCCCCACCGGGCACTGGTGCTCGCATGCCCCGCACGTCGTGCACTGAAACACCGCTTCCTGCGACAGGCGCCCTCCAAGCAGCGGCGCCTCCGCTCCCGCGCCGTTCGCGTTCAGATACCCGCGCAAGCCGAGGATGATCTCTTTCGGATCCAGGACCTTGCCCGTGTTGTTGGCCGGACAGTGCTCGCTGCAACGGCCGCATTCCACGCACGAGTAAGCCTGCAAGGCCACCAGCCGCGTCACGTCCCTGCCCGCGTCCAGCCCGAAATCTTCGTCGCCCGCCAGCGGCGGGATCCGGCTGAACCCCAGCCGCTTGAGAAACACCGTCACCGGGCTCAGCACAAGATGCAAATGCTTGGTGTGCGGAATCAACGGAAGAAACACCAGCAACGCCAGCGTGTGCGCCCACCAGTTGATGTGCCCCGCCGTGCTCTCCTCCTTCAACGTGAGCGTGAGAAGGTAGGTGACCATCAGTGCGAAGATCAGAAACGCGATCAGCCCGGATTCGGGAGACAGCTCGCCCAGCCACTTCGGGCGCACCAGGAATCGCCGCGCCGCCAGGCCGGCAATCGACACCGCTACCGCCAGCGCAAACAGCGCCGCGAACGAGAAATAGAACCGGCCGAGCCCTCCGTGCGGTGTCATCAGATCGAGACCCACGCCGGCGGCGAGATGATCGGCGGTCACCAGTGCGAACGCACAGAAGCCCCAGAACACGAACGCGTGCGCGATCCCTGCCAGCGGCCGCTCGCGAATCACCTTCCGCTGCAACAGGACCTCGCCGAGAAACGCGCGGATTCGCGGCCCGAGCGGCCGCAGCCGGAAATCGGCGTCCGGCTTCGATCCGCGGATGTTCCGCACCACCGTGCCGAAGCGCTGCCAGAAGAGGAAAACCGACGATGCGAAGAGCGCCAGAAGAAGGACTACTTCAAGCCAGGAAGGCCGGTGCATGAGGCGTTCGTCTGAATGTAGCACGCCCCCGTTCCGCTACAATGAGGGATTTCGCGGAGGTTGTTGGTGCGCATTCTCCTCGCCGGCGCGGCCGGCTTCATCGGGTCCCATCTTTGCGACCGTCTCCTCGCCGAAGGCCACTCGGTTGTCGGCATCGACAACCTGATCACCGGCTCGCTGCGCAATCTTGCCCATCTTGAGGGCCGTCAGGACTTCCGGTTTCTCCGCCACGACGTCACCCAGCCGCTCGACATCGACGGCCCGCTCGACTCCGTCCTGAACCTCGCCTCGCCGGCGAGCCCCAAGGACTACCTGGGCCATCCCATCGAGACGCTCGAGACCGGCTCGCTGGGAACCCGCAACTTGCTCGAACTGGCGCGCCGCCATGGAGCGTCGTTCCTGCTCGCCTCGACGTCGGAGTGCTACGGCGATCCGCTCGAGCATCCGCAGTCGGAGTCGTACTGGGGCAACGTGAATCCTGTCGGCCCGCGCTCCTGCTACGACGAAAGCAAGCGCTTCGCCGAGTCCCTCACCATGGCCTGGCACCGTGTTCACGGACTTCGCATCGGCATCGCCCGCATCTTCAACACCTACGGCCCGCGGATGAAGCTCAGCGACGGCCGCGTGGTGCCGGCGTTCCTCGACCAGGCCCTGCGCGGCGAGCCCGTCACCATTTTCGGCGACGGCTCGCAGACCCGCAGCTTCTGCTACGTGAGCGACATGGTCGACGGGTTGTACCGCTTGATGCTCTCCAAGGAGCGCTATCCGGTCAACCTCGGCAACCCGGACGAAATGACCATCCGCGAATTCGCCGAGTACATCTGCCGCCTGACGGGTGCTCGCTCCGAAATCGTCTGCATGCCGCTGCCGGAGGACGACCCCCGGCGCCGGCGTCCGGACATTACCAGGGCCAAGGAGATCCTTGGCTGGGAACCGCGCGTATCGCTGGAAGACGGTCTGAAGAAAACGATCGACTACTTCCGGGGATTGCAGGCCGGGGATGAACGCGGATAAATCCCCCATGGTCCTACGGGCTGCGGAGTCAGGACTGGCAAGAAAGCAAGATCGCACATATGATCGATCCGGGACTCGAAGGGAAAGTTGTTCTGATTACCGGCGCAAACCATGGCATCGGCGCGGCGGCAGCGCGGGCGTTTGCGATCCAGGGCGCCGGTGTGTTCGTTACTTACTACCGTGAAACCTCCTGTCATAGCGGCGAGGAACTGGCCAAAGCGCGGGAGGCCGGTGTTGGGGGTGTCTTCTTGTACTGGGCGATGCATCGCCAAACGGCCGATCAGGTTATCGAGGACATCGTCGCCCGGGGCGGTATCGCCGCAGGACGGGAAGCGGATCTCGGCGATCCGGCGAACGTTCGCCTGGTTTTTGATGAGTGCGAGGCGGTGCTCGGCCCCGTCGACGTTCTCATCAACAATCACACGCACTCCGTGCTCGACACCTTCGATCCGGCAGCAGTCACGGTGGAAGGCTACGGCGTCGGCCTGGTTTCAGCCGCCAGCATTGATGGCCACTTCGCCGTGAACGTGCGCGCCTACGTCCTCATGATGTCCGAATACATCCGGCGCTACCTGGGCCGCCAGGGACGGCGAGGAAGGATCATCAACGTCAGCACCGACGCGGCGCACGCCCACGCAAGCGCGATCAGCTACGCCGCGAGCAAGCACGCGATTGAGTCTTACAGCCGCTCGGCGGCCGCCGAGGTCGGCAAGTACGGCATCACCGTCAACATTGTGGCGCCGGGTCCGATCCAGACCGGCTGGCTGACGCCTGACCAGGAGACCGCCATTTCCACCGGCACGCCGCTTCGGCGATGTGGCACGCCCCAGGACGTAGCCGACGTCATGGTCTTCCTGGCCTCTGACCAGGCCCGCTGGCTCACCGGACAACTCCTCTATGTAGGCGGAGGCTGGAGGATGCACCAGTAATGTCGTGAGTGTTGATAATTGGCTGCAGATGCCGGCACAAGATCGGGCGCACGACCACTCCCGAAGGCGCCGTCTAGCTGCAGACCCATCACGCCAGGTCTTTCGCCAGTTCCTCCAACTGCTCGGCCGTCAGCGCCTGCTCCGCTGCCAACCGCGGGTGATCCACTACGATCTTCGCGCCCTTCGCGAACCGGGACGCCTGCTCCGCCGTCAGGGGGAACTTCACGTACTGCACCGAGCTGAGCCGCTCCGTGGACATCTGGCGGGTGTCGAACCGCGCCTTGGCCGGCGGGAGGTCGCCCACAACCATCCACACGTGGTCTTCCAGCCCCAGCAACGCTCGCAACCACACCGCGCGCAATTCCGGCGTCTCGTACTCGATCAGCAGGCTCGCGCTCAGCTCGTTCTTGCCCGGGATCAGCTCGTTGTACGTCTCCACCTCGTGCGCGATCTCCGCGCTCCCTGTGATCCGCTCGATGCGCATCATCTCCTGGATCTGGTAGCGCACCGTATCGTGGTTCTCGAACAGGAACGTCAGCCGATCGCCCACGCGGACGCGCCGCCGCTCCTTTAGTTCGAGCACAGCCGCACGCCAGCGCTTGCGCTCCTCTTCGTACTCGGTCAAGCTCTTGATCTCGGAAATCGGTACAGGTTCAATCACTACACATCCCCTTTCGGCTCCTCGATTCGCTTCGGGAACCCGTCCTCCCGGTAAGCCCGCGCCAGCACCTGGACCGGATGGATCGGCCGGCTCCCCAGCGCCTGCTCGAAATGAATGGCGGCGAGCGGGCAGTCGGTGGCTGTCACTTCCGGCTCCGCCACCTTGATCTC
>Ga0129298_10001030_pt1 | contig 11615 bp, 9 predicted proteins | sample I19B2metaG_FD_94707 | JGI IMG/M metagenome (GOLD analysis project Ga0129298, IMG submission 94707) | Lake sediment bacterial and archeal communities from Gulf of Boni, Indonesia to study Microbial Dark Matter (Phase II) - ​I19B2 metaG | ecosystem: Environmental > Aquatic > Freshwater > Lake >...
AGTAAAGTTCTCATCCATATATGTTGTATCCGGCTATTAATTTGTTTGTGTCACCGAACCCCTTGGAATTATTATACTATATGAAATTATCAATGTCCATATTTTTTTGTTTACGCTGTAGTACTAGTAAGCCGTATTATAAATCTGCAGCTATTAAACGTGGAAAGGAGGATATTTTCAAGTTTTAAATAGAATCTTGTTGAAATCTAACATTTGAACTTCGCAAACCGAATTGAAGCCTGTGATTTTGCTCACTCAAACAGCTGATTTCAATCCGATTCTATATTGTTAGGTTTTGCAAAAATTATTAAAATTTAAGGGGGATGTATTATGAAATTTGACAAGTTGTTCTTTTATGCTGTTTGTGTTTCTGCACTTGCAGGGCTTGTCGACCTATTCACCAACCTGCTTCAAGGTGCCGGAATTATTACCACAGATGCAAGTCTGACATTCATCACATTTATTTGCTGGGCATCTTATTTTCTTTTCGGTGCAAATTTAAAAGGAGCATGGAATGCTTTCCTGGGATTCATCGTGGGCATCATTGCTGCAATACTTATGTTTGTTTTTGTAGGGATTTTCGCAGGAGCAGGATTAAATGTAAGTATTATTGCAATACCTCTTGCGGTCTTTATTTTAGTAATATTTATGCTGCTTTGCGAAAAGGTGCCTTATTTTAATAATATCGCAGCAATATTTTTAGGTACCGGTATGTTTTTCGGACTGATGGGAACACCGGCTGTTGGTGTCAAAGGATATATAACAGTAGCTTTCGGTGAACTCTTGTATGCAGCAATTGGCTTTGCAGCCGGTTGGATTACAATCGCTATACGTATTGCAATAGAAAATATGGGATCAAAAACGCATGAAGCCTCTATGTAAAAAATGATACGGTCAAAATTATTGAAGAGAGTCTTTAAATCTCATCTCTCTAAATAGCAATTTTCATCATTTACAAAGAGCTCTATTCCTTGTTATCTCTATGTACTATTGAATGCAGTATTAGCAGTAGCCCCTTGATTTTCCTCTGTGATAATCAAGGGGTTACTGATTAATCCTTATGTGATGATATGATATCAGGAATTGCCATTTAGAAAGGGAAATGTTATAATTATCGAATACATATAATCGAAAATAAATTATTATATATAACTACTGATATAGAGGAGGATATCTCTTGGAAACAAAAAATAATGACCAGTCAACATTGGTAAAGAAGGTTCTTAGTGAGCAGATCAAAGAACAATTGATTGAAGATTTGCTAAATAAAAAGTATGTCGCAGGAGATAAACTGGTAGAAAGTGCTCTTGCCAAGAGATTCGGCGTTAGTCAGGCTCCTGTCCGCGAAGCAATGAAAGGCTTGGTAGAAATGGGTTTCGTCACGGTTGAGCCGTATAAAGGTACTACTGTTCGATCGATAACAAAAGAAGAGATGTGGGAAATATTTACCGTTCGGGCGGCTCTTGAGTCTCTTGCTGCCGGGATTGCAGCAGAGAAGATTATACCTGAGCAGATCGTTGAACTGGAAGGACTAGTAAATGAAATGATTAAAGCTGCTGAAGCAGGAGATATACTCAAGCGGGCAGAGATTAACAATCTGTTTCATGAGAAAGTTATCACTATATCGGAACACAAACTGATTATGCGATTGTCAAAAAGCATGAGGTTTGCAAGCTGGTCACACACCACGGGAACATTCACATCCATGAGTTCTTATGAAATTGCCAGCCGCCATAGAAAGATTATCAATGCCTTAAAAAAACACGATCCGGAAGAAGCCTCCAAGGTCATGCGCGAACATATCGAGTGTAGTGCTCGAAGTATGCTGGAAAACTGGAAAGGTGAATAGCGTTGCTTTCCTTCGTCGTCTCAGATTCTTGGTTAAGTCCGTCTCTAGAAGTTGACGGACTAATTTATTACGTCATAAAGCCCTCTTTAAAGAAGATATTTACAGATCACTAAACTCTATCAAAACTTCCATAATTCCACCGCAGACCATACCTTCTTCCTCGGCTACATAGCCTGTCATATCCAACGTTTGAACAGCATATCCCCCACTTCGAATAATGTCCCGGGCAATATGAATTACTTCTCCTTCACTGCATCCACCACCTATACTTCCCAACGTTCTTCCATCCGGGAAAACAATCATTTTGGCTCCCGCTTTTCTTGGAACCGATCCTTTTGTTGAGATTACAGTTACAATTGCCTTCTGCTCCTTCTTTCCTTTTGCTAACTCATTAATTACAACCCTGTCAAGTTCAGGCCAATTCACTTTGGTGGAGTGTTCATTTGGCATTGTTTTCTTTTTTCTTCTAAAGCTTATTAACTGCGCTAGAATAGAAACAGCAATTTCTTCAGGAGTCACTGCATCAATCTCCAATCCGATCGGTGCATTCACATTTTTTAATTGTTCCTCAGTATAACCTTCATCGGATAACTGATCCATTACAATATTTATTCGACGTTTTGAACCGATCATCCCTACATAGGCAGTATCATATTTCAGAGTCTCCCTTAAACAAAACATATCATGTTTATGACCTCTCGTTATGATCACAACAAAGGATGAAGCACTTATACTTAATAGTTTGAAGCAGTTTTCAAAACTTTCACAAATCACTTTTTCCGCGTGTGGGAATCTCCCTACATTCGCAAAAGAAGGTCTGTCATCCGCAACAGTGACCCGGAAGCCAACCTTCGCAGCAAATTCAGCCAACGGCTTGGAAATGTGTCCACCTCCCAAAACAACTAATTGTGGTTCCGGGAAATATGGCTCAAATATAGTAACCCCTTCGTCTTGATTTTCCACAAATTGTAAATTGCCGGTTTCAAGAGAATATTGTGCCTTTTCCAATAAAGTTTCGTCAAAGTTTATCAAGTTACTGTTATGAAATTTCTCTCTTGTAAGTAAAAGTGCATTCGGCAAAGAATTATCATTCCGGTTCCATTTATTTGCTATTGTAACAATAACTGCCTTTTCTCCGGCATTCAAAGTGTCTAACAAATTCTTGTAAACATTTTCTTTTAGGCCTATGCTCATAGTACTTGTCCTTTCTGATCTTACCATAGTAAAATAGACATACAATTGCGTCACTTGGCATTTGGTATGAACATCAAATCAACGAATGAACAGTTCTGTCTTGGATTATTTGGAATTTCATGCATTATATAACTTTTATTCAAATTATATCATTCTCTTTTAGCAATGGAAATAACTATCTACTAAATTAATCTATTGTGCTAAATGATATTATATGGTATTTAGGAATATTATGCATCCTTAGATGCGAGTACCCGTGTTTGCAATGTCATGTCCCTCCAGAGCAATCTGCCTTAAAGTTTCGGGGTATTTTTCAGCCCATTGTCCTAAATATTTATTCATTATATGATTTTATTTTCCCGCACCTCTAAGCACTTTGGGAGTTGCGGGTAACAAATTTAGAATAAATAGATGAAAACGGCACCTGAACAAAAAATGCTAATGCTATCAAAAATACTACCATACTGCTGTTTGTACCGCTGCCTAGCAAAGGAACCGCTATTCCCAGAGCAAGAGCCAGATATCGCACCGATGTACCAAATACTATCGCTGTTCTTACAGGATAGCCAAAAACATTGGCAATCAAAGTGCTGCTGCCAAACATCAGAACATAGTAAATCAATAGAGGCACGATACCTTTTAGGACCAATACAGGATTACTGATGAGAAGCTTGTTTGCATCCAGAGACATAATCAAAAACAGCACGAAAAGTAGACCTGTAGAACTCAGTCCGGAGAATAGAGGCTTTTTACTCTTATAAAATGCCTGGCCCTTCTTGGCAATTATTATCCTGCGGGTGATATCGCCCAAAATCAGAGGAATTACAATCACAAGCAAAATACGCTGTAGGATAAAAATTGGTCCTGCCGACAGCAGGTTCCCTGCCATCAAAGGCAGGACCATGGGAAGTGTCACTATAACAACTACAAGGCTTGTGGCTATTATGGACAGGGCAACCTTCAAATTACCATTTGACAGCTCCGTCCATGTTGCAGTCATGCCGCTTGTAGGGATAAGAGAAATCAATATGAGTCCCAGTGCCATATAGGGCTGGTCACTTAGGAGCAACTTTCCAAGAATATATGCAATCGCAGGGGACAGTATGAAATTTATAAGCAGGCTTAATAATACCGCTGCCTTATAATTCTTGATTTCAACAATATCAGTTATTTTAAGGTTTATAAACATCGGATAAATCATTAAAAATGAGGCGCTGGCACAAATGGCAATGTTAAAAGGCATCCCTCCGAAAAAATAACTGTTCAGTAGCCCAAGAAGCATAACTGAAAATATAAGCTTGGTAAGATTTTTGCTGACAAAACTCAACACTCAAATTCCTCCTTTTGAATTCATATATACCATATCAAAATATTTATATACCCCACTGGGGTATATAAATATTTTACTCCTATTAAATTCTTTTGTCAATGCAAAGAAAGTCCATACTTTTTACTAGGTATAACGAATTGTACATGGTTTCCCATAAGGCACCGGTCACATGTCTTCATTTTACTTACTTCTCTTTACTTATCACTTCCTATTTTTTATATATCATTCCATAAAAAAAAGAAGCAAGAGAACCATTCCCTTGCTTCCTGCATATGCCACTATTTACAGTTCCCTGTTTTCCTCCGCAGCTGCTGCAGCTTCCATTATTTCGGCTCCCTCAGGCTTGTCCGATCTCCTGATTTCATATATGCCGTATAGTATGACTGAAACTCCCGCAGCAAGCGGTAGTATAAGTGAAAGCGCATGAGAAGAATACTTTGCAACAAAACTGTCTTCCATTATCATGTTGAATGCCGTATGGGCGAGTATCGCTCCACCGATATACACGACAATGAGGTATTTTTTCATCAATTCCACTACAAACTGACTGCCGAAGAACAATACCGGTATGCTAAGAAGCAATCCGAAAACCATGAGTATCATGTTGTCCTTTGCCGCCGATGCAATCGCCAGAACATTATCCAGGCTCATTGTCAAATCCGCTATTATGATGCTGACAACTGCGACCATGAACTTGTCCGACTGTTTCACGTTGACATGCTGCTCCTCTTCCTGAGGCTTTATAAAATCCCAGGTGATTTTAACCAGAAGGAGCCCTCCTACAAGCTTTATAGGAAGCCATTGGATTTCCAGAATCCAAACAACCATGCAGGCAAATATGATCCTAAGTATGATTGCTACTGAAATACCTATCATGCTGGCCTTTCTGGCAAACTCCTTCGGCAGATTTCTGGTTGCCAGTGCAATGACACCGATATTATCTCCTGAAAGCACTAAATTCAACAACAAAATTTGAATTGTTCTGATGGTGAAATCCAATACACTTCCCATTCACCAATTCCCCCCATGAAAATAAAATATCCGTAATTATGAAGTGAGGCATTCCTTTTTTAAGGAAGAGGTCCTTATAATAAGGAATGCCCCGATAATTTGTGAAATATTTTATTCCTTCAGATACTCCTGATTCTCCTCTTACACTTTAAATAATCAAATCTTTGGAGTATTCACCGGCCAGCTTGGCTTCTTGCCTGATAACACTTCATCTATCCCGATGGCAGCATGAAGTCCCATCCTGTCCATGGACTCTTGGGTGAGTGCTGCATTGTGCGGTGTTACAATCACATTATCCAGCTTAAACAATGGATTATCCTTTTCAGGTGGTTCCTTCTCGAATACATCCAGAGCAGCTCCGGCTATTTTCTTTTGTTGAAGTACTTCAATCAGTTCAGCTTCATTTACAACCTCACCCCTGGCTGCGTTGATGAAGTAAGCCTGGGGCTTCATCATTTCAAATTCCTTCTTACCTACACTTCCTTTGGTTTCCTTGGTTGCAGGCATATGCAGGCTGATAAAATCACTGTTCTGGAAAACTGAATCCCATTTGTCCATAACTTCGATTTCCTTGGCTGACTGATCCTTCTTTACATACGGATCGTAACCTATTACTTTCATACCAAGGCCCAATGCCGCCTTCCTGGCCACCATGGTACCAATCCTGCCGAGACCGATCAGTCCCAAAACTTTTCCTTCCAGGTCCGTACCTTTAACCCGGTTTCTTATTTCAAAATCACCACTCCTGAATTCCCTGTCGACTCTTACCATATTCCTGGCCAGAGCTACTATAAACCCGATGACATGTTCTGCAACCGAGTTTGCATTGGAAAGTGGGGCATATGTAACATAAATCCCCAATTCCGTAGCAGCCTCAACATCAATATTGTCAACCCCTATCCCATGTCTTCCGATTACTTTCAATTTCTTTCCCGCCTTCAATACTTCGGCAGGAATTTGTGCAGTCCTGACCAGAATTGCATCACAATCTGCAACATCTTTTGAGATAGCTTCCGTGGTTATCCCTGAGCCCATTTTGATTTCATACCCTTTTTCCAGTAGATAATTTTTCCCAGCCGCAGTTATATCCTGCGGAATTAAAACCTTATAAGCCATTTTACATACCTCCTTTTTTTATAGCTAAACATTCTAATATACTAATTACTACTTTTTTAGCTGTGCCAGACCTTCTCTTGCCGCATTCATCAGCATGACAACATCATTTGCCCAGAGATTCAACGTCATACCCTTGTCGATCCATTTTTGCAAAGGAGCTGTCGCCATCATATGTATGCCCGAAAACTTTTTCCTTTCTTTTGCCGCATTAATAACCCTTTCAACAGCCTGGACAAACAGCGGATTATCGGTTTGACCCATGATTCCCATACTCTGTGATAAATCGTTGGGTCCTATGAATGCTGCATCTATTCCTTCCACATCCAATATCTTTTCAACATTTTCCACACCTTTTGGTGACTCTATCTGTATCATAAGAATTGTTTCATCGTTGGCTTTGTTCATATATCCTACAGAACTGTCGATTTTCTCATATCCGGTATGCGCTCTGAGGAGAGAAACTCCTCTGTTCCCCATTGGATAATATTTTGCATAATCAACAAGTGTTTTAGCCTGTTCTGCAGTTTCAGTATTTGGGAGGAGAAGTCCTGCTGCACCCATTTCCATATACTTCAACACAACCTCTCTTTTTACTTCGGGTATTCTGACCAAGCCGGCTATTCCTACAGCCTTTGCCATTCCGAATATGTTTGCAACTTTGCCATAATCCATATACCCATGTTCGCTGTCTACTATAAACAGATCAAACCCGCACACCTTTAGCATATTGACTATATCCGGGTTGTCAAATACAGTTATCATTGTGCCGATGACCGACTCCCCATTTTTAAGCCTGTTTTTTAGATTACTCATATTCTTTCACTCCTCATATAGTTTTTATATTTATTGAATTTTGACAATATATTAATTAAGCAAGTTACATGCCAATTTCCTTCATTTTCAAAAAAGATTATTGAATTTCTTACCACATAACTGTCAAGATATAATGAAATGGATCAGAAGGCAAAAAAACAGCAGGTTTTGAAGACTGCTGCTTTATTGATGTTCTTACATATCGACAGACTCTCATTGTACTATGCCGAGTTCCTTCATGCGCCTCCATAGGGTTGTACGGCTTATTCCAAGAGTTTCAGCCGCTTTAGCCTTGTTTCGCCCCGCTTCTTTCAGTACCGCTGTTATTCTGTCCCTTTCCAATTTCTGAACCTGCTCTTCAAAATGATTGTCCATAACCGGCGAATTATCGACAGGTTTTACATCCATGTTGCTTTTTAAAGCGCCTCTTCCCGGGAATACCATTTCGATATCCTCTTCTCCGGCGACACCACTCTGGTTCAGTACTACCAGGCGTTCACAAACATTTCTCAATTCCCTTATGTTGCCCGGCCAAGTGTATCTCATAAACTTTTCCTTCACTTCGGGACTCAATGATATATTCTCCTTGCCGAACTTCTGGCAAAATCTCCGGGTATAATGATCTGCAATCAGCAGTATATCTTCGCCTCTTTCCCTTAAAGCAGGCACATGTATTTTTAGTATATCCAGCCTGTAGTACAGGTCCTCCCTGAAGTCTCCCTTTTCCACAAGGGTATTCAGGTCTTTATTGGTTGCAGATATTATTCTTATGTCTACAGGAATAACCTTATCATGGCCAAGCCGCATGATTTCCTTTTCCTCCAGAACCCTCAGCAGTCGTCCCTGCAGCTTGTGAGATATTTCAGATATCTCATCCAGAAAAATAGTCCCTGTATGGGCCAGTTCAAAAAGTCCCGGCTTTCCGCCCTTTATTGCTCCGGTAAAGGCTCCTTCGGCATATCCGAACAGTTCACTCTCAAGCAGGCTTTCAGGCAGCGCTGCGCAATTTACAGCTACAAATGGCCCCTTTTTTCTCCCGCTATGGTTATGTATGCTCTGTGCAAAAATCTCCTTGCCTGTTCCGGTTTCTCCGTAGAGCAGGATGTTTGAACCGACCTCGCTGAACCTCTTGACAATTTGCACCGTGTTCACAATGCTTTTATTTTCACCTATGATATCTTCAAAAGTATATCTGGCGACATGTCCCCTGGTATATATCTTTTTTCTGATTATGCTTTCCATCTCCTGGATATGGGTGACGTCCTGGAAGGTGATAACCTCCCCCAGTTTTTCCGATTTCAATATTATCGGTACCTTGTTGATTGCAAGGTTTGTGTCATTATATCTGATTATTTCCCCGAAGCATTCCTCATCTTTTTGAGTTATGGCCTTCTGGAGTGATTTTGGTATGACATCTTCAAATTTTTTTCCTATAGTCCTTTGCGCATTGAGATGCAGAGTTTTCTCAGCCGTAGTGTTAAAAACAGATATTATGTTCCTGTCATCAACTGCAATGACACCTTCATAGGCATAGTCCAATATTGTTTTAAAGCGGAGTGCTTTTTCCTGTTCTCTTCTGCTTATTGTAGCGGCCCTTTTGGCTTCAGATAAAGCATACCATATAGCCTCTTTACCTGACTTGATCAATACCGTATCAATCCCCAGCTCTTCTCCGTATGCGCAAGTATATATTCCTCCTATAACAACCTCAACACCCTCTTTGACCGCCTGGTCGACAAGATGTTTTATCTCACTGTTATCTGTAAAAACGTACGGATTGATTTCCATTCCCATGATATCCGAAAGGTTCTCTACACCTATAATCATGTTGGCAGAACCGATAACTCCGGTTTTTTTGTTGACAAATTTTGTCTTGCTTTCATAAAGAGCACGGGTCAGATCATGGGCAAATACAGGTATCTCAACGACCGGTATATAGTAGTTGCGCCTTCTCAATCCATAAGCAGTAGCGCCTCTTGCCACTATAACATCAGAATCAAGCTTGAGATTGTTAACTTCCTCAGCTGATGCGGCAACCACGGTTTCAAGAGTGTACTCATCAACTTCATTTCCCTGTTTGCTGATATATTCATCATGTACTTTAAAGGTTTCAAGAAATAAGTCTCTCATCTCTTTATACGGAAGCACAACTGTGATCTTTATCATAGGACATCCCCCGGAAAATAATCATTAGCAGAAGCATAGAACGACTATTTATTTCAAATGTTACATCATTGAAACAAATATTGCAACCTTTAAACATAATATTGAATCTATTTCCCGTTGCAGTACATCTGATAAACATAATATAAAAAGAAAACCCCTTAAGTGGTTTTTTGATTGTCCACTTATGGGGTTGCAGTTCATTTTATATTTTAACGGGTACAATTATTTTTTATTTGCCAATCCCAGATCTTTTACCAGCTTGCCGTAATCATCGTATGCCTGCTTTGCAAACTTGGCGAAATCATCAGGCCCCTGGTAATTTATTGGCTGCAGCATATCAGCCATGGATTTCTTGAAGTCAGGGTCGTCGCATATCTTCTTGAAAAGGTCAGCATAGTAATCTATTATAGGCTTTGGAGTTTTGGGCGGAACTGCTATACCTTTAACGGATCCCCAGGTATAGAAGTCTATTCCCTGCTCCTTCAAGGTAGGCACATCCTTCATGTTCGGGTCCCTTTCAGGAAGTGCTATTCCTATAGGCCTTACACGGTTGTCCTTTAACATCGGCACTACCTCCGCAGGATGGTTACCGCCTATCAGCGTCTGTCCTCCTATCAGGGTGGTCATTGCCTGCGAACCTCCGGCATGCGGTACAGGTGTAATATTTATACCTGATACCTTTCCGATACCTCTCATTACGATGTCAACAGCTCCGGCTGTTGTAGAAACGGCTGCTGTAATGGGCTTGTTTTCCTTCTTTGCATAGTCCACTACGTCCTTTATGGATTTGAACGGCGAATTTCCGGGAACCAGTACAAGCACCGAGTGTATTGAAAGACGGGCTACAGGGATAAGATCCCTGAAAGGATCATATTCTATTTTTTCCAGATGGGGCATTACAAAATCGTGGCCGGACCCATAACCTATCTCTATTGTATATCCGTCAGGCTTGGAGCGTGATACGAAAGTGGCTCCCTCAAGGCCGCCGCCTCCGGTTTTGTTTACAAGCAGTATCGGCTGAGGGCAGTATTTTGTCCAGACCTTTTCAACTGCACGTGCCAAAAGGTCCGATGAACCACCCGGAGCAAACGGAACCATCATTGTTATAGGCTTTTCCGGGAATTTACCTGTACCTGCAGAACCATCAGCAGATTTTGAAGCCGGTTTGGCACAAGCGCTCAATATCAACATAAGAGAAAGTGCCAATGCTGCAATTCTAAAAGCTGTTTTGGTTTTACGGTTATGAAACATTTTATTACCCCTTTCACTTATTAATTTATAATTTCTGCGCTTCCAATGTGCATCAAATAATTATTGTCATCTTATATTTCCTCTTTATTATAAAACAGGTTTATTTTATACACAGTGAAAGAACAGTAAATTATCGAAGCTGTTGATGAATAACCCTCTATCATCCTATTGTTTCATTATTGCCAATGACCGCTTTTTTGTTTTTCCTGTAATTCGTATATACCTGGCCGATCACGATTGCAAAAAACAGTATAATGAATACGGCTGATATCGGACGTGTAACAAAGATGGCCGCACTTCCTCCCGAAATCAGCAGTGCCTGTCTTAGGGAGTTTTCTATCAAAGGAGCAAGTATGAACGCCATAATCATCGGACCTGTCTCAAAGCTTAATTTCTTCAGTATGTATCCAAGTACACCAAAAGCTATGAAAGTGAATACGCTGAAGATATCATTATTGATACTGTATACGCCAACGGTGGTGAACATTACAACCACCGGCCCCAGTATGCCGAAGGGCACCTTCAAAAGCTGCACCCAGACCCCTACCAGAGGAAGGTTCAATACCAGCAGCATGATGTTTCCTATATACATGGATGCTATTACTCCCCAGAATACATCCGGGTGTTCCTTGATGAGGAACGGACCCGGCACAACCCCCTGTATCATCAAGGCTGCAAATATCATGGCAATGGATGCATTACAGGGAATACCCAGTGTAAGCAGCGGAATGAAGGAAGAGCTTGATGCTCCGTTGTTGGCAGATTCAGGCCCTGCCACTCCTTCAATCGCACCCTTTCCAAATAGTTCAGGAGTCTTGGAAGCCTTTTTCTCAACCGCATAGGAAGCCAGGGAAGCGACAACGGCTCCACCCCCCGGAATTATCC
>Ga0129298_10001031_pt1 | contig 11594 bp, 10 predicted proteins | sample I19B2metaG_FD_94707 | JGI IMG/M metagenome (GOLD analysis project Ga0129298, IMG submission 94707) | Lake sediment bacterial and archeal communities from Gulf of Boni, Indonesia to study Microbial Dark Matter (Phase II) - ​I19B2 metaG | ecosystem: Environmental > Aquatic > Freshwater > Lake >...
AAGGTTCTGAAAAAGGTCAACCCGGAGAACGCCGCCGAACTGATGGAGAAGGCCGCCGCCTGGAGCGCCAGGCGCTTCGACTACTACAAGAAGCTGGCCGCTCTCGGGTTCGGTGGGGAGTAGCTGGCACAGGTAGCCGGATTCTGCTAGTATGTCACTGACACGGCAGGCTCCTCCACCACTGGAGGGCCTGCCGGATTTATACCGATCAAAGGAGACGCATCATGAAGATCGTCATTCTCGACGGCTACACCATCAACCCCGGCGACAACCCCTGGACCCCCGTGGAGGCCCTTGGCCCCTGCACCATTTTTGAGCGGACCCCGCCGGAGCTGGTGCTGGAGCGGGCCAAGGATGCCGATATCATCCTCACCAGCAAGGTGAAGCTGACCGCGGCGGTGCTGGAGCAGTTGCCGCAGCTGCGCTACGTGTCGCTCCTGGCCACGGGGTACAACAACGTGGACGTGGCGGCGGCGGCGAAAAGGGGTATCCCGGTGGCCAACGTCCCCGCCTACTCCACCGAGTCGGTGGCCCAGACCACCTTCGCCCTGCTGCTGGAGCTGACCACCAGGGTGGGTGCCCACGACGCCTCCGTAAAGGCAGGGGATTGGGTCCGCTCAACCGATCACTCATACTGGATCGGAACCCTTACCGAACTGGAAGGACTCACCATGGGGATAGTCGGCTACGGCACCATCGGCCGGGCAGTGGCCCGGGTGGCCCACGCCTTCGGCATGAAGGTGATTGCCCATGCCCCCCGCATCCCGGCCGACCCCGGGCCGACCCCGGTCAGCTTCCTCCCTCTGGAGGAGCTCTTCGCGCAGGCGGATGTGGTCTCCCTCAACTGCCCCCAGACCCCTGATAACACCGGTTTCGTCAACGCCGACCTCCTCACCCGCATGAAGCCGACCGCCTTCTTCCTCAACCTTGCCCGGGGTGGACTGGTGAACGAGGCCGACCTGGCCGACGCCCTCAATCGCGGTGTCATTGCCGGCGCCGGCCTGGACGTGGTGGCTGTTGAGCCGATGGTGGCGGACAATCCGCTCCTCAAGGCGAAAAACGTGGTATTCACCCCCCACATCGCCTGGGCCTCCCTGGCTGCCCGGAAAAGGCTGATGGGGATAGTCGCCGCCAACATCGCCTCGTTCATCGCCGGCTCTCCGCAGAACGTGGTTAATGCCCCGTGAAAGGGGGCGATTCGGTTGCAAAGGCCGGATAAATGTAGTAGATAAAAGGGGTGGCCCACGGGCCGCCCCTAATAGTTTTAGGATCGGAAAGCCATGCCCTTTCAACCCATCAGGCCGAAAAAGGTCTCCAACCAGATAGCAGAGCAGATCCGCGCCTCCATCCTCTCCGGGGAGTTCGCCCCCGGGGACAAGCTCCCTCCGGAGCGGGAGCTGGCGGAGATGTTCGGCGTCTCCCGGCCGTCGGTGCGGGAGGCCCTCAACATCCTCGCCTCCTCCGGCCTGGTCATGTCCTACCAAGGGGGGGGCACCGTGGTCATGTCCCTGGTGGAGCCAGCTGCCGGCAGCCCCCTCTCCGAGCTGATCAAGGGGGAGCAGGAGCGGGCACTGGACGTAATCGAGGTGCGCAAGTGCATGGAGGCCTGGACGTCATACTATGCCGCCGTGCGCGCACTCCCCGAGGATCTTCGCAAGCTGGAGAAGATCGTGGCTGAGATGGAGCGCAACCTGGAGGGGATGGAGCCTTCCCAGGATCTGGACGCAAACTTTCACATCATCATCGCCCAGGCTACCCACAACATCGTCTGGCTTCACCTGATGCAGAGCATCTTCGATGCCATGAAGGAGTTCCAGCGGGGCGTCTGGCGGGCGGTCTACCTCACCGCCGAGGACCACCGCCAGCTCTACGCACACCACAGGTCGGTGTACGAGGCGATCCGCGACCGGGACCCGGAGCGGGCCCGTGATGCCATGCTCGAACACCTGACCTTCGCCGAGGGGCGCAGCAGCGCCTACGTTACCCAGCAGCAGCGATAACGAGAACCGTACCGCAAAGGCCCGCCATTCGCGAACTACTGCTCCTGAAAAGCTACCTTCTGGAAAGCCGGCGCAGCTACCTTTTGGGCGCCCTCTTCCTCGTCGCCACCAACGGCTTCGCCCTCCTCATCCCCTGGCTGCTGAAGCTGGCGGTGGAGAGCGTCCAGTCTCCCGGCCAGGCGGGGCGCTCCCCTGCCTGGTATGGCGGGGCGATCATCGTCGCAGCCCTCCTCCACGGAATCATCCGCATCTTCTCCCGCACCACCCTGTTGCACAACGCCAGGCGAATAGAGTACCGCATCCGCCAGGACCTCTATGAGCGCCTTCTCGGCCTGGACCTTGCCTACTTCAACGCCGAGCGGACCGGGGACCTGATCTCCCGCTTCGCCAACGACCTGACCAATGTGCGGATGCTGGTTGGGTTCGGCGTGCTCAACATCCTCAACACGGCAGTCATCTACAGCGCGGCCCTCTTCCTCATGTGGCGCATCAGCCCTCTCCTGACTCTGCTGGCGATCATCCCCTTCCCGGTAATGATCATGGTGGTGAAGCGGATCAGCGCCGCCATGTTCCGCCGCTCCCGCCGGGCCCAGGAGGAGCTGGCCCGGCTCACCAGCGCCGTGGAGGAGAACGTCTCCGCCGCGGCGGTTGTCAAGGCTTACTGCCGGGAGGAGGCTGCCATAGGCTCCTTTGCCACTGTCAGCCGGCGCTATATGGCGAGCAACATGCGCATGGCCCAGCTGCGCGGCCTGATGATTCCGGTCATGGCGGCCACCGGCGCCCTGGGGACCCTGATCGTCCTGGTCATCGGCGGGCAGAAGGTGGTGGCCGGCAGCCTCACTCTGGGTGACTTCGTCGCCTTCAACGGTTACCTGGCCATGCTCATCTGGCCGACCATCATAATGGGGTGGATCCTCAACCTGATACAGAGGGGGGCTGCCTCCATGTCCCGCCTGAATGAGGTGCTCCTGGCCGAGGCAGGGGTGAGCGAACCGGCCGAGCCGCTGACACCGGAAAAGATAGAAGGGGGGGTAGAGCTGCGGGACTTGTCGTTTTCCTACGAGGCATCGCCAACGCCGGTTCTCTCCAGCATCTCCCTCGTCATTCCACCCGGCTCCCGCCTGGGGATCGTCGGGCCGGTCGGCTGCGGCAAAACGACCCTGGTCCGGCTCATCGCCCGCCTCTATCCGGTGGCGGGTGGCACCCTGCTCATCGACGGCATCGATGTCAATCGCCTGCCGCTCAGGACTCTGCGGGACGCCATCGGCTTTGTCCCCCAGGAGAGCTTCCTCTTCTCCCGCTCCGTCGCGGAGAACATCGCCTTCGGCAGGGAGGGTGCAAGTAGGGGGGAGATCGAGTCCGCATCAAGCCTCGCCAGCCTTGAGGGGGACGTGGCCAGCTTCCCCCAGGGGTACGACACCATGGTTGGCGAGCGGGGGATAACCCTCTCCGGCGGCCAGAAGCAGCGTACCGCCATCGCCCGGGCCCTGGTGAAGGACCCGGCGATACTCATCCTCGACGATCCCCTTTCGGCGGTGGACGCGGCGACCGAGGAGGAGATCCTCGCCAGCCTCTCCGGATACTACGGCCAGAGGACAGTGATCATCGTCTCCCACCGCCTCTCCGCCCTGCGGGGGTGCGACTGCATCGTCTACCTGGAGGAGGGGCGGATCGTGGAGCAGGGGGGGCACGATGGGCTCCTCGCCCTTGACGGCCGCTATGCGGCCCTGCACCGGGAGCAGCAGCTGCGGCGTGAGATGGAGGAGATCTGAATGCACTTCCAGGGAATCTACGCAGACGAGATAGTCGGTAAAGCCTACGACCGCAGGCTGCTCTGGAGGTTCGCCGGCTACCTGCGCCCCTACCTCTGGCTGGTGGGGGTGGTGCTCTGCATCCTCCCCCTCACCACGGCGGCCAAGCTGGCCCAGCCCTGGCTGATCAAGCAGGCCATCGACAACCACATAGTCACCGGGGATCTGGCGGGGCTGCCGGCCATAGCCGCTTACTTCCTCCTCCTCATCCTCGGTGAGTCGCTACTCTCATTCCTGGAGGTATGGCTCCTCCAGTACATGGGGCAGCGGGTGATGCAGGACATCCGCCTGGAGCTCTTCTCCCACGTGCAGCGCCTCTCAGCCTCCTTCTTCGACCGCACCCCCAGCGGCAGCCTGGTGACCCGGCTGACCTCTGATGTGGAGGTGCTGGGGGAGATGTTCGCCGCAGGGATCATCACCGTGGTGGGGGATTTCCTCCTGCTGGCCGGTATCGTCGGGGTGATGCTCTGGATGAACCTGCAGCTCTCCCTGGTGACTTTCACCGTCCTGCCGCTCCTCTTCTGGATCACCTTCACCTTCCGCCGCCGTATGAGGGGGGCGTTTCGCCAGGTTCGGGCCCGCCTGGCCAACCTGAACACATTTATCAGCGAGAGCATCTCCGGCGTGGCGGTGGTGCAGCTCTTCAACCGCCAGCGCCAGGAGATGGAGGAGTTCACCCGACTGAACGGCTCCTACCGGGACGCCAACATGCCGGTTATCACCTGGGACGCAGCCCTCTACGCGGCGGTGGAGACCCTCTCCTCCGTGGCGGTGGGGCTTCTAATCTGGTACGGCTCGGGGGAGATCCTGGCCGGAAGCCTCACCTTCGGCGCCCTGGTGGCCTTCATCCAGTACATCGAGAAGTTCTTTGCCCCGATCCGCGACCTGTCGGCCAAGTACTCGGTCATGCAGGGGGCCATGGCGGCCTTGGAGCGGCTCTTCAACCTGCTGGACTGCAACGAGGTGCTGGCGGAGGGTGGGGGTGAGCGGCAAATCCCCCCCGGCCCCCCTTTGTCAAGGGGGGAGGAGCTCCCCTTCATTCGCTTCCATGACGTCTGGTTCGCCTACAACAATGACGACTATGTGCTGAAGGGGTTCGGCCTGGAGATCCGCCGGGGGGAGACCATTGCCCTGGTGGGGGAGAGCGGCGGAGGAAAGACCACGGTCACCCGCCTCCTCTCCCGTCTCTACGACGTGAGCCGCGGCGGCATAGAGCTTGACGGCAGCGACCTGAAGACCATGCCGCTGCAGGGTCTGCGCCGTCGTATCGGCATAGTACTCCAAGACCCCTACCTCTTCACAGGCACCGTGGAGGAGAACATCTGTCTGGGGGACGAGAGTGTCCGCCCCCGGGTGCGGGGGGCGGCGGCCCTGGTGGGGGCGGAGAGGTTCATCGAGAAGCTCCCCGCTGGCTACGGCGAAGAGGTGCGGGAGCGGGGGAGCAACTTCTCCGTGGGGGAGCGGCAGCTGATCTCCTTCGCTCGGGCGGTGGCCTTCGACCCGGAGATCCTGGTGCTGGACGAGGCGACCGCCAGCGTGGACAGCGAGTCGGAGCGGCTCATCCAGGAGGGGCTCAAGGGGCTCATGGCGGGGCGGACCACCCTGGTGGTTGCCCACCGCCTCTCCACCATTCGCGACGCCGACCGGATCGTGGTGATTCACAGGGGGGAGAAGGTGGAGGAGGGGAGCCACGACGAGCTCATGGCATGGGGCGGGGTCTACTACCGGCTGCACCAGCTGCAGTTCAGAGAGGCTGGGTCCGGACCGGGCCAGTCAGGAAGATGACGACTTGCATTGCGCAGGAGCGGCCGCTGGCCGGGAGGCAGGAGGAGGTACTGGATTAGAAGAGTGCCGTTTTCATGTTCATACAAGCTTGCGGTTGCGGAAAATCCTCATCAGCAGCACCCCGAGAACCGACATGCAGGCGCCGACACAGAGAAACAGGTAGCCGATGCTTCGCCCGTCACCCAGGCCGAACAGATCCTCCCCCTTCATCAGGGCTATCAGCCCGATGCCGCTGAAGATGCCGATGCCGCCGACTATGTAGACAGCAAAAGCCACCACCGCCAGCAGAATCCCCTGTTGTTTTCCCATATAAAACCTCCCCGTGTAACTGTTCGGCATTCTAAATCAATGGTGTTCGGCCCGCAACCGCAATTGCCCCGGGACTGCAATTGTTTGCAAAAAGAAAACGGGGGGCATGGAATCCACGCCCCCCGGAGTAAATCCTTCTGGTAAACCGTGGATTATTCGTGGTCTGCGTGGAGGGAGACTGCGCCGCTGACGATGTCGTACTTGCCGCCGACGATCTTCACCCCGGAAGTTTCCATCATCTCCCGGATCACGCGGGACTTCTTCTTGATCTGCTTGGCAACCTCGTCAACGTTGATGTCCTCGGCGCCAGCCTTGCCCGATCCGGCGGCAACAGCTTGAAGGACGGCCGGCTCGATGCTGTCGACGATGCTCTCCAGGTTATTGCTCAGCTCGGGGCGGAGGGTTTCCGGGGTGGTGAAGTAGTCGTAGGCAGCGCTGACGGCGCCGCATTTGGAGTGGCCGAGAACCATGATCAGCTTGGCCCCAAGATGTTCGGCGGCGTATTCGATGGAGCCGAGCTCGTGGGGTGCGACCACGTTGCCGGCGACGCGGATTACGAACACTTCGCCGATCCCCTTGTCGAAGAGGATCTCCGGGCTGAGGCGGGAGTCGGCGCAGGTTACCACGATGGCATAGGGCTTCTGGCCGTTGGTGCCGGTGTCGATGCGGCGAGCGGGCTGGGAGTTGGCCACGAGGTGCTCAACGTTGCCGCTGATGAAGTTGGCGTTCCCCTCCATCAGTGCATGCAGGGCCTCGTCGGCGCTGAGGCTGCCGGTTGTGCCGCTGGCGAAGGCAAGGGTGGCGAAGAGGAGTGTTGCTACTACTGGGGTTACGATTCTTCTCAACTTCATCTGTTTCCTCCGATTAAATTGAATTGCATCCCTTGGGAATCTCGGTTGGGGATGATATTGTAGGGAAAGCCTGATGTCAAGAAAATGTTGTAGTTGTCAAATGATGTTTCTATAATTTGCCATTTACAATAAGGGTTGCTTCTTCTCCCCACCACAGCGTGGGGAATGGAGAGATTGATCGACTCTGGTCCTGCTTGCAGCTTTGTCTTTTGCCAAACCGCTGCTTTGAATTACAATGAAAGCAGTTCGTTGTAAATGAAGTGGCGTTTCCGATGGAGTTTCTCCTCCAGGGGGTACCTTGCACTGTTTTTTATTGGGGGTAGGGCCATGAACATTCTGATTGTCGATGACTCGCGGGTTTCCAGAATGTTCCTCAGCGACATGCTCCGAGAGGCAGGCTACGAAAACATTCTCCAGGCCGGCTCCATGGAGGAGCTCTTCACCATGTTCTGCGCCGAGGACGATCCCGTCAGCTCCCTTGTGGATCTTGTCCTGCTGGATATCCACCTCCCGGGGCAGGACGGCATCGAGGGGTGCCGCGATCTGAAAAGGATCGAGCAGTTTCGCGATGTGCCGGTGATCATGGTCAGCGGCCTGGAGCAGCTGGAGAACCTGGAGAAGGCCTTTGCCGCCGGGGCCATCGACTACATAACCAAGCCGACGAACATGCTGGAGCTGAAGGCACGGGTCAGCTCCGCCCTGAAACTTAAGGGGGAGATGGACAGGCGCAAGGCCAGGGAGCTGGAGCTCCTGGAGCTGACCGCCCGCCTGGAGGAGATGAACCATAAGCTGCAGCGCCTCTCCTCCAGGGATGGGCTCACCGGCCTGGCCAACAGGCACGCCGGGGGGGAGTTCCTCCGGCGCGAGTGGTCGAGGGGGGTGAGGGATCGCCATGAATTCAGCGTCATCATGGTGGACATCGACTGCTTCAAGCCGTACAACGACACCCATGGCCATCTGCAGGGGGATGAGTGTCTCAAACAGGTGGCGGCCGCACTGCAGGAGGGGATTCACCGACCGGCTGACCTCCTGGTGCGCTACGGCGGTGAGGAGTTCATGGTTCTCCTGCCGGACACGGGGATTGAGGGGGCGCTGATCGTGGCCATCGCCATGAAGGAGCGGGTGGCGGCGCTGCAGCTCCCCCACTGCAGCTCCAGCGTCTCACCGCTGGTGACGGTCAGCATAGGGATTGCCAGCGCCTATCCAAGGGAGAACCTGATGCCCGAACGGCTGATCGCCGCCGCCGACCGGGCGCTTTACCGGGCGAAGCAGGAGGGGCGCAACCGGATCTGCGTCAGCGAGGAGGAGATCGACCTTTCCGGGGAGCAGCCGGGAAAGTTTTCCCCTGCAGAGTCATAATCCGCATTGCAACCGGCCGTAAAATCTGCGATTATCCCATTTTGCCCGGCGATTCCCGCCACAATAACCCCGTTGAGGTACTCCATGTCCAGCAGTGAACAGTGCATCCCGGCTGCGCCGGTTAACTTTATCCGCAACATAGTCAGCGAAGATCTGGAGAGCGGCAAGCATAAGAGCATTGTAACCCGCTTCCCCCCCGAGCCCAACGGCTACCTGCATATCGGCCACGCCAAGTCCATCTGCCTCAACTTCGGCGTTGCCCGTGACTTCGGCGGCCGCTGCCACCTCCGTTTCGACGACACCAACCCGGTGAAGGAGGACGTGGAGTATACCGAGTCCATAAAGGAGAGCGTCCGCTGGCTCGGCTTCGACTGGGGGGATAACCTCTTCTACGCCTCCGACTATTTCGAGCAGCTCTACCAGTGGGCCGAATACCTCATCCAGCAGGGTAAGGCCTACGTGGACGACCTCACTGCCGAGGAGATCCGCGCCTATCGGGGAACACTCACCGAGCCGGGGAAGGAGAGCCCCTATCGCAGCCGTACTCCGGAGGAGAACCTGAATCTCTTCCGTCGCATGAGGGGGGGGGAGTTTGCCGACGGCAGCAAGGTGCTCCGGGCGAAGATCGACATGGCCTCCCCCAACATCAACCTGCGTGACCCTGTCATGTATCGCATCCTCCATGCGTCCCACCCCCATGCAGGGGATAAGTGGTGCATCTACCCGATGTACGACTACGCCCACGGCCAGAGCGATGCCATCGAGGGGATAACCCACTCGGTCTGCACCCTGGAGTTCGAGGCTCACAAGCCCCTCTACGAGTGGTTCCTGGACAATCTGCCTGTGCCGGCCAGGCCGAGGCAGTACGAGTTCGCCCGCCTGAACCTGACCTACACGGTGATGAGCAAGCGCAAGCTCCTGCAGCTGGTGCAGGAGGGGGACGTGGAGGGGTGGGACGATCCGCGCATGCCGACCCTGGTGGGTCTGAGGCGCCGGGGTTACACCCCCGAGTCGATCCGCACCTTCTGCGAGCGGATCGGTGTGGGGCGCAGCGACTCCTGGATCGACATGGGGATCCTGGAGGAGTGCGTCCGGGAGGACCTGAACAGCCGTGCGCCCAGGGTGATGGCGGTGCTTCGCCCCCTGAAGCTGGTCATCGACAACTACCCGCAAGGCTCCATGGAGGAGCTGGAGATAGCCTACCACCCCCAGAAGCCGGAGCTTGGGAGCCGCATGGTCCCCTTCTCCGGGGAGCTGTGGATCGAGGCTGACGACTTCCAGGAGGTGCCGGAAAAGGGGTTCAAGCGCCTATCCCCCGGCGCCGAGGTGCGGCTGCGTGGTGGGTACATAGTCAACTGCACGTCGGTGGATAAGGATGAAGCAGGAAACGTCAAGGCGGTGCACTGCAGCTACGACCCGGAGACCCGGAGCGGCATGCCCGGTGCGGAGCGCAAGGTCAAGGGGGTGATCCACTGGGTCTCCGCCCCCCACGCCATCTCTGCCCCGGTGCGCCTCTACGACCGGCTCCTCTCCGTGGTGAGCCCCGGCGGCGACGACTGGAAGAAGGATCTCAACCCCGACTCCATCCAGCTGCTGGAGTGCGCCAAGCTGGAGCCCTCCCTGGCGACCGCCCCCCCCGAGGCGACCTTCCAGTTCGAGCGCCAGGGGTACTTCTGCGTCGACTCCAGGGATTCGGCTCCCGGGAGGCCGGTCTTCAACCGGACCGTCACCCTGCGGGATACCTGGACGAAAAAGTAGGCAGCTGTGCTTGAGACTAGGGAAAATCGATGAACTGAGAAGAAAAAGGGCCGTGCTGGTGATCAGCACGGCCCTTTTTTCTTGAAGTCCTGTATTAATCCATCATCTAAGGGGGCCTTGACTAGGCTAAAAATCCTTTAGTTCGCGATATTTCTGCTTTCCCTTGGCAAGTTCGTTTGCGAGACTGCTCGGCAGGTTTTTCTTCAGCTCTTCAGCGTCCTTGCCAAAGTCAGTTGATAATTTATTAGCTGTCTCGGTAAGGATAATCATATTGGCGGCAGGCGTTGATACCAAAGCATAGGATTTTTTATAGGTATCGAAGAGCTTAGTCAGTGACTTCTGGTTTTTGATGAACTTCTCTGGAGCGTCGGCCGACTGCTGCATTCTTTTTTCAACCTCTGTCTTTGAACTGCTCAGGAGTGACAGTTCTGCAGGGGTAAGCCGCGGAATAACATTTTGTCCGCTGTCCATGGATTTTTTCCAGTCAGCCGCTAGTTTGCTGCAGTACTTTAGGTTAAGATCAGTGCCTGCCTTTAAGCCGTAAATCGCTTTGACGTAAATATCGGCATATTTGGCCTCCTTTTGCTGCAGGTAGTAGAAGGCTCCGCCTGTCGTCAGTATGGCGAAAACAACAAGAGCAACAAAGATGGTTTTCACCAACCTGCGGCCGCGCGAAGTGGCTTTTGAGCCGGATTCACTCAGGGAGACAGATTGGGATGAGGCAGCCAACTTATCTTTCTTACCGGCCCGGCCCAGCTTGCTACTTCTGGATAGAGTAAAAAAGGAGATAAACTTTTTGGCTTGCTTGCCTGCTGCACTGGCCGGTTCAACGGCATGGTAGTCAGGAAAAGGTTGTCCGCAGACGCTACAGGAGGTTGAGTTGCCAACGCTGCTGCCACAGCTGATACAGAATATCTCGGAGCCCTTTCGCAAAGCTCTATGGGAAAAGGTTTCACGAATAATCTGAAATGAGCTGTTACAATCGGAGCACTTGACCAGCATGCCGTCTTCCGGGATGGATTCCAGTGAAAGCAAAGTTTGGCTGCTGCATTTGGGACAGGTAAAATTCATTGTTCACTCATCCGTGTCGTCCTAATAGTCATTAGCGATTCCGACGTAACTGCCATCTCCAGCGCGGACAATGTCATCCAGGCTGGCGGGATCGGAAAACGCGGCTGCCGTTGCACCATCCTGTCCCATGCTGTAGAGATCGAAATCTGTGTTCGCCAGACCCACGCTGATGCGGGAAGGCACGGGATTGTACATGTAGGGACGCTTCCAAGGGTCCAGGATGGTCCCCCTGCCAATGTCGGTCAGCTGGGCTGGCAGGGAGCCCTTTTCGAGGGCGAAGGCATAGATATCCTTTTCCAGTGCGCGGATTTCTGCCTTGCTTCTTGTCATCTGGGTTTTGCTGACGAAGTATCGATAGGAAGGAGTGATCAGAGTTGCCAGAATACCGATGATTGCGGTGACAACCAGAAGCTCTAACAGAGTGAAACCATGGTGACCGATCGATTCGTTTTGCTTGCGGAATATCATGGTGCATTCGCTCATTTTGGGGATTGATTGCCGAAATAATTATTGTTCTAAGTTTATCCCAGTAGTGTCCGGTTAAGGACTTGCATGCGGCGGCCTCGAATCTAATTCAGTAACCAGCCCGTCATCGTCAAAGTTGTCGAGTTTCCCCAACAACAGGGAGTGCTCGTTACGGATATTGATTC
>Ga0129298_10001032_pt1 | contig 11579 bp, 10 predicted proteins | sample I19B2metaG_FD_94707 | JGI IMG/M metagenome (GOLD analysis project Ga0129298, IMG submission 94707) | Lake sediment bacterial and archeal communities from Gulf of Boni, Indonesia to study Microbial Dark Matter (Phase II) - ​I19B2 metaG | ecosystem: Environmental > Aquatic > Freshwater > Lake >...
AAGAGCACCGATGCCGGTTCCAGCGCCAACACCAGGATCTGCTCCAACGTCTCCTGCCACGGCGGCAGGAGCCGCAGCCCCTGGTCGGCAACGACCACCAACAACAACAACACCTGCGTCCACTGCCACGGCGTCGACGGCTCCACCTCCCTGCGAGCTGACAAGTACAACGCCGCCCCCGGCTGGGGGGGGACCGGCACCAGCACCGACCAGATCTCGGTCAACACCGACATCCGGGTCGGCGCCCACTACGTTCACCTCTCCTCGGTCTACATGAAGAAGCTGAAGTGCAACGAGTGCCACGCCGTCCCCTCGACCCCCTTCGAAGGGACCCACATGGCCACCCAGCGTTACAACAGCCAGACCCTGACCTTTGGCCAATCGACGACTGCAAAAATCACGATCGGCGTCGCCAGCGGTTCGACCCCGACGCAACTGGCTACCTTTACCGGCTATACCAACGGAACCTCTACCAAGGCGGCCACCTGCTCCAGCGTTTACTGCCATGGCAATCGCCTCAAGAACAACGTTACTTCCGGTACCGCACGTAAGCCGTCGTGGAATCTGGACTATACCGCTACGCCTGCGACAGCGACCAGTTGCGGCCGCTGCCACGGCTATCCGCCGACCGACGGCAGCCTGCATTCAGCAGGCGATACAACATGTAACAGTTGCCATTCGCATGTAGCTACTGGCGTCAACCCGACGAGTTTTCTTAACAAGGCACTGCATATAAATGGTCGGGTCGAGGGATCCGGCGACTGTCTTGGCTGCCATGGTGCTTCGAAAACAAAGACCCTGGGGACGGCCGGTACCATCAGGCAAATTGTCGGAGCTGCCGGAGACTTCGTACGTCTCTCCCGCCATGTCAGCAACGGTACCAACACAGAAATAGTCACCAAATGGGATTGCGTTGTCTGTCACATGGAAGGAGACACTTCTACTGCAGCCAAGAACGCGAACCATAATGATGCTTCCGGACTTGTCAACCTGCGGAATGTCGATACTCCTGCAAGTGGTTATGCCATTAACAACAAGTCAATGAACGAAACCATGCGGACCGATATGGATACCTTCTGCCTGAACTGCCATGACTCAGACGGGGCAGCCGGCATCAATGTGAACGCTTCGAACTCAGGACTCAACCTGAGCAATGCCCGCGCTTTGACGCCCTTTAACACCCTCGACAACCTGCGTAACGGTCGCGACGGCCTGACCGGCCGGACGAGGGTACTGGATGTCAAGAGCCAGTTCTTCGCCGGTACAGGAGGCACCGGAACCGGCTACAACGGCAACCCGTCCCAGCATGCGGTACTGGGTGGCCGTTACTCGGCCAACAATGCCAGCTGGACCTCGGTTGCCTGGACCGCCCATACCCTGCGCAACGGCACGAACGTGCAGACTATCCGGGAGATGGCACGGCTGCACTGTTCCGACTGTCACCTGAACGAGACCAACGCCCACGGCGCTTCCAACGCCTGGTTCATGCTGCTTAACGGCGTGGCCAACGATTATACAACTGATGCAACGGGCCAGGGGGGGAACGGCCCGGTATCAACATCAGTAACCACCTGCTACAAATGCCACTCCAGCACAGTATACGGCGCCTCCGGCACAACGCCGTCCCGTTTCTCCCATAACAATGACAGTAGCCGAACCATGTCCAACGGCAGCGGCTCACCAGCGCTTGGTATAACCTGTGGTTTCTGCCACGGTGGGGACAGTTACGGCAATATACATGGCGTAAGTGGCACCTATAACCCCGGCGCGACCTTTCCGCCATCCGGAGCAGGTTATACCCGGTACCGCTTCCTCCCCGGCGCCTGGATGCAGTACAAACCGGGGACTGCCGGCAATGATACGGACTTCAACAGCACCACTGCCGGAACATGCTACTTCCCGTCATCATCAAGCATGAGCTCATGTACTTCACATGCCGGATCTACCAAGACCCCATCGAGTACGGTTTATGCAAGACCTGTCAAATACTGATCCTGTCTGACAACTGGTAGACCAAACGGGGGAGGAGCGATCCTGCCCCGTTTTTTAATTGCGCGCAGCGGCAGCTAATCTTTAGCTTGACGCTATCCGTCAATAGTAAGGAAATTGCCCTTGTCGAAAGGGTTGTGCCGTGGCAAATCTTCAGAAGTACGATAGGAGCGGGAATTGCTGAAGTTGATCCGTTTGCCGATGATAAAACGAATGCTGCTGGCACTATTGCTGGCCCTGGCAGTGGCTTTTTTTTGCGCGCCAAGGGGAGAGCGAATCAACCGGGCACTCTTTAGCATGGGCATCGGCAGGAAAGCGGATGCTGCGCAACTCCAACAGCTGGTACGCAGATATAATGCCGCCACCCAGGGGAGTTATGCGACCGCAGGGCTGGCCGTGGATGAACTGGCGGTCATTCCCGCCTTCCCTGTGGAGAAGCGCCGCATTTACAAGGACATCAATCTCCTCAGGGTTTCCGGAAAAATGGTGGTGTTCGATAAAGACAAGGTGACTATTGACAAGGTCAAATTTGTCGGTCGCGACGAGGCATTCGTTACATCAAGCGAACTGTGGGTTCTGGTGCTGCAGGATTTTGCCACCCGGCGCAAGCTGACTAATCTCAAGGCTTCTCAGATCCAATGCCGTTATCATTTCCTGCGCCATGAGGGTGCCTGGAAGGTTGAGCGGATGGAGGTATTTCCCGGGGAGGAAAAGCTGCCTCCTCTGAATGTCCGTCCGGTGTTGTAGGGTAGGATATATGATTTTACCGAAAGGAACTACAGTGTCAGAAGATTCATCTCCGGTGAACTCATCACCATTTTGCCGACTCGGGCGGGTTCAGTGGCCTCTGCTGCTGCTGATCCTGTTTGTGATGATTCTTGAATATACAGGGTGTTTCAGCCCGCCGCCCCAATTCCGGATCGAAATTCTCCATTCCGTGCATATGCTGGTGCTCACCATCCTTTTGGCGGTTGTGACACTTTTGCGATTTGCCAGCGGCTTCGGCGAACGGCAGGGGTGGTCGCGACTGTTGGTCCAGTTTGCCCTGTTTTTGTTCTGTGCAGCGGCCTGGACCAGCCGGGTCACCCATTTCGAGGGGAAGTCGATCCGTTTCGAAGGGCAGGGGATGCAGGGTCTTATGGGGGACTATGTGAGGCCGAGCGTCTATGGCCGGAGCATGAAGATGCCCGCTCTCGGATTTCAGGTAAACAGGCTGCGCCCGGAAACGGATGCCAATGGCACCAGTTTGCGCAGACTCACTGCCGAGATGACCCTGGCTTCCAGCTGGTCAAAGGTTCTCCGGAACATTACCCTTTCATCCCGCGTCCCTCTTTTTACCGCCTGGACCTTTGTCGGGATGACCGACTTCGGTTATGCGACCCGTTTCAGCATGTCCGACCTGGCGGGTAATGTGGTCGATTCCGATTACCAGTATCTTAAACTGTTTCCCCCTGGAGCCGAGGACTCTTTCGTCCCATTTACCTATGGGTATACGATCTATCTGCGGTTCTACCCCGACTATATTGACAAGCAGGGGGTGCCGACATCCCGCTCGGCCGAGTATTCAAATCCGCTGTTCAAAGTTCGGATTGTCCGCCACAAGGATATCATCTATAACGATTATATGAAAATCGGCGAGCGCCTCAAGTTCGATGATTCCGTTTTCCAGCTGCATGATGTGGTCAGATGGGCTGAGTTTTCCCTGGTGAAGGATGGCGGCATATTTGTCGCGTTTGCGGGGCTTATCTGTCTCTTCGCCAGCGGCATCATCTATTTACTCTCCAGGCGCAGAACAGTCAGTGGTGGAAGGGGAGCGGATGCATGAGGTAAAACGCGTATTCCTTTCGCGCAAAACCACTGTTACGCTCATTGCGCTACAGGCACTGATCTATTTCCTTGGCGCAATCATTCCGCAGCGTATTATCATGAATCCCGCAGAGTATAAGGAGTGGCAGCAGCACTGGCCAGCATTGGTCAAGGTTCTCGAGGCAGTTGGGCTAACATCGGTTTTTTCCTCACCTGTTACCTATCTGCTGACGGCTCTCTTCTTTTTCCATCTGGTGCTGGTGACTTGGTACCGATTTGCAGCTATACGTTCCGCAATCCGCCTGCCTGGAAAAGCCCACGTGACCATCTCCTCAATGGATGGCCTTGAAATAAAGTCACTTCAGCTCTCTGCGGTGAGCGATCAGCAGACGCTCAGAGAGGCTGTCGTACGTAATGGTTACACCGTAATCGATGGCGACGGTTGCTTCCGCGGCGTCAAGCATCGATTTTCCCAGTTCGGGTCGTTGCTGTTTCACTTGAGCTTCCTCGTCATACTTGCCGGCGCTATTACCATCTTCCATAGTCGCTTTTCCGGCGGGGCGCATGTGACAGTAGGGCAGGAATTCCATGGCAGCTCCCAGGAATATTTCCATGTCCGCCGCTTTTCGACGTTTCGCAATGCCTATCCGGAGATGCACTTCAAACTTGCCGGGATTCGTCCAGTATTCGAGAAAAACGAGGCGACCTCTCTGCGAACCGAGATCATCCCCCTGGCCGGTCCGCAACTAGGCAAGACTGCTGCCTTCGACGTCAATTTCCCCTACACCGTCGGCTCGACCACCATGCTGATCAAGGATATTGGGATCTCCCCTTATTTCGAGGTGCGGGACCAGGCCGGACGTGAACTGTTGGGCGCTTATATAAGTCTGAATATATTAAAAGGCGACGTCGACCACTTTGTCATCCCCGGCACAACCTTCAATATCCAGGTACAGTTCTGGCCTGACTTCGCCGTGGATGAGAATGGGTATATCTTCTCCAGAAGCCATGATATCCGCCGACCGCTCTTCAAGATTACCGTTTTTCAGAACGGCAGGGAAGTTGCCGATGGAAAACTTCATTCTCCGGCAGAGAAGATCGAGTTCGCCGGACTGCAGCTTTCATACAAGGATATTTCCTATTTCGGTACGTTTAATGTGACCGATGAGCATGGCGGTGCAGTACTTGTCTCCGGTTTTGCTCTTGCACTGATAGGCCTGGTCATAAAATTCCTGTTTGAACGGCGGGAGATCCTCGTGCTGATCCATCGGCGTGAGGATAATGACGTGGCATCGATTGCTTGCAAGAGCGAGTACTATCGGAGCGTTGCAATGAAAGAAATTAGCCGAATAATCATAACGGCAGGGTTGGCGGAAGCCCCGATAATCGCAGAGGAGTTTAAGGATTGAACGATTTTGCGCCAGAACGAGAGCAGGCTTTCTGGAAGCGAATGCGGTCCGTTGCTCAAGTCGGTCGGCGAACCGGCATTCCGGTACTGCTTAATACTTCGTTTAATCTTCGTGGCGAACCGATCGTCTGTTCTCCGGCCGGTGCCGTTGATACATTCCTGCGGTGTGGTCTGGATCTGCCGTGCATAGGCAATATGCTCGCAGTAAAAAAGGGGATCTGATGAGTCGGCTCAAATTGCTGATCGACATAAAGGACTTTCTCGTTACAAGAAAGAAGTTCTGGCTGATGCCGATAGTTCTGGTGCCATTGCTAGTCGCCCTGCGGATATTTAACGCGGAAAGCACGGCGCTGTCGCCGTTCATCTATATTCTCTTCTAGGCACAATGAACTCTTCACTGCGGGCATATATTGTCAATACACTGATCTTTTCAGCCAGTCTGGTTATCGGGCTTGTTCTGGCCGAAATCTTGACGCGAGTTGCCAAGCCTCAGCCGGTCTACCTGACCGAGGCTCCGGGGATATTCTTTATCCGCCACGACCCGTTACTGGGATGGACCAACCGCCCGGGCGCGGCAGGGGTCTATGCGCCGGCGCCAGCCATTCCCCGGACCACGGTCAGGATAAATTCCCAGGGATACCGTGGGGCGCTGCTTCCGAAGGAAAGGTCTTCCCGGTCACGGCTACTTTTTCTTGGAGATTCCAATACGTTCGGCTTTGGCGTCGAGGAGCGGGAACGTTTTTCCGATTTGCTGGAGAAAATGAGCGCCGGCAGATACGAACAGGTAAACCTCGGAGTGTTCGGTTACGGCACCGACCAGGAAGCTCTCCAATTGGAGAGCTCGGGTATTGAGTGGCGCCCCGATCAGGTAATATTGGCTGTTTCGGCTGGTGATCTCACCGATTCAATGAGTTCCGTAAATGGCGGTGCATCCAAACCGTATTTCAGGCTTATTGGAGACCGTCTCATGGTTCAGAATGCCCCGGTTCCTGAGCGGATGCCCTACCTGCGGAGCACGGCAGCCACATCGCTCGTGAAACGATGGTTTTATCAGCACTCCCATCTCTACCGTCTGGTGATTACCCGGAGAATGGCGGCCAATTTCTACATGGCTGACAGTGTGATGGAGATGAATGAGAAAGAAGGGCTGCAGGTAATGACAACGCTCATCCGCGGCATGCGTGATTTGTGCAGCGAACGGAACACCTGGTTTTCCGTACTCCTAATACCCCATGGCGTCTGGCTGAAAGGCATGCATGACAACCCCGGTACGCCTATGCCGGGGTACTTCGGGATACTTAAGCGGCTTTTGGAAGCAGAGGGGATTACAGTTTTTGACCCGGCAGATGCTTTGCTGGCAGAAATTGCCGGGGGCGCCGACGTATTCTTTGCCAATGATCCGGTTCACCTGACGGCGCAAGGGAACGCCGTAATTGCCAAGTTTCTCCAACCATTGTTGTCCGCTGGAGCATCCGTCAAATAACCTTTGCATTCCTCAGTCAGTCGTAGTCCGGAATGAATCTTTTTATGATTTGCCGCATTTCCGCTTGCTGTATTATTGTTGCCATCTGCCGGCTGGCACGGATGGCATTGCTGTCGCGATATCCAGCTTCCAGTGAACGGATAAACAGGCGGGCTGACTTTTCGCGGTTGCCCATGGCACTCTCAAGTGTTGCCATGGCAAAGAGGACCGGGCCGATTGGGCCGTGAAGTTCCATTGACCTGTTCAGGAACTGCCGTGCTTCTACAAACCGACCCTGTTCGGTGGCAACATTGCCCATCAGGGTCAAGGCGGTTTCCAGTGTCGAGTCCTTGCTGAGGGCGTGGCGCAGCATTTGCTCGGAAGCGGCGTAATCTTTACGGTCAAAGTAGACCATGGCGACAGTGGTATAGGCTACGGCACTCTTGTTTACAGCGAGAAGGTGTTTGGCATACTCTTCCGCCTTGTCTGTTTTGCCAAGAGTGAGGTAGAGCAGGGCAATGTTGTTCAACGCGATGTCGTTATCCTGTTTGAGAGCAATGGATCGCAGATAGGCTCCAAGGGCTGCTGCCAGCTTGTTGTCTTTCTGGTATGCATGGGCCAGGCCGGTCCACGCCTCGGGGGACTGGGGGACGGTGTCAACGGCCTTGTTCCAGAGGGTGATGCTCGAGTTCCAGACCGGTACCTGTCTGGACGTAAGCCAGGGGAGAGCGAGGAGAAGCGCAACCATGGATGTAGTGGCAGCATGGCGCCTCACTGCTACCTGCATCAGTTGAGCGCCCTGCACTACCCAGGCCGTGAGCCCTGCTACCCCCAGCAGAGGGAGATAGAGGTACCGGTCGTTCATGATGGTATTGATCGGAACCACCTGCGAAACGGGCAGGAGCGCAACAAAGAATGACAGGTACCAGAAGGCGGGCAACGGCCTGGTGCGGGTGAGATGCCAGCCGAGGCCGGCCATGATGGCCAGTAATGCAATCGAAGAGACCACGGCCAGGTCGATGCCGGTGCGAATGGTTGGGGCGTAGAAGGCCGAAAGATGTATCGGCCGGGCTATCATCGCCAGGTAGCTGGGGAGTACGGTCACCATGGTCAGCAGGGTGGCCAGTGGTGATCCGCCATGGTAGCTGGTTATGCCACCGTTTTGCTCCGGCGACTGGCTGACGAGGGTGACCGCCACCATGGCTGCGGTCGCTGCCATAATGGGCAGTTTGTCCCGCAAGGTGACGCGGCGTTGTGTCAGCCACTGATGAATCAGCAGTATCGGAAGCAGCACCGCCGTGGTTGCCTTGGTCAAAAGTGCCGCCAAGTAGGCAAGCCCCGCCAGTAGGCGCCAGCGTCCGCTCTTGGTACCCGTGTCGTCTTCGAGCCAGCAGAGGAGCGCCAGCACCATGCAGGCCCCGGAGAGGACGGTCTTGCGCTGGGAAATCCAGGCGACGCTTTCCACTTGCACGGGGTGGCAGAGAAACAGGAGCGCAGCGCACCACGCCGCCAATCGCGTTGCCCGGAAATGCCTGATGAGTGTAATATAGAGGAGTGTCCCCCCCATCAGGTGAAATATGAGGTTGGTGAGCTTGTAGCCGCCGGCCCACTTTCCCCAGGCTTCGAAGTCCAGCATGTAGCTGATGATCTGCAGGGGGGCGTAATTACCGGCAAAAAAGCTGGTGAAGGCCTGGCGGAGGTGATCGATGGTGATCCCCTGGGCCGCAGCATTGCCGGTCACATAGAGTTCGTCGTCCCAGTTGGTCAGGAAGGACTGGTGGAGCATGTCCCGGTAAACGACCGCGGTCAGAATGACGAGGAGGAGCAGAGGGATGACGTGTTTTTGAAACCTTGCTGGTGATGGCTGCATGGGCGTTTATGATATCCCGTAAGTATGATGACTTGATAGGGGTCAATATAGCCCAGGCATGACCTGCTTGTACAGGGGCTCGTTAGCGTTTCCGGAAAGGGAGCGGAGTGGCCGATCCCTGGCCCGGTTTCTTGATTTATCCGTTCGTGAAATGTAAGATGCTGAAAAAATGTAGACTGCATCGAAGACTGTTGGTGCAGTCACGAAGTTGAAAGTAAGGAGTCCTATGACCGAACTGGAGAAGATGTTATTCTGGGCTACATTATTCACCTATGCGTTGAGTTTTACCCTCTACATGACCACCCTGGTCATGAAGCTTGATCGCCATGCTCGCAAGGCTTACTTCTGTCTCTGGGGCGGTTTCGTTGCAGAAACGGCAACCATTGCCGTCAGGTGGCGCGTAACGGGCCATGTCCCCACCATCGGCAATTACGAGTATGCTCTGGCCGGTACCTGGCTGATAATCCTGCTGACCCTCTGGCTCATCACATTTCACCGCAATCTGCAGTACGGGGCGCTCATGACAATTGCCGGGTCACTCCTCTTCCTCGGCAGTGGCTACTCCAGCAATCCGACCCTGCGCCCTTTGAGCGTGGCCCTGGTTTCAAACTGGCTTCTGATTCATATAATCTTTTCCTGGCTCGCCTTTGCCGCCTATACCGTAGCCTGCGGCATGGGTTTACTGTACCTGATAAAGACCAATCGGCCGGTGCAGGCGGGAGGAATTCTGGAACGGCTTCCAGACCCCGATTCCCTTGAAGACATGATGTTCAAGTACGTTATATTCGGATTCATCAATCATTTTCTGTCGATTACCACAGGAGCCATCTGGGCCAAGGATCTGTGGGGAGGGTACTGGTCGTGGGATCCGGTTGAGACTTGGTCCCTGGTTTCCTGGATGATGTACGGCCTTATAATCCACCTGCGCGTCTCGCTCCGCTGGGGGGGGAAAAGGCTCGCCTGGATGGCGGTTCTGGCCATTGCCGGTATCCTCATCAGTTGGCTTGGGATCAATTTTGTCGTCGAGGGGAGCCAGCACCTGTTCAATGTCCGTTAGTGCTTGGTTGCTCCAGGTATTGTGTCTATGAAAATCATCTTCATATCCCCCGCATTCGGGGAAAAAGGGCAAAAGTCCAAGGGGCTGCCCATCGCTCCTCCGGTGTTAGAGTACCTGACCGGGCTCACCTGGCAGATCCGTCCCGACATCGAGATTGAATTGATCGACGGCAACAAGGAGACGTTCGATCCCGATAGCCTGGAAGCGGACCTGATCGGGTTCACGGTCCTGACCCCCCAGGCGCCGTGGGTCTACCGGATTGCCGACCGCATAAGGGCTCGGGGGATCCAGGTGGTGCTTGGCGGCATTCACGTCACGGCATTGCCCGAAGAGGCGAGCCGCCATGCCGATGCCGTGGTGGTGGGCGAAGCGGAGGAAATCTGGGCCGACCTGTTGCGGGATGCGGAACGGCGACGACTGAAGCAATACTACAAAGGTGGATTCCCCGAGCTGAGCGGGCTTCCCAGGCCGGTAACTAATCTCTGGAAGACCAATTACATCTACGGCTATTTCCAGACCTCCCGCGGTTGTCCACACAAATGCGCATTCTGCTCGGTGCACAAGTTTTTTGGCGGGGCTTGCCGCGTTCGCCCCATAGATGAGGTCATCTCCGAGGTCGCCGCCAGCAAGTGGCGTCTCTTCTGGGGGATCGACGACAATATCTGGGGTGTCGATTTCAACTACACCATCGAGCTTTACCGGGAGATGAGCAGAACCGTCAGGGGGAAATGGTGGTTCGGCCAGGGAGACCTGGTCTCACTGGAGCACCCTCGCGGCGACGAGCTGCTGAAGTACGCGCGTGGTGCCGGGCTAACGTCGGTACTGGTGGGGTGGGAGTCGAACAACCAGCATACCCTTGCCGAGTACAAGGCCACCAGCAAGCAGGGTCGAAGCCGGAGAGATGCCATCAAGCGCATCCGCGACAACGGCATCGATGTCATGCTCTTTATCATGGTAGGAGGGCGCCAAGACAGTTACGAAGACTATGATGGCATCCGCAGGCTGTGCGATGAACTGAAGGTTGCGGCACACCCGGTCATGGCCACCCCTTTCCCCGGTACAGATTTGTACGATATCTACAAGCCTTATCTCGTCCCAGGTCTGGACTGGGACTGGTATGACGGCAATCATGCGGTTTTCGAGCACGATGACCCGCGGATGAGCGTGGCGGCGCGCGAAGACGAACTCATCAGCTTGCGTGCCGATCTGCTCCCCGTGCCGGAAATTCTCAGGCGTATTACCAAGATATCCATGAAGGGCTTTCCAATGTCCCACATAACTTCATGGATGATTCAGTATCCATTGGGGCGGGCCTACCGCGAATTCGCCCGGGACAGGGACAAAGAGAGCGCCAGGCAGTGACACCAGAAAATCGGTGCCGCCTAGGAAGCCTGCCGCAGAGGCTTCAATCCACGACTGCAAGGGAGACAGGGTATGCAGATTAGTCCCGGCCTGGGAATGTTCATCATGTTCAACAACTATGCCCACGACGTGGCTACGGCGCTTCTGGCAGCCAGTGCCTTTACCATGCGCGCCACTGTCAGGGTCCAGGCCGAAATCGGCACTCAGGCCTCCGCGCGGTTTTTCCTCCAGGTCTACGGGATCATGCGCAAATTCTTCAGGATTTCCCTCTGGTGGATAGTCCTCGGCGGTATCCCCCGCACGATCTTCTACACCAGCTTCGAGTGGGCCAATGCGGTGGACAAGCTGCAGGTGCCCGCCCTCATCTTCAAGCACATTCTTCTCTCAATTCTTGTCATCATCGGCATTGTCGCCTGGCGCAGGCTGAAACAGCAGGCCGCCCGGCTGGAGGCCTCCCTGGCAGAGGACAAGTAGTCTCCCCTTGGCTCACTCCTGCAGCGGTTGGCAGGCGGGGCACCAGAAGGTGGACCTGCCGCCGAGCAGTTCCCGGCGGATCTCTGTGCCGCATGCCAGGCACGGCTCCCCCTCCCTGGCGTAGACCCTTGCCTCAAGGTCGAAGTAGACC